>Ga0364918_10158_pt1 | contig 15917 bp, 17 predicted proteins | sample SorcelJu500001C6_2_FD_206957 | JGI IMG/M metagenome (GOLD analysis project Ga0364918, IMG submission 206957) | Enriched cells from Trout Bog Lake Hypolimnion, Wisconsin, USA - BchlTB.June20.5000.01.C6 | ecosystem: Environmental > Aquatic > Freshwater > Lake > Hypolimnion/Profundal zone | place... | reverse complement strand
GGCGCAGACAGCATCAAGAGCGAGAACGCCCGTCGCACCGCTTGGGTCTATGTCGATATCAAGGGCATTGACATCGGCACCTATGTCGATCAGGCCCGCAAGGCCGTGGCCAGCCGGATCAAACTGCCGCCCGGCTACAATATCGTCTGGAGCGGCCAGTTTGAATACATGGAAAAGGCCCGCGAGCGGCTGATGGTTATCATCCCCCTGACCGTGCTTATCATCTTCGTCATCATTTTCCTGAGCACCAGGAGCCTGATCAAGACCGGGATTGTCTTTCTCGCTGTGCCTTTTTCCCTGGTGGGCGCCTTCTGGCTGCTCTATCTGCTCGACTACAACACCTCGATCGCCGTCTGGGTGGGGCTGATCGCCCTGGCGGGGCTGGATGCGGAAACCGGGGTGGTGATGCTGCTCTATCTCGATCTGGCATACAAGCTGTGGGGAGACCACGGCCGCATGCGCACCCGCGGCGACCTGGTTCAGGCTATCCACTTTGGTGCGGTCAAGCGCATCCGTCCCAAAGTCATGACCATTGCGGTGATTATTGCCGGACTCCTCCCGATCATGTGGAGCCATGGGGCCGGGGCCGACGTGATGAAACGGATCGCGGCCCCGATGGTCGGCGGCGTGGTCACCTCAGGACTCATGGAACTGCTGGTCTACCCTGTTATTTTTTACCTCTGGCGCAGTCGGCGGCTTGATCCCAAGCTGATCGCCAGCACAGAAGAACCCCTGCATGAAGACGACCATCCCATGCAGCCCTCCTCGCACTGAGGAATATCTCAAGGAGTATTACCTATGAAACGCGGACTTATTGCTTGTGCCATCCTTTCCCTGCTCGCTTTGCCCACCATTCCCAGGGCCGAGACCCATGCCGATCATGGCGCTATGCAGATGGGGGAGCAGCAGGGCGACCATGGCGCCATGCCGACAAGGCGCACCAAGACCATCATGCTGGGCGAGGAAACGGTCGATGGTGTCAAGGGCATGGCCCATCTCAATGATGTCGGCGCCATGATGGCACAGATGGGCCAGAAGGAGAATTTTCACTTCATGGTCATGTTCTCCGATGCAAAGAACGGGACGGCAATTGAACAGGGCACGGTGGCGGTGAAGATCATTGATCCGAAGAGCGGGAAGCCTGGAGAAGCCATTGCCCTCATGGGCATGGGCAATCATTTCGGGGCCGACATCAACCTCCCGGCCAAGGGCGAGTACCAATTTCAGGTCGGCAGCAAACTGGCAGACGGCAAAACCCGCCAGTTCACCTTCACCTACACGTATAAGTAGGCCGTTGTCCTGTGCGGTTGCACTGACACGCAGGTCTTTCCCGGGGGCTTGCCCCCGGTGATTTCAGCTTTGTTCGAACGATATATTATGTCTGGATATCTATTGCAGGGTAGCCTCAGCCCGAGGAGCAGGGACAGATGTCGGTGTATTTACTTTTCATAAATATCGTTGAACGATGTTTCATCATCGATCGGCTCAAGGTGTGTCGTCACCAGCACCTCTCCTAGAGTTGCCCGAAGCTCGCCTTCAAAATCTTCGGCCATATGATGGGCATCGTGGACGGTCCAATCGCCCGGAACCAGCATGTGGACGGAGATAAACCGGCGTGATGCCGCCTGACGGGAGCGCAAAGCATGAAATTCCACCTTTTTCTCCCTGTAGGTGGCCATCACCTCTTCAATCAACTTGAGTTCTGCTTCCGGCAGGACCACATCCATCAGCCCGTCCACCGAACGCCGCACCAGCACTGCCCCTGTCCAAACGATATTGGCACTGACCAACAGGGCAACAATCGGGTCAAGCAATGTCCAACCTGTCAGCGCCACCAATCCCACCCCGGCGATAACCCCGACCGAGGTCAGCACATCGGTCATCAGGTGTTGAGAATCAGCCTCCAGGGTAATGGAATGATGCTGCCGAGCCGCTTTCATTAAAATCCGTGCGACCACAAAATTGAGCACCGAAGCACCGACGGAGACAAACAATCCTAATTCCACCTGATCGAGCGCCTGCGGATGGAGGAGGCGATCAATCGCGGTGTAGGCGATCCCCACTGCGGCCACCACAATGAGAATGCCCTCGACCGCGCTGGAAAAATATTCCGCTTTACTGTGGCCAAAAGCATGTTTTTCATCGGCGGCCTGGGCGGCAAGGGTCAGCATGCACAGCGCCATCACTGCGCCGACCAGATTGACCACCGATTCCAGCGCATCGGAAAGCAGGCCTACGGAGCCGGTCAGCTGATAGGCTATCCATTTTAGCAAAATCGTGACAACAGCGGTGGCTATCGACAGCCAGGCAAAACGAGTCAAGGAAGCACGGTTGTTCGGGGTGGTGGGGTTTGCCTGCATAAAATTCCAATAGAGGGGGAAAAGGATAAAGGTTCTGGTCACCTAACAGCGTTGGACCCGAAGGAGACCACAACCCTGACCAGAGACATCAGGCCAGATATTTTGCTCAAGAAGGATACTTTCCAACCGAAGCGCAACAATTCTCGTTCGTTTTCTTCTGCATTGATCCCCTGAGAGAATCCGCTTTTACCTGGAAGCATCAACGTCAAGCGATCGTAGAAGGAGATCCCTGTCATACTAATCGCTGTCATCCAGTTATCATATTCACGCCAACCTGATTGCCCCAGCAATTGAAACTCAGTGTTGCCAACGACGGATTATAGATTAACCGCAAGCATGACTCACAAAAGGAACAGAATGAATCCCTGCTGTCAATGCCATATATCAAGCGGCGCCTCGACCTCAATCCTTGTCAGTACTATCACGGCAATATATTTTTTTTAACGGTTATAGCAAAAGTAACCTGGCGGGTCCGGCTTCTCCCTTGGTTTGGTCGCCGAAATGGAATCTGGTCATAACTATCAGATCCTCGAACGGGACGAGTCTCACTGTCTCTGAAGATTACCCTTACACATTAAGTTATTATGGTGAAACGGCATGTAATCAGGCCGCTAAAGCCTTAATGCCAGCTGCTCAAGATTTAATCGGTAACGTGGTGCAGTCACCCGAATTTGCGGAACTGCTTACAGAGAAGCAATAACGAGGAAAGACTCCCGTTCTGGTTGCACGCCCGGCGGAGCCTTGTATTTGAGCAGCGCATCTTGCAGCTGACTTGTACTTGTTGAACCGAACCTTGCCAATCTCCCCGCTCAGATTTATATTTTAGTCAAAGCTGAAGTCATCTCGATCAAGATGCCCGAAAATAGATCGGGGCGTACCGAGTATTGAACGGACGTGCAAATGGGAGCCATGCAGATCTTGCAGATGACGAGGCCCAGAGAGTCGAGTCTTCTGGTCGTTCAACGGTGCATTCAGCTGCATCAGAGGCAGGCGGGAAAACAAGCCATCCGCCACGCCAGGTTGACCCGGCTTTCCAAGGAAGTTAAGTCGAGTCTCCTGGTTCTCTCTGGTACCTCCACCTTATCAGAGAGCGGGTAACTGTCCCCGAATCTAGGCTGACCCGGCTTTTTTTTTTGCCAGCAGAACAATTCAGTTGCCGTCAACAACGGCAGGTGACCCAGAAGGAGTAAGATGAAATTGTCTTTGTTTGTCGCAGCAGCTTTGATATTGGCCTGCAGCGGTTGTGTGCCATACTATTACGGCGATCCTTACTATTACCATCAAGGCTATTATGGCCGCCCGTACTACTATCAGAACCATTACCCGTCATACCCGTATTCATATCCGGACGCTTATCCTTACTACTACTATAACCAAAGACACTGGCGCTGAATCAGCATCAAGATCTTACCTTACGAGTTGATTATGAAAATAAAGCTAAAAAGGTTTGTCTGTCTCTCTGCTCTCTCCCTGTCGCTGGCAACGTCAGTGCCTGTTATTGCCCAACAATGGGGTGAACACGAAGGTAATCCGGAGTTCCACCGAATGAGAGTCGAGATGGAGCAGTTGCGCGATAGAATCGAAGCTGACCAACAAAGATTGAACGAGGAAAGTGCTCGGCTGCGAGCCGACCAAGAGCGAATGGAGGAGTTACGTCAGCGCATGGAAGAAATGCGCGAGCATCGCCGGGAAGAACGCCGTGAATACCACGAAGAAGGACAACCGAAGTTCTAGAAACATATACCCTTCTTCAGGGAGTGTCGCCCCATGTTTCAATCTTTACCTCTGCTTGTCATCCTGCTGGTCGTGACCTTTGGCGCGGCTATCTATCAGAAATATGAGGGGAGTTCGGTATGAGAATAGGGAGAATGCTAATATATTCTTTTTTAGGCTTATCGCTTTTTGGGGCGTCAGTCGCCACCTCGCAAGATCCGATAAATTCATCGCCTACAAATGCAGAAAAGGATCCCGCTCAGATGAAGGTTGAAAAAATCTTTCCAGTTATAGAGAAACTTCACTGGAGGAAGGGCGGGCTTGACAATTTTATTATTGCTGATTTTTCCGTGGTTAATCGATCAAAAATAATATGGAAAGACATTATGGTGTCGTGCGGCGGAAAAGCAGAAAGCGGGGCCAGGATAGGCAGTAACACTCAGATAGTTTACGAAACATTGAACCCTGGCGAGTCGAAAGAGGTTAAGGATTTCAACATGGGAATTATCAACCCGCAGATTGAACAGGTAGAATGTGTCGTCGTGCATGCCGTGGAAGTTAAGTAAAAATGAACCCGCCCTTAGAGAAGAACGGGTGCGGAGATTAAAGATGTCATGCGTTTCCGAGTCTTCCGGTCTGTCGGTGGTAGGATATTTCCCCCCATCGGATAGGTTCGGTTCTTTTTGTGCCTCGCGAATGTTTCCCTGGTCGGCTTCGGCTGGCTGAGAATTTTTCTACGGCTCTCAAGGTTAACCATCAGATATTGTCAGTGTCACCGCTCGGATTTATATTCTAGTCAGAGCCGAAGTCGTTCTGACTAGGCGTGAATAGTGGTGTTTCAGGCAACGCTGATGCCTGTAACCATAAATCCTATTGTTACGAGGTTGACCGCCATGGAAATTAAAGATTATTGCCGCAATGTGGATACGGAACTCACCCTGTGGAAAGCGAAACTGTACGATGTCCTTTGCAAAATGGATGGGCTACCTACCAGTAATAAACAACGAATGTATGAAGAGGTAAATGGACTGCATATTATTATGGCTGAGCTTGATGAACGAATTGAAAAGCTGCGAACGGAATGTCCCATCGCATGGAAACCTGAACGGGAAAAGATCAGAATAAGACTTTCCGATCTGAGCAGCAGGTACAACGACACAGCAGGAGTGCTTTTCGACTACGATTTTGGTGGCTAAATCAAGACTTGAGTTGGATTGATTGGTAGTTCGCGGTAATATCCCTACCCCCTGTTCGGCTTCGGCTGAATGAGGGGATTTTTATTTCAGTTACCAAGGCAAGGCCCGCCTGTCAACCTTCCCTCACATTTTTTCAACCGCATCGACCTTGTGGTTCGACTCTTCCTTCCGGCATCCCAGCACCACGATGTTTGCAATGTAAATTTGGACTGCTTTGTCTGCCTGGTTTAGGGTAGTAACCCTAATCTTGACGATTCCCTGTTCCGGCCTGGACTTGGAAGGACGAATTTCAAGGATTTCAATCTCAATGCGCAACTCGTCTCCCGGGCGCACCGGGCGTGGCCAACTCAACTCATCTAAGCTTGCGCCGATGAGACCACCTGCGGGCTTAAAGCTTGCAACCAACAACCGCATGGTAAGTGCCGCCGTATGCCAACCACTCGCGGCTAATCCTCGAAATATTGTCTGACGGGCGGCTTGCTCGTCGAGATGAAAGGGCTGTGGGTCAAATTCAGCGGCAAAATGCTTAATACTTTCTGTGTCAATCTGGAGTCGGCCTGAACTAAAAGTCTGGCCTACCACCAAATCTTCCAAAAAGATTTCAGTCATATCAATTCCATCGATTGTGGCAAAAAAATTGCCGTTTACAAGGTGGAGTGAATTTCCAGCTATCCCACAGCTGAACGACCTTCAACCCTTGCGCCCGTCTTTACAGTCAGGGCAGACGACCTCACCTTCTCCTTCACAAACGTCACAGGACAAACCTAACTCCTCGGGATTTTCACCATCTCCGTTGCAATGGGGGCACATAATGGCATTTTCGTCTTTGCATGTTTCACATTCATAAACCACATCATTTTTACTCATAATTTTACCTTTTATAATTACCGTTGGGCGAACTGCTTAGGCTCTCACGCATGCTACGTTGGTGATTTGATTGATAGATATTGATTAAATTTGTTTACATCGTGTTTACATCATTCAATATAAACAAAAAAAGGGGTTAAACCAAAATGGCTTAACCCCTTGAATCTGCGTGGTAGCGGGGACAGGATTTGAACCTATGACCTTCGGGTTATGAGCCCGACGAGCTACCAGACTGCTCCACCCCGCGTTGCAATCTCGACATAGTAATCGATTGGCGAAAAATGTCAACCGCTCAATTCGCCTTCCGTCACTTTTCCGAGTAATGCCGTAATTTTCTCCATCACGACTGCTGGAAATGGCGTCAGTTTGCCCTGGCGATTGACGCAGGCGTGCGCCGTAAAGCCTTTGACCAGCAGCACCGACCGATCATCCGCAGAATCGCGGGTGATGGCATAATGAAAACGACAGGTTACCCTGCTGACCTCCACCAGCGAGGTGGCGATGGTGAGCAGGTCGTCATAGGCGGCCGGAGCCTTGAAGCGGAGATAACTCTCCGTCACCGGCAGGATACAGCCCATCTCCTCAATGGCGCTGTAGGGCAGGGCCCAGGCCCGCATCATCTCGGTGCGACCGATCTCAAAATAGCGCAGATAATTGGCATTATAAACCACTCCCGCAGCATCGGTATCGCCATAGATCACCCGATAGGGGACAGTGAACACCGGTTCCGTCAGACCAACCGCAAGCTTACTCATCCCTGTGCTCCTGCTCGACAAAGCGGCGAAAGAAAGCGGCACCGGACAGCGGGCCCAGGCCCTTGCCCTGCAAGACCGCCTGAACATGGGCCTCGGTATAGGGCAGGTTGGCAGGCGCGGCAATCCCCCGTGAATCGTAGAGAAACATCGGGACCGGCCAGTCTTCGTGGGTCCGGCGATGGATGGGGGTATAGTGGTCCATGGTCACGACCAGGCGGAAGGGTTCGCCCCGCCGCTCCATCTCCTCGACAATCGGGGTGACAATGCGCCGATCAAAATCCTCAATCGCCTGCACCTTTTCCAGCACCAGACCCTGATGGCCGGTTTCATCAGGGGCCTCGACATGGACCAGGACAAAATCGTCTTTTTCCAGAACCTTAAGTGCTGCCTGCGCCTTCCCCTCGTAATTGGTATCGAGATAGCCGGTCGCGCCCTCCACCTCGATAGCCGCAAGACCGCTGAGCACCCCAAGCCCTTTGAGCAGATCGACTGCGGAGATCAGACCACCACGAATACCGTATCGTTCCTCCAGGGTCACCATGGCCGGTCGCCTGCCTTCACCCCAGAGCCAGATGCCATTGGCCGTTCTTTTTCCCAGGCGTGCTCTCTCCAAATTAACCGGATGCTCGGCCAGAATCCCTGGTGCCCGGGCCAACAGGTCGCAAAACCCATCTACCTGCAGATACGACTGGAAAAAACCAGCCACATCCTGATCAGAATGGTCATGAGGGGGCACAGTGGCAAATCCCGCCGGCAACTCGCCGCGATACACCAGGAGGTGGCGATAACTGACGCCAGGATAGAGGGTCACCTGGTCGGTGCCGCACTCGGCCTGGAGCGCATCGATCAGGTGGCGGCTCTCTTGGGTAGTGATATGGCCGCTGCTGTAGTCCACCATGAGCAGACGGCCGTCGGCACGTTGGTCGACATTGACCAGATTGCAGCGGAAGGCGATCTCGTCCGCCCCGATCTCCACCCCCATACTCGCGGCTTCCAGCGGGGACCGGCCGGTATAATACAGTTCCGGCTCATAACCGAGCAAAGAGAGGTTGGCGACATCGCTCCCCGGCGGGTACCCCTCGGGCACGGTGCGCACCAAAAGCATTTCGGACTTCCTGGCCAGCCGGTCCATAGTCGGTGTGGCCGCAGCCTCAAGCGGGGTTCTGTTGCCCAGCGCCGGGATGGCGACATCGCCCATGCCGTCGCCGATAAGAAGAATATATTTCATAAATTCAGCACAATAAAGGAACGAAAGAAAGTTAGTCCTCTTCCAGAATCCGGATTTTGACCACCGGCGCAGTGACACTGTCCAGCCGGCTGATCTCCGCCAGGGCCGCGCTTACCGACGATTCCCGGGCGCTATGGGTGACAACCACCAGAGGCACGGCCCCAATCTTCTTGCGGCCCTTCTGGATGACCGACTCGATGCTGATATCGTGCCGGCTGAGGATGCCGGAGATATTGGACAAGACGCCGGGTTGATCAAGGACCGTGCAACGAAGGTAATAAGGGCCGTACAACTCCTCCATCGGGGTGATCCGCCGCGCTTGCATCTGATCGGGAAGATAGGACAGGGCCGGAACCCTGCCGATGGAGCCAAAGCAGATATTTCGGGCGATGTCAACCACATCGGCGGCCACGGCGCTGCCGGTAGGGACGCTGCCCGCGCCCAGGCCGTGCAGGAGGATGTTGCCCACCATATCGCCCTGGAAATGGATGGCGTTAAAGGCGCCGTTGATCGAAGCCAGCAGGTGGCCCTGCGGCACCATGGTGGGGTGGACCCGAGCTTCGACGTGCTCGCCATGGTTGCGGCTGATGGCCAGCAGTTTGATCCGGCAGCCGAACTCCCGGGCCAATTCAATATCCATGGGTTCGATCTGGGAAATGCCTTCGGTGACGATCTCCTTGTGGGTGATCGGCGTGCCGTAAGCAATGGTCATGAGGATGGCGAGTTTGTGAGCGGTGTCAATGCCTTCGATATCGTAGGTGGGATCAGCCTCGGCAAATCCCAGCCGTTGCGCGTCTTTCAGGACCTCGGCAAAGGCAATTCCCTCATCGGTCATCCGGGTGAGGATATAGTTGGCGGTGCCGTTTAAAATACCCATGATCGAGAGGATCCGGTTAGCCACTAACCCCTCCTTCAGGGCCTTGATGACCGGAATCCCGCCCCCGACGCTGGCCTCGAACCCGACTTCCACTCCCTGCTTGGTTGCCGCCGCAAAGATATCACGCCCTTCCTGGGACAGCAGCGCCTTGTTGGCGGTCACTACATGCTTGCCGGCGGCGATCGCCTGCAGCACCAGGGTCTTGGCCGGTTCGATGCCGCCGATCAGCTCGACGATGATATCGATCTCCGGGTCGTTGATCAGCTGCAAGGCATCCCGGGTCAGCGGGATATCGCGGAACTCTTCCGGCAACTCGACCGCTCGCGTATCGGCAATGCCCGCCAGGCGGATGGTCATGCCTGTGCGCCGGACCAGCCGTTGCTGCTGCGACCGGAGAACCTCGGCCAACCCCTTGCCTACCGTGCCAAAACCAATCAGGCCCACCTTGATTTCTTTCATAGCTGTCTTCACCCGCAAAAATTGAAAGATAGACTTTTGTATGGGCCGTTTTCTACCCCCTTTCCTGCGGCTTGTCAAAAAGTATGCACCAAAGAATGCTTCCGCCGCACGCGAAATTCCTGGACATTCCACCCCCATCTGGCAGCACAGCGGCATCCTCGAAAATTATTCGTAACACCCTGTAATATTGTCACTATATACATTTATCACTTCCCCTGATCCAAACCATCATTTTTCATGGCGCATTCAGGAAAGGTACAGTATATTCATCGCCTCAATGAAAGGTCATTCATTTTTCGACCCGCATTTTTATTCACTATATAAAGATGTTACTTAATCATTCTTTGAATCAAACATGGAGGAAGCCGGCATGAATATCCTAACTTTCGGTCCGAATGGCAGCGGCAAAGGCACCCAGGGCGCTATCGTCAAAGAAAAATATGGCATCAACCACATCGAATCAGGCGCCATTTTCCGCGAGCACATCAAGGGCGGCACCGAACTGGGCAAAAAAGCCAAGGCCTATATTGACCGCGGCGATCTGGTTCCCGACGAAATCACCATCCCGATGGTGCTTGAGACACTGGGCAATTCAAAGGAAAAAGGCTGGCTGCTCGATGGGTTCCCCCGTTCTCTCGCCCAGGCGGAAGCCCTGGATAAAGCCCTGAAAGACGCCGGCATGAAACTTGATTTCATCCTGGAAATCATGCTGGACCGCAAGATCGCCAAGGATCGGATCATGGGCCGCCGGCTCTGCGCCAACGATAACAACCATCCCAACCATATCGCCTTTGAAGCCATCAAACCGGTGGAAAAAGACGGCAAACTGGTCTGCCGTGTCTGCGGTGGTGCCCTGTCCGCCCGGGCCGACGATCAGGACGAAGAGGCGATCAACAAACGCCACAATATCTACTACGACGAGACCACCGGCACCATGGCCGCAGTCAACTATTTCAAGAAACTGCCGGGCTCATCAGTAATCTCGGTTGACGGCTCCCAAGGCATCAAGGAAGTTTCCCAGCTCATCATCAGTCAGTTGCCGTAAACCACTTACCCGCTGCACGAGGTCCTGCAAACGTTTCCGCGCCTTCGGGTGCGGGAACGTTTTTTTATTTGACACCCTCCTGTTTTTCCTTATGGTTGTAAACCTATGAAAACACGTATCTCAAACAATCTGGTGCATTCCATCAAGGCCCAAGAGGCCTTTGTCAAAGCGGCCACAGACGACATCCTCCGCCTGACCGAATGGATCCAGGAAGTTTTCGAGAATGGCGGCAAACTGTTGATCTTCGGCAACGGCGGCAGCGCCGCCGACGCCCAGCACCTGGCCGCCGAATTTGTCAACCGCTTCCTCATCAACCGCCGCCCGCTGCCCGCCCTGGCTCTGACCACCGATAGTTCGGTCCTCACCGCCATTGCCAACGATTTCTCCTATGACCTGGTTTTTGTCAAACAGATCCAGGCGCTGGGCAAACCCGAAGATCTGGCACTGGGCATTTCGACCTCAGGCACCTCTGTCAATGTGGTCAAAGCGATGGAGGCCGCACGGGAAATCGGCATGAAAACCGTGGCCCTGACCGGTGGCACCGTCCGCCCGGGAGGCGACCTGACGGCCATCTGCGACCTGGTGCTCAATGTGCCCTCAGATCATACCCCCCATATCCAGGAAACCCACCTCTGGCTGGAACACGTGCTCTGCGAAATCGTGGAACAACAGATGTTCGGCACTCTCTGATTCCCCGGGACTCTTTTTCTGATGGCGACGTATCCTCCTGTACCCCTTGATTTCAGCGGACTCAACACCTACTCCGTCTTAGGCCGCCACTCCAAGGTGAGTGTCAATGATTTTGCCAAGCCCCTGCATGCGGGCATGACTGTGCGCCAGCTGCTGGCCGCCCTGCCGGCCCAGCTCGTCGGGATCGATTTCCCGGATCTGGTTGCTCGCATCGCCACTGCCCACCAAAGCCAACGGCCAGTGATCCTCGGTATGGGGGCCCACGTCATCAAGGTGGGGCTTAATCCGGTGCTGATCGACCTGATGCAGCGGGGGATCCTTACCGCCCTGGCCCTTAACGGGGCGGGCATAATCCATGATGCGGAAATTGCCATGGTGGGCCGGACCTCGGAAGAAGTAGCAGAGGTCCTGGGGGCGGGCGCTTTCGGGGCGGCCCAGGAGACCGGCGAGGTGCTCAACCAGGCAATCATTGCCGGGGCGACTCAGGGGATCGGGATTGGTCAGGCGGTGGGCGAGATGCTGCTGGCCAACAGTTTCCCCCACAACGACCAGAGCCTGCTGGCCATGGCCGCCCAACTGCAGATTCCGGTGACCGTCCACGTGGCCATGGGGACCGATATTATCCACATCCATCCTTCGGTGGACGGCGCCGCGATCGGCAAGGCCGGACACCACGATTTCCGGGTGTTCTGCCGCCTGGTCAGCGAACTTGAAGGCGGGGTCTATCTCAATGTCGGCTCGGCGGTGCTTTTGCCCGAGGTGTTCCTCAAGGCCCTGACCGTGGCCCGCAACCTCGGGCATCATGTCAAGCAGTTCACCACCGCTAACTTCGACTTTATCCGCCAGTACCGCCCGACCACCAACGTGGTCCACCGCCCGACCCTGGAAGGCGGCAAGGGCTTTAATTTCACCGGGCATCATGAACTGATGCTGCCGCTGCTGGCCGCCGCCGTTCTCGATGAAATTGACAAATAACCGTTGAAACAGTATAGGGCTGCTATCATAAAACCGTTGAGAATCAGCCGCACGCACATCAGGATTCGTCCATGAAAACATTGCTTCGCATAGGGACACGCGCCAGCCTGCTGGCCGTGACCCAGTCGACCTGGGTCAAAAACCAGATAGAAAAAGCTCACCCGCAGGTCCGGGTGGAACTGGTGAAGATCTCCACCACCGGCGACCGCATCCTCGACGTGCCGCTGGCCAAAGTGGGCGGCAAAGGGCTTTTTGTCAAGGAAATCGAGGATGCCCTGCTGGCCGGAGAGGTCGACCTCGCGGTCCATTCGATGAAGGACGTGCCTGCCGAACTGCCAGCCGGGTTGCATATCGGTATTGTTCCGATCCGGGAGACCCCACGGGATGCCTTTGTTTCGGTCAAATATGGCTCCCTGGACGCCTTGCCCCAGGCGGCAATCATCGGCACTTCCAGCCTGCGGCGTAAGTCCCAGTTGGCCGCCCTGCGACCGGACCTGCTCATCAAAGATCTCCGGGGCAATATCGACACCCGGCTGCGCAAGCTTGACGAAGGCCTTTTTGACGCCATCATCCTCGCCGGGGCCGGACTCAATCGCCTCGGCCTACAACAGCGGATTACCCTCCTGCTCGATCCGGTACAGATGCTCCCCGCTATCGGCCAGGGGTCACTGGGAATAGAACTGCGCACCGACGACCTTGAACTGCTGGCCGGCCTGCAATTTCTTCATCATTCGCAGACCGCCATGACCGTGGCTGCGGAACGGGCCTTCCTGCTCCGCCTGGAAGGTGGTTGCCAGGTGCCCATCGGCGCCCATGCCACCCTGACCGGCTCCACGATCACCTTGACCGGATTGATTGCCAGTGTCGATGGCCGCCAGCTGATCACAGACACCACCACCGGACCGGCGGAACAGGCAGGCCTCCTTGGCACCACCTTGGCGGAAACATTGCTTGCCCGAGGCGGCAAAGCCATCCTCGACGCGGTGTATTCTGGCAATGCTTCCCCATCAAAATAACAGCCCATCCTCTTCCTAAATATAATAAGCCTGTGACGACTCTCTCTCTCCCACCCCAAACCATGAATGGCAAAGTCTATCTCGTCGGCGCCGGTCCCGGCGATCCGGGCCTGATCACCCTGCGAGGCAAATACCTGCTGGAGCACGCCGAGGTAGTGGTCTATGACTACCTGGCCAACAGCAAACTGCTCAGCTATGTCCCGAAAACGGCCCTGTTTATCTATGCCGGCAAAAAAGGCGGCGGGCTCCACGCCTTTACCCAGGACGGCATCAACCAGCTTTTAGTGGAGCATGCCAAGCAGGGTAAAATGGTGGTGCGCCTGAAAGGCGGCGACCCGTTTATCTTTGGCAGGGGCGCCGAAGAGATCGAAGAGCTGGTGGCTGCAGGCATTGATTTTGAAGTGGTTCCCGGGGTTACCTCGGCGACCGCCGCTGCCACCTATGCTGGCATTCCCATCACCCACCGCGAATACACGGCCTCGGTGGCCTTTGTCACCGGCCACGAGGATCCGACCAAGAAATTCTCCAACATCTCCTGGGAGAAACTGGCCACTGGCGCAGGCACCATCGTCATCTACATGGGTATCAAGAACCTGCCGAGCATCACCCAAAAACTGATCGACTTCGGCCGCTCTCCGGAGACCCCTGTGGCCGTGGTCCGCTGGGCCTCAACCCCGCAACAACACTCGGTGGTCGGGACGCTTTCGACCATCTGTGAGGTGGTGCAGCAAGCCGACATCAAACCCCCGGCCCTGGTGATTGTCGGCGAGGTGGTCAAGTTGCGCAAGACCCTCGACTGGTTCGAGAAACGCCCGCTGTTCGGCAAACGCATCGTCGTCACCCGAACCCGGGAACAGGCCAGCGACCTGGTGGCCAAACTCGAGGAAAACGGCGCGGACTGCCTCGAATATTCGACCATCCATATCGAACCGGTCGTTGATTACAGCCGCGTCGATCAGGCGATCGAGCACCTTGGCGACTATCAGTGGCTGCTGTTCACCAGCCTCAATGCCGTGACCTATTTTTTCAAGCGGCTCTACGAGAAAGGGCGCGACAGCCGCCATCTGGCCGGGCCGAAAATCGCGGTGGTGGGCAAGGCGACCGCCGAAGAACTCAAAAAATATGGGATCAAGGCCGATTTGATTCCCGAAAAATTCACCGGGGAGGGGTTGGCCGAGGCCCTGATGCAGACACGGGTTTCCGGCACCCGCATCCTGCTGCCGCGGGCGTTGCGTGCCAGTGAAATCCTGCCGGAAACCCTGATCGATGCCGGCGCCGCCGTTACCATCGCCCCGGTCTACCAGAACGTGCCGCCCCAGGGCCGCAAGGATGAATTGCGCGAACAATTGCAGAACGGTACCATCGACCTGGTGACCTTCACCAGCTCCTCCACGGTCGACAACTTCCTCACCATGGTCGATGCCCGTGATGGCGAGGAGTTACACCAGTTGCTGGACAAGGTGACTATTGCCGCCATTGGTCCGGTCACCGCCGAAACCATTAGAAAGCATGGCCTGCATGTCGATATCCAACCCCAGCGGTACACCATCAATGACATGGTGCAAGCTATTGTCGCCTCGTACCGGAACAGAGGATTGTCGCCACAGGCCTGAGCCGCTGGGGTGCCGGATTGTTCAGCCAGCTGAATCCGCGCCCCGGCCGCATTCCCGTTCCGGGCGTTCCCCGGATCCCCAGCTCGATCCTGCCATCCTGTGCGCGGCCTGTCGAGCCGTTATCACCCACCGACGCCACGTTCTGCAGGTCAACAACCAGCATGAGCACGCCTTTTTCAATCCCGCTGGTATTGCTTTTCAACTGCGCTGTTTTAGCGAGGCGCCGGGAGCTTTTCCCTCTGGTGAACCGACCAGTACATTCACTTGGTTTCCCGGTTATTGCTGGCAGGTCGTGCTCTGCGCCTCCTGCCTCACCCATCTTGGTTGGGTGTTCACCGGCCCCGCATCTTTTTTCGGCCTCATCGCCGCCCGCCTGAAGGAACCGCTCCCTTCCTGACCCTCCCGGCGGCACTTTGCCGCGTCTGCTCGCCGACCTTTTTTTTATAACATGGAGCTATAATTAGAAAACCGCATGCCCTGGTATAGTTTTTGGGATTGTCTTTACCAGATTGAGGCTGTACATTGTCATCAAGAGAAATTCAATTCTTCCGCATCCCACTATGTCGAAGCCTTTGCTCAATACCATTTGCCTGGCAGTTTTCACGCTGATGCCCCTCGGCGCGGGCACCCTCCATGCGGGTACCCCACCCGCGTCAGTTCAGGGGACTGCCTGGGACAGTGCGGTTACCAGTCTGCTGGCCACCGGTTTGTATGGTTTTGACGAGCAAAACGCCCCTGGCCTGAGAGTCCGATTGCAGCATTCCGACAATATGTATCGAGGACTGGCCGCCAACAAGCCCCAGATCAACGGTCAGGCGATTACGTTCTCCTATGATGGATCTTCCGGCCTGCTAGAATTTTCCGCCGGCTATATTCTTTCCAGCCAGTGGAACAAGCAAGCGCCGGGGACCATTTTTCTCGGCCTTGATCCCGAACCGGACAAGACCTTTGATCCCGGGCGTTCCTGGTATATGGCCTTTGATCTTTCCCGATCCTACCAGGTTGATGAAAATATCAATTTCAGCCTGAGCAACAAGGCGATGCTGATCAAAAATCCGTTTGATACCGAAGAGGGTCATATCTTTTCCATGCTCTTCAACATGCCGATCTCCTATAAAAATTA
>Ga0364918_10141_pt1 | contig 16074 bp, 13 predicted proteins | sample SorcelJu500001C6_2_FD_206957 | JGI IMG/M metagenome (GOLD analysis project Ga0364918, IMG submission 206957) | Enriched cells from Trout Bog Lake Hypolimnion, Wisconsin, USA - BchlTB.June20.5000.01.C6 | ecosystem: Environmental > Aquatic > Freshwater > Lake > Hypolimnion/Profundal zone | place... | reverse complement strand
CACTAGGCAACTCCACCCCGATCTTCGCCGGCTTGGCCTGTTCGCCCTTGGTCCGGGGCTGCTGGTCAATGTGGTATTGAAAGATAATTTGCACAAACCGCGGCCAAGAGACGTAGTTGAATTTGGAGGGCAATATCGCCACTCCGAATTTTGGCAGCCGGGAGCAGCTCCGCAAAACGGCAACCATTCCTTTCCTTCGGGGCATGCCTCCATAGCCTTTGCGGTGATGGGCCCCTGGTTTTTTCTCCGGCAGCGCCATAAACAGCTGGCTGTTGCCTTTCTCGTGAGTGGGTGCATCTGGGGCGTGGTGGTCGGTGCGGCCAGAATGCTCCAGGGCGGCCATTTTTTCAGCGATGTGGTCTGGGCAGGCGGCCTTGTCTACCTGGTCGGCGGCTTGCTGGCGCTGGGCTTTTCCCTGGACCGTGCCTCTCCTCCCGCAAAACTGGTCTAATCCTCCCCTGGTTTCTGGCCGTTACCGGTTTTCAGCCTGTTGTCGGTGGCTCAAGAGCGGTTTGATCAAGGTGAAGACCTGGTCGATGGTGATGGCCTGGAGGCATTTGTTGTCAGTGCAAGGGGTTTTGCGGTGGTTGGCCGCACTGACGCAGGGCGAACAGGCCAAGCCGGCGAAGATCGGGGTGGAGTTGCCTAGTGAGCCGTAAAGGGCTGGGGTTTCAGGACCGAAGAGGACAAAGGTCGGTAGCCGGGTAATGGAGGAAAAATGACCGGGCCCGGAATCGTTGGTGACCATCAGCTCGGCCAGCGAATACAGTACCGGCAGCTGTTGCAGGGGGGTGGCGCCCGCAAAATTGATGCAGCGATCGCTGCCCGTCTGGGTGCACATGGCTGCGGCCTCCTGCTGCTCGCCGGGGGCACCGGTGAGCAGCACCAGGATATCTTCCCCCTCTGCCAGGATTTTGTTGATCAGGCCGATATACCGCTCCGGCATCCAGCGGCGCTGGGGCAGGAGTTCGCTGGCGTTGGGGTTGATGAGGACAAGGCGGTGATGCTGGCGGTCATAGCGTGGCGCGCGCTCCTGGATGCATCCATGGATGGTTTCCTGCTGCTCCGGGCTGAATTCGAGCACCGGCAGCCTGATCTCGTCATCGCCGACCGCTTCCTTGGAATAGGGCACTTCCAGCCGATTGCAGAGCAGGGCATTCACCAGGGCGATAAAATTTTTGGCGATATGGATGTGCGGGTTGTACATGACCCGGTGGGTGAGCAGTTCACCCCGATAGAGCCCTTCGTTGTGAAAGCTGTAGAATCCCACCCGGTTGACCGCACCGCTCACCCCGGTAAGCAGGGCGGTAAAGCGGGAAAAGAGCTCCAGGTCGATCACCGTGTCAATCCGGTTTTTGCGGGTCCAGAAGAAAAAACGCAGGGTGTCCAGCAGGAGCAGCAGGATATTGCTCTCGCGAAGGGTGAATATGTTGGCGGCCGGTATGGTGCCCAGGAGATCGAGACTGGCCCGGTTTTTCCGGAAGATAGCGAAATAGAGGTCGCATTCCAGGCGGGTGCGCATCTTTCGCAAGGCCGGATCCACCAGGATGGTCGAGCCCATCTCCGAGAGTTCAATCCAGAGAATGCGCCGGGGGGAGGCGGGCGCTTCCGGCCGGAAGAGGCGGCGCAGCTTCAGCAGGCCTGTCAGCAGAAAGGTCAGGGGCATGCCTGCCCAGCGGTCAACGAATCGCATGGTATCAATGTGCATGGGAACATCCTGAAAAGAGAGGTGAAAAGGCTTCTTGCTTAAATATGGTTCTGTTGCCCTACATAGACAAAAAAACCCGGAAGGGAGGCCACCAGGTTGATCAGCCCGTAGATGATGGAAAAGGACAGCACTGCGCTCTTGTCTGCCCCGATCAGGAGGAAAAACCCGATCATGGCACCTTCGCGGATGCCCCAGCCGGCCAGCGAGATCGGCAGGATCGTCAGGAGGATAACCGGGGGGACCAGCGCCAGATAGACCTGGAGCGGATAGTGGAGGCCCAGACCGTTGCCCAGAATATAGAAAGCGGTCATGCTCAGGAGATGGGTGAGTACGGAAAGCCCGGTCTGCAGGAAAATGGCGGAGACCGAGGAATAGACCTGGTGATAACGGGTTGAGAGCCTCCCCAGATAGCCGAGCAGATTATGGGTCGTAAACATTGGGATGTGACGCAGAAAATAGAGCGCTATCAGGCCGAGGAACAGCAGGACCATCATCCCCAACAGGGGGAGATAGACCGGTGTCGGCAGCAGGGTGTGGTTGATGAGGAGAGCGACGATATTCAGGAGCAGCAGGCCGGCGAGGCCGATGATCCTGTCGATGAACACGCCAAACACCGCATCCTCTTTTTTGGAGGCAATGCGGGTGGCATCAATGATCCGCAGGCCATCACCGCCGATGCTGGTTGGCAGTCCCTGATTAAAGAAGGCTCCCTTGAAGAAACTCCGGAGATAAAAGAAAAACGAACCGGAGACCCCGATCTTGTTCATGATCACATACCAGCGGCCGGTGGCGACACAATTGCTGGCGACCTGCAGCAACAGAGCGCCCGTCAAGGTCAGCACCGGAACACGGCCTGCGGCAGCTAAGGTTGCACGCACATCGATATTCCGCGAGATCAGGTACAAAAGGAGCGCGGAAACGGTCAGTTTGATGAGGTAGTTTGCTGGTCCTGTTGTTCCAGCAGTGTTTTGCAGAACCTGCATGGTTCAAATCCCGCCTCCTTGGCGATAGTTATGTCTTTGAATTCGAGCCGACAGTGCCGGCAATTATACTGTGCGCACCCCGGCAGGTGAAAGATGCCTGTGGTGGTGTCGGCATGGATCAGGAGTCGGCGCCCCCGACTTTTCGCCCTTGGGGAAGAGGGCTTCCGGCGTAGGCCCCATTGGGCGAGCCGTTGTCGAGACCAGGTCAGACTCCGGTCAAAGAAGCGGCGGAGATGTCGGTTATAGCGGGTGCTGACAAAGAGCCGCAGCCGCTCTGAAATCAACGGTTTTTCCTGTTCCACCCTCCGGAAAATAACTATGGTCAGGGCCAGAAAAAGAATATTTGGCAGCCACATGCCTAAAATCAGGGGCAGGGTGCCGTCTTCACTCATCACCCGGGTCGTGGTGAAAGTAATATAATAGAGGACAAAAAAAGCCAGTCCCAAGGGGATGCCCAAGGCCCGTTTGCCAGGTTCAGCCTGCAGTCCAAGCGGCAAGCCGAGCAGGCTCAAAATGAAACAACCCACCGGCAGGGTCAGCCGGTGGTGGTATTCGGAAAGAAATATCCGCCCCGTCTTGGTATCCGGGCCCTGTTTAGCCGCCGCCTGCAACAGTTGCTGCTGGGTCATGGAGCCCCGTGTTTGCGTGGTGACATCCTCACCGCCTATCTGGGTCGGCGGCCGCAGGGAAATCTGCAGCTGATACTGCTTGAAGCGAATCACCTGGTTGTCCTGTTCTTCGGCATTGTGCAACGTGCCTTCGTTGAGGGTGATCATCACCATCATCCGTTCCATATCCGCCTCCATGTGCCCGGATCTGGCGACAGTGATCAACGGCTGCTGGCGTCCGCGCATATCGGAGACATATACCCCGTGCCAATTCTTCTGGTCGTCGATGTTATCGACATAGACCACGATATCGCCTAAGGCTTCGGTGAAGTCTTTTTCTTTCAGTCCTTTGTCGATCTTTTCCTTGGCCAGTTGAAACATCAGTTGTTTGATGCCCAGGGCCCCGGCCGGGATAAGGCGTATGGAAAAAAAACCGGTCAGGCAGGCGATGGCGGCGGCAACGAGAATGACCGGCGGCAGCATCTGGCGCAGGCTCACGCCGCAGGCCTTGAGGGCCAGGATTTCCTTGTCGTTGGTCAGCCGGGTAAAACCGATGATGACCCCGGCCATGCTCGCCATGGGAATGACGTAGAGCAGCATATAGGGGAAGATATAGGAAAACAGGCGAATGAAATCGCCCAGGCCGATGCGCAACTCTAAAACGACATCAAGGAGCGGAATGAGGCGGATCAGGAAAAAAACACCGCAGAGGATGATGAAGCTGGCAAAGAACGGGGCCAGCAGTTCGTTGGCGATATAGCTGTAGAGCAACAGGGGTAGACGCAGGCGGAACCTGGGTTCGCCACCTTTTCGCGGCAGGCGCAGAAAAGGGGAACCTGCGCCTGCCGTGGCCCGACTATTTTTCATTGAGGACATTCTTGATGTTGACATCAATCCAGTGCTGGTCCCACCATTCCGTGGGAGTGACGAAAATACCGTGCACCAGCATGGAAAAATGAAGATGGTCGCCAGCAGCCATGCCGGTGGCCCCGGAATGGGCGATCAGCTGATCTTTTTCGACCAGTGTCCCCACCGTGGTGTCAATGCTGCTCAAATGGGCATAGAGACTGGAGATCCCCTGGCCGTGATCCAGGATGATCATGTTGCCGTAGATTCCGAGATACTCGGCCAGAACCACCTTGCCGCGGTTGGCGGCCTTGATCCCCACCCGTTCAGTTGAGGCGATGTCGACACCCAGGTGCGTCTGGTTATCAACCACCTTGCCGTTATAGAGATAGGAGCGCTGGTCGGCGTATCCGGCCCTGCCTGCTCCGGGCATGCGGAAAAAACGATCAGACCATAACTGCTTTGGATCGGTGGCGGCGCACGCCTTGGCAATGGTCTGGGCGTTGCTTTGCCGTATCTCGTTATTGACGTACAGATATTTTTCCAACAAGGTGCCGTGCATCTCCGGATAGTGCTGCTCGAATTCGGGAATTTTTTGCTGGAGGAAATTCTCGCTGAGGTTAACACTGTCCCGTTTTTCCTCAGCTTTTTTGAAACTACAAGGGAAAGGGACAATGGCCTCGTTGCCCGCTTCATCCTCGGCAAACACTTTGGTGCTTCCCGGTTCTTTGGCATCCCAGGGCAGGGCAAAATAGGCAATGTAGGTATTGTCCTTGTCGGTCGGAAATCCCGGGAAAAAAGTGGTGTCGATCATGACTCCGTGGCGACCGGGCTTTTCGGAGATGGTGTAGATGACGAAGCCGCTGCCTCCAGGATGAATATAGCGTTGCGCATGGCTGATTGTGACTTTCGGCGGTTTGGTATCCATGGTTACCCGGATGCGCTGTACCGTCTCATTTCCCTGGAACAGACCATTGAGGGAGAAGTCCCGCACTGCAATCATCAGTTCGGCGTCCCCTTCCTTGATCCCCGCTTTTTGGGCGTCGATGATCACTTTTTCTTTAATGGAGGTGGGGCCGGCGGTTTTGAACCAGGATTGACGTGGGTACGTATTCTCCAGGAGTTTTGCAGTTTTCGTCCCCTGGCTGAGGGTTATGGTGATGGATCTGATTCCGCTTTTTTGATCTGAGACGCGGAGCGGCAACTCTACCTTGCCGCCGAGAAAACGAATCTCCTTCTCCAGGACCAGAACCGGTTTTTCGAACTCAAAAAGAATGAAAACAGCAATCGCAAAGGCTACCGCCGCAACCGCTGCCAATGCCAGAAAAAATATTTTGAAAAAATTGCCGCTCCTCCGCGAGGAACTGCCTATCCGAATGTGTTTGGCCATGGGAATTTATAGTGATTGTGAGAAAAGGAAAGAGGGATTGTTTTTGTCTATTCGTTCCAGATGACATCATACCCCTTGATGTGCATATCGGGAACGGGGATGATGGTGAATCGTTTTTCAGTTTTTTGCTCAATCTGTTCAATATTGTACGACTCCTCGTTGAGCAGCATTTCCGCGATACGGGGATGGACCTTGATAGTAACATGCGAACCGCCTATCTTGCGCGCGTCCCGGCTGATCTTGCGGAAAATTTCGTGGCAGATGGCGCGGCGCGATTTGATGAAACCGTCGCCCCCGCAGTACAGGCAAGGTTCGCACATCATCTGGGTAAGGCTTTCCGACAGCCGTTTGCGGGTCATCTGCACCAGACCGAACTCCGAGAGCTTGAGGATGTTCACCTTGCTTTTGTCGTCACGCATGGCCTCCTGAAAGACCGTGTACAACTCTTCCCGGTGCTGCTCGTTGTCCATGTCGATGAAATCGATGATGATGATGCCGCCGAGATTGCGCAGCCGCAGCTGCCGGGCGATTTCCCGCACCGCCTCCATGTTGGTTTTGAAAATCGTTTCCGCCAGATCGGTGGCGCCGACATAGCGGCCGGTATTGACATCGATGACGGTCAGGGCCTCGGTCGGCTCGATAACGATATAGCCTCCGGAACGCAGCCAGACTTTTTTTTCCAGGGCGCTGTTGATATCGGCCTCCACTCCGTACCGTTCGAACAGGGGGAGGTCGCTGTCGTAATAGGTGATTTTGTCCTGCAACTGAGGGGCAAAGGTCTTGGCGTAGGAGAGCAGCTGTTCGTATACTTCCCGGCAGTCGATGACCAGCTCGTTAATAGCCTCGGTGAAAAAATCCCGCACCGCCCGGAGAATGATATCGAGATCCTTGTAGATCAGACAGGGAGCCGGGCTCTTTTGCGATTTGGTGAGAATCTCGTCCCAGAGCAGCAGGAGAAACTCCATATCCGCTTCCAACTCGTCATTCCCGATATTTTCGGCCACGGTGCGCATGATGAAACCTGTGCCCGGCGGCCGGAGCACCTCGATCTTGTCACGCAGCTGCTGGCGGGTTATCTCGTCCTCAATTTTACGGGAGATGCCGATATGATCGGTGAGCGGCATGAAGACCAGATTGCGGCAGGGCAGGGTGATGTTGCAGGTCAGGCGGGCACCCTTGGATCCGATGGGCTCCTTGGCGATCTGCACCAGGATTTCCTGGCCCTCGTGGAGGAGTTTGTCGATGGTCGGGGCATCTGGAAAATTCGGCGGCAGGGGCTGCCTCAGTTTATGGTCAGGGGCGAGTCGTTGATAGTTTTCAGAAAAAACATAAAGGGCCTCGTCCACGTAGAGAAATCCGGTGCGCTCCAGGCCGATATCAACAAAAGCTGCGTCAATGCCGGGCAGCACCCGAACCACCCGGCCCAGGTAGATATTGCCGATGAGCCCTTTTTGCGAGAGCCGTTCCAGGTAGAATTCGCGCAGGTTACCGTTTTCGACAAGGGCGATCCGGTTCTCGTAGGAGGTTGCATTGATGAGAATGTCTGTGTACATAGTAATGCTTGGCCGAATCTGTCTGCTTCACTTTCAAGATACCGCGCACAGCGGAACGGTCCGGGCGCATAACTTTTCATAGAATAAGGCAGTTACTATACTATACTGCGGTTAAACTGCCATAATAAATTGGACACGGCGGCTGGCAGCTGTCTCTGGTTGGTATTGGTTTCTGCTGGTAATTGATTTGATTTCCGTGATTATTCCAACTCATAACCGTGCGGTGCTCCTGGAGCGGGCCATACGGTCCGTGCTTGTACAGCAACATGCCTGCGCGGAGTTGATCGTGGTCGACGACGGCTCCACGGACGATACCGCTGGGGTGGTCGCCCGCCTGACCACCGGCGTCACCATCCCTATACGGCTTCTCACCCAGGAGAACCGGGGTGCGAGCGCTGCCCGCAATCTCGGCATCAGGGCGGCGCAAGGATCGTTGCTGGCCTTCCTTGATTCCGATGACTGGTGGCTGCCGAAAAAGCTCGCCTTGCAGGCTGCAACCATGGAAACGCACCTCGATTTTCCGATATCCCATACCCGCGAGTTGTGGTTCCGTGGCGGGCAGCGAGTCAACCAGAAAAAGAAGCATGACCCGCCACACGGGGATATATTTGATGCCAGCCTGCGGATGTGCGTGGTCGGCATGTCTACGGTGATGGCGCGGCGAGAACTGTTTGTCCGTTACGGCCTTTTTGATGAGGCCCTGCTCTGCTGCGAGGATTACGATTTCTGGTTGCGGGTGGGGAGCCGGGAACCGTTTCTGCTTGTGCCCGAAGCCCTGACCTGCAAAGAGGGTGGCCGACCGGATCAGCTGTCCGCGGTGCACCGCCAGGGCATGGATACCTACCGCATCCGAGCGCTGTGCAACCTGCTCGACGCCGGCGTGCTCGACGCGGACCAACGACGCGCGGCCGTGGCAGAATTGGCGCGCAAATGCGCCATCTACAGCCAGGGCTGCCGCAACCACCATCGACCCGAGGAAGGGGCAAGATATAGTGCCCTGGCCATGCGTTATCAATCTTCCATGGAACACTTGTCTTGAATCAGACCGCATCCTACGGCGATCCCGCCCGTTTCCTCACCCAACTCCACGTCGCCGAAGACTGTCTTGATCTGCCCTACACCCAGGAGATCATCGCCCGGGCCAATCTGCCCGTAACCGTGGTTGGCGGACGCGGTGCACCGGACATCGAAGGGGCGTACCCCTACAATCTCAGCGCCGGCAAGCGGCATCTGCTCCTCTGTCGCAACCGGGGGGCTTTTTTCAAGTCCTGTCCCGGCACCCGCGAGTACCGCTGCTGCGACTACCAGGTGCTCAATATCGGCATGAACTGTCCCATGGACTGCGTCTATTGCATCCTCCAAGCCTATTTGAACAACCCCTGGCTCAGTTTTTTTGTCAATCTCGAGGACCTGTTCGCCGAACTCGATGTTGCCTTGGACAACGAACCGCAACGATTTTTCCGGATCGGTACCGGCGAATTCACCGACAGTCTGGCCCTGGATAGTCTCACCCATCTCAGTCCCCGCCTGGTGACCTATATGGCCAACCGCGACAATGCGGTGCTCGAGTTGAAATCAAAGAGTGTGAATATTGAAAATCTCGAAGGGCTCGACCACCGGGGCCGCACCATTGTTGCCTGGTCCCTGAACAGCCCGGTGATCATGGCCCGGGAGGAAATCCGCACCGCCACCCTCGACGAGCGTTTACAAGCCGCATCGCAGTGCGCCACCTGGGGATATGCACTGGCCTTTCATTTCGACCCGATCATCCTCCATCATGGTTGGCAGGAGGGGTACCGGCAGACCATCCGTCGCCTGTTTGCTGCAGTGCCGCCTGAAGCGATTGCCTGGATCAGCATGGGGGCGCTCCGCTATCTGCCGGCGCTGAAACAGATCGCTGCCGAGCGCTTTCCCGCCTCGCGTTTTTTCTACCAGGAATTTATTGACGGTTTGGATGGCAAACGCCGCTATTTCAGAACACAAAGGGTGGAAATGTACCGGTTTATCCTTGAGGAACTGCGCCGGTACGCCCACAAACGTACCTGTATCTATTTTTGCATGGAAAACGATACGGTCTGGCGGGAGGTCTTCGGCTTTGCCCCGGACGAGCAGGGCGGCCTGCCGGTCATGCTCGACCGGACGGTCCGGCGGCCGGAATGAAGCGTGGGCTTCGGTTGCGCAGTGTTTGCGGGTAAGCAAATTATGTTTCTGTGGCCTCTGGGAGAGGAGAAGAGAGGATGATCAAAGCCTTGCATATGAATCTGAGCGTCAAAATTATTTTTATTCTCGGTATGTTCATCCTCGGAATTTTCAGCATGGGGCTGGTTTCCTACAATGATTTGCGCACGACCGAAGAAAAGGTCGAATTCTTGGAACTCGCTTACAATTTGCACAATATTATCCTCGAAGTGCGTCGCTATGAGAAAAATTACCTTTTGTACAACAAGGAAGAGGCTTTCCGCGAAAACAAAAGGTATCTTGCCCAGGCCATGGAGACAGAGAAAGCACTGTTAGCCAGGGCCGATAAATACAGGGTGGCCCCCCTGTTGCGCGAGCTTGAAGGGCAAATTGCCGCTTATGAGGCGACCATGGGTCAGTTTTCCCAGCAGGAAAGTTTTGATACCACCAAATACACGCAGATCGAAGACCGTCTTCGCGACCAGGGAAAACATATGACCGAATTGAGTAAGAATTTGGCTGATTTTGAACGCGGCCAGATTCATGCCAATTTGACGGTTTTAAAAAGACAGCTCGTCTTATGGGCATGCTTGGCGATTGTAATTGGGATCATGCTGTCTTTATTGATAATGTATTATATTTTCAAGCCGCTTTTTGTTATTAAAAAAGCGACGGAAGACATCGCCAACGGAAGGTTTGATACTATTGAAGTGATCAATACCAGGGATGAAATGCAGCAGGTCATGGAGGCCTTCAATACCATGGTGTTTGAATTGGAACGGAGGAAAAATCAGCTTGTTCAATCCGAAAAACTTTCCTCCATCGGGACGCTGACGGCAGGGGTAGCTCATCAGTTGAACAATCCGCTCAATAATATTTCCACCTCCTGCCAGATTGCAATGGATGAGCTCGCCTCAGGTGACCCAGCCTTCATCATGCGGATGTTGAACAATATCAACCATGAGACCCTCAGGGCACGAGATGTGGTCAAGGGCCTTCTTGAATTCTCCCGGGTAAAAGAATTTTCCTTGCGGCCATCCTCATTGTATGAAGTGGTCAAACGGGCGGTGCAGCTCGTCCAGAGTCAGGTTCCGGCCGATATCGAGATTGTGTTGCAAGTTCCGGAAGATCTTGTTTTCCCTATGGATGCCCAGCGTCTTCAGGAAGTCTTCATTAACCTGGTTATCAATGCGACCCAATCGATCGAAAACTGTGGCCGAATCACCATTACAGCTGAGAAAGATGAAAACGCCGGCGAAGTTCGGGTCGAAGTGCGCGATACCGGTGGTGGCATCCCGGAAGAGATTCAAGGACAACTTTTTGATCCCTTTTATACAACCAAGGAAGAAGGGAAGGGTACCGGTCTCGGCCTTTCAGTCGCCTACGGAATAATTCAAAAACATCATGGCAATATCACCATCCAAAGTAAACCCGGACAGGGAGCCTCGTTTTTTATCCACTTCCCTCTAGAAAAAAATAAAACGACCGCTGCCGCATAAGGGCATGGAAAATCAAAAAATTCTCATTGTCGATGATGAACCCATTGCCCGTGAAAATCTTGCCCATATCTTAACGAAAGATGGATACATCGCATTGGTGGCCCAAGACGGTCAGCAGGCAATCGACATCCTGCAACAGGAAGAAGTTGATCTGGTTCTCACCGATTTACGGATGCAAGGGAGGGACGGCCTGGCCGTTCTGGCCGAGGCTAAAAAGCTCTGGCCCTCAACCGAAGTGGTGGTGATTACCGGCTATGCCAGTGTCGACACGGCGGTGGAGGCGATGCGGCAGGGGGCCTATCACTACATTTCCAAGCCGTTCAAGCTGGAAGAACTCCGCATTGTCGTTGCCAAGGCTTTGGAAAAAAATCTCCTGCGCAAGGAAATTCAGAGCCTGCGCCAACGGGTGTCTACCCAGGCCGGTGCGGCGAAGATTATCGGCCAAAGCCCCAAGATCAGAGCACTTCGCGAAAAAATCAGCCAGGTCGCACAGCTCGACTGCAACGTCCTCATCCGGGGCGAGACCGGCACCGGCAAGGAACTGGTAGCCCGGACCATCCATGAATTGAGCCCGCGCGGGGCTAAACGCTTTGTGGCCTTCAACTGCGGCGCCTTTACCGAAGAACTGATAACCAGCGAGCTGTTCGGATACGAACGCGGGGCTTTTACCGGGGCGAACAGAGTCAAGAAAGGTCTGCTGGAGATAGCTGAAAGCGGGACGGTATTTTTTGATGAGGTGGGGGAACTGCCCCTGTCGATGCAGGTGAAGCTGTTACGCGTTCTCCAGGAGCGCACCCTGTTGCGGGTCGGGGGGACGGAAGAAATTGCTGTGGATATCAGAATCGTGGCGGCAACCAATAAGGATCTGAAAAAAGAGGCGGAGGAGGGCGCCTTTCGAACGGATTTGTACTATCGCCTGGATGTGTTGACGCTCAATGTGCCCTCCCTTTCCGAACGCAGAGAGGATATCCCTTTGCTTGCCAACCATTTCCTGGCAAAACATACCCGTCCGGGAAAGGTCGTTCCCCGGCTGTCCGGGGAAGCAGCCCTGCAACTCATGCGGTATGAATACCCGGGAAATATCCGGGAACTGGAAAACATCGTGCAGCGGCTCCTCATTCATTGCGACGGGGAGGTGGTCGAACCGCAACATCTTGCCACCGATCTCGGTGAGGTCGGGACGGAGGCTATTCGCGGCAACCGGCAGATCTGGCCGGCGCTGGACGAACATGAAAAACAGTACATCCTGGAGGTCCTCGATGAGGTCGAGGGCAATAAATCGGCTGCGGCCAAAATTCTCGGGATCGACCGAGTGTCCCTGTGGCGCAAGATAAAACGCTATGGCCTGGCAAATCCCGATGCCTGATCCCCAGCCTGTTTTTCCCGGTCCCGTTGCCCTGCCCGGATGGTTATACCGGTAAAATAAACGACTGGGCGGCAAAAATCCGGTCAACCACCTCGCTGGCATTCGCTATCAGCACCAGCTCAAGGCCTTCAGTCACATCAGGGGCCAGGGCCTCCACCTCCTCTTTATTGGCCAAGGGCAGCAGCACGCATCGCACCCCTCCCCTTTGGGCCGCGATTATTTTTTCCCGGATGCCGCTGATAGGGAGAATCCGGCCACTCAGGGTCATCTCTCCGGTGAGGGCCACGTCGCGGCGGGCCGGACGGCGGGTCAGCAGAGAGAGGAGGGCAGCAAAAATGGTGATTCCGGCGGAAGGTCCATCTTTGGGAATAGCCCCTGAAGGGAAATGGATATGGATATCGGTGGTATTGAAAAACCCGTCGGCCACCTCAAATTCCTGGGTCCTGCTGCGAATAAAGCTGAGAACCGTCCGGGCGGATTCCTGTAAAACTTCCCCCAGGGATCCGGTGAGCAGCAGAATCCCCGAACCTGGCATTAACGCCGTTTCGACACTGATGATTTCACCGCCGGTTTCGGCCCAGACCAGACCGGTCGCAATCCCAACCTGCGGTACGGCTTCAGCCGCTTCCCGGTAGAATTTGCGGGGACCAAGCAGTCGGGAGACGGTTTCGGCATCTATTGCCATCTTTTCGTCCCGGTGATCCGATTTGAGGCAGACTAATGCTATTTTCCTGCAGATGTCGGCAATCTCCCGTTCAAGATTCCGCAGACCTGATTCTCTGGTGTAATCGGCAATAACCCGTGACAAGCCCTCATGGGAAAATTGCACTGCTGACCGAGAAAGCCCCGCCGCCTTGAGCTGTCTGGGAAGAATGAACTGTTGCGCGATTTTCAGTTTTTCCTTCTCAGTGTATCCCGCAAATTCAATACGCTCCATCCGATCCAGCAACGGCCCGGGAAGTTTGCTCAGATCGTTCGCCGTCGCAATAAACATGATCCGGGAGAGATCGAAAGGGACATCCAGGTAATGATCCGTGAATCGGACATTTTGCTCCGGATCCAGGACCTCAAGGAGCACCGAGGCCGGGTCGCCACGGAAGTCCTGGCCGATTTTATCGATCTCATCAAGCATGAAAACCGGGTTGTTGACACCCACCCGCTTCAGCTCGCTGATGATGCGCCCGGGGAGGGCGCCCACATAGGTGCGTCTGTGGCCGCGCAATTCGGCCTCATCTTTCAGTCCGGCCAGGGAGATGCGCACAAACTGACGCTGCATGGCCTCGGCTATCGCCCGGCCTACGGAGGTCTTGCCTGTCCCCGGAGGGCCGGTAAAACAGAGTATCGGGCCTTTCCCCATCTGCACGAAAAGTTTTCGTGCAAGCACCTCTTTGACGGTCTTGCGCAGCTCCTCCAGATTAACAGGTTTACCGAGATAGTGTGCCGCCCCTTTTTTCAACGCCTCCACTGCGGAACTGACGGTCGCAAAACCGGTCACCATGATTACGGGAATCTCCGGTGCGATCCGGTTGATCTGTTCGAGCAGCTCAAGGCCGTCCATGCGTTCCATCTTGAGATCGGTGACAACCAGATCGATGTCCTCTTGGCCCAGCAGAGCCAAGGCTTCCAGCCCGTTGGTTGCACAGTGGCAGATGTAGCCGTCCTTTTTGAAAACATGCTCCATATTGGTCCGGGCTATCTCTTCATCATCGACAATCAGGATGGACTGCCGGGCTTTACTGCACAGGGTTTTGGCCGCCAGAAACTCAAGGATGCGCTGTTTGACCTGCGACAGGCCATAGTGGCGGGATTCGAGCAGGGACTGCGCCCTGGCCAGTTCAAGGATGCCTTGCGATGACTGATTCCAGGGCAACGAGAGCATCAGTTCAATGTAATTGAAACCCACCGAATATTCGGCAACAGCGGGGTCGGTCTTCTCAATTTTTTCCAGTTCTTTGGAAACCGCCTCCAGGACATGCGGAGGGAGGTGCGCTTCCTCTATCCGGATGCGCAGCTTATCCAGCGGCGAGAGTATATCCGGCTTGCTGTGGGTTCCTTCCTCGGCTTGACCTTGACCTGTTGTTCTTTTTTTAAAAAACATACGGCGAGTCCTTTGCTGTCGTTATTCCGCTGCCCCGGCGCATTTTTCTTGCGACGATTCCCACGCTTTTCCCCGTACAGGCAGGTGGCCTGTACAACCAGAGAATGCGTATTGACAAGAGGTGACTATCTCTTGCCATCGTAATTCCATACCACCTCCAGGAAAAAACCTCTTCTCTTAAAAAGCCTTTTTTCCCATCCGAGGAAGATTCACAATCTTGGGGAGATTGATCTCTGGTCATGATTTTTTTTAGCTTATGATCTCGGTAGGTTATTTTTCTTGCCCACGTTGGGGGGCGACGGTCGTTGCGGTCGTTCCGCCTGCGACGGGAATCGATAATCTCTGGGGTCCGGTGCGTTTTAAAGGCCCTGGTCGGTATGAAGGGGCAATGTTGCATGTTGCACTCCGGAATGTTGCAATATGCAACGAAAAATTCGAGGGTTTCCCTTCAGGTCGGACACGACTTGTTGCTCTATGCAACATCATCATCTTCCCCTATATAATGCTTGCCAGATAAATATAAACATATCAGCATGTTGATTCGTAAATCGAGCTTGGCATGCTTTTTGGATGAAAAGGTGTATTCATATCTTCACAGGATCAAGAGGCATACATGGGCCCAAAAGACATAAAGAATAGAGCCGGGCAATCAATCGTCAATGACGCAATTACCAACACCGGTTCTTCCCCGTCAAGGCAGGAGAAAACATCTTTTATTCTGGTTGTTACCCGTAACGGTCATATGGCCGAAGCCGTGATGAACTATGCCGTAAATGTTGCTGATCATTTGAAATACCGAATACTTGCGGTCCATATAGATACTTTGCCCTTCTTCGGTGATGGCGGAAAGCGGAGCAACCTTTTCACCGCCGCCATGGAGGAAAGTGCTCTCCTGTTCCGGGAAAAGGCCCGGGCCAGGGATGTAGTGGTTGAGCATCTTGGGGAGTCGGGAAAGGTGGGCAAGGTGGTGCAGCGGTTATGTCATTCGGAAAAAAGGATTGAATTTGTTGTTATTGACCAGGGGATCCGCATGGGAGAAGTGGCTGCGCAATCCCCTGTTCCCGTATTCAGCGTCATTTATACGCAGGCAAGGACAATTCATACAAATAAGGCTAGATCTCATAAAACATTGGAAAAAGGAGAACCGAGTATGTCTACCACAAGCAGAAAAAGGCACGTGAAAAATTGTTTCGTCTTTGGCGCGCTCACCGCGGGGCTGTATGCCGCTGTCTTCACCAACCAGAATTTTGTCATGACCTATTTCACCAAAGGGGGCGTGTATGCCCTTTTGCCGGTTGCTGTCGTGTTTGCAGTTTCCTACCTCCATGGAAATTTTACGAGTGCATTCTGGTCTGCCTTGGGCATAGAAGGTTCAAAAGCCACGGTACGCAAGTCAACGGATGTCCGCCCGACGGTTCCTGCTTCTGATACCGTCAGAAAAGACGACAGGCCTCGCGCTCAGATCAGTGTCTGATACTGGCTCGGCTTCGAGGTTGTGCTGTAACTGTTTGAAAAATTTCAGTATTTAATTTTAAAAGTTCAATTTGACGGAGATCTTACCATGCATGGACCAGTCAATGAGGTTATTCAATTTATCGATCTGAACGCCTTTAACATCATCTTCTTGTTTCTTGTCGGTTTTATAGGGGGGCTGGTGAGCGGTTTTATCGGTTCCGGAGGCGCCTTTGTGCTGACACCCGCCATGATGAGTCTAGGGGTCCCGGGCACTGTGGCTGTTGCCAGCAATATGTGCCATAAATTCCCCAAAGCCCTGGTAGGTTCCATCAAACGCTATAAATACGGCCAGGTGGACATCAAGCTGGGGCTTATCATGGGTGTCTTCGC
>Ga0364918_10155_pt1 | contig 16219 bp, 11 predicted proteins | sample SorcelJu500001C6_2_FD_206957 | JGI IMG/M metagenome (GOLD analysis project Ga0364918, IMG submission 206957) | Enriched cells from Trout Bog Lake Hypolimnion, Wisconsin, USA - BchlTB.June20.5000.01.C6 | ecosystem: Environmental > Aquatic > Freshwater > Lake > Hypolimnion/Profundal zone | place... | reverse complement strand
CGCGTGGGCGCCGCCATGACAGCCAAGCACCATGATCACGTAGTCCTGCTGCAGGCCGACGACAGCCAAATACTCAAGCAGCAGGTCAAGTGCTTGGTCAGCCTGTTCGACGCTCTCCAGGTGGGGTTCCGAGAGAAAACCAGAATGGGTGCCGGCGATATCGGCCCCCTGGAGGTAGAGCAGACAGAAATCCGGCTTCTCCTTTTGCAGATGGAGACGTGCCTGCTCCGCCAGTTCACGGTCGACATTGCGGATTCCCTGCGAATTGATGAACACGCTGGACTGCAGGCTGCCCGCAGGGAAAAGCGGACGCAGGCATTCGTCTGAATAAAAAACCGAACTGTTCAGGTTGCGGTAACGCAAGAGCGAAAAAAGGGAAACCGCATGCGGCGAGACCATGGAGGCGCCGCTATTGGTCAAGATGCCATGTTCTTCGGGGGGGAGCGAAGTGAACAAGGAGATAAGAGACGGCAGGGTCAAATCCGGCGGCAGCGCCTGGACCTGACGGGAAACAATGCCGTTGCGGATCAGATGGTCGAAACAACGGACATGGGCGCAAGCCAGGGTGTCGGCAAGCAGGCCGTCAATAATAACACAGAGAAGTTTGGGCACTGGGCACTCCTTGAAAGAAGGTTCGGCCGGAATATCTTCCGGCACAATGCCCTTTCTTGTACCCCCTCGCTGTTAGGGACGAGTTAGTCCGCAGTTACGATTTAATCAGGGGTTGGCCTGCAGTCTTCCCGCCCCCAGCTTAATACTATTTCCCTGACACAATCATAATCGTTTCATAATCGGGAATTAAAATAATGCGCTCATAATAGGGAAAAAGGTGGATCACGATGATCCCCTCAGCCAGGAGGGAACTCTGCGGCTCACTTTAGATGACGAATTTTCCCCATGCGCTACACCATCTCTTTCACTCCTTCCCCCACTTCCTCGCTCTGGCAGCGAGGCAGCCAATGGCTCGGCCAGGATACCCTCAACGGGCAATCCCTGCAGCAGCCGCGTTTCCGTGATATCGATCCGGAGCGCCTTACCGAACTGACCCGGACATCTCGGCGTTACGGCTTCCAGGCGACCATCGTCCCCCCTTTCCGCTTAGTGGAACGAATCAGCGAAGCGGACCTGTTGACCACCCTTGCCAGTTTCACAAACCGACAGAGGCCGATACGCCTGTCGTCCTTTGCTATAGGCCAGCTCAATGGTTGCTTCTGTCTGCGTCCGGTTCGCCATTCGGCAGCAATCCAGGCCCTTGCCGCACATTGCGTGCGTAGCTTCGACCACTGCCGCGCCCCTTTGACCCCGAGTGAATTGGCCCGGCGCAAGGCAGATCAACTCAGCAGCCAGGAAAAGATCAATCTGGCGATATGGGGCTATCCGTATGTCTTTGAACAATTTCGCTTTCATTTCGCCCTGACATCACGGATGGCCGAAGGACGAGAAAAGGAGGCAATCCATGCCGCATTATTAGAAACATTCAATTCATTGCTTGCAGATCCGCTTATGGTTGACGCGCTTTGTCTTTTCGTCGAACCAGCTATTGGTCAGCCGATGCGCTGCCTCGGCCGGTTCCCTTTTCCCCTTCCATCTTCAACGCCAGAGGAATGCATCCATCATGACCAGCAGCTCCTCCCTAAAAACCTTTATTCTGGATACCAATGTCATCCTGCATGACTCAACCTGTATCAACAATTTCCAGGAGCATGACATCGTCATCCCCATCACTGTTCTCGAGGAATTGGATTCATTTAAAAAGGGTAATCTCACCCTGAACTACCATGCCCGCGAGTTCGTCCGCTCCCTCGACAGCTTAAGCGCCAACAAACTGTTCAACGGTGGGGTGCGCATCGGCCCGGACAAGGGGCGGGTGTCGATCAAACTGGAGCAGGCCCCGCACGAGGATCTGCGCCAACATTTTCCCGCAGCCTCCAAGCCCGATCATCAGATTCTCAACATCGGCTACCATTTGGCCAAGAGCGACGGCACGCGCAGGTACATCCTGGTAAGCAAGGATGTCAATCTGCGGATGAAGGCCAAAGCAATCGGACTGATGGCCGAGGATTACACCACCGACCATGTCAAGAATATCGGCGGCCTGTACTCCGGCTGCCGTTTTCTGGACGGAGTGGAATCAGAACTGATCGAGTCCCTGCACCGCGAGGATCAGGGGGTCGACCCCGCACCGCTCCAACTCGAGCAGCCGCCGGTGGCCAATGAATATCTGATTGTCCGCAACGGCAAGAAATCGGTGTTGGCTACCTTTCGGCCCGATGGGAATACACTGTGCAAAATCAATCGCCAGACCGTCTACGGCATCACGCCCCGCAACGCCGAGCAGAGTTTCGCTGTCCATGCCCTCTGCAACGTGCAGGTGCCGCTGGTGAGCATCACCGGCAAGGCCGGCACTGGCAAAACCCTGCTGGCTCTAGCAGCGGCGCTGGAGCAGCGCGGCCGCTACCGGCAGATCATGCTCGCCCGACCCATTGTGCCGCTGTCCAACAAGGATCTCGGCTATCTGCCCGGCGACATTCAGTCGAAGATCGGCCCCTACATGCAGCCGCTCTACGACAACCTGGCAGTGATTCGCAACCAGTTCAGCGAACAGAGCGAGATGAGCCAGGTGCTCGGACGCTTAATCGATGACAAGACTCTTATTATCGAGCCCCTGGCCTACATTCGCGGCCGCAGCCTGGTAAAAATGTTCATGATCGTCGACGAGGCCCAGAACCTGACCCCGCACGAGGTCAAGACTATCATCACCCGTGCCGGGGAACAGACCAAGGTGGTCTTCACCGGTGATATCCACCAGATCGACCATCCCTATCTTGACAGTCAATCCAACGGCTTGAGCTACCTCATCGAAAAGATGCAGGGGCAACCGCTCTACGCTCACATCAATCTTGAGAAAGGCGAGCGTTCCGAACTCGCTATGCTGGCCAGTGAACTCCTATGAAAACTTCCCTTCCCGATCATTCCCCGTTACGGGCCATTGTCCCTTTCTGTCTGGTCCTGATGCTTCTGGCCGCGGCCAGCTCTGCCACTCAGATCTTTCGCTACCGCGAGCAGACCGGTGACGACAGTTTTATCTTTCTCTGGCGAGCGGAGCAGGGACGGCGCACGGTGACGATTACCCAGGATCAGGGAGACGAAACCCTCAGCAGCGTCTGTACTCCGGAGGGTGCCACCCTTTCCTGGCACTACATCCGTCCGCCGGACATCGATATCCGGGCGGAACGGATGGGCAATCAGATCCATTTCAGCGGCCGATTTGGAGGTGAGGTGATCAATAGAAATCAGGAGATCGATACCCGGCCCTGGTACCAACCCTTGTCTTTTTCATTGCAACGGATGGTGGCCCGCGATCTAAATACAGTAGATTTCTGGACCATCCGTCCGGACACCCTGGAGGTCATGGCGATGAAGGCGGAGAAATCGAGTAGCGATCATATTTCGGAGGGAACGGCAACCCAGACTGCTGACAAGGTAGTAATTCGCCCTGATGGACTGATGTCGGTTTTGTGGCAGGCGGCATACTGGTTCCGCCAGAGTGACCATCTCTTTGTCCAGTATCAAGGAACGCATGGCCCGCCAGGGACAGCGGAGACCTCGATTGACCTGGTCACTCCGTGAAGGCGGTGTACAGGTTTGTTCTCGTTTCTACGCTTCGCGTCCAGGTGTACAATGCCTCGAAGGCGCTACTGGATTTCCATAAAATAATTTCTCGCTTTCCCTGATGCAACCGGGGTAATCGGTTGCAGTTTTTTACGTTTAAATGACACGAAGCATGAGGTGGAGCTTCACGTAAAAAGTGAAAATAAGAAGATGGCAACCACCGCCAACCGAAAATAGCTTTAGCTCGATGGATCAGATGCGGTTGTGCCGTACCGCAAACGAGAGAGAAGCGCTGGTGACCATGCTGCGCCCGAAGATGGAGAAGAGCAAGATCCAGAGAGATTGCAGGCCGAGGATCAGCAGGGGATTACATACCAGGGTCAATCCACGGGTTATGTCGGGAAAGGGTAACAGAGGTGAGGGCAGAAAGAGGCTGAGCCCGCCGCCGTAGACAATCGCCGCCAGACCCATTTTCTGGTAAGCGGTAATAGCGGTGAAACCCCGAAAATCGGCGCGGAGGGTTTCAGACAAAATCCGCCAGACCTGGGACACCACGAGGCTCAGCAAAAAGGCGGATCGGTAATGCCCTTGTAAAAAGAGAGAGCAGGAAATCAGGGCGGTGACGGTATAGAGGATACAAGTCAATCCCTGGATTGGAACCAGTTTGACCCCGGCCAAATTGCCTTCGTACACCGCCTTCTTGGTAGCCCCGGTGAAAACAAAGGCTAAACGGCTGAACAAGCGAGTAGCGATGGGGCCGCACTGATCGAGCGGTTTGCCGTAACAGCAGCCAAAACTGACACAGGCCAACCGTCCCAGACCCTCGCCGAGGATATAGCCGATGGAAAGCGCCGCCAGCATCACTTGCATGTCAAGGGGCGGCAAATGCAGGAGCAGGCAACCGCCATTGACCAGCAGGATTATCAGCGGCAGTGCTGTGATGCCAATGAAGAAGGCCCCGCCGATGGTGAAAGTGTACAGCTTTTTTTCAACGAATCGGGCTACCAACCGAGCCGCAGGCACACAAAGCCCCACAGTCAGGAACAGCACAGCCAGCACCGGCTCCATAGCCGTGCCCGTTGCACCGGAAAGGATGAGAACAAAAAGAATGGCGATGGTAACGCTTGAGGCGATCAGCACACCGTACCAGGTAAAATTGACGCCGTGCCAATGGATGGCGTCCTGCCGTGCTACCGGCACACTCGCCAGTATTTGAAAGCGTTCACCAGGCAGCAAGCGCCAGCCGAGGACGATCAGCCAGGTGAAGAGGGCTGCGGCTGCGAAGAGAAAAAAGGCTGTGTTCATGGGGTCTCCAGGAGCGTTGACAACAGCGTTGCTTCCAAAGGAACGGCACAGGTGCTGTCTTTTAGACGTTTCACGGCGATGGTCGAGCGGACTTTGACATCGGTCTCCACCAGCGGCCGGCCCAAACCGGAAGAAAATCGACTCTGTACATCTTGGCGGCCTACGTTTTTGCGCAGGTCTTGACAAAAGGTGATCGCTTCAGGTTGAAAGAGGAGGATGTCGGTGGAACTGCCGGGTCGATACAGACTTTTTGGGCACCCCTTGGCGACCTGCATTCCCTTGAACACCGGCTTCGGGTTGTCGTAACCAGTGGCGGAGTAGCACTGGACGATATCGCCGATCATCAGGGCCACCACCTCGATCATCGCCACCAGGCCAATAGAGCTGCCACCAGCCACGTCGGTATCGATGATGGTGACCACCCGCCGGTTCTTGGCATGGTGTGAGGCCAGAGCAATTACTGCCTGCGGATTGCAGGAATGATAGCTGCCGTCCAAATCATAGATATCGATCACCTCACCGCTCACCGGGACATGGTTGTAATGGTATTTGTCCGGAGTAAGGCGAAACAGGGCGAAATCCCCCTGGGCAAAGGGAGTGGCCCAGGGCGAATCCTCACCCAGCAGCTCGCTTGCCGAGAAAAACTTGCCCTTGATAAACAGCACCGGTGAATCCTTGAGGCTGCCGATTAGAACCTTGGCATCGGCCGGGGAGACAATGCTTGCCGGGTCCGGGTCCATCGGACGGAGATCCTTGTAGCGGATCTGGCGTTCAAAGACCTGGCGGGGTGTGGTGAAATGGTGCTCCGGGGCTATACATTCGAGCCAGTCGACGCCCATCCGCTCCAGCAGCCGCTTTCCCCGATGGCTGGACATCGGCATATTGAGGTCAAAGTGCAAAAAACCAAGCAAGCTGGACATCCGTTTGCTGGTCAGCGCCCGGAACAGGGTCGGGGCATGCTCGCGCAGGCAGTTATAGAGAACATTGATAGCTCGGTCGGCAATCAAGCGCTCGGTGACGGTTTCGCCGGTTTCCCGGACTATGTATTGATGCATCATTCTAATTTTTCAGCCTTTATTCTTCTTTGCCATTAATTTGTAATTCCCGATAAATTATCAGGAGGATGAGAAGGATGAGAATCTGAATTTCCCGGTCAGTGGCCTCGCCGGCCAACACCCGGTTGCCGGTCTCCCGGATGAAGAGTGCTGCAGGTCCCTTGCCGGATAAGCGTTCCTTGAGAGCGCCGATGGCGGGATCGCTGCAGGCATCGAGCCGCTGGCCGTCATCCAGCAGGGTTTCCAGGCCATTGGCAAGATGGAGGCCGCAGAGATCCCTGCGGTAGTAAGTCTCTGCGGCCTGGTTGAAGGTCTCGGCCTCGATCTGCATGGGATGGGCGGAACGGCCATGACGGTTGAGGATTGCCCCGGTCAACTGGGCGGCAGCCGTGGGTACGGTTCCTTTGAGCATGGCATCAAAGATATTGAATTCCTCGCCCACCCCCTTAAACTCGCCGCTCCATGTGCACTTCCCCCGCAACAGTTCCAGGCACGCCAACTGGTAGGCCGCAATTTCAATCCGCAGGTACCCCTTATACCGGTGGCTGGGACGCTGCCGCACCACCAAGGCCAGGATGCGTCGCAGCATCTGGTTCTTGGTATCGGCCCGAATAAAGACGGTGGGAATGCCAATGGCGGCGGCGAAGAAGATCTGCCGCCGTTCGCTTTCGGTGCAGGGATCGTCGGGAATATGGTCGTGGGTGACTTCGCCGCTGAGCACCCATTCATAGGCGAGCGCGGTGACGATCGTCTGCAGGTTGACAGCCCGGGCCAGGCTTTCCTGCAGATCGGGAAAAAGCGAATAGTGCCGTCCCTCAAAACCGGAGAATCCGTAGGCCGCGAATGCGCGCATCCGGTAGGGCAGGTAGATATTCATGCGGCTATCAAAGACGCCCATCTCGGTGAGGTCCTGCTTGAGCCGATCCTGGTTGTGTTCCCTGCCGTTGAGGGCTGGGCTCTGCTCGACGCTATGCAGGGCCACGAGATAGTCGAGCAGTCGCACATCCGGGAGATAATCGCCGCGTAGCCGCAGGAGACGACTGGTGAGCCGGTCGATCCAGAGCGGTCCCATGGGTGTGAAACTGTGGCCGCAAAAGCGAAGATCCGCCTTTTTTTTCCAGCGCCGCCAGATCATCCGCAGGTGGGTGTAATCCAGTTCATGCGGCAGATAACCCAACACCTTTTCCGGATGGAAGTCACTGAACCCGAGGCGGTAAGGCGCGGCCGAGCAGGTGGTGACAAAGAGCGGCAGAAAATGTTCAACGATCTTGATCACCAGATCGCCGAAATATTTCTCATAGCGGCTGCCCCCCTGTTCACTGTGTTGCTGATAGCAGCGGCTGAGCACCCGGCTGCCCAGGGTTATATGGGTGCCGTTGTTGGCAAGCGAGGTCGAGGAGGTATTAGGCAGGACCACCAGGTTGTTGACGATGATCCCGGCCTCCTTCAATTTGGCGATGGTGTTGAGCTGACTGCGCGACAGGGTCCGATGGCAAAGGCCCATATACTCCTTCTTTTTCTCGCCATGTTGCCATCCAGAGAGGCAGGGATTAAGGAAGAGTTCACGGTAGAACTGATCAGAAATTAGATCGTTGAGGCGCTTTTGCCGGGCTGGAGGATTGGGGGCAAGATACATCCGGCAGGTCTGGCCGTACTTTTCCAGGTGGAATTTGCGGTTGGCATATTGGATGAGCAATTGCAGCAGGAAAAAGCGACGACTGGTCTCGCGGGCGGTATTGCGGCCAGGGAGTTCGTTGTCAGTGCCACTGCTCAAGGTAAACGAGATGACTTCCGGCGAGCTGTTGTCGCTGATGAGATGGTCCATCAGTCTCTCACCGGTTTGCCGCAGGATCGGGTCGACAGAGGCTGGTTGCCCGATGGCCTCCGCCAGGGAGAGTTTCAACAGATAACTGATCGGAACCCGCAGCCAGGTATCGCCTCCCTTGGTAAAGAGAAAGCGGTCGATATCCTGCCGCACCGGCCCCTGCGGGTTAGCTTTATCGGCCAGCAGGTCATGGGAGAGAATGGAAGTTGCATACGCACCCAACAAGCCTTTAGGAAAACGCACCCAGGAATTTTCCCAGATCTGTTCCTGTTGCTCGCCCAGAAAGGCTTCAAGGTCGTTGAGCACATGGGGCGAGAGGTCACCACGCCCGGCCCGTCGGGTCAGGTTTTTGTAGTAATTGGATTCGATGATGGCCAGAGCCAGATCGGCATCTTCTTTTTTCCCCTCAACCGCCACCTGAAACTCGTTTTCCACTCCCACCGTGGTGTCAGTTCCAAAAAAAGGCTGCGGTGCAAGCTGCTGAAGGGTTTGCTGCCGGAAATTTCGTGATTGGGCGGCAAGCTTCTGCTCGCAACCCTTCGTTATATATTGGGGTAAAGGACTGGTCATACATTCCCTGCACGTTGACGTTCCACAGAATCGTTCTCCAGTCAGCAGCGTACAAAGCTTTTGTTACATTCTGGCTATGAATCCATCATTTTTCCATCAGGCGTAAAGCGGAGGAAGGTCCCCTCTCCCGAAAAATCATTTTCCTGATCGTGAACAAAGCAAGGTCAACCGGATAATCCCCCGCGATAAAACTAATTTTCCTCTATCAAGACAATAACCTCATTCTAATAACCCTCCTGTACTGTTGCTTTGTTTGCATAGAGGCGGTCTCTATGTGATATTATATTCATGAAGAAAATGAACCGAGAGAGGGAAGGATGAAAGCAAAAAGCATATTTTGTGCCGCAACGCTTGCCATGATGACCCTGGCATCCACCGGGGCAATGGCGGAGATGCCCAAATATGTCTTCTTCTTTTTGGGAGACGGCATGTCGAACAGCCAGATTCAGGCAACCGAGGCCTACCTGACCACCAAAAATGGCGGCAAGGCCACCGAGGCCACCGATCTGCAGAAACCTGAAAACCGGCTGAACATGAGCAAGCTTCCGGTTTTTGGGATGCAGACCACCTATGATGCCCATGCCCTGATGACCGACTCGGCTTCCGCCGGTACCGCTTTTGCCTGCGGCATCAAGACCCTGAGCGGCGTTGTCGGCATGAATGACACCAAAACCATCAGCTACAAGTCCATTGCCCAGTTGGCCGCCGAACATGGCAAACGCGTCGGGATCATTTCCAGCGTCTCCCTTGATCACGCCACGCCGGCCTCGTACTACGCCAGCGTCCCCAATCGCGGCTTTATGAACAACATCGCCACCCAGATGGTGGCCGCTGACTTTGACTTTTACGGCGGTGGCGGTCTGGTCAATCCCACCATCAGGAATCCTGCTCCCACTAACGGCGACACGAACAACGATATATGGCAACTGCTGAAAGATAATCAATACACCGTGCTCAACGATCGAGCCTCAATCCTCGATCTGAAGGAACATCCGAAAGACAAGGTGGTCTGCATCAACCCCTGGCTGCAGGATGCCGCTGCCATGCCCTATGCCATCGACCGTCCTGCCACCAACCTGTCGCTGGCCGAGATGACCGATGTGGCTATCGGTTCTCTGAAGAACAATACTGATCATAAGAAAGAATCTTTCCATAAAAGAGGCGGGTCACGGGACGAGGGCTTTTTCCTGATGGTGGAGGGCGGCAAGATCGACTGGGCCTGCCACGCCAACGATGCCATGGCAGCCATCGGCGACACCCTGGATTTTGACGACGCAGTCGGAGTTGCCCTTGATTTTTACAAAAAATATCCGAACGATACCCTGATCGTGGTCACCGGCGACCATGAGACCGGCGGTATGACCGTGGGGCATGCCACCAACGGCTACACCGCCTACTATGATCGCCTGCTCAAGCAGACCAACAGCTTTACCTATTTCGGTGACAATCAGTGGAAAAGCTATAAAGCGGATCATGCGTGTGGCGGTAATATCGAAGGCAATACTGAGATGATCAATCTGATGGCGAGTGCTTTTGGTTTGCAATGGGCAGATCTGAACGCCTATCAGAAGGAGAAACTCGAAGCCGCCTACGACAAATCGCTGTGCGGGACCAATACCAACAGCACGGACGAAAACAACCTGCTCTATGGCACCTATGAACCGACTATCGTTACCATCACCCATATTCTCAACGAGCGCGCCAGCATTGGCTGGACCTCGTATTCCCATACCGGCGTTCCGGTGCCGGTCTTTGCCATTGGTCCTGAATCGAAACGATTTGCCGGATTTTACGATAACACCGACATCGCCAAGCAGATGGCCAAAGCTATGGACATCCGGCAAGAACTGCCCGTTGAAAAATAACCGCCACTTATACCCCCCTCAAACTTAATGCCATGGCGCCGCATCTTTTAGTGGCGCCATGGTTTTTTTAAAATAAAGGTTTTTCATGACCTCATTGCGGCGCGAACTGCTCTTTACCCTGATTATTGCCCTCCTCTGTCTCATTCTCTTCTCTCTTGACATTGCCAAGATACCACAGGCGTCGAGCGGTATACGATGTCGCGGCCTGATTACGGCGGTCGACGACTCCAAGGTGCGGACCAATCTGATCGTCAAAACCAATGCCCAATACCTGACCGTCCGGCTGCTGGGTGGCCCGCATCAGGGGCAGGAGGTGCAGGTGGTCAACATGCTGACCGGCAAGATGGAGCTCGACGAGTTCTATGAAACCGGCAAGGTGATCCTGGTTGAATACAGCGCCCCGGAGGGCAAGCCGATCAACGCGGTGGCCCGCGGATATTACCGCCTGGGATTGCAACTCTTCCTTATCAGTCTCTTTGGCCTGCTGCTTTTTGCGGTTGCCGGAGTTACCGGACTGAAAGCTGCGCTTTCTTTTGTCTTTGCTGCCCTGGTCCTATGGAAACTTTTCTTCCCTCTGCTGCTCCGAGGCTATCCGCCCATTGCCACCGGGCTGGCTATTGTCGCTCTGCTCACCGGAGTCGTCTGCTTTTCCGTGGGAGGTCTCACCCGCCGGGGTCTGGCCACCTTTGCCGGTTCCATGCTGGGCATCCTGCTTACCTGCGGCCTGGCGATCTTCTTCACCCACCTCTTCAAGCTGCACGGCGCGGTCCGTCCCTTTGCCGAAATGCTCCTCTATTCCGGGTATTATAGCCTGAACCTCACCGATATTTTCATCGCCAGCGTATTTATTGCCTGCTCCGGAGCGGTCATGGACCTGGCCATGGATATCGCCGCCACCATGGATGAACTCAAGTTCCGCCATCCCGAGATTGGCAGAATTGAGCACATGCGCTCCGGCCTGCGGGTCGGCCGGGCGGTCACCGGCACCATGACCACCACCCTGTTGCTGGCCTATTCGGGCAGCCACGTCACCATGTTCATGGTCTTTCTCGCTAAAGGCCTGGCCCCGGCCAATCTGCTCAACGCCCCCTTTGTCGCCGCCGAGGTCTTGAATATTCTGGTCGGCAGTTTTGGAGTGATCGCGGTCGCCCCCTGCACCGTGGTCATCGCCGCCCTGCTCTATCGGACCAAGGAGTAGTATGACCAAGCCCGTAATTGCCTCTCGCTCCAAGGGCATAATCGTTTTTGCCTGGATACTTTGCCTGGCATGCAGCACAGCTATATTTCTGTCCCCAGCCCTGTGGAATGGGTTTCCCCTCGTATTTTTCGACACGGGTGGTTACGTGGCCCGCGTTTGGCAAATGACACTGGCACCGGGCCGCTCCTTGTTCTACGGGCTTTTTTTATGGACGACCTCCTTGGGCTGGTGGTCCTTGTGGGGGCCGGTGCTAGTCCAATCACTGAGTTCGCTGTGGGTGATTCATCTCGTGCTGCGCTGCCATGACTTACCTTCCGGCCCGAGGGCAACCGCAGCCTTTTGCGTGGGATTGGGAGTATCGACCGGGATTTCCTGGTACACCGGTCAATTAATGCCCGATACGTTGGTGCCCTTAACTGTGCTGGCGTTCTGGCTCCTGGGTTTTCGTTGGCAACAACTGGGATGGAGTGAACGCGCGGGGCTGGCAGCAATGGCCCTGCTGGGGCTGCTCTCACATATGTCGTGCATGGCCCTGGCGCTTGGGCTGGTGGCCATTACCTTGCTAGCGCGAGTTTTCCTGCCTGGCCGCGGAGGGTCCTTGACGGTGCGCAGCTTGTCCCCGGCAGCCGTCGTGGCCGCCAGCCTGCTCTTGATGCCGTTGCTGCATCTGGCCTTGGTGGGCAAGGCCGTGTATACGCCTGGAGGTCCTGTCTTTATTTTCGGAAGACTGGTGCAGGATGGTATTGCTCAGCGTTGGCTGGCCGAACATTGCCCGGAACCGGGGATCAAGCTCTGCGCCATGCAAAACAGAATCCCGACAACTGCCGATAATTTTCTCTGGAACGAGACATCGCCGTTTAAGGATATCGGAGGATGGAGCGGGGCCGCTGATACTGAATTGCATTATCTGGTCGGTGCTTCCATCAAGGCATATCCAGGGGCATTTGCCTGGACCTCTCTGCGAGCCACGCTTCAGCAGATGGTTCAGGTCGCGACGGGCGATGGTTTTGATGAATTCCAGGCCGATACACGCGGAATTTTTAGCGTTATCCTCCCCCGTACAGCCGAGTCATTCAACGCCGCCCGCCAGCAGCAGAATCAGATCGCCCGACCGCTCTTCGAAACTTTAAACGCGGTGCATGTCCCTGTCGCCTACCTCTCGGTTCTTGGGTTGCTGGTGGTTGTGGGCTGGGGGATCCGGGCAAGGCGTCATGATCTCGCCGGGGCAGCACTGTATATTTTCCTGGCACTGTTGGGGAACGCCTTCATCTGCGGCGCGCTCTCCAATCCCCACAACCGGTATCAAAGCCGCCTGGTGTGGTTGGCCTCCTTAATCGTCGGCATGGCAGCGGTATGTTGGTGGCAACGTCGAAAAATCGAGGTGGTCCAGGCTTGAGCCAGCTGCTTTGCCCATACTTTCAAAGAGGCTCCGGCTGGTTCCCCGTGTCTTTTATTGAAGAAATGTTTCTCGTAGCGTCACCCTTCCCTCTGTAAAAAAAAACGAAGCGCCACCAGATAACTGAAAAAAGTCAGGGGTAGGGCCAGGATACAGCCTCCGACAAGGAGGACCATTCCGGCATCGAGTCCCATCTGCCCGGTGAGAGTAAGGGCATCAACAAACCCCGCCTGCTGTACCCGATCAACTGCCGATTTCAAGATTTCCCAGCTCACCCTCCCTGGCAGGGTAAGATTACCGACCAACCATGCCGAATAATAGAGAGGCACATAGGTCAATGGATTGCAAATTATCGTGCAAATAAAGAAGGCAGCAAGACTACTGCTTCCGGTCGCTACGGTAATCAATACGATCAACAGGGACTTAAACGGCATCAGAGGGGCAATACCGATAAACACTCCTACGGCTGTCCCTTTGGCAAGCGATGCGGGCGTACCCTGTAACTGCCTAAACTTCTCGAAAAGCGAGGTGATTTTATTCAAGAGAGACATAAGGTTGCGGCTTCAGGTTTTTATCTGCGGGGTAACTCTGTACCGCAGTTCACAGTTCTTCTGAGTTTTCGGTGGATAATTTGATATTATCGCCAAAATTTGAAATATCTATCTTGGTGGTCAAAGAAATTCTGCCCAATAGGTTGCAGAGTTGGATGTTATTTTTAGAGAGTATAAGAAGGGAATTGGGGTACAGGCGCGGCGGGGGTGCTCAGATACCGCATCCGCTTCATCTCGCTCCGGCCCCGTGTGACGGTATCAAGGATCAGGCCACAAGCCATGCTGAGAAAGCTGATAATCATCATGCTCATGGAGAGGACAGCTGTCGGCAAACGCGGCACCAGTCCGGTGAGGATAAACTCTCTCAGGATAGGTAACATGAGGGCGACAGAGCATAGGCAAAAGAACAGGGCGATGATCGAGAAAAAGGACATCGGCTTTTCCTCTTTGACAAAAACAAGAATCATCCACAAAATGCGAAACCCGTCTTTAAAGGTGGAGAGTTTGCTTGTCGATCCTGCGGGGCGGTCTCTGTACGGCGTTTCCACCTCGACGATCGGCATGCGTAAATGCAGCGCATGGATAGTGAGTTCCGTTTCGGTTTCAAATCCCACAGAGAGCGAGGGGAAGCTTTTTACATAACGCCGCGATAAGACACGATAGCCGGAGAGCATGTCTTTTAAGCGATTGCCGAAGGTCCAGGAAACAATGCTGGTCAGAAGCCAATTGCCGAAACGATGCCCCGGGCGATAGGCTTCCTTGATTTCGGTCACGCGGGCGCCGTTAACCATGTCGAGCTGATTATCCACCAGGAGTTTGATCATTTTGGGAGCAGAGGCCGCATCATACGTCGAGTCCCCATCCACCAGGATATATACCTCGGCTTCAATATCAGCAAACATCCGGCGTACAACATTGCCCTTACCCTGGAGAGGCTCTGAACGGACCAGAGCGCCAGCTTGCAGGGCAGCCTCGACGGTACGATCTTTGGAATTATTGTCGTACACGTAGATTTGGGCGTCAGGTAGGGTTTGCCGAAAATCGTTGACCACTTGGGCGATCGTGGCTTCCTCGTTGAAACAGGGGATCAGGACAGCGATATTCTGAGTTTTATTCATGGGGTCACGGCGAGTTTATGGGTTGGCTGGACATCACAGAGGTCAAGGCTGGTCTCGGTAAGGGTATCGCGAACAGACTGACAGCTCTGCAGGGACAAGGTGAGGTCGAAATAGTGCAGCGCCTCTACGCCCCGAAAAAATTGAATTTGGGGAATGAGCAACTTATACGGTCCGTTATGGTTTTTAATTCGGTCTCTGATGAGCGTGTTGAATCCGGTATCAGCTTCAGGACTGGTGAAATTGCTCTGGATCCGGATAAAAGGGATTTGGGGAGGGAATTCGCTGAGCACGTGGGCATAAGGTTCGTCCCCTGCCATTAAGATCATGAGATTGCCTTTCTCCTCAAGTCCGGGACGTTCGATACTGACCGCGTGCTCCTGCCATTGAGGCGTTCGTCCCCAGGTGCCAGGTTGCATAGTAACCAGTATGATGAAGAGCACCAATCCCGCCAGCCTGACCCGGGTTTGCACCCGGCAAGGCAGCATTCCCAAGGTCATGACAATCAACAAGGGCGCAAGCATCTCCAGGGAAAGGATATAGCGATAGATCGCAAACAGGAACAACCAGGCGGCATAGGACAGCATTGCCGCCCAGAGGAGATAACGTGTCGAAAAAGGGGTGGTGATTCGAGGGGATTCGATCTTCTTCCCGAGAAGGGCCCATCGCAGGGCCAGGCAGGTCGGCAGGAGGAAATACAACAAGGCCAGGCGCACATCTCGCCACGGAATCTCGCCGACCCGATAGGGGTTTTGGGTAAAAATAAAAGGGAAGAGCAAGCGATCGTGCCAGCTTACGGGAAGAAATTTCATATCCCTGGCGCTATTGAGGGGGGCAAATGAGGATTGGAAAATATTGTTGAAATACGGGAAAACGGGGTTCCCAAATTGTTTATAGAGTGAGTAGGCCCAGGGGCCGAGAGAAAGAGCAAGGCCAAGCAGCACCCCGATGCCAAACCCGAAGGTAATCCATATTCGGCGTTGGGCAGGGCCGGAGGTGCACAGGAGAGCCCCGCATAAGCCAACACAGAAGACGACAACCGGCAACTTAAAGCCCATCATTAAGCCGACAGGAAAACCGCAGAGAATAGCGAGGAAAAAAGAGGCACGCCAACTGCCGTATATCAGGGCAGCAGAATAGCGAATGACGAGAAGCGCAGAGAGAAAAACACCCAGGCTGGTGATGTTATCATAAATGGCTGTCCCTATCTGGGCAATGCCCCCACCACCCAACATCCCCAAAACAGAGAGAAGCGCACACACCAGAACTTTCCGTGCCGGGTTGGTGATAATCAAGGCGGAATACGCCAGCAGGAACAGGAAGAGTATATTCAGACCTTGGACTGCGGCCAGAATAAAACCAGCGAGTTGCGCGGGAAGAGCGGAAGCCAGCAGGTAGAACGGAACATCGAGAGCAGGATTATAGAAATAGGGGAGCTGCGAGGGTAACAGATCAAAGCCGAAACGTCCGTTGGCTAGGGCATATCCATTGTACCAATGGTAATTGCGGAAATCCCAGTTCGCGTCCTGTCCTAAAAAGAGCCCCAGCAAGCCAACCAGGAAGGGGGTGGCCAGGAAAAAAACGAACGTCAGTCGTCTCGCCCGGCTATGTGGTGGTGGCAGCATTGTAGGGAGATCATTTTCGGCCACGGGAGCGATGAGAAAGAGATGATTTTGAAGACCCTGCCTGGCGCAGTTTGCTTGATGGTCTCCGGTTTTGTGCTGCTT
>Ga0364918_10132_pt2 | contig 16622 bp, 18 predicted proteins | sample SorcelJu500001C6_2_FD_206957 | JGI IMG/M metagenome (GOLD analysis project Ga0364918, IMG submission 206957) | Enriched cells from Trout Bog Lake Hypolimnion, Wisconsin, USA - BchlTB.June20.5000.01.C6 | ecosystem: Environmental > Aquatic > Freshwater > Lake > Hypolimnion/Profundal zone | place... | reverse complement strand
TTCTGGCCTCAGTCACCGCACATACGACCTCCCGGAACCGCTCACGTCCATCGATGACGCTTTTCGCTTCTATCGGGGAGAGAACCGCAGGCGGATCGCGATCACTATATTTGATAAGCGGCGCCGAGCAGCTGCTGAGCAGGCAGGCAATTAAAAAAAGTGCAACGCCCCGATACATGCAATGCAACATCCTCAAAGCCAATACTCCCGATACCATGTGCATGTGCGATCTCCCACCGCCCCCGGCAAGGACGAATTGCACCGGTTGAACCTTCTGGACGATTCGCTACGCTGCAATAACGCCAAGTGGATTCTTGAACCGATCGAAACGTGATATCTGGGCCAGAATCTGTTTTTCCGTGTCAAGGTTGTATTGATTGCGAACACTGGTCAGTTCTTCAGGCTCGAAGCAATTTGACGAATTCCTCGGCAACCACAGGGCGACCGAGGTAATAGCCTTGTCCTTCTGCGCAGTTATGGGATTGCAGGAAGGCGAGTTGTTGTGGCGTTTCGATGCCCTCGGCCACGACTCGCTGCTTGAGGCTTGAACCCATGGCAATGATGGCTCTGACGATGGCCTCGCCATCAGGGGTCTGCACGAACGACTGGTCGATCTTAAGCGTATCGATGGGGAAACGCCGCAGACAGCTCAAACTGGAATAACCGGTACCAAAGTTATCGATGGCTATCTGGACGCCGAGATCCTTGAGTGTATGCAAGATCATCGTCGTCGTGTCCGTGTCCTGCATTATTCCGCTTTCGGTCAACTCGAGTTCAAGGTGGTGTGGGGCCAGGCCAGTGTCGTCCAGGGCGGCGCGGACGAAGGCGAGGAAATCTTTACCAAGGAGTTCCCTTGCTGAGACATTGACCGCAACCTGACTGAGGTTGAAGCCCGCCTGCAACCAGGCTTGGGCCTGACGGCAGGCTTCATGGAGTACCCATTTGCCGATTGGCAGGATGAGGCCGCAGTCCTCGGCAATGCTCATGAACTGCGCCGGCAAGACAAGTCGATTACCGGATCGCTGCCAGCGGAGAAGAGCCTCCGTACCGGTAAGAGCACCGGTCTGGAGATTCACCTTCGGCTGGAAATATAACACAAACTCACATCGGTCGAACGCGCGGTGGAGCGCCGTCTTGATGGATTGCCGTGTGGCCGCATGGGCCTTCATGGCCGGAGTGAACACTTGATATTTGTTGCGTCCACTTTGCTTGGCGTGATACATCGCGGCGTCTGCGTTGCTGACCAGCGCTTTGAGATTTTTACCGCCGTCGGGGTAGACGCTGATGCCAATGCTCAGGGTAACGTGGAGTTGATGGTCACCGATAAGATGGGGTAAGGCTGTGGTCTTGATCAACTTATCGGCGATGACAATAGCATCCTGCACCTCTTCGATTTCGGGCAGCAGCACCACAAATTCGTCGCCTCCTTGACGGCTGACAGTATCGGAGGAGCGGATGCACGCATGCAGGAGTTTGGCGACCGACTGCAGCAACTGGTCGCCGATCGCATGCCCGAGTGAATCGTTGATTTGCTTGAAGTGATCAAGATCAAGATACATCAGAGCGACCTTTTTGCAATTGCGTTGCGCAAGCGCAATCGATTGCGCCAAACGGTCGGTCAGCAGCGCACGGTTCGGCAAACCCGTGAGAAAGTCGTGCTCGGCCATATACGACATCTGCTCGGTGGTCGCCTCGGCCACTTCTTTCATCGTCTGGGCGTGAACCGTCGCGATGACGAGGTTCTCGTTCGCTTCGCGTAGCTCCGCCTCGGTCTGCGTGTGTTGTTCTTCCTTGGCCTTGACAGCCTTTCTCCGGGTGCGCCGGATTTTTTCGTGCCGACCAGTAGCTTCTTCGCGCCGTTCAACGACCTTTTCGCGCTGGTCAGCAATTTTTTCGCGCTGATCGGCTGTTTTTTGACGAACATCGGCGGTTTCTTCGCGTTGATCAGCGGTTTGTTGACGAACGTCTGCAACTTCCTCACGCCGGTCGGCGATTTCTTCGCGTCGGGCGGCGGATTGTTCGCCAGCGAGGACCACAGTCTCACGCTTGGCGAGGGTATTCACGACCGGCGAGGTCAGAAAGCGCGCGCTTGCGTTTGCCTCAACAGGCTGCCCGATCTCGTCTTTCCGACGGATTGCTTTCTTCCTGCTCATCCACAAAACAGGATACGCACGGTTACGACGTTTCAGCACATCTTTCCGATGCGCTCCTCCCTTCCTGTTCATCATGGACCTCCTCGATCGACCGTCGGCAATAATTTCGTCCGCGACGGCTGCCCACCAAGGAGTCCCTCGAAGTCGAGCACCGGGTCGCCAATGACGATACCATCATCGGTGATATCAAATCGCCGAATTTCGGTACTGTGGACGCTGGCACGTACTTTGACGACCGCCATGACGCGTTGCAAGTGGCTCTCCACCTCGATATAACGCTGAACTATAATCGCGTCGGTGAGAAATGCCGCTCCATAGGGGCTAAAGCGCAGGTCAATATAGCGGTCTTCGAGTTCCGACGTCATCACCACTGTCACGCCAATTCCGGACAACACGGCAAACATGCGAAACAACGATTCGCGAAAGTCCTCACGGAAGGTTGGCGCCACCGCCAACTCAAACCCGGACAGCGAGTCGATCACCACCCGAGTGGCTTTCATTGTATGAATAAGCTTGAGGAGATGCTGCACAATCTCGTCGATCGACAGATCCAGGGAGCGGGTATTGATCAGGCCGATTTGCCCAGCGCGGACCATATCGTCGAGCGTGCGAATCCAAGACTGACTCGGCGTTTGCTCAAACGCGACGATTACGCCCGGTTCGCCTCGACGTACGCCTTCCGCCAAGAAGGCAGTGGCGAGGATGGTCTTGCCCGATCCAGAAGGTCCTGCAACCAGCAGCGAATAGCCCGACGGCAGGCCGCCGCCCAGCATGTCGTCAAGGCGCGGCACGCCTGTGGCCAGCCGTTTGTTGCTACGCAATTGCTGGGAATCTTGAGAAGTCTTCGGTTCAGTTCCGGTATCGTCATGAACGAGTGCCATCGGAAAAACTTCGATTCCGTTGTGGGTGATACGGAATGAATGCATCCCTGGACGAGTTGCTTGACCTCGCATTTTCAGAACCTGTATTTTGCGCACCATCGAATTCCGGTAGACGCTTTGCTCCAACGACAACAGGCCGTCAGCCATCGTGAAGACCGATTGGGGGTTGCTCTTCGATAAATATTCCCCGAGCAGGAAGGTGGTCGCCTGCCAGCAGCTCAGTTGTATTCCGATCTGCTGGACAAACTGTTGCGCGCTGATCGTCCCCTTGGATTGGTCTTGCCCCTCCAGCATGATCGCGCGGAACGAATCGATAAAGACCAGCGCTGGAGAGCGGGATTCCACTTCATGAGTGATGTCCTGCAACACCTGTTTGAAATTACCTTTCATGAAGGCATCGCTCAAATTGACATAATGAATCGATTCGTTGAACTTATCGAAGTCGAAAAATGAGAACTGTTGCTGATAACGCAGCATTTTTAACGACGGTTCACCAAGCACGGTGAAAAATAGCGCCGGACGCTCCTGAGTCGCCAAAGTAAACATGATTTGGTGCGCCAGCGTGGTTTTGCCGGAGCCCGGAGGTCCGACAACAAGGTTGAAGGAAAACTCCGGGAGACCTCCGCCTAGAATTGCATCGAGTCCCGGCACTCCGGTTGCGAGCCGATGTATGGTCACTTTGTTGTGCATGATTCGATCTCCTGTTCAGATCGTGGAGGTAAAGGTCCCCATACCGGGCTCAATAGTCGCTCAGCCAAGGATTCTCCGATCAAGGTCACCAATAATTCGGTGAAGGTTACCAGTAATGCGGAGCTCGCCTCTAGAGCGGCATTGATCTCACGGCCCGCCAGGTCCGCCTTGAGGCTAGCTAACAGAGTCGCATTACTCTCAGTAGGTTCAGTTCGTGCAAGCAATGGCAAGAAGGAACCAGTCAGGTAGAGTGAGCGTCTGAGGAGAGCGTAAACGCCCCGGTCGCCGATCAGAGGCACGAGCCGGGCGACCATCTGTTGCAATATGTGGTGGGCGGCTTCGGCGACTACGCATGCATCTGAGACGTTTTCGGTCCGGTGTATCAGTGTTCTTCGTATCGCTTCGCGACAAAGTTCACCTTTCGGTGTCGACATCGTACGTCTCCAAGACTTTGATTTGCCCTTGGGATTTTCGGAGGAGAAGGCAACTTGTACAAACTACAGTTGATGCTTGGACACCATTGCCAACAAAAACGACGTTCAACTCCACGAAACTGGCTTTTTGGTATACAACAACAAACATGGGCCATGCTTCTTGCGTAACAGATCAGCTATCCTCTATTTTGTATCTCAATTATTGTGCCGGTTTTTCAATTGCATTGGTACGTCACGCATCATATTTGTTTTCAGTTATAATTAGTCAAAAGCACCAGTGGCACAGCTGGCATCAATAACCCTGCAAAGAGGTCATATTTAACCGGCGGGTCATATATGACCATCATTTTCGGTTTCGTAGGTGTTTGTGCCTGCAGGAGCAGGCCGGTCCCAATTTCGAAGTACTGCGTTAAAATATGCATCCCCTCAACGAAATGACAAGCGACAGGGTGATATTTGCGGTGATGCCATGGAGCCTTTTGAGCCGCCAATGGCCAGTAATGAAAACGTGATGGGTGACACTGGCTCGACTTTTCCAGTTATAGTTTGTTCAACATCCCGTGACTTGTAACTTTATCGACCTATATGCACAGGTATTATATCTATTTTATTATCAATTTTATCCCATTGTCCATCTTGCGTTAATCGGCAACACTTTAAAAAAAGCTATTAATATTGATGCCATCAGCTATGAGCAATCAAAAATATAATGCGAGGACCAGAGGTATGAAGAGGATTTTTCAAGCAGTCTGCATTGTCGTCCTTTCTGTTTGTGTAATTCTCAGTGTTGGTGCGTTTTCAAACGCTTGCGCTGGTTATTATGACAGGTACGGTGTATATCATACAGGTCATCCTCGACATTACCGGCATCATCGACATTACCGGCATTATCGAAACACGCGCTACAATCGCGCATACCAACATTGCGCTCGTGCATATCCTGTTGGCAGTTATCACTTTCAGCGATGTATGAATTATAACCTCAGATATTAATATTCATACCTGTCAGCAAGAAACCGTGAAATTTGAACAGTGACAAGTGTTGAGCAACAGAACACTATTTCTCTTGCCATTCATCTTTGGAAAAAGCGTGTTCGTTCGAATACGCTTTTTTGCATTTTAGAAAGTTCTTTGTCTTTTGACTGTTCTGCTGAAGAACGTGAACTAGAAGCAATGGCGGATGCAAAGCAGGAAGACCGAAAGCTTAATCCACCTAATCCACCTTTTGCCCGATTAATCAATGTGTATAACCTAACTTGAGCAAACTACTATGAAACGTATTTTAATTGTCATCGGCGTTGGAATTTTCCTTGTCATTATGGTGTTCGGTGTATGGCTTTTCAGTCGCCCTGAACGTGGTACTACTGGATCGATCAATACGAGATTCCACCTTATCGGCCCTGATGATAAAATTGTGGTTGATGGCTTCGATGATCCTAAAGTCCAGGGCGTCGCCTGTCATATTTCTCGTGCGCAAACTGGTGGTGCGAAGGGCGAATTGGGTGTGGCGGAGGACACTAGTGATGCCAATATAGCCTGTTGTCAGGTCGGTCCAATTAAGGTCGGCGATATCAAGGACGGTGAACGCGTCTTCGACGAGCATCGTAGCCTTGTTTTCAAGAAACTGCATGTTGTCCGGTTTTTCGATCGTGAGCGCAATGTCCTGGTTTATGTGACGTACAGCGATCGGATTATTGAAGGTAGTCCGAAGAATAGCGTCAGCACGGTGGCGATTAAGGGGTGGCTGGCTCCGTGACGTGTCTACCTGCTTCGCAATCATCGCATTCTTTCAAGCACAGCATGTCGGTAAGTGATTATTGCAGTGTTAACTTGTTAAATTTTTGGAATAAGTGGATGCCAAGAGTTACTTTTGCAACACAATCATAAGGTTTGAAATGAAGAATAAACACGTTAACGCTATCATTCTTGGGTGCGGACTGCTCTTTACCTCAGTCATTTGGGTTATAGCGGATGGTGGAGGCAGCAGTCTTACTATTGATTCCGTCCAGGTGCAGGCGATACAGCAACGGATGCTCAATAATCCGGAAATCATGACGATCATACTCTCTTTGCAGAATGATCCGGATATGCAGGCATTACTCAACGATCCAACAATAATGACTGAGATTCAGACAGGTAATATTAATAGTTTTGTTAATGATCCACGCTTTTTGAAATTGCTTGCCAAGCCACAGGTGAAAAGATTGGAACAACAGTTGCGCTGATAAAAAAGATGAATACCTCCGCAGAGCGTTAACGTCTAGACAACCGATTTCTCTAAAGAAATCCACAGCGAATGGCAGATAATCAATATAAAACTATTCCGGCAAGACACTGACCCAAAAATCGCTTGCTCTGACTTATAATTTTCCATTATAAATTCTTAACTTTTACAGGGCGATTAACTCAGCGGGAGAGTGCCACCTTCACACGGTGGAAGTCACAGGTTCAAATCCTGTATCGCCCACCAAATTGACCAAGGGTTCTTGATTTCTCAAGAACCCTTTCCTGTTCACTGCTCCCAATGAGGGAGGCTAGAGCTATTGAATTACCCGATAGAACTGATCTACGGGCAGACCTCCATCTCCAATGATGGACATGATTAACTTTGAATACTCTTCATCGTTGTCCATTTCGGCATCTATTCTCTCGTAGTCAGCCAACGAAGGGTAGCGCGTCTGAATCGTTGCCCAGCCCCTCTCTCCTGATAAGTTGTACATGAGTTCTACCGACACCTCAGGATGTCTATGTTCCAGATACGCCTTGGCCTTAACGAGCGCCTCGAAAAATATCGAGTATCCTTACTATATCCGATTTCTCTCTGGTGTATGATCATTTTGTCCTCCGACGGTTTTCGTTATCAGAACTATTCAGAAGGCTGGCAGAACAATCTTACTCTGCCTCTTCCAAGGCAAATTCCATATCAATCATCTCTTGAGCTCTTTCAATTGCACGCTGTTTGTTATCACCACCCATTGCGACATGCTGGCAGTGCCCAGACGGGGAAGTAATATTAAAGCTGAAACCTGAGCACATATTATTCTCAGCAGACACAGAAATAGCCCAGCCTTTATATGCATCTATTGTTGTGGTGTTCATCGTAATTCTCCATGGTGGCTTAAGATTAATAAACCTGGCCCTTTAAATTAACAATAATCAAAATTAACTGTTCTACAAGACCGGGCAAACCAATCGGTTTGTTCCAAAGGTTCCACCCACTCTTCGATATATAAAGCTGGTTTCCATGATTCATCAAATAATCCTTGTATCAATCGAATTTCATTGGAAAATGGAATCTTCACTCGAAAATTTATTTCACTAAACGGTATTTAGATTCATTTATTAGTATTTTAGCTTAAATAATAGTAACGGTTAATTGAGCGGAATTGAAAAATTAGCCGACAGATCTTAACGACCCATATTATTTGGCAGGTTAGGTGGATATGCAGCTTGTTGAACGGATCAAAGAGATTGGAAAAATCTTGTTTGTCTATGATGAAGAGGCACGTGTTGATCTCTTTGAGGCTTTTCCGGTAATCAAGGGATTCTATCGTAATCGCCACAACCTTCTCTACCTCCGCACCTTCGGTGATATTTCCTTCAGTGTCATAATCATTATGGGTCTTTTTGGACCCCAGGACCATTCGCGCAACGTTTCACTCTTCTTCGCATGGGGGATATGGTGGGTAAGCATTGTTATGAGCTGGTTTTTCCTGGGCAAATCCTGGTGCGGAATCTGTCCTTTCCCTGGTATCGGGCGCGTCCTGCAGATGTTGGGACTAAGCCTTAATCACGAACCGTCTGTTCTCTTGTCAAAATATCGATCGACTTTTGCTCTTACCTTTTTTGCTATTATCATATGGGCGGAATCGGTAACGAACATGAAGAACTGGCCTTTCGGCACCGCCTTGCTCCTGTTAAGCATTCTCATTGGAGCCTCTGTAATGGGCATATTTTTCAGAGGCCAGGCCTGGTGCCGGTATCTCTGTCCAATGGGAAAAATTATCGGTGCGGCCGCCACATTATCTATTATTGAATTACGGCCTGACCTTCGAAAGTGCAAAAGCTGCAGATCGTTTTCTTGCAAGAAAGGGACACCTACGGCGGAGGGATGTCCTGTCTATCTGGGTGCCTTCAACATCAGAAATAATATTGACTGCCTCATGTGCGGACGATGCGTTTATTTATGTGATAAGGATGGCCCTCGTCTGAATCTGAGAAATCCCTTTGTCGAGCTTGTCATCAATAAGGGGCGCTATATTACGTGTTCATATATCATCCCCTTTTTAATAGGTTCCCAACTGGCACGGTTCCTTCAGCATACTTCCTCGTATAGCATGGCGGAACGGTGGCTTTTTGGCTCGAACGCCATAGCTTTTACAATTATTTTAGAACTGGGATTTATTTTTGCTTTGCTGGTAATAAGGATTGGAGCCTATCTTTTCCGCATAACCGAAGATCCTTCATTCGGCAAATTCTCACCAATGGTACCTGTCTTTGTGCCACTTGCCTTTACAGGAGAATTGGCCTACCGCCTTGATTACTTCCTCGCACACATAGGAGATGTGTTGCCAACATTCGGCAGACAGTTCGGGTTCAACCTCGATCACCTCCAATTTTCGACCTCTACCACGATGATTTATTGGATATGTTTGACATTGATTTGTATCGGCGCGACCTCAAGCAGCTATGTGCTCCATCTATTCAATACACGCGACTTTGAAGATATTATCCCAAAAATTAATTATTATGCTCTTCATATGTTGGTGCTTTTCGTTTTCGCGATATACGCTTTAATTCTTTGAAATATCGAGCTCATATCTTTGACATGTACCCAGTCGGCAGTCCCGAGGAATAACCGAAGAAGAGGATGACTATCAACCAAATCGGAGAGACCGGGCATTAAATCACCTTACTTTTGCCCACCGGGGTTTAAGGATTTTGATTTAATCCCAAATACGCAATGAACTATGACCGGACTGTTCAGCCATCCTTCCAGGTTCACTTTTCGCCAAGGGAATGGTCCAAGATTTTCCAGAAATGGCTTCGTTGCACAGATCCTCTAGTTGACGCACGATGTGTTCCAGGTCACTACTCTCAGGGAGCGACATTTTTTTGAATCCTTCAAGCATAACAGGCGACTGCAGCCTTGACAATTCTGCCTGATCTTCAATCTGGTCGACCGCCAAATGAATAGTCATGGTAATGTATTCATCAGCTCGTTGTGTCAGTTGTTGGAACTCGGCTCTATTCCGGTATTGTTTAACTATACATTCGCCAATATCAAACAGGCAGGAACTTGCAAGCCCACTGCCGAAACCAACGATCATCGGCAGAAAGGCAATAGTGTGAGCTTGCTGCTGCATCATCGGTCGATTTCTGGTACGGATGACGGTAACTATCAATTGATAGAGCAAGCGAATATACGAGTGCAGAACTGTCTTATCTATAATGCCTAATAGTTGGTTGGTTGTTTTTTGGGTATCATGCTGTTTTGAATCCAGCAGTTGTGCTGCTATCATCCCGATGCTATTTTCGCGGGCCGCCTCCAAAGCATTGCACAATCTTTCATGGAGCACCAGATGCGGTCGATCCACCTCCTTGTGGAGCATAGCCTCGTTCCAGTTCCGCCAGAGTTCCGGATTATTCTTCATATTTTCGATGAGAAAAACCAGGCGTCGGGTGATGGATTTACGAGGCGTCGGCCGCCAGGACAGTTCACTTCGAGTTCTGGAACTGTCGGCGACCAGTTGTTGATCGACGTATTGCAGCATCCATAACTGTTCAAAAGACTCTTTGCCCTGTAGGCGGTTCAACATTTGTCGTGCCAGAATCATAGGAGCAAGCAGCCACCGGTTAATAAAAAAAGGATGGAGATTTTTGTTGTAGTAAAATTGTGTGGCAATCCGAAAGAGTTCCAGATGGGAAACCGCTCCGTCCGGACCGGCATTGAAGGTGCAGAGCCGTTCCAGTTCGTCACTCTTTTCGATTACCCGCAGAAAACACTGCACCAGATCCTGGACATGAATATAGGGGATGGCAGAATGACCATGTCCGGCGATGATGTGCGACTCAAGGAACTTTCCCGAGAGCCAGTTATTTAACAGCGTATAGAGAGGAGGATACTCGCACCAGTCGCTGAACACCGCGGCGATGCGGACGATAGCGCCAGGAACCCATTGTGCGTACTCCCTAACCAGTTTTTCACCGGCCCCCTTACTCCTGGCATAGGGCATGGTGGCGCTGGGCGGGGTCTCCTCGGTCACCAGTGTGCCGAACGGACAAGCGGCCTGCGAACTGGCGAACAGAAATCGTTTGACGCCCAGTTCTCTAGCCAGTTCCAGCATGTTTTTTGTGCCCTCAATATTGGTCCGGGTATATTCAGGATGGTCCTTATTGGTGAAGTCGTAATGTCCTGCCAAGCTGACAACATAATCAACGCCACCGTGATCGCGCACCCGCGGCACGAGTTCATGGAGCTTTTCCCGGTCGGCGATATCCACTTGAGTCCAACGAAGATTAGCATCCGGCTGCACACCGGCTTCCTCCATGGATCGCCGGGCAATGCAGAACAGCCGAAACTTGCCGGCAGCCGCTTTGATGAAATTCCGACCCACAAAACCGGATGCCCCGGTCAGTATCAGTCCCGGTAGCTTGTGATCCATTCCCTTCTCCTTTGGAGCAATCCCGCAGCCGGCTTTTGAACAACCTCACTGGTCCACAGGGTGGAAGTTTTGAGAATTTTGAGGATGCGTCCCCTATATGACTGCATAGAACTAAGAAGATATATAGATAGATTAACCTGAAATGATTTTTTCTTTCACAGGATAAATGTCCTCAAATCACTAATTATGCGCCTTGTGGATACACCGGGCGGCATTGTCCAAAAAATCTAGCTTGGCAGAGCCAATTGGGAGTAGTTAAGTGTTTATTCTGTATCAGGGCTCGCTCAAAATCTTGCCACGTGGAATTCCTGTTCCCTGCATTCTCTAAAAGTCTAGCGGCGAGGAATTAATATGTCAAAGAAGCGTGTACTTATCGTGTATTATTCATACACTCAGCAAACTAGGATTCAATTGGAGCGATTCATTACCGGTCTGGAATGTGGTGGCATTGAGGTTATCCAGGAACGGCTGGAACCGATCGCCCCATATCAATTTCCTTTCACAACAAACAGCAGCCTGGCAGTAGCAATGGTGGCCACCTTTTTTCAAAAGCGTATGGCCATAAAGCCAGTGGCGGAACGTTGTTTTGGTTCTTGGGACTGTATCGTTTTGGCAGGACCAACGTGGTCGTATAACCCAAGCGGACCAGTGCTCGATTTTCTTGATCGTTATGGCAGGGACATCTGTGGTGGCCAATTGGTAATTCCTTTTATCTCCTGCAGAGCGTATTGGCTCTTGCATTATTGGACCCTTAAAAGGCGCCTTAGGCGATACGGCTCCACTGTCGAAAAGCCGATTATTTTCACACATCCTGTCAAAGAACCGTGGCGGTCCATCGGGCTTCTCCTCAAGCTACGGGGAAAAATTGCGCAACGGCAATACTCCTGGCTACGACAACACTATCCGAGATATGGCCATAGTGAGGAGCAAAGGGTTGAAGCTATAGAACAAGGCAAAAAACTTGCCGAAAAATTGCTTGGCAACTCGTCTCGGTGACTATTAAAAAAAACAGAATCTGCTTGGCGTTTTATGCTGATGATATGTAATTTTTTAGAATAATGGCTCAGGATGCTTTGATAAAGGTATTGCTCAAGTTTCAGGATTGATTTAACTAGCTAAAATTATGTTTTTATCGTTCACAAACCTCTTGCTGGTTTGCAGCATATCAACAGCAACGCTCATTACTGCATCAACAAGGGTAAGCACTGCATCTTCTGCGATTATTCCAGTAGCCCAAACTTTGTTCAAGGCAAGGCTGAGTAGTCTTTGCATGGCTCCAATCAGGCTCAGATCCCGCCCTTCCTCGCTGCAGGCAGAAAAGAAGGAGTTGATCAAGAAATTCTTTTATTCTGATCGGCTATAGACTGCGAAAAAATGTGGCACAGGCGGGTCTTGGTCGTCATCGTAGGACGTGAAGTGGATTTCGGACAAGCCTCCCCGCACAAAACCATCTATTTCCTGACGATCCAATGCCAAGGGGAATGTGTCTGTTTGTTCTCCTGTGCCCCTGCTACGGCAAGAGATAAGGATGCAGCCACCCGGAGCAACCAGGTCAACAATTGCTTCAATGGCCCGTACTCGATTCGAGCCGGTCAGAATCTGGATTGTGTTACATTCGTACACCAATGAGAATGCCCGATGCCATTCTGTCGGAGGATTGAACAGGTCAGCCACCTTGTAGTCTACCGCACTGTTTGGATACCGTTTACGGCACATGGCAATGGCCGATGCTGAGATATCAAAGGCAGTGACTCTATAACCATGACTAGCTAGTGCTTCTGCATCATCACCTAAACCGCAACCAATCGTGATCGCCAACGTTCCTGCTAACGCTCTGTTCTCTTCAATCCAGGCGAGGAGCAATGGACTAGGTTTCAAATCAGCCCAATACACTTTAGATATATCACCGTCAGCACGGGCATAAAATTCTTCAAACCAACCATCTGGATTTCCTTGGTCTGCATAAGTCTTGGCAAGGCGTTGGGTTGTAAATTTATCTGGCATTGTGACCAAAATCCATTTTCTTCCTGAAGTTAGCTGTGAAAATAATAAGAATTATTATCTTGTATTATTATCACATAGGATGTATAAATTGATAATTATTAAATAGCATTCTCTTTTCCTGATATCTTGCCCTGTAATTTAATGTCTTTCGATACCATAAAAGTTTTTTGCTTATTACCCCCAAGAGAAAAAGCATGAAACTTTTTGTTGGTAGCCTCCCTTATAATATCGTCGAATCCGAACTTTCTGAACTATTTGGCAAATTTGGCAGTGTAGTCACTGCCAAGCTTATTGTCGATCAAGTCTCAAGAGAATCTAAAGGCTTTGGCTTTGTTGAGATGTCCAGCCGGTCGGAAGGACACAAGGCGATGGATGGATTGAACGGTAAAGAATACAATCATCGCACGCTTGTCTGCAATGAAGCCAAGCCGCCGGTTAAAAAAGGCCAGCGCCGCAAATAACTTATTCGCCATCTTTCTTTCCAAACTTTTCAATCTAATTACAAAAACTGCATCAAACTCGCAACGTCCGCGCAACTGCTCCGCCGTATCAGGTGCCTTCGGTTTCGCCGGAAGATCTAACTAATGAGTTGAGTTTGAAACAAAAACATATTACCCATGATCATTTTGATAATGCGGTGTATTACCAATGGTCCCAAAGTGGGGCTAACACAACTGTGCGAAACATTCGCACAACGAAAAAAGGAGTAGTAACAATGGCTGAAGGAACAGTAAAATGGTTTAATGATTCTAAAGGGTTTGGTTTTATCGAGCAGGATGGCGGCAAGGATGTGTTTGTGCATCATTCTGCTATCCAGGCTGACGGGTTCAAATCTCTCCAGGAGGGAGATCGAGTGAAGTTCAATGTAGTGGACGGCGCCAAAGGCCCGTCGGCTGAAAATGTCGTAAAGATCTGATCTTTAAATCTGTCGTCATATAATAACCCCGCCTTGTGCGGGGTTTGTTGTTTGTATATTTCCCAACTCGTTACACACTCGCAGTAACTCTCATTAGCCCCGAATATGCCGATATGAGGAGCTTTAAAAGTCAAAAACACCTCCTGTCTGAGCCTCTTGCAAAAGTCTGAGTCCTTAATGAATAGGGGTTGGTCTCAATATCCAGTCAGCTTGATTAACTGATCGGCAAAGAGGGCAATAACACCAAACATCAAATGCAGTATGACTTTGGCAGGCCTGCGCACCATAACACTACGGCCGCCAAATTATTCTTTGAGTCGACTTTGTTTGCGGATGCCTGGGCTTGATCAGGCGATGCTCAATGCCATGAGTGGCGTAAACTTTGTCAACCACATGAATAACCTCAACTTTTACCGGAAGGGTGGCCTTTGGCAATTGCTGCACGGAGCATTTCTGCGATATCAAGGTTATTAGCTTTAACCGCAAAGTCGGATGCAGTCATGCCATCCTTATTTTGAATATCCAACCCAGCTCGCTTATCTATTAATAATCGAACGATATCTTGGTTTCCATTGATTGCCGCCAACATAATCGCGGTGTTTCCGTTCTGGGTTTGAATGTCCAGTTGTGCTCCCTTTTTTATCAATTTTCGAGCAGTATCAGAGTTATTGTTAGCTATCGCCGCTATAAGTGCTGTGTCGCCTGTCGAGCTCTGGAGATCAAGTGCGGCCCCCTTATCGATTAGCTTTCGGGCGATTTCGGCGCTATCTTTGATGGCTGCTGCAATTATCAATGCAGTATAGCCATTCTTATCCTGAATATCCATTTTAGCACCCTTGCTGATTAGCTTACGGGCAATTTCGACGTTGCTTTTGGTTGCAGCAAATATCAATGCGGTGTCACCACTCTTATTCTGAATATCCACATTGGCACCCTTGTCGATAAGTTTTCGCGCGACTTCGGTGTTGCCTTCATCCAGTGCTAAAATAAGAGGGGTGTCGCCATCAAGACTCTGTGTGTTAATATCCTGACCGTTAACAATTATAGATTCCTGCTGGGGTACTTTTCCATCCTTCATTACCCTCAATGGAGTTCGAGTGCAACCATTCACCACCACAAGAGCCAAAATGGGCAAGCAAGTTAAATAACGAAAAACTTTGTTTGTCATTACGCACCTCTTTAAAGTGAAATTTTTATGTGCACAAATCCTCAAGTGCCCAGCGGACTAACCAGCTTCTTTCTCTTGAATTTGCCAGGGATCTCATGTTGAATCCCTTCAATTACTGCTCTGTAGACTTCACATTACTTCTTTGTACGATAAATAAAATAGTTAGCCTATATAAAAGCTAACTTCAGCGGTCAAGGCTAATTTGCCTGCAGAAAAGCTGAGGGCGTGCGGCAAGGGTTCATGGCGGCGCTCCCAGTTGCTCAAGGATGTTTCGGACAGCATCTTTCTTTCGTGAAATTGATACCTGGCCGGTTGGATTTATTTTTTATTTAAAGCGTTAAGGAACGCTTATTGTGGCCAATAAATCGAGGCGACTGTCATGAACGGGTATGGATACTCAGTTTGGATTAATGCTAATGAAGGAAAGGAATTTATTTGCACATTGGATAGCGTTTGCACTTTGGATGAGCACAACGAAGTGTTTGCACACTAGACAACAACCGGAAAATCCCTAATAAATTTGAGGAATTATCGGGGCATGAGCGTAGCAGTTGCTCAAGGTTTTTTGGCAACAACTACCGATGACAACGAAGATAAGCAGCGTCTGTTGACCAGTATGAGGTGGTCAAGTAAAAGTGGACACTCTGCTAAGCAGCTTTTTTCAGAAACTGCTGATTCTCAAATTCCTTAGGCTGACATATTCCAAAAATGTATATCGTCTCTTCTGTTGTTGTAAAACATTTCGATGTAGTCAACGATAACCCATCACCTGTACCGCATTTTGTCCCGATGCTGTAGGCGACATAGAACTTGATGAAGTTGAGCTGCTACTCGATGTCGAACAAAATTGTCCCGGTTATATGTCCATGACAAATTCAACGAAGGTTGTCATCCAGTTGGCCAATGCGCAATCTCTTGCCCAAGGGATGGCAAGGTCACAGCGACCTATATGATGGAAAATTGAAATCTTCCCATGATTACAGGGTAACGGCTGCAGAGGGAAATCCTTTTGCAGCCGTTACAGATCTTTATTTGACGAATCTCAAGCCAGCTATTTTCAGAACTCCTCGATGATATCCATTCGGGAACAGGGATTCCAAATCCTCAATTTCCAGCAGACAATTTTCGCAGGTTTCATAAATAGTAGGGATTCTTTTTTCTTTTTTGAAAATATTTCGTAAGTATTCAATAACCTTCCAGTGCTTGTCGGTGAGTTTTCCTTGGGGAATATTCATTTCCAACGCACGATGCATGGCATAATTTACGTCCCAAGCGTCAGGATCAATCAAGAAACCCCGAACATCAACGCAATATTGTTTGTCACCGGAAATGGCCTCAAGATCGTTAATAGCATTATCGAGACGCGCCTTGTCCGGCAGACGCAACTTGTAATGCACACCAGCTATTCGGCATAAGCCACGATGATAACCTGTGGGAAACAGTTTTTTCATCTCCCGCGGTCTCAGTCCGATAGCTTTACAGACGGCGAAAATAGTAGGGCAGATACCCGACGCTTCAAAAGCTTCACGAGCAAAACGTATGGCTTCCCAATGTTCATTGGTTAAATTTTGTATTTCACATTCCTTGGCAATACCTTCTGCAAAATTTGGATCCCAAAATTTTGTGTTCAATAAGAAGCCCTGGTCGTCAACCTCATAGGAAGTTATGGATAAAAAATGTGTTGTGGTAGGTATTGGCAATCCCTATCTCC
>Ga0364918_10152_pt1 | contig 16659 bp, 13 predicted proteins | sample SorcelJu500001C6_2_FD_206957 | JGI IMG/M metagenome (GOLD analysis project Ga0364918, IMG submission 206957) | Enriched cells from Trout Bog Lake Hypolimnion, Wisconsin, USA - BchlTB.June20.5000.01.C6 | ecosystem: Environmental > Aquatic > Freshwater > Lake > Hypolimnion/Profundal zone | place... | reverse complement strand
AGTATTGCCTTGGTTCCTGGTATGGCAGCGCGTGAGGTCGTTGTCAGCTCATTGGCAACGGTATACGCCTTATCCAGCACTGGCGCTGATGCAGCCAGAGCACTCGTGCCTTTAATTTCTTCTACCTGGAGCTTAGCGACTGCACTGTCTTTGCTGGCCTGGTTTGTGTTTGCTCCTCAGTGCCTATCGACGATTGCGACTGTCAAACGGGAGACTGGCGGCTGGAAGATTCCCATCATCATGCTCAGCTACCTTTTCTTTCTAGCTTATCTGGCTTCTTTTATTACCTACCGAATTGCCTTGTTCTTCGGTCTAGGTTAAACCCTGATCTACCCGTTTTAAGCCTCTTTTTCCTCTAGTGTGCGGTAAGATATTTGTAGATGTATCGTAGCAAATAATAAAAATACATTACAGGAGATAGTATGAGTTCACGTCGTCAATTTATGAAGACAGTTTCTGCATCCGGCGCAGGAATCGTAGCGGCTTCTACAATGGGTTTAATGCCAGAAGCCTCAGCACATCCAACTTCCCAATGGGGTGGAGAAATTTATAACGGACCCCATGAAATGGTGAAGAATTGCAAGATTCTCACCATGATGAATGCCGATGGTACTGAGAGTATGGGTGTCGTTACGCCCAAGGGCGTCATCGATGTGCGTGCGGTTGCTAAGAAGCTCAAGATTGCAGCCCCAATTACCCTCGATCAATTATTACAAGAAGGGAATGCCGGCAAGGTAAAGGGCGAATAAGACTAGTCCCTGCAAGTCAAGATCAAACCAGAGCTTGGTATGCGGGATAAATGCAGAGATCAGCAAAGCGTAAACCGGCAAACGCGCTGAACAGGTCATCATCGGTGCAATCAGAATGGTAATTAAACGATCGCGGGCATTCGAGATGCTCCGCGTCGCCATAATGCCTGGGATCGCGCAGGCAAAACTTGATAGCAAGGGAATAAAGGATCGGCCCGATAAGCCAGCTCGACCCATTAAACGATCTAATAAATAAGCAGCTCTGGGTAAATAACCAGACTCTTCTAAAGCGAGGATGAAGAAGAACAGAATCAGAATCTGTGGCAGGAAGGTCAATACACCCCCTACCCCCGCCAAAATGCCATCGATCAATAAACTTCTGAACCAATTGTCTGGCAGGAACTGAGTAAGCAAGCCGCCCAAGTATTCAAGGCCAAGCTTAATGAGTTCCATTGGATAGACTGCCCAGGAGAAGACTGCCTGAAAGATAAAGAATAGTAAGACCGTCAAAATGATTGGGCCGATGATCGGGTGCAACAAGACAGAATCCAGACGATCGCTGAAGTGGTCTGGAATCACATGATCTAGATTGAGTTTTTTGAGTATGCGATGAACTTGGATATTGTCTGACTCGATATGCTCAGAGTGTGCAATGACCGTTTCATCACCTTGATCAAGCGAGGTGTTAGAGAGCGCAGCGAGATTACGCCAATCCAATTGCGCTAAATAGGATTTGAGATCATCAGCCCCTCTAGCCTGAATACCGATCGTAGGGATTACCGGCATACCCAACTCTTTTGCTAAGGCCTGCTCATCAATTTGCAAACCGTGACGTTTGGCAATATCGACCATATTGAGCACAACCACACAAGGTAAACCCAAGCGCTTAGCGGCCAAGACTAAACGCAGATTGGCGCGTAAGTTCATGGCATTGAGCACACAAAGCACGAGGTCGGGTCTTTTTTCCCCAGCGGCTCTCCCATGCAACACATCGCAAGTCACACGCTCATCGAGTGAACGGGGATACAAACTGTAAGCGCCTGGCAAATCTAAGATCCGAATGACCTTGCCAGATGCGAGAGTTAAATTACCCTCTTTGCGCTCCACTGTCACACCAGAGTAATTAGCGACCTTTTGTCGACTACCGGTCAATAAATTGAAAAGTGCGGTCTTACCGCAATTGGGATTACCCAATAACGCAACTAAAGGTTCTTTGGCGAAGAAATGAATCCGTGACTCTGTCATGATGCAATCGCCTCTAACTCAATCAGCTTGGCTTCGTTCTCACGCAAGGCAAAAGTGGAAGAGCCCACCCGCACCAGAATTGGCCCTTTACCAAAAAGACCTTTGCGTAAGACGGTGACCTGCTCGCCAGTCAAAAAGCCAATGTCTTCCAATTGCCCCTTCACTTCCGGGGTGCTTGTCGAAGGTAGAACGCCTTTAACCCTAAAAAGGGTACCTAAGGAAGCCTGGTCTAAAAGCATGAATATGGCACTTTTGGCATTTAATGGGAATGGTTCTCATTATAGCGATAAAGTGAGAATAATTCTCATCTGGGACAAGTAAGCAAGCTATGGGGAGCGGTAGTAATACACTGTCAGAAATACCAATTCAGTCGAGACACTTATGTACCTACCCAAGCATTTTTTAGTTGAGGATCGTGAGATCTTATTCAAGGTCATGGGTGAATATCCCCTCGCCACCCTGATTGCCAACGCTGCTGGTGAGCTAGAAATTAATCACATCCCTTTGATGGCGAGCAAAGATGGCCAATATTTACATGGCCATATCGCCAGAATGAACCCTTTAGCTAAATTAGCCCAAATGGGTGATATCCAACTGACCGCTATCTTTCATGGTCCAGAGGCTTACATTACCCCCGCCTGGTATCCATCCAAATATGAAACCGGCAAAGTGGTTCCCACTTGGAATTACGCTGTGGTGCATGCCCAGGGGACATTGAGCCTGAAAGAAGATCCGCAATGGATTCGTCAACATGTCTCTCAACTCACCGACACTCATGAGCCCACTTACCAATCCGATTGGAAGCTCGATGATGCCCCCGAAGATTATGTCCAAATGATGCTCAAAGCGATTGTTGGAATTGAAATCAAGATTTCGAGTCTGGTTGGTAAATTTAAGCTGAGCCAGAATCGCACCCCCACTGAATACGACGGAGTGATTCAGAACCTCAAACAATCTTCCCTTGAGGATCTGCAGGCGATGCTCAAGTTGATGCAAGAGAAATAAAAAAACGGCTCACGAGGAGCCGTTTTTCTGAGAGCAGTACAGCTTATGCAAAGAGTTTCATTGCACTTAAGACTGTTTTGTAAATACCCCAAGCCAATGGAATACCTACAGCAACCCATGCTAACAAGACTGTCAATGATGAAGTCTGTTCATTACCACCAGAGCCAGTTACAACCGAGCTTAAGGCTTTTTCATGTGCTAAGCGCTTCTCTTCAGCCAACTCAGCATCCGTCATGAACCACTTATCAGCTACCGGACGAATCAGCAAGTTACAGATCAAACCAATTGCCAACATGCCTGTGAGGATGTACATGGTTTGGTTATAAACCTGAGCACGTGGCAAGCCTAATCCTAACTGGTAGTCACGCATATAGTTCACAACGACTGGACCCAAAATACCAGCAGTAGACCAAGCGGTTAAGAGTCGTCCATGAATAGCACCCACGTTTTGGGTACCAAACAAATCCGCTAGGTAAGCGGGCACCGTCGCGAAGCCACCACCATACATACTCAAGATGATGCAGAAGGCGCCGACGAATAAAGCCAGATTCCCTGCTTGAGCACTACTTGGCACGCTAAAGTACATAGCGCCACCCAAGACGAAGAAGATGATGTAAGTCATCCTGCGACCTAACTTATCAGACAAGCTAGCCCAGAAGAAACGGCCACCAATGTTGAACAAGCTAATGAGCGCTGTAAAGCCTGCCGCGATACCAGCAATGGCGGTGAGCTGAGTCTTATCCAGTTCGGTAAAGGTTTGTTGAACACCAATCAAACTACCAGCAAATACTTCTTGTAGCATTGGTGATGCCATACCAATCACACCGATACCTGCCGAGACGTTCATACACAGCACCATCCACACCAACCAGAACTGTGGAATGCCCCACACTTTTTTAACGCTCACACTGCGAGTGGTAATCATGGCGTTATTGCTCTGTGCAGCAGGTGGAGTCCAGCCTGCAGGCTTCCAATCGCTGGCTGGGATGCGATAGCCAAAAGCGCCACACATCATGTACACAAAGTAGCCAAGTCCCATCACTACGAAGGTTTGTGCAACACCGACGCTGGTTGGGGTAGCAAAGTTTTTCATCAACATTGCCGCTAATGGAGAGCCGATCATGGCACCACCACCAAAGCCCATAATGGCCATGCCGGTTGCCATACCGCGACGGTCTGGGAACCACTTAATCAAGGTGGATACTGGTGAGATATAACCCAATCCCAAACCGATACCACCAATCACACCAGAGCCGATGATCATCATCCAGAACTGATGCAGGTGGACGCCGAGTGCTGAGATGAGCATGCCGCCACCCCAACAGAAGGCAGCAACGACGCCTGCTTTACGAGGACCAGCGCGCTCTAACCAACCACCCCAGGTAGCAGCAGAAACGCCGAGGATGATGAAGAACATGGTGAACATCCAACCCAGCGTAGAAATTTGCCAATCGCAGGTAGTTGTAAAGAGTTGCCCAATAAAGCCGACATCTGCTGGACACTTAATCGCATCTGTGCCGCCCTGAGAAACACCCAGCGCTTTTGAGAGAGGCAACCAGAAAACAGAGAAGCCGTAAGCCATACCAATACATAGGTGAATAGCGAGGGCAGCTGGTGGAACCAGCCAACGATTAAAACCAGAACCTGCAATGGTTCGTTCTTTGTCTAATAGATGGAACATCTTGTCTCCTTGTTGTGCAATACCCCCCATTTATAATGCTTATTTAAAAACTTTGCATTTAGCAATAACACTTCATCAACACAACTAAGGGTTATCCCGCAAATGAATTATGTGCAACGCAACATCATCAATTCATTTTTGCTCCTCACTCTGAGTAGCTTAGCTAGTCATGGTTTTGCGCAAGAAAAAAGTATTGTGGTGTCATCCACAACCTCAACCGAACAGTCGGGCCTGTTTAACTATTTATTACCCATTTACAAAAGCAAAAGCGGCATCGATGTCAAAGTCGTCGCGGTAGGCACTGGTCAAGCATTAGATATTGGCCGCCGTGGTGATGCCGATGTGGTCTTTGTGCATGACAAACCTGCTGAGGAGCAATTTGTTGCTGAGGGGTTCTCAGGCAAGCGCTATGAAGTGATGTACAACGATTTCATTTTGATTGGACCTAAAAGTGATCCAGCCAAGATTGCCGGCGGCAAAGAGATTGATGGTGCCTTTCAGAAAATTGCCACAGCACAGTCGCCCTTTATTTCGCGTGGCGATAAGAGTGGTACCAACGCGGCTGAGCTCCGCTACTGGAAGAGTGCTGGCATTAATCCTGCTAGTGGATCTTGGTATAAAGAAACAGGTTCTGGCATGGGCCCTGCTCTCAATACTGCCTCAGCAATGAATGCCTACATCTTGGCCGATCGGGGGACTTGGCTTAGCTTTAAGAATCGTGGTGATCTCATCATCCTCGTGCAAGGTGACCCCAAATTATTTAATCAATATGGTGTGATGCTGGTCAATCCCGAGAAATTCCCGCAGGTGAAAAAAACCTTAGGACAAAACTTTATTGACTGGCTTATCTCAAAAGAGGGTCAAGCCGTTATTGCTTCTTACAAGATTGATGGAGAGCAACTCTTTTTCCCGAATGCCAAGCCCAGTAGCAAGTAAGCGAAAGGGATAAAAGAAAAAGCCCATCAATTGATGGGCTTTTTTCTGAGTACTAATTACTTCAGTCTGAACTGAATTATTTCTTTGGAGTTTCAAAGGTGATGATGGTGTCATCGACAAACTCAACCATCACATCGTCACCCGCCTTGAATTTCTCAAGACCTAAAACACTGGGAGCCACTTTCACTTTTTGCTTCTCGCCAGATGGGGTGCACGCCAAGCGCCTGCTGATTTATTACTACCCCAATGCGCAAGAGAGATTGCAGCTAGAGGCCACAATGGCCACGCATAGACCCAAAAGTTCACACTCAAAAAGCCAATTGAGTCGAGAGAGACAGTCGAACGCATCACGGGCATGTTGCGCCAACCGACTTCAGCGACATGGCGCATCTCTGGGGAGAGATCAAACCCATACCAAAGGGCGGGCCAAATCGCAAACCCAATGAGTCCCATTAAGGTGCTGGTGAGGGTCCAGCGAAAACGCAACTGGGTATTGCTGGCTAAAACAGCAATGATGGTGGAACTGACCATGATGAGGCTGAGGGTTAAATTGCTCGATAAAATCACAATCATTAAGCCTAGGCCAGTCCATAAGCCACCTTGCCATGGTTTATCGAGACCGCGCACAGTGCCGTAGAGGACTAAGCCAATGCCCATCAGTTGCGCCATCATTGGCGTGGTCTCATGAGCGTTCTGCGCTAGACCAATACAGGCTAAGAAGATGAGTAATGCACCATCAGCCAAGGTCATGCCATAGCTCTTGCGATCGGGTTGACCACCAACTGCTAAAGCCATCGGTTGTACTTCGGGGCGACGACCTAAAAGATAAGTGGCATACCAAATGGCAACCGCAGTTGCAAAGAAGCAAATGGCAGAATACAAACGGGCGGCATTAGCAGCGCCAATCCAAGGGCCAAAAAGATGAATGAGTGTGCCGCCTAACCAATACGGAAAAGGTGCACCTAGCGAAAGCTCACGGCCAGCTAAGTGGGGAACAATCCAGTCGAGCGTATTGCCCCTGAATAAGGTCCACATGCCACCAAAGCCAATGGCATCTTCGTTCTTCCAAGGGTCCCGAAAGAACAGACCAGCAAAACCATAGACCAAGGTCAGCGCAAAAATTACGATGCGCGGAATGGAGCGGGTGGCGGCGGCGGTAAGTTTAACCATGCGTTAGTGGATAGAGGTGCGCTAAATACACAAAAACCAAATAAAAAAGGCAGCAAACGCTGCCTTGATTATCTCGCAAGTATTGCGTACTTGAAGAATTAAGCCTTCTTAGCAGCAGGCTTCTTCGCTGGCTTTTCAGCAGCTTTCGCTTCTGCAGCAGCCGCTTTTTTCTCAGCAGTCTTAGCAGCGCCATCACCGGATGCTTTAGCAACCGCTTTGGTACCAAACTTTTGACGGAATTTCTCAACGCGACCTGCGGTATCCATAATCTTCTGGGTGCCAGTGTAGAAAGGGTGTGACTCAGATGAAGTCTCGATCTTGGCCAAAGGATATTCCTTGCCATCTTCCCACTTGATGGTCTCTTTAGTAGACATAGTGGAGCGAGTCTTAAAGCTGAAGTTGTTCGAAACGTCAACGAAGACGATTTCACGATATTCTGGGTGGATGCCTGGTTTCATAATGATTCCTATTAGCGGGTAGCCGTTTAGGTTAAACAACCCAAATACTTGCCCAAGTTAAAAGCGCTTCTGACAGCAGCAAAGGCAAAATTATGCCATGAAATCAATCAGAAAGCGCGGTTCCTAAGGTGGAAAAAGGGTAAAACAGCCCCTTTTTAGCCACCACGACGCATTAAATCGAAGAATTCACCGTTGTTTTTAGTCGATTTGAGCTTATCCACGATGAAGTTCATCGCCTCAATATCGTCCATATCGGCCAACAATTTACGCAATACCCAGATCTTCTGGAGGTTCTCGGCCTTGACCAAGAGCTCTTCACGACGGGTGCCAGACTTATTCAGATTGATCGCAGGGTAAACACGGCGCTCAGCCAAACGACGCTCAAGGTGGACTTCCATATTGCCGGTACCTTTGAACTCTTCGTAGATCAAGTCATCCATCCGGCTACCCGTTTCAATCAGGGCAGTTGCGATGATAGTCAGTGAGCCACCTTCTTCAATATTGCGAGCCGCGCCAAAGAAACGTTTTGGGCGTTGCAAAGCATTGGCATCCACACCACCGGAGAGCACCTTGCCTGAGGAAGGTACGACGGTGTTGTAAGCGCGCGCTAAACGGGTAATCGAATCGAGCAAGATGATCACATCTTTACCCATCTCGACTAAACGTTTGGCTTTTTCAATCACCATCTCGGCAACTTGAACGTGACGCACTGCAGGCTCATCAAAAGTAGAGGCGACAACTTCACCGCGCACGGAGCGTTGCATCTCAGTAACCTCTTCAGGACGCTCATCTACGAGTAGAACGATCAAGATGGCATCAGGATTATTGGCAGAGATCGCATGTGCAATGTGCTGCATCATCACGGTCTTACCAGACTTGGGAGATGCAACTAAAAGGCCACGCTGACCATAACCAATGGGCGAGATCATATCGATGATGCGGCCAGTAAGGTTTTCTTCTGCCTTGATGTCGCGCTCTAAAGAGATCACACGATTAGGGTGAAGTGGTGTGAGGTTCTCGAACATGATGCGGTTCTTGAGGGCCTCTGGTGCTAGACCATTGATCTTGTCAACTTTGACTAAAGCAAAGTAACGCTCACCATCTTTAGGGGTCCGTACTTCACCCTCAACGCTATCACCGGTATGCAAGTTAAAGCGGCGGATCTGCGCAGGGGAAATATAGATGTCGTCTGGAGAAGCCATATAAGAGGCTTCTGGAGAGCGTAAGAAACCAAAGCCATCCGGCAATACCTCTAAGGTGCCATCACCGAAGACAGTCTCGCCAGACTTCGCGCGTTTCTTGAGAATGGCAAACATCAATTCTTGTTTGCGCATCCGTTGGGTGTTTTCAATCTCCAGGCTGGCTGCCATTTCTAACAGGGCGGATACGTGGAGGACTTTGAGTTCAGTTAATTGCATAGCGTTCTTCGGGGGTGATAAATGGGGTATTGATAAATGGAAAGGGTTTGGGTTGGGTTTTGTCTAGATGAGATCTGACAAGCGCTTGTTACCAGAAAACCAATTTGGGGGATGTGTACTAGAAAGAGATCAAGAAAAGTGGGGGAGGTGAATCAGAAAATCGAAGCACAGATGAGTGCTGGATTCGTACTATGGAGAAATACTACACCAAAACAGACCTAAAAACACAAAAAGGGTAAAACACCACGATCACAGGCTCAGTCAGAGAGCCTGTGACCTGGGATGATTAGATATTGCTGTCAATAAAGGCGGATAACTGGGATTTAGCCAGGGCGCCTACTTTTTGAGCAGCAACTGTACCGTTTTTAAACAAAATGAGGGTCGGAATGCCGCGGATATTAAATTGGGCTGGAACACCTTGGTTCTCATCCACATTCATCTTGGCGATTTGCAACTTATCGCCATATTCACCGGAGAGCTCCTCCAGAATAGGACCAATCATTTTGCAAGGACCGCACCATTCAGCCCAGAAGTCGAGCAATACAGGTTTATCGGACTTGAGGACGTCTTGCTCAAAAGAAGCGTCTGTTACGTGTTTAATGCCGGCACTCATGAAAATTCCTTATCTAGACTTATTTAGTAATCGAGCTACACCGCTTATATTAGCAATAAGCCACACTTTCTGCCCAAAATACCGATTTAGACCAAAACCGAGCCCTAAAACATCAGCCTAATGCCGCAACCCTTCCCAACCCTCAATGCTGAAAAACAAGTGAACACTTGGGCTATCGAACCCAATGCCAAGGCATTGGAGCAACTGGCCAAGGGTATTTGGGAATGTGCCATCAACACCAATCAAAGACCCTTGGTCGTTCTGAGTACTGCAGGACCACTCATTGGACTGAGAAAAGTTCTAGAACAGCAACGACCCAAAGACCTAAGCCCCCAGATTGCACTCTTGCCACAAGTGATCAGCATGAGTGACTGGCTAGAGTCAGCGCCTGGCGCATGGAAGTTTCCTAAGAAACCATCCGATCTGGAACGCTGGCTCAGTGTCTATGCAACGCTTAAAGAGCATGATGATTTACAAGTGTGGTTTAAAGCCGAAAGTGAAGCAGGGGCGTGGGGATTGGCGCAAGCCATTATTGATGCTTGCGACACTTTGTCCAATGCCGTTGCACCACAACTACAAAAACAGATTCAGGCACTACAAGATGCACAGCAAAGTAAGTCAGAGCTTGGAGAGCAATGGATTGATCAGGTTAAAGATTTATTAGATAAAACAATCAATCAAGTCTATCCCGCCTTATCTCGTAAGATTATTGATCGTGAAGCAAAAGTGCTCTTAGCATTTTGGCGCTACCTTGCTAGTCCCGGTGATCCAGTATTCAGAAAACAACTCGCTATAGCAGCCCATCTTGAGGCTGCAAAGCAAAGTCATTTGGCTAGACCGCTGATTTGGGTCGAGACTGCAGACCCAATACCGGTTGATCAAGAATTGATTTCATCACTGTTGCAAAGCTACGGGCAATTTGCACCAGTGCTGGAAGTGAAGTTGGATTGGCGCAATGTTGGTTTGTGGGCAGAAGCCATTGGGGGTGAGGGTTCCCAAGAGCAAGCGCTCCACAATATTGCCAATGCTCAATCAGCTCATTGGCGCTTGATTGCTGCTAAGCGCTTTGAAGAGCTTGCTTGGGTGGCTGCTAAAGCGATTGAACAACATTTGATGGATGGCAAAACCAAGATTGCACTGGTCGCACAAGATCGCTTGTCTGCAAGACGCACGCGAGCGCTTTTATCGAGACTGGGCCCCTCATTAAATATTCGGGACGAGACGGGCTGGAAACTTTCTACTACTAGAGCTGCAGCTTCTTTAATGAGCTGGTTAGAGCTCATGAGGGCGCCAAAAGATGGGCCCAGTGCCAAAGTGCTACTCGAGTTTTTACAAAATCCGTTTGTGGATATTGAAAATCCCCGCTGGTTAAATAAAGAAAAAGATACCTGTATCGGCTTGGTTGCCGAGCTGGAAGATATTTTGATTGCCAGTAAAGCAGAATCTGGATGGCAAACTTTTTATCTGGCCATTGAGGGTGCAAAAGAAAATGCGCAAAGAGCAGGCAACAGATTGCCGAACCCTGCTTTATTGCAGCTATTGCAATTTTTAAGAGAGAAGCATCATGAGTGGTTGAAGCTCAAGCTAGATTGCAAAAAAGCCTATGCCTTATTACAGAGCAATTTAGAAGCGACCGGAATGGTTCAGAATCTGGAAGCAGATTCTGCAGGCAAACAGTTACTAGAAGTTCTCAAGTCCCTAGATCTCCAAAATACCCAGTATCAGAGAATCCCGATGTATTTCTCAGAATGGTTGAGTCTACTCAAGACCATCTTGGAGGGCGCGAGTTATCAGGAGGAGGGTGGAGAGGCTCTGGCAACCCTGAGTATCTTGCCCTTGAGCTCAACGCGCTTAAGAGAATTTGATGCAGTAGTGATGGTTGGATGTGACGAGCAAAAGTTGCCTGCGTATTCAGAGCCGCCTTTGTTCTTCTCTGATGCACTGAATGCTTTACTTAAAACCTCCACCATTGCATTGCAATTTACACAGCAGGCACGAGATCTATCTGAGCTCTTGATGTCATGTACCCATGTTGACCTTCTGTGGCAAAGCAAGAGCCAGAAGGGAGAGCCCCTGCGACCATCAGCTTGGATTCAGAGGCTACAAAGTGCCATGAATTGGGAGCCAGTGGGCGCGCAATTACCAAAACGAGTATTTGATGCTCAGCCTATGCAGATGGCGGTTGCTCATTTTGAGGAAGATCTTCCAATCCCCCAATCGATGAGTCCTAGTGCATACAAAGCACTGCGAGATTGCCCTTATCGCTACTACGTCCGTAGCTTATTGGGTTTGCGCAAAGCAAAGGGCTTCGATGAGGGATTTGACGCTTCATTAGCCGGCCAGACTTTGCATGCGTTACTGAAAAAGTTTTATCACGCCCTAAAAACCCAAGAACATACCAAGCCAGAATTGAAAATCGATTCTGAACTGCGGAGAGCTTGGATGTTAGAGCAATTAAATATCTACTCGGAGCGAGAATTCGCACCTCTGATTGAGGGTGATGCCAGAATTACCGGCACTCTTCGAGATTGGCAAAAACAAATCCCCAGTTTTGTTCAGTGGCAATTAGATCGCGAGCAACAGGGCTGGGAATATCTCGATGGAGAAGTGAAGGTTGGCTTTGATTTGCCTTATCAAACTCCTGATGGAGAACTGGGCTCGATTCGCATTGAAGGTTTCGCTGACCGATTTGATGTTCAGACTAATAACCAGCAGAACGCAAGTGTATTGGACTATAAACATCAGCGTTTTGATAAGGTCAAGCTGCGCGCCGAACATGTATTGGATGATCCACAACTATTGATCTATGCAAGAGCTGCTCAAGAAAAACAGGAAACCCACCGAATGGCAGGCCATCAGGTGGTGGAGGCAGAATGGATCTCACTCAAAGCAGAGATTGGCAAAAATGATCAATACGCTGAACGTGCTAAAGCAGTCGCAGATCTACCAGAGATGATGATTCAATTTAATGCGCAAATTACTCAAGACGTTGAGCAGCTGAGAGCCAAGAAGCCGATGCAGGCATTTGCTCCCGATGGAGTCTGTCAATATTGTGAGGCGCGTGGTATTTGCCGCAAGGGGATATGGTGAGTGATTTAGTGAATCAAAATCAAAGCCCTGCGCTGGATGCGGTGCCAAAGCTGCCTTACTCTGAAAAGCTAGCCTGCGATCCTCAACGTTCGGTCATTGTTTCAGCATGCGCCGGTAGCGGGAAAACCTGGTTACTAGTCGCACGGATGATTCGTTTGTTATTAGATGGTGTTAAGCCACAAGAAATTCTTGCACTCACCTTCACGCGTAAAGCTGCGCAAGAGATGCGCGATCGCTTGTATGGATTACTAGAAGAGTTCTCCAAAGCAAGTCCCGAAGTCTTGCTAAACGAGTTAAAAGCTCGGGGTATGGATGAGGCTCAAGCGAAAGCTTATTTGCCCAAAGCCAAAGCGCTTTATGCCCAAGTATTAGCTAATCCACAACCGATCGTGATCGATACTTTTCATGGATGGTTCGGCAGATTACTAGGTGCCGCACCCGTTTCTCTAGGCATTCAACCAGGCTTCGCGCTGCGTGAAGATGCTAAGCGACTTCAAGAAGAATGCTTGCGAGATTGGTGGGGCGATCTAAAGCCAGATCACAAAGCGCATTACGACGTGCTACTCAAGCAATTGGGAGCTCATGAAACCCAAAAACTCTTAATGGGTAAGGCCAGTCTCTTTAAGCAACGTGGTGCATGGACATTTTTTAGCAAGGATTGTGAGAGCAGGGGAATTACCCCAAGTAATCGCTTAAAACAGTTATTACCTAAACTCAATTTACCTAATCCATTGTTAGCCTTATGGGATGCACCCAATGCATTGGCTGATCTGGAGTTCATGGTTAACTGTTTGCACAATAGCAGTACAAATGATCAAAAATTACTACCTCATCTCTTACCAGCCCTAGCCTGCAAGAAGCGAGGTGGCGGCGTTATGGAAGTCGTGAATACTTTCCAAAATGCTTTCTTAACTAAAGATCCGGTGAAGTACCGTACTAGTAATGACGCTATTCTGGGTGCATTAAAGACCTATTTAGAAGATGCAGGGAAGGCCGACCATATTCCAGAACATATTGCTTACAAGCAGGCTTGGGGTCATGCATTTGAGGAATATTTGCTGTGGCAGTCAGAGCAAGATGTGTTTGCGATCAATCAAGCTTGGTTTGCTCTCAATGAATCCATGATGGCTTATGCCGAGGCGCAAAAAGACAATATGCGCGTACGCGATTTTGATGATTTAGAAATCGGTGTTAGTAAGCTTATGGCGGATTCAGGCAATGCAGCTTATTTACAAGCTCGCTTAGATGCTAAATACAAACAAATTCTAGTAGATGAGTTTCAAGATACCAATCCACTGCAGTGGCAGATTTTGCGATCATGGCTAGCAGGCTACAGCGTTGATGATGACAAACCGAAAGTCTTTATCGTGGGTGATCCAAAGCAATCGATTTATCGTTTTCGTCGTGCCGATCCAAGATTATTTGTGAGTGCCAAGGTCTTTCTTCATCAAGAATGGCAAGCCGCCTACATGGAGCAAGATCAGACTCGGCGTAATGCTGATCAAATTAATGAAGCCGTTAATGCCATATTCAAAAGCGATTTGTTACCACCGGCTTATCCATACTCTCGGCAGGGAACGCTATGGACCAGTCCTGAGGCAGGCAGGCCTACAGAAGCCTACGCCTTAAAAGGTGAGGCATATCGCTTACCCCTCATACCCTATGGCGACAAAAACGCAGAGCCCCGTGCGGGCAGTGCATTTGATGATGCGATCATGGATCCAAGTGAGACAGTCGGTGTGATCCAGCGCTATCGTGAAGGCGAGATGGTTAGTCGCCTCATTCAAGATGTGTTATCAACTCGCAAGGTGGTTGATAAGGATGGCAGCAAATCGATTTGGCGAGACGCTAGAGCAAGTGATTTCTTATTACTCGTTAAGCGTCGACAATTCTTACCTCAATATGAGCGGGCTTTGCGCGATGCGGGCCTAGCTTATGACAGTTCTCGTTTAGGCGGACTCTTAAACACCCTAGAAATTGATGACCTCATTGCGTTATTGACGGTCCTGGTTACGCCCCGACATGATTTGCCTTTAGCGCAGGTGCTGCGAAGTCCTATCTTTGGTTTTGCTGAGCAGCAAATGCAACAGTTAGCAATGGCAATGGCGTCGATGCAATATCGCTCTTGGTGGGACGCCTTACAAGATAGCCCTGATGCGCAATTGCAAAAAGCAGCGCGTTATCTTCAGCACTGGCATGTTTTGGGTGAGCGTTTGCCAGTTCATGATCTGTTAGACCGCATTTATCAAGAGGGTGATTTGCGAATCAAATACGCTCAGGTCTGCAAGGAGCTCAACCGTCCTCAAGTGCTCGCTAATCTGGATGCCTTCTTAGAAGTAGCTTTACAGCAAGATGGTGGTCAGTACCCCAGTCTGAGTCATTTCATTAATGAGATTAATACCAAGCGCCGCGGTGATGATGATGAGACCCCTGATGAAGGGGATGTAGACGCTGCCAGCGATGATAATTTGGCTGAGGTGGACACTGATAGCGAAATGTCAGAGGAAGATAAATACAAGCGTGTTCGTCTGATGACCATTCACGGTGCAAAAGGATTGGAAGCGCCCTTTGTGATCATGCTGGATTCAAACAATACGGATGCACACGTTGACTATAGCGGTGTGTTAATGGATTGGGCCCCAGAGGCGCAAAGCCCTTCGCATCTCTCCTTGTTTACCTCGCAAACCTTAACCAGTCCTCGTTCAGAAATCAATGATGCTGAAAAGCATATTGGTGAGAATGAAAACTGGAACTTGCTCTATGTCGCTATGACCCGTGCACGTCAGGGTTTATGGATGAGCGGCAACGCACAAAAACCTACTAAAAATAATCCATCTGGCTTAGATACTATTTCCTGGTACGGCAAAGCAGTAACGGCAGGGCAGCCTATTTACGAATTACCAGAGAGTATTCCTGCAAAATCGAGTAGCAAGGCGCCCAAAGTGGATACCAAGACCAGTAGCGTAGAAGATTTTGTGATTCACTGGGAGCCTGCAATTGCCAGCGAAAAGCAATTGCTCAAAGATATTGAGGCTGGGCTCACTGTTCAAGTATTTGCCGGTGAAGATGATTTAGTCAAAGCCCCTGATCCAGAGCTACTCGATGAAGGCACCCATTTCCATAAACTCCTTGAGTTCCTCACTACCCAGACCGGCACCAATACAAAGCCTGAGATTCCCAATGATCAAGAGATCATGGCTTGGCTCGGCACTGACCCAGTCATGGCGCAAAAACTGCACGCGCATGTCCAAACCGTACTCAATACCAATGAACTCAAGCCCTACCTCACGCAAGGCAAGTGGCTACAAGCCTGGAATGAGCTCGATATAGTGAGTGAAGCAGGTAAGAGCTATCGCATGGATCGCTTAGTAGAGTTCGATGATCACTTGGCGATCTTGGATTACAAGCTGAGCATCCCAGAGGCGGGTAGCGAGAAATACAAGCAATACCAAGCTCAGTTGCAGAACTACCAAAAGGAGCTAGAGCGTATTCGCAAGGATAAGCCTAGCAAAGCCTATCTCATCTCAGCGACTGGCCAGATCACACAAGTAGCGTAATCAAGGCGTAGTCAAGTCGGATTACACTTAAAAACTCGTATTTATGTAACAACCACCAGGAGTAATACAAATGGCTTTATCAATGTACCAAGCATCGATTCCCCAATTCAAGAAGATGTTGACTAATCTGTCAGCGATTCTCAAAAAAGCAGAAGAGCATGCTACTGCACACAAGATTGACCCTAAAGTCTTTTTAGAGGCCAGACTCTATCCCAATATGTTCCCGCTCACCAAGCAGATCCAAATTGCTTGTGATCAGCCTAAGAATGGCTTTGCCCGTTTAGCCGGCATTGAGCCACCTAAGTTTGAAGATAAAGAAGCGAGCTTTGCAGAGATCTATGAGCGCATTGCGAAGACTATTGCATTCATTGACACCATCAAGCCTGAACAAATCGATGGCAGCGAAGGCAAGGAGATTAAGTTCTCCATTCTCGAGTGGAACTTCGAGTTTGTGGGCGATCAATATCTTCTAACCTGGATCATCCCCAATTTCTACTTCCATATCACTACGGCCTACAACATCCTGCGCCATAACGGAGTCGAGATTGGTAAGAGCGATTACTTGGGAAGATAAGTAGGGCAGCAGTAACTACCTTACTTAATCATTCCCGCGTTTTTCGCATCATCCATTGCCTGCGCCGTCTTCTCTTTCATGAAGGCGGGCATTTTGCTTAGAGGAATGTCGACTAAAACAAAGCCGGCATCCTCTAGCTTCTTCTTGATCTCCGGATCGGAGT
>Ga0364918_10146_pt1 | contig 17342 bp, 20 predicted proteins | sample SorcelJu500001C6_2_FD_206957 | JGI IMG/M metagenome (GOLD analysis project Ga0364918, IMG submission 206957) | Enriched cells from Trout Bog Lake Hypolimnion, Wisconsin, USA - BchlTB.June20.5000.01.C6 | ecosystem: Environmental > Aquatic > Freshwater > Lake > Hypolimnion/Profundal zone | place... | reverse complement strand
TATTGCAGGAAAACCTGGCAGTGCTCGCCTTAACATGCCTTCGCTTGGCAGCGGGCACCGGGACCCGCCGCTTGATGGTAAAGTCTTGCGTCCAAATGCTCCACGAGGCTCGCGCCAATGGGCTGCGGGAAATGAAATCGACAGACATGGAACGCCTGATTGGCGGTGTGCGAGAGGAGTTAACTAACAAGGTCCAGGACGAAGTGGCAACTGAGGGTGAGTAATGCTATGTCCATTGATGGGCAACTGATTGAACTGGATCATGTAATTTTTGGCCGCTGCAGGCTTGTCCGCGTTGAAGGCATGACGTGGGTAATCGAGCGGGTGGCGACGGGGACGCAACTGCACATCCACTTGGCAAGACGAGGTGAGTTTTCGCGCGTGCAAGGGAGCGATCAAACGGCGCTCAAATCTGAACCTCCCGAGCAATGCCGTGAGGAAACATCCGAAGTTGCATCGACGGACCTGGTTGAGGGAAGAAGAACCGAGCCCAAAGAACAGGCTAAAAGCGGCCTTCAAGGAAAAGCCACGGTCAGTCAGCCTGTGCCTCCTTCGCCCCCACGGGTGAACATCTCTGGGCCACACGAGGTTGCCCGGCTGCGAAGGGCAATTGAGTCTCTTCGAAATGGATTACCGCCACAAGATGGGGACCTGCATCGCTTCACCGTTGGCCTTGATCATATCACCGCCGAGATTGAAACACTTTTTCGACAAGTGGATCAATCTGGAGGTGGAGTTAAAGTGATTCGCGGTCAGGCAGGCCACGGGAAGTCCCTTTCCCTTAGTATAGCGTCAGCCCTAGCACTAGAAAATGGATTCTGGGTCTCGCGCATTGAGGTAGACGCGACAGAGAATCGACTCGACCGCCCCAGCCAGATTTACCGCGATTTAATGCGGAACTTGAAACTACCAGCCGGGACTAGATCCGGGGTGGTCGATTTAGCTGAACGGATTGCAAAGAGAGTGCAGTTGAGGTCAGGTGTGAACGGATACGGAAGTGTAGAGGAGGCTACCCAGTGGCTCAGAACCCACCTCGATTGTCGACCTCTTGCGTGGCTTTTCTCTGATCCTATGCTGCCACAAAAGCAACCGTTGATGAGTTTGTTAGCAGGGGACAGGTCCTGTTGGCGTGAGGCCGAATGTCGAAAAGCGCACTGCCTGCCGGGAAAACCTCGTGACTGGCCTGCTCTGAGCGCCAGCAACCAGGGGGACTATGTGTGTTACCTGTTGTCTGGGTTAGGAAGGACGGCAAAACTGCTTGGTGACAAGGGACTAGTCCTGATGTTCGACGAAATGGAAAAATGGCAAAACCTGAGTTGGATCGGGCAATCTCGTGCAAGCAATCTTGTCGGGGGTCTGATTTGGGGTGCCACGGAAGTGGAAGGCCGACGCGAACGAGGCGATTGGGGGATGCCAAACAACAACGAGCCAGAGCCGCTTGAGCACAGCCTTCGCGGAGGAGGTTTTCCCTTTACGACCAAACACCGAAGCCACGTCGGGTTATTGTTCGCATTAACTCCTCGCGGAGAGTCAGGGCCTGAGGAGTATTGGAAACGGTTTGGACCAATCGAATTCCTAGAACTGCGGGAATTCACCGCCGGTCAATTTAGACAGTATTTGGCCGGAGTGGCCTCGCACTACTCTGCGGCATACGCTCTGCCCGAGGCTGACCTGGGCGAACTGTATCAGAGAGCTTCCGGTCGCTGGCGTGCCATCGGTGATGGGACCACTAGAAGTGCTGTGAGATCGGTGATTGAGACTTTAGATGAGTGGCGGAGATCCATCCAGGGTTGCTAGATTGGTATGGATCCTTACGACGAAGCTGAGGCAACACTGAAGGAACACGCGCTGATTCGCGGGCAACTTGCCAACACCTGGACGGCTTTTTTCTCGAAGCACGGGCGCTTGCGCCCTGTTCAGTTGCTGGCAATTCCAAGGATCCTTGCTGGGAGAAACATCCTCGTGACAGCGCCAACTGCCGGAGGAAAGACCGAGGCAGTGGTGGCACCGCTTTGCGAGCGTTTGAAACACGGACGCTGGGGAGGAATGAGTCTGCTGGTGGTGACTCCAACAAGAGCCCTAGTAAACGACCTCTTCCATCGCTTGGAACGCCCCTGCCAGGAGGCGCGGATTACAATGGCTCGAAAGACATCAGACCATGGACTTCCCGAAGGTGGTGATGAGCAATTGGTAATTACGACACCGGAATCGCTAGAGTCCCTGTTGACGTTCTCCCGCGAGCGTTTGACTAATTTGCGAGCCCTTGTAATCGACGAAGTGCACATGCTTAGCGGCACAGCACGGGGGGATCAACTCAGGTTCCTTTTGCGACGTTTAACTGCGTATTTGCGCTTCAAACGTGGAGATGAGGACGCGTCTTTCCAGCGAGTGGCGATGTCGGCCACCTTGCCAAAACCGGAAGAGACGGCGGAGGCATTCCTCGGGACCGGTGCTGAGGTCGTCAGTATTTCTGGTCAGAGAGAGATTGAGGCAACCATTATCCGCGCTGACGGCGATGATGCCTCACGAGCAAGACTTGCCATGGAGGCAACTCAGCGGTTTAATACGGTCGAGAAGGTTCTTGTATTCGTCAATAGCCGCGCTCAGGTCGACCTCGCTAGGCACTATCAAATTGGCCCTTTTGCTCACTCTCCGGTATTCGGGCATCACGGCAATCTCTCACGACATAATCGAGAGAATGTAGAAGCACGCTTTCATGCTGATCCGAAGGCGGTGTGTGTTGCGACCACGACCCTCGAAGTAGGGATTGATATCGGCGACGTGGACTTGGTCATTTGTATGGATCCGCCCTTTAGCCTTTCGAGTTTTCTACAGAGAATCGGCAGGGGGTGTCGACGGTTGCAGGGCAAAACCCGTGTATTATGTGTGGCGAGAAATCACGCAAGTGAACTGATCTTTGCGGCGCTTCTCGACCAGGCCCGATTGACCATACCAGAGACTCCTGTCCCGCCAATAAGACGCTCGGTTGCACTTCAGCAGGTTCTTGCTTATCTCAGGCAGGTCGAAAAGCATCGGCGAACGCTTGACCAACTGGAAAGAACCCTTACGTTAGAGACCAAACCTCAGTTCACGGGAGATCAGGTGCGTGAAGTGGTGCAGGGCATTGGCGATCTGATACGCGTGCACGAATCAGTAGTTGAACCAGCGGGTGAAGGTTGGGCGTTCATCGATAGCAGCCGGATCTACTCGAATATCAGCTCCAGCGGTCCCCAGATTTCTCTCGTTGACGCGGACACGGGAAAGCACGTTGGCACGGTTTCCAGAGTCTCAGAAAACGCAGGAGGTGTCGAAGTCGGTGGGCGATCATACGAGCTGCTCCGGGGAAGTTCGAGAAGCAGACGCAAGGTTCGCGTGATGGATAGTGAACAGTCACCCCCAATGTATGCAGCTCGGTTTCTTCCCTATTCTGCAGATGTGGGATTTGCCCTAATGGGACGTTGTGGGATAGATCCATCCGAGTTGGCCGTTTTGAGGGAGCAAGGCCACCTCGTTGCTTTCACGTGGTTGGGACGGCTTCAGAACGCATCCTTGCAGGGATGCATCATCCAGAGCACTACCCGGGTGAAAGGAACATCATTCGCATTGCACATTGAAGGAATTGCCGCAGAACAGGTGGTTGAGATCATTGCGTCAGGGTTGTTACGGAAAACAAGCGACAATCCCTTGTTGAATGCCACGGTTGAGCGCATGGTAGATGTTGGACCCTATTTTGATCTCCTCGATGAGGACCAAAAACAGCAAGCTCGAGGAGATTGGTATGATTCCGCTTTCCTTACAGCTTGGGTTCGGAGATTAAGAAAAGTGCGAATTGTCACAGTGAATGATCCTCTGAGTGAAACGTTGTCTTGCTTGGGAAAACTGTAGCAGGCGGGCCAGTTCATCGTCGCCTCAGGATCCAGTCACCAGGTTCCGAACCATAGAGGCATGATCGAACCCGTTAAACTCCTCTTTGTTTGCAGCCAGAACCGTTGGCGAAGCCTGACCGCCGAAACCATGTATGAGGGTTTTCCAGGCTACGCAGTGAAGTCAGCAGGGACGGAACCGGGTGCACGAATCAAGGTCAACGAAGGGCATGTGGGGTGGGCGGACAGCATCTTCGCCATGGAGAAAAAGCACGTTCGGATCTTGAGGGAGAAGTTCGGCGATATGCTCAGGGACAAGGAGATCATCTGCCTGCACATTCCTGATTCCTACCGCTACATGGAACCAGCCTTGATCGATGAGTTGAAGGCAAGCCTGAGCCAATATGTCGAGGTGCCAGAATGACCCGACATCGCTTTCCCCTTGCACATATGGGCCTTTTTGACACACTTCACCGATATGGCAAAAGCATTAACGAAATCTCAAATCGTCGCAACCCTGGCTGAAACCGTCGGACTCACCAAGAAGCAGGCCGTGGAGTCCCTGGAAGCCCTGGTTGCCCTGGCCTACAAGAACGCCAAGAACAGCTTCACGATTCCCGGCCTTGGCAAACTGGTTCTGGTCAATCGGAAGGCACGCATGGGTCGTAATCCTGCAACGGGCGAGACCATCAAGATTGCCGCCAAGCGAGTCGTGAAGTTCCGGGTGGCCAAAGCTGCCAAGGATGCGATTCTGGGCACCAAGTAAACCCCTGCACCCCCTATGAGCATCACCAGTTTATCCGCCCAGCAACTTCGTCAGGCCGCTGATCTTAAGGAGCAAATCGAGGGCCTGGAACAACAACTGAATTCGATCCTTGGCGGTGAAGGATCTGCTCCCGTAACCACCGAGCCTGCCGTTGTCCCTGAACCTGCCAACACCAAGAAGGGCAAGAGGACGTTCAGTGCCGAGAGCCGTGCTAAAATGGCGGCGGCTCAAAGAGCAAGGTGGGCAGCGAAGAAGGGCGTGAAGGTTGAGGCATTACCGGCCACCACAACAGCAGAGTCGGAGGAGAAGCCGAAGAAGAAAAAGGCCAGCCCTGCATTGTTGAAGGCGTTGGCGAAGGCCCGAGCAGCGAGGGCAGTGAAGTTGAAAGCTGAAAAGGGGACGACCAAAGTTAAGATCATCCCCGCCTTCCGCAATGCCAGGTCTGAGGCGGCCAAGGCAAGTTGGGTGAAGAGGAGAGCGGCCAAGGCGATGTAGGTGGACGACACAGTGGCGTTCTAAAGGAATTGACGATGGCCCAACGATCGTGATAGGGAAACCTCCTCCAGCTATCATCCGTCTTCTCGGCTCATACCGTTGTTCGGATTGCAACCACAGAGAGTATGGCCGAATATTCGATGGCACAATGGGCTTTCAAATCTCGTAACTGTTCATATGACCTTCGGCTGATGGCCCAATAGATGGGGTTAGTTCCGAGTGCTCCACATTAATCGTCAGCCCAAAGCGGGCAACAAGCCTTTTCATCAGCATGTAAAAATGCCAGTCTGTATTTGGACCTGCAATAACACTCTGAATAAGCTCTCGAAGACGGCACCTGATGTATAGGCCGATAACGTCAGGATTGAACCCTGGACCGGCGGGTTGACTCCCGTCTGGAAGCAGGGTGCCAGAGTGGAACGAATTCAGAGTTACGATACGGACCTCTTGCTCATCCGCATATCCCTGGTCCTTGATGAATGGCACATAAGCCATGTCGTTGCCACGGGCACCGAGATCAAAGGTCTCAAAATCCACGTATTGGACCCTTCCCACTTTGCTAAGCGGCGCAAGGTCACACGGGATCTGAAAGGAGGTTGCGATCCGTCGAAGCGTCGAACGGATTGCAATGCCCTTGCCGCCGTCACCATATTCTCTCCACATTTTTCCAGATTCCCTCTTCCCGATGAACCAACAATTGACCAGTTGCAATTTCCGGCCTTCATCTCCAGAGCTGCCTTTGTCGGTGAGATCCAACAAATCACTGTATGATATTCCGAGGGGTGTTTTAGCGTCCTTTAAGTCTGGATCTTTCATTATTCGCAAAAGAAAAGCCCGCGGTCCTTTCGGATTGCTGCATTCATACTTGTCTTGAAGGGCACCGAGGCGTGAAAACCACATCGCATTCAACTCAAGCAGGCACAAGAACCGGACCAAGGGCATATAACGCATGACATCTACGCCTCCGGGATCTGCTTCGCCGGAAAATCCCTCGATGACCAAACCAGCGGCACAGGGGTCACTCATACGTTTCCAGGTTCATCGAGTCCACGGTTCATACCACCAGCCACATCGAAGAACTTCTGGGGGAATTTTCCGTGGTCTCGATAAACCCAGCAGGTGACGCAGTCCATGAGATCTTTAATGTGCTGGCCCGTAACCCACTCCTTTGAATGGACTTGGAGCAGGAAGTCCAGGAACCCTCCACCCGAGAGAATCCGGTCTGCCTCCATGTCGTAGGTGCCCAGGTATTCCGCCCCCATGTAGATACGGAACATATCCTGCTCAGAATCGAACCTGACCAGGCCGACCACGATGTCGCCTTGGGGATGGAACGGTTTGAAAACGTCCGGGTCCTCGGGCGAGTTCATCCACTGCTGAACGGTCATTTTCATCGCAGTGGTGTTTAACCAGACCTCGGGATCAGGTCAATCACGCAGTAGTGCTCGATGCGTCGCCTTCTTTCCAGGCTTCGATTCGACGGCGAATTCACCGGCGTTGGCACGACGAAGAAAATCGGCGATGGCCTCCTCGGAGATGTATAGCCTGCCGTAAATGTTGATTGTCTTCAGGACTCCCCTTTTGCGCCAGCGCCAACCGGTCGTGGGGGTAACGCCAATTTGTTCAAGGAATTTGTTCAGGCTTATCATTTTAACGGTAGATGTTTGGTTTTCCATACGCCCGAAAGTATTGCCATTTCGACAGGCATACGAGATTTTCCCAGCAACGCCAGGCTGGAAGAGACTGGACGAAACCGTGTTCCTCAGGTAACTCGTGAGAAAAGAACATGAAATTATGAAGAAGACAATTGTCGCCGCCATCATCACCATAGCCTTGATTGCGGGCGGGGCATTCCTCTGTGCTCAGTCACCTCAAACCCCAAGCACAACCGAGGGGCGTAATCAGGACAGCAAGTTGGCCGTGGTTTGGACCAGCGGAGACCCGGATGTTGCCCATAGGGTGTGCTTTATGTATTGCCACAACGCCAAGAAGCAAAAGTGGTTTGATCAGGTGACTTTGGTTGTTTGGGGACCGTCCGCCCGACTCCTGGCCGCCGACAAGGACCTTCAGGCCGAGGTGAAATCCATGATGGATGACGGAGTTCGAGTTCAGGCATGCGTGGCCTGCGCCGATTCTTACGGCGTATCCGACCGATTGAGGGAGATGAAGATCGAAGTCAAAGGGATGGGACCTCCGCTTACCGAGATGCTGAAGTCCGGGTGGAAGGTGTTGACATTCTAGCTCGGCTGCGTTGCACGTTTGCTGGCCGAGGCGATTGACGAACGGTTTTCAGTTAGAACGATCGAGATTGAATTATGCGCTACCTGATGAAGCAGAAGTTGTTTTGCTGGGGTGACGACTTTTCCATCAAGAACGAGGCCGGGGAGGATGTTTTCTTCGTGGATGGCAAGGCGTTCAGCATCGGCGACAAGCTTTCGTTCCAGGATATGCAACAGAATGAACTGGCATTTATCCGCCAGAAGTTGCTGTCCTGGGGGCCAACCTACGAAATCACCCGCAATGGGGTGGTGGCAGCCGTGGTTAAGAAGCATCTTTTCACGTTCCTCAAATGCAAGTTCACGGTCGATGTGCCCGGTCCTGACGATTTGGAGGCCCAAGGAAGTTTTCTCGACATAGAATACAAGTTCACCCGTGCTGGCCAGATCGTCGCTGAGGTGTCCAAACGGTGGTTCACCTTCACGGATACCTACGGGGTGGACATCCAGGAAGGTGAGGACGACGTGCTCCTTTTGGCCAGCACCGTGGTCATTGATATGGTTTGCCACGGCGACCACAAGAGCAGTTGAATCGGAAGATTGGCATGTCCTGGCGTAGCAATAGAGTTTCGATCCCAATTCCAGAGCGCAACCGGCAGATCCTTGAAATGCTGGCCAAGGGGATCTCCCAGATTGAGGTTGCCCGGAGATTCGAGTTGTCGCCAAGCAGGATCTGGCTCATCGAACGTAGGGACAGGGCAGATAGATCCATGGCCGAAAGACGAGCCAGGCTGCGGGAGGAGATTCGTGCTGCCGATGACCTGGAGAGGATGTGGCCTGTGGAGGACCTCGTGGATGCACTTGATCTGATCATCGTGACCCGGATTCGTCTTTTGCAGCACTTCGTGAAGACCGTGAAATCCCAAATCAGCCTACGGGAGCTGATGGACATGTGCCTGGATGCGCCGGTTGAAGGCTCGGAATTTATGTGGCCACCACTCTATAGGGCTTGGGGCGTTGGCAAAAAAGGCTTCTGGTCCGTGGTGAATGGGTTGACGGGCGCTGATTTGGGTAGCCGGTGCAATGAGGAGTGGCGGAAGAGGCTGGTTAAGGTGAAGCAGGAGCATCAGGTCACGGGAGCAACGCCGTATGTATCACTTGGGTCCTAAAGGCAATTCGAGTGGATGGAAATCGAACGGGCAGAGAGAAGTATCTGACTGGAAGGCGAAGCGTGAACGGCCAGATTACAAGATTGACACTGAGCTGTGATGTTGCTGCCAACTGTATCAAGCTCACACGGGTTAATACAGATACTCGGCCACATTGAATCAGAACAGTCAATACAATTACGCACGATCACACACAAGCCAACTGTATTAACTGGATTTTCTGAATAATACAGCATCCTATCACTGCGCCAACGCATTTCATTCAAGATGGGGTTAAGGAGGCACCACGGGATCAAATCTTGTTACTATGTGTTGCCCATTTCATTCCCCTGCGATAGACTTCAAGAGCGTCGGCAATCCAATCACGGGTATTCAACAGGAGATATACTTGGGAAGCGCCTCCGAAATGACCGGAGCATTTCCACAGCAAGAACCAGGACAAACGATCCGTGGGATTATCACAAGTGGTTTCCTATAACTGTCATGGGTCTTTCATGAAGCAGAAAGGCAATCGCAACTCTAAGAATGAGCAGTTTCGAAATGTATTCCAATGTCCAAAAGGAGGAGATAAGGTAAAGCGAAACGCAACTATCAGAATGCCCTGTTTCGATGACGGCAAGAGAGGATGGTTGGATTCTGAACCCACGCCTGCCTTTAAGCATAGTCATTACCTTGCTCGGAACCTGAAATCTCACCGTTACTACAAGTTTGCCCCTTCCTGATCGCCAGTTGATCTAAGAGGGGTTTCGATGCCTCGCCTGGGTTGTGGAGTGGTCAAGCTCTTGAAGTGGCTCTGAGGATCAATTCCGTGCGATTACGGGCCATCCAATTTCACTCGGGGACGCACAGGACGCATTTTGGGTATTTCGGGGTTCTGCCTTCTCCACGAGCGACAATCCCCGCCAACCTCTTCTCGCCTTTCCGTTTGCTCCCTCTAAATCATGCCGTAGCTTCAACCCGAGGTTAATTTCAATCTCCTCCTTGGCGATTTGATTGAACGCTTTTGATTCGAACGGGCGGATATGGTTGATTTTGCACCATTGCTGATAATGGCCATATAGATCCATAACCGCAAGCAACCCCTCTTTCTTCTTCACCAGGGAGGACCGGACGAAGGCGCTTGGGCTGTCGGACGCAAGGAGGAGGCTTATCGCTCTCCCTTTCTGTTCGGGGGTCTGGGTCAGTTGAAGTTTATCCTTGGCGAGCTTCAATCGTCCCTCCAGCAGCCAGTTTAAGATACCAGATGCTTCGGTTTTGAGGATCAGTTCGGCCAGCTTACCATAGTGCGTATCGTCATAGGGGGCTCTAAGGTTCAGGACAACCAATCTCCTCAACCAGGCTGCGGTGTCCTGGTCCAAATGTATTCTTGGCTTCCCGTTGCAGGCAAGGATGACCGGATAATGGCCTTGCAGCGTCATCCGGCCATCGTCATCCCTGGTATTTGCCCACATAGGATCCCCGCCCACAAGTTGCTTAAAGATAGAGGATTCCTTTCGATTGAGGAAGTCTGTGGGCATGTCGGGGTGGAAGAGGAAGTTCTTGTTGTGATAATGGGCCAGTTCGAATTCATCCCGGAAGAGCTGCTCGCGGATGATGCCAACTCGATTCCAGGCAACCATTTCACCCAGGAGTTTCATGAGGCTCGACTTTCCCCATCCAGCATCGCCCGAGAGCACGAGGATAGTCTGGCTGTGGTTGATGCCCTCTAAAACCTGGCTGAGATAACGCTGGAGGAGGTCAACGTCGGCAGGTTCGAGCACACTGGCCAGAAACGTGCCCAGGAAGATCGGGCAGGTGGCCTTGGGGTCATAGACCAGCGGCAGGGTTTCTCTCACGGGGCGGCCAGGCGTTGACGGCGTGAACTTAAGGTTGTCGAGCTGGAGGGTTCCGTTCTTGAGAGATACGTGAAGATAGCGGCGGTCCTGGAAGAAATCATCGCCAACAACCAGGAGATCTTTGGCGGTTTCGATTACGCCCTTGAGGCGCTGGCGATTCTTAAGGTTGAGGAAACTGGCCAATTGTATTCTTGGGGGCAGGAACTCGCCGACCAACTGTAAGTTTGCCAGGATTGCGGAGGTCACGGTGGATTCGGAAATGGGCTCGTAAATGCCCTTGGACTGGTTGTAGCGCCGGAACTGGCTCTCTGAGGCGACAAAAACGGTGGGGGTTTCATGGCCGCCCAGGGGTCCAAGGGTCAAACTCCAGAATTCATCGTTCAGGTCCAGAATTTCGATGGACGGGGCCTTGGTCATCTCAGCCTCTCGTTCGTAAAATGCCGGGTAGTGCTGGGCAACCTTTGGGAAGACGAGACTGGCGGCTTCATTGGCGGTGGTGGGCTTGGCGGATGCTGTTTTGGTCAGGATGGATTCTTGGTCCATTACGTCGGTTTCGGTCATGTCCATATTGATAGTTGGAAATCCGGGTTAATTGCAGGAACCGTCAGGCCACACTCGCACGAACTGGATGAACAGGTCAGGTGGTCTCCGGGTGCCGCTGGGTTCGGTCTTGCAGGTGATTTTGACCCTCTCTCCCTTGATTTCGCCGCACCTTGGGAAGAAATCACGAGCCCAATCATTGAGGTAGCGGATGGAATAGTTCAATCGCGGGAGCTTTGCCCAGTGCCTCTTCCATTGGCCGCTGATCTTCCTGAGGGACATCCAGGGGGTTTGATCGTCGTCTTTCAGGAGGATGGCACCCAGTTCAAGGAGACCAGCCTTATAGGTGTCGGGGGGAGGGAGATCGTGGACAGGCAGCGTTGTTCGAGATGGGGTCGGTTTTCTGACAATAATCGTGCTCATGGGATATTCCTTGCGGGTTGGTTGGTTGGTGTGATAACTGACGGATGGGTTTCTGATGGTTGCCTTTCTGGACTCTGGCTTCTCCTCCACGCAACCTCGAAGGCCAGGCGGAAGGAGTCGAACCTGCCTGCCAGGGAGAACATGTCGTCGACCAGGCCTTTGAGTGACGGAGTCGATTCGCATGCCGGAGTGTCTTTGGATTCGATGGGGCTGTTCGCTAATAAGTTCATACCGTGATCTGGTGTCATGCGCATTATCAGGTTCATGGAGGGACCTGTTGGCTCTTCCCTGATACGCTGGTTTCCTCTTCCAGCCCCTTCACTACTTCATCGTGACTTCCGGCCAGCCCGGTTTCGCCATCATCCAGATAGACAACGTCCGGCGGCAGAATCAGCAGGTCGAGCTTGGCATTGATCGTGGGCAGGTGTTTGAGGAGGAAGCTCAGGTTTGTTGCCCTTCGCTGGTAAAAGAATTCATCATATCCTCCACCAGATTTAGGGTTGTTATAATTGATCTCGCAGCAATCATCGACCATTTGCAGCAGGTCCAGGGGCGTAACACCTAGGTTCAATTCGAAGAACAGCCGGGCCATTTCCAAACCCTTCTTCGTAAAGATGGGTGTGCAGCAATATCGTTCGTATTTGTCCCAGCTCCACAGGCCCGTTTTCAACCTGGAGCGCAAACCAGCTTTCAAGACCTTAACCTTATCCTCAGCCGACATGGACTTCACATCTTCCTTAGCGGCATACGGGCTGGCATAACGTTTCTTTAGTTTCTCATAATCGGCCCGACGGCGATCCTTCGACTCCTTCAATTTCTTCTCGCGTTCGATCTCAGCTTGTTTGTCCGATTCTTGCTTGCGCCTGTATTCAGCCAGTTTCTGCTTTAGCTCATCAGGGCTGAGATCTGAGGCCATGGGTTCAGGTATCTTGATGAATGGTGACAGTGACTCGAAGTCCTTCATGTCGCGGGTGCCTTGAACAGGAGCAGAAGGAGCAGCTACCACACCTTGACTTGACGAAATCGGATTGGAGCCAGGAGAAGAAGATGAAGACAGTCCAGATGACGAAACACCAACGACCGAAGGGGCGGCTAACTTATTAGCCTTAGTGCTAGCGGAGCCAAGAGACCTTGACGCTCTTTGAGATGGTCTAAGCCTTTCACCTGATGGAATGTAACCCACTGGAGGTTTTAGAAACATGCTAGCATCAAAGACCTGATTAGTAACTTGTTGTGGTGACGAAACAGCATTGCTTTCTTTGCCAGACTGTATTTCTGCTACTCCGACCTGGATATGAGGGCCGCAGGCAGGGATAGGGAGGTAAGGAGAATTAGCGGCTTTCACCTCTTTACTGTCGGCAGGAGAAGAGTTTGATTGAAAACACACACATGACCCCGAAGGCGCAGCCTGAGGGGTTATGAATGTGTTCTCACAATTGCTTTCTTCACAATGAGGGTTTCCCAAGGAAGTCTTTTCAACAGAGTCTACTAATATGATATCGTTGTCCGGATTTGACCCATCCATTTTTACTTTTGACCCATGCATTTCTACTTTTGACCCATCGATTTCCAGATTTGACCCATCCATTTCTACTTTTGTCCCATCCATTTCCGGATTTGACCCATCGAGGGAAAGTGCTTGGACAATGCGATAATTGGAGGCATGGTCGAACCCCTGGCACTTCTGGCGCTCCAAGCCTCCAAGTTCAACCAGTCTATTGAAAGCCCTTGCAAGAGTTCTATAGGAGAACGGCAGATGTTTCGCCAAGGTCCGGGTGCTGATTCGATGCCAAGTGTAACCCGGGGTCTCCTTTCGGTTCTCAATAATCCAATAGCGAAGGTTGGCCATCAGGACAGCTTCGACTATTCCATAATGAACCGCGTCGCCAACTTTGAATCGAATCGGGTCCCAGGAAGCGTCTTTTTGGACCTGCGGATCGGCAAACGTATACCAAAGCTTACGGTCGTATTTGTATTTGTTGTGATTCTCAGCCTTCAGAACTCCCTTGGTTCTTAGCGCCGCCAGCGTATCCGCGATGGTGCTGGGTGTCAGGTAAGGATAACGCTCGGCCAATGTTCGTATTGACGTGAAGAATCCAAGCCCGTCCTTTCTCTTTTCCTCTACGGCCTCGATTCGGTTGGCGAGATACCCAAGGAGGATGGCGGCGGTGGCTCCATATTGCCTGGCCAACTTGCGAGAGAAGCTGTGGACTTGGGCCAACTGTTCTTCGGGTGAGCGCGGTTGGTGACCTTCCTTTTCCGTCGGGTGTCCGGTTGTGCCAGGTTCCGATGCACAGGATGATGGCTGGTATTCTGGAAGGGCTTTCATAGGGAACCTCCATTGTTTTCGTGTGCCGTTCCTTCAATGAAGTGGCTGTATGGGTGAGGGAGAACGGCACCAGCTCCTAGATGTGGCCAAAGCAGGTATGAAAAGCTCGCCTCTCGTTTCGTATCCTCGTCCAACACCCGCCTCAACTCGCATTGTCCAGTGGTCACCTTTTCGGTTGGGTCGAGGAAATAGCCCAGGTGCCTTAAGTCGAATGGTCGAATTGGAACCGCATGCGTGGCTTCGTAGTCGGCGACGATCCTGGCAGAGACGAGGGGGTCGGTCTGCGGTGTCGCTTTGACTTTGGCCTTCTTCGTTCGGTTAATATTCATAAAGTGTTCATGTGAGGCGCTGGAGGACTGGAATGATCAAATCCTGCAGCGCATATAGTTTAATGCCCGACAGCGACATCGGCAGTTTCAACCCCGCCAACCTGCTCTTCGGCATTCACGAAGCCAGCTAAACCCAGGCGCTGTGCAGGGTGGTAGGGGTAAGCTCGAATCATCAAAGGGCGATTCCAGCCTTGGGGCCTATCGTAACAATCCAGGTTCAGATCCTCGGTGTAGAATTGCCCAGAGGGTTCGAAGAACTTCCTGAGCTTGCTTTCCAACTCGGCACTTCCAGGGACCTTATCGTCGAGGTGAATGGCATGGACCTTGCAGAATCGAGCGACGCCTTCCATATCAAGCCAGTCTTTGACCTTTTCCTGTAGCAATCGCTTACCCAGGGTGATTACGAAGTTGTTGACCGGCGATGTTTGAGTCGCCGTTAAATCATTGGTATTATTCATTGAGAGCCTTTGGTTGGGGAGTGCCGACCATTAAGTGACCGGCACTCCCATTGTTCCAACCGTGGCCCCCAACCTGGACACCTATTCGTTTCGGTGCCCAGGTTGAAGGTCAGTGGTTAATCCTTCCCTGTTGCTGGAATCGATTGGGTTAATTTCAAGCTTTGGGGTGGATACATGGCGGCAACAACCACCATAGGGGAGTCAAAGTCTCTTCCTTGGTAGTGCTGAAGTTTCACCTCTCCCTCCATTCCAATCAGGGTTTCCAGATCGAACTTCTGGCCTGAGCCGTTTAAAAAGAACCTGCCACCCAAGAGCGAACCCAAAAAGTTACGAAGGTCGCTACCTGGATGAAAGTTCAATTTGAAGTTTCGTCCTGCCAGGGTGTTCCAATGTTCCATCCCTGGCACTTTTACTTGGAATAGAATTCTCACCCAATCCTCCATCCCCTTTGAGCTTTGCTTTGGGAAGACTTTCAGGCTGTCAATTGTTGCCGAATAGTTCCCTTCCGGCAGATCCCACATTCTCTCTTTTGGTATTTCTACTTCTATCATAATATTAACCTTTCGTTATGGCGGAGGAGTTATTTCCCCAGCCGTTGTTCCCGGCTCCTCTCCAGCGGACCTACTTGCGGCCCGGTTGAGAGAAGCCAGGAAATTGAGTTACGCGGCCTTCCTAAAGCTCTCAAAGCGGGCGTAATGGCCAACGATGCTCCTGACCTTCGCGATTTCCACTTTGAGGGTGGATTGATCATCAAGCTCAGCCGCCATGGACGCAATGTTGTCGAGCATTTCGAGAATTCCCTTGAAATCGGGCAGTCCGGCTTGGCAGAATTCCTGTGTGAGAGCTATGGTCTGTTGAACCGCTGGCGAGTCCAGTCTTCTCGACACAGCTTTGGCGTGCTCTGCGGCTTTTCCAAGCTGGCCTGCGGCGGCTTCCTTGATGTGGCGGCTGGTCATATTGTTCGTGCCAGCTTTCTCTTTGGCCCGCTTCACCACCACGGCGACTTGTTCTTCTGGCACCTTGGCGATTTCGGCTGCCTGCGTGCCACTTGTAATCGGATTGGGAGTGTCAACCATGGTTGACACTTTCTCTATTGTCTTGTGGGCGTTGACTAGTCGATACCCATATGTTCTACTGAAGCCCCACTTTTTTTCGCAGTATTCCTTGAACGACTTGTAATCCCGACGGAACAGCTCCTTGGTCCAGATCTCGTCCATGGCGGCACAGGTCTCGCGGAAACTGGTCTTGTTCCTCTTGATGACATTTTCACAACGGTCGAGATCTTTCTCTTCCTCAGGGGTAAGGTGTTTGTTATTGGCTGGTTCGATGGCCTGTGGTTGGTCTGCCAGCAATATGCCCTCTTGCCTGACCTGCAACGACATGCAGGTAGGTGTGGGGTCTGGTGAAACCAATTCAACTGGGGTGGCGGCATCTGAAGTGGCCGACGCCTGGTCTCCGTTTTTCACGGAATTCTTGGAAGTAGTGTTCTTCTTCATATGTCTTATCAATTCGCCCTATATCGCCCGGGCGTTGAGCTTTCTATTGCCGGAACTTTCGCATCCAGCTTCTCGCAAGCACACAGAGCTTGGCCTGGCGCATGGACCAGAAAGACTCCGGCCAGCGCAGAACACGTGTTTTTGATTTGAGGTGTTTCGGTTGGGGCGTTGAAGATTTGCCGCCCACGCCAGGTTTGAGTTTAAGTCCTGGCAGGTCCTTTGGAAGTTCGTGAACCTATTGCACAATCTAATTCAGAATTGTCAATGTGTCAAGCCTCATTTTATAATTGTAAGATTCACCATTGAAGAGGTGAGAGAAAGCGGTGCAAGAAAAACCCCTGGTCGGAATGGACAGACCAAGGGTATGTTACGGACAGTGTTTTCTGCAACTTCTCTTATCGAAGTGGAACGTCCAGCAGATCGTTAATGTTCTAGCGGCAATAACACCTCGGAGCTGCACTCACTGCATACAGTAAACACGTCCACAAGATTCGTGGTCCAATTCTTGGTGTCGCACTTGGGGCAAACGTAGAGCTTCCAAATAATCCCCTTCTTTCTCTTCCGTTTCTCGAGCTTATTGTATTGGTTTAGCGTTTTGAGCAGTGAAGCGACTATTTTGTCAGACACTCTTGTATGGAAGGGTATCTTCACGATGCCGGGTTCAGGTTTTACATTAGTGGTTTTGTTTCTCATATATCTATCTTGCCCAGGTGTTGTTTGGTTTGCTGTCCACGCCTCGATGTGGGCGGTTCTTGGCATGGAAATCTTTGATGTTCAAGACTGCTGGTTCGGAGGCACCTCGGGACCTGTGGTCGGTTCAACGTTGGCGGCGATGACTTTCTTCTTCTTCGGGTTGCGGAGTCGGGTCACCACAGCGCCCAGCAGCACGGCCCCGTTGACTTCCTGCTTTCCCCAATAATCATGGATGGAGGCGAAGGTCCGAGGGTAGTGGAGCCACCACAGCTTGATCGGACGCTTGGCCTTGGCTTTCTCCCCGACGATCAGGCTCGGGATTGTCTGCGTGGGTGCGGCCTCGACCAGTGCCTCGAACAGCGTCCGCGAATACTGCTCCCAGGCCCCAGAATCCGTTGCCACTTTATTGAACAGGGCGGCTCCGTCCTCGAACCCACCATCGACCAGTGCCAGATGGGTGGCTTGGAAGGAATCACGCTGGCGTTGATCGGCAGAGGCGTTGGTCGTGCCCTTGGCCCCGACCCGGAAGTTGACGGCCTCAGCCCACACCTCTTCGCACAGGTTTGCCCTGATAGCGGCCATCGCGGTCTGGGCATATTCGGTGTAGGCTGCCTCGTCCCGTTGTGGCAGGATGGGGCACAACATCCCGTAGGTTCGGAATCCGTTGTCCTGTAAGCAATGCAGCGCCGTCAAACGGGCGGTGGGGGACGGGGCATGGGTTTCAATGGCT
>Ga0364918_10128_pt1 | contig 17458 bp, 14 predicted proteins | sample SorcelJu500001C6_2_FD_206957 | JGI IMG/M metagenome (GOLD analysis project Ga0364918, IMG submission 206957) | Enriched cells from Trout Bog Lake Hypolimnion, Wisconsin, USA - BchlTB.June20.5000.01.C6 | ecosystem: Environmental > Aquatic > Freshwater > Lake > Hypolimnion/Profundal zone | place... | reverse complement strand
GCGGGCTGCCTTTCTTCGGGCAATTTTTGCCGACACTCTTTTCTTTAAATATAAAAACGGCAAGATAACCGCTCACACCCCCGAACAGGTTGCGCAGTTGCAAACCCAGCGGCAAAAGGAACAGGCAAAGACGCAAATGCTGGAACAGACAGCTGACAACCTGCAAAAACTCATGCACAGCATCCCACTCAACGCGGATGAGTGGCCGGACCGGGAACGTTGCCTGCAATGGCTCAGCCAGTCGGTACTGTTCGGTAGCGAAAGTACAGAGGACGAGTTTATCCGGCAGGTTCTGAAAAAAGCTGGTCTCACCTCGCCCAATGCCGGATTTGAGCTCCTTGTCAAAGCGAAAGTCTGGGATCAGGATGAAAATCTGGCCCTGCTCAGATCTGAGCAGCCGGTGGTGTTCCCCGATGCCTGCATCCAGAGTGCCGAATCCCTTCGGGAAGCAACGGTTGCAGAACTGCTCGCTGATCCTAAACGACGGGATTTCCGGAATCTCAACACCTTCACTATCGATGGCACCTTCACCCGTGATTTTGACGATGCGCTCCATATCGAAAAATCTGCAGACGGCCAAGTCAAAATTGGCATCCATATCACCGATGTCAGCTACTATGTGCCCCTCAAGAGTCCGCTTTTTACCGAGGCCCGGGAACGCTCGACTTCGCTCTATTTTCCCGAAGGCCACATCCCCATGCTGCCTAAAACCCTGTCGCTCGACCTCTGCAGCCTGATCCAGGGTAAGGTCCGGCCGACCATCAGCTTTCTGGTCACCTTGGCAGAGGATGGCACTATTGTGCAGTCCACCATTGTGCCCGCCGTTATCGAAGTAAAACGCCAGTTGAGCTATCGTGAGGCCGATGCCTTGATGGAAAAGGATGCTGATCTGGCGGCTTTAAATGTGGTGCGCCAGCAACTGCGCCAGCGTCGGGTTGACCGAGGTGCACTGCTGCTGTCTCTACCGGATGTCAATATTGATATCCGCGACCGCGAACATATTCAAGTCTACCTGTCACCAATGGACACACCCGCCCGTAATCTTGTGTCCGAACTGATGATTCTGGCCAATGGCCTTGCCGCTTCCTATCTGTCTGCACGCGAGGCTCCTGGCCTGTTCCGTTCCCAGCCACCGCCGAGGAAACGAATCATCTCCGGAGTCAACAACAGCCTGCAGGATATTGCCCAGCAGCGCCGCTTCCTGGCGCGTGGTGAACTGACCCCCAACCCCAAACCCCACAGTGGCCTCGGCCTCAACAGCTATACCACCATTACCTCGCCAATCCGTCGCTTCCTTGATTTGGTTATGCAGCACCAGTTGAGCCATATGATCCACGGCCGGGGCATTCTCTTTTCTGGTGACGAATGCAGGACCTTTGCCGGCATCATCCAGCAGAAACTCGGCCGGGCGAATGCGCTTCGTCAGCAACGCCACCGCTACTGGATTCTCCGGTACCTTGAACCCAGGGAAGGCCAGTTGACCAATGCTTTGGTGGTCGGGATCGGACCGAAACGAGTCAATCTTTTACTCTGCGATTGCCTTTTTGATGTCGATCTCCCCCCCAATCCTGCTTTCCCGGTCGAGCCTGGCGATACCGTCCGGATTCGGATCGCCAGGGTCAAGCCTTTGGAGAACATCCTCCGGGTCGAGTGGTAGCAGACCAGGCAAGATAGCCATATATTGACTTTCAACTTGCTGTTTTCAACTGGCTATAGACCTCCGCCTTCTTTCCAGCCTGTTCCCAACAAGACCTCTCGTTGTCGCATTGTCGAACCTCGACCCCATTCTGTGGGCGAGCGCTGTCAATAGAGGGTCGACTCTCCCAGTGACATGACGCCCTTAGGTGCGGTAACTTCCTGTGACCAAAACGACCCTTGTCGTGGACAAAAAACCGCCCATCAGGTATATGCTATAATTATCTTTTTTTTGACGCTAACATCAGAGAACGCCGACGCCAAGCACTCACACAACTTAATGAAATTATTAAATATAAAATTTTTCTGTTTATGCGGCCTGTTCCTGTTCTGCTTCCCTTCCCTGTCCCTTGCCGTTACTGAACAGAATCCTGAAATCAAAGATATAATCGTCACCACCTCGGATAACGACCTGTTGCTCTTTGCGACCGTAAAAAACTGCTTTACCCCGGAGATGCTTGAGGACCTCCGCAATGGCATTCCCGCTGTCTTTACCTACCATCTGAAACTGGTGAAGACCAGTAACAACTGGATAGACACCAGCCTGGTCGAAGCATTCGTGACCCATACCATGACTTTCGACAAGAGCAGAAAGGAATATCGTATCGCTTTTTCCAACCAAGACGGCAAAAACGTCACCACCGGCGACCTGGAGCAGGCCAAACAGCTGATGGCTGAACTCAACGGTCTCAAGGTGATTCCTCTGAACCAACTTGTTCCCGGGGCCCCCTATGCCATTCATTTTAAAGTTACTCTGAAAAAGGGCTCACTGCCCTTTGGGATGCAACGGATTATCCCCTTCTCTTCATTATGGGATTTTGAAACCGACTGGCGGACCATTGAATTCAGGTATTGACCTCAAAATTGCCGGTGGCAGGCTCTCTGCAGATCAAAAAAAAAAGAAACAGCGGTTAATCCGCTATGTCATCGTTTTCTGCGTCCTGCTTATCCCCCTGCTGGGATATGTGCAACGCGGCTTGCTCAGCGGCGACTTCCATCTCCCCATTTCCAGTACGATTCTGATTTTCGCGCTGATCAATATCAATGGCCTGCTCCTGCTGCTCATGCTCTATCTGGTGCTCCGCAATCTGGTGGAGCTGGTTTTCGAACGCAACCAGAAGATTTTGGGTTCCAAACTGCGGACTCGGCTGGTCATCTCCTTTGTTTCGCTTTCCCTCGTACCAACGGCTATTCTTTTCATCATCGCGTTGCGCTTTGTTTCCACCTCTATCGATTACTGGTTTAACGCGAATGTGGAGGAATCCTTGCAGTCCTCGCTCAAGCTGGCGCAATCGATTCTGCACGATACCGGCCAGCAGGCCGAGTATGCAGGCAGACAACTGGCCTCATTCCTGGAAAGCGGCACTCTGGACCTCAGCAATCGGGTCGCTTTGGAGCAGTTTTTCAGCAAGACCCTGAAAATTAATCTGCCCGGTGCGCCGGACAGCGTCCTCCTGCTTAATAACGAACGTTCAGAGATGCTCTCGATCAAGGGTCCACGACTACTGCCCATCGGCCTGCCGGTTATCCCCTCGGAGGCGCTCCGGCTGGCTGCAGACAAGAACCGAGTCGAAGTAGTCACCCAGCGTATCACCATCGGCGAACTGATTCAGGCCATTGTACCGGTACAGGTGAACCTTTCTCCACCCCAGACCTGGTTTCTGGTGACCACCCTGCTGATCCCCTCGGCCAAGCTCGAAATCCTGCACTCGGTGTCCGAAGGCATTACCGGGTATAAACATCTGAGCATGCTCAAGGCCCCAATCAAGGTCAGCCTAATTATCATGCTGCTTATCACCACTCTTTTGGTCCTGTTCGGGGCCATCTGGTTTGGCTTCTATATAGCTCGTAGCTTGACCGGGCCGATCAACAAATTGGCTGAGGCCACCCGGCGTGTTGCCGAGGGAGATCTTGATTTTATTCTCGAAAAAGAAACGGATGACGAGATGGGACTTCTGGTCGATTCCTTCAATACCATGACCTCAGACATCCTCGCCTCCAACCGACAGCTGACAAAAGCGCATCTAGCCCTGCAGGAAAGCAACGAGGTCTCTGAACAGCGCCGCCACTATCTGGAAACTATCCTGGAAAATGTGGCTGCCGGGGTCATTGCCTTGGACGAGAACAACCAGATTACGACCATCAATCGCTTTGCCGAAGATTTGCTGGCCATTGAACCTGCCGTTTTCCTTGGTAAGGATTTCCACAAAGCTTTGCCCAAGCAGCATGTGCAGATCGTTGAGAGTTTCCTCAAAGAACTGCTGAGTACCGGCAAGCCTTCAATCGAACGGCATCTCCGAGTCACGATCCGTCGAGGAGAGACGCTCTCCCTCCAGGTCAATATTACCCAGATGGTCGACGACCGGCAGAACCCCATCGGTTTTGTCATTGTCTTTGACAACCTCACACACCTCGAAAAAGCGCAACGGCTCGCCGCCTGGCAAGAGGTGGCCCGCCGAATCGCCCACGAAATCAAAAATCCGCTCACCCCGATCCAACTCTCAGCCCAGCGTCTGCGCAAAAGATATCTCGATAAAATCACCGATGATCAGAACATCTTTGACCAATGTACGGCCACCATCATCAACCAGGTCGATGAAATTAAAAATCTGGTGAGCGAATTCTCCGATTTCGCACGTATGCCGAAACTGCACAAGGAACGAAATAACCTCGGCCGATTGGTGGAAGAGATAGTTTTCCTCTATCGAGAGGCCCACAAACACCTCACTCTCACCAGTCTGGCTGACCCGATTGTTCCAGAATTCCTGTTTGATGCCGTTCAGATCAAACGTGTTCTGATCAATTTGCTTGACAATGCCGTTTCTGTACTCAGTGATGGCGGGTCTATAGATATACACCTCGGGTTTGGGAAAGATCCGCACCGGATCCGGCTCAGCGTGGCGGATAATGGCCCTGGAATCACCGATGAGGTCAAAATGCGAATTTTCGAGCCCTACTTTTCCACCCGCAAATCCGGAACGGGTTTGGGCTTAGCCATTGCCCACACCATTGTCACTGAACATAACGGCATTATTCGTGCCCAGGATAACCATCCCAACGGTACCGTGTTTGCGGTTGAGCTACCGCTGGATAGCTGATATGATAAAAATGAAAAACTCGCCGAGCCGTACATCGTCCCCCCTGGCAGCATCATCCTTTTCCCCGGTCTGACCGACTCTTGCATTGATGTCCAATACAATTCTTATCATAGACGACGAAGCCGCCATCCGCGAGGCGCTCTCGGGCATTCTCACCGATGAAGGCTTCTTCCCGCTTGCTGCAGCCTCTGCTGAAGAAGGATTGCAACTGCTCGACGAAAAGGATATCAGCCTGATTCTTCTGGACATCTGGATGCCGGGCATGGATGGCCTCGAAGCCCTGAAATTGATCAAACAGCGTTTTGATCTGCCGGTGATCATGATCTCAGGTCACGGCACCATCGAAACCGCAGTACAGGCCACCCGCATTGGAGCTTACGACTTTATTGAGAAACCGCTTTCCTACGACAAAATTATTCTCTCCGTCAACAAGGGTATTCAATTAGCTCGGTTAGAACGAGAAAACCGGCTGCTCCGGGAAAGTGGCCCGGCCAAAATCCACATCACCGGAACCAGTCCCCCTATCGCCAGATTACGCGATCAGATCGAACGGGTAGCCCCCACCGATGCATGGGTCCTGATCCGGGGGGGGCACGGCACCGGCAAAGAACTGGTGGCCCAGACCATTCACCGCCACTCATTGCGGAGCAAGCATCCTATGATCGCGGTGAATTGCGCCGCCATCCCCGAAGAGCTCATCGAATCCGAGCTGTTTGGCCATGTCAAGGGTGCCTTCACCGGAGCCACGGAGAACAAGAAGGGCAAATTCGATCAAGCCAACGGCTCCACCCTGTTTTTGGACGAGATCGGCGACATGAGCCTGAAGAGCCAGGCCAAGGTGTTGCGCATCCTCCAAGAACAAAGGTTCGAACGCGTCGGTGGTACCCGGACCATCGAGGTTGACGTCCGGGTCCTGGCGGCGACCAACAAAAACCTTGAAGAAGAAATCAACAAAGGTAACTTCCGGGCAGACCTTTTCTACCGGCTCAATGTCGTTCCTATAATGGTTCCCGACTTGGTCGACCGGCGTGAGGATATTCCACTGCTGGTGGAGAACTTTATCAACCAGTTCGGGAAAAAAGGGCTCGGTGAAAAAAAATTCGAAGCCGAGGCTCTACAACTGCTCCAACGCCATAGCTGGCCGGGCAATGTTCGCGAGCTGCGTAATCTGGTCGAGCGGCTAGTAATCATGAGTCCCGGTGACCATATCGAATTGAATGATGTGGCCCTTTTCCTCGGCAATGCCCCCCTGTTGCCTCTTCCAGTCCAATCTGCCGCTCAGGGATACCACCATCTGGGCTCCTTCAAAGAGGCCCGCCGTCAGTTCGAAAAGGACTATCTCAGGATCAAACTTCAAGAAAATGACGGCAATGTATCCAAAACCGCCGAATTGATAGGGATGGAACGCAGCCATCTCCACAAGAAAGTGAAGGCCTTGGGGATAGCCGTCAAATAAGATCCGCCCCATGTTCATTTTCATAATCCCTAAAAACCAACAACCAGAGGTGCCCCATGGTTTTTCCTGAATTTCGCCCCCGAAGGATGCGGAAGACTGAAACTTTCCGTTCCATGATCCGCGAAACCCGGCTGGTGCCGGATCAGATGATCTATCCCCTTTTTGTTCTGCCCGGCAAGGGCCTCCGCCGGGAGGTCACCTCCATGCCTGGCGTTTTCCGGCTGTCAGTCGATCAACTGGTGAAAGAGGCAAGAGATTGCCTAGCTGTGGGCATCCGCTCTGTCATCCTCTTCGGTCTCCCCGAGAAAAAAGACGGTCTCGGTTCCGGGGCCTACGCCAAAAACGGTATCATCCAGCAGGCTATCAAAGAATTGAAGAATAAAGTGCCGGAACTGACTGTTATCACCGATGTCTGCCTGTGCGAATATACCGATCACGGTCATTGCGGCTGCCTGGCCGGACATGAGGTCGATAACGACGCCACACTGGAGTTATTGGCCAAGACCGCTCTATCGCACGCCCAAGCCGGCGCGGACATGGTGGCCCCTTCCGACATGATGGATGGCCGGGTCAGCGAGATCCGCAGTGCTCTCGACGAAAACTCATTCCATATGATCCCGATAATGTCGTACGCGGTCAAATATGCTTCTGCGTTTTACGGTCCTTTCCGCGACGCTGCCGACTGTACCCCACAATTCGGCGATCGTCGCAGTTATCAGATGGACCCGGCCAACAGTAAAGAGGCATTGCGAGAAGCGACCATGGACGTAGACGAGGGAGCGGACATCCTCATGGTTAAACCGGCCCTCGCCTACCTGGATATCATCAGCCGTCTTCATGAGGAATTTGATCTGCCTATTGCCGCCTATCAGGTCAGTGGTGAGTATGCCATGATCAAAGCTGCCGCAGAAAAAGGATGGATTGATGGCGAGCGAGTGATGGTCGAAACCCTGATATCAATTCGTCGAGCCGGAGCTGATATCATCCTTACTTATTTTGCCAAGGACATGGCCCGACTGCTTGGCAACACCTTGTAGAATGTCGACCATTCCATGTTTAGCGAGCTTGCCGCAAACAACTGGCACCAAAACTCATCCTTTATCATTTCACTGAAGCTATGCAGGATAACACCTTATTGGATAAAATTAGCTACGTGACAACGACCTATAATAAACCCAAATTTTCCAAATATTTTTTCCTTGACAGGAGCAACGACAGACTGTTAATGAATGACCGTTCAGTTTGATTTTTTTTTCAAACTGTCCATTTTGTTCCACACTTGTATCAACTTTTTCACCCTCTCAACTCTCATTCAGGAATAGTAATTATGTCGTGGTTCATTCAAACTTGTCGATCATCGTTGGGCAAAAAATACATCATGGCTTTAACTGGGTTTATGTTGGGCGGGTTTTTACTCGTCCATACGATAGGCAACAGTACAATTTTCTGGGGGAGAAGCGCGTTTAATGCCTATGCGCATCATCTGCATTCATTAGGCATTTTCGTTCCGATCTTTGAACTTGGCCTCTTCTCAATCTTTTTCCTGCATGTTATTACGGGTATTATCCTGTTTCTTGAGAACCGCAAAGCCAGAGGGAGCAAATACGAGGTTGAAACGAGTGCAGGAGGACGTACCATAGGCTCAAAGACAATGCCGTATACAGGGATAGCAATCTTTGTCTTTATCCTTATTCATCTTATCAATTTCCATTTTGTTCAAAAAACCGAAACAAAGACTATCTCTGATTTTGTGACCCAGGTACTGAACAATCCCTTTTTCACCCTCATTTATGGAGTTGGAATTTGTCTCCTCTTCATTCACATAAGCCATGGTTTTTGGTCATTGCTTCAGACCTTTGGGATTAGCCATCCGAAGTACGATAATCCCCTACGCCTGATTACTTGGGCGTTGGCAGGTATCATGGGCGGGGTGTTTATTCTCATTACCCTGCTCATGGTCATATCGCGAAATCAGTTGCTCTGATTTAGTGCAGATCTACTTGAGACGATTGAAAGCTCCCGTTAAAAGGATATTATCTTTCAAGGGAACCTTCATTAACAAGCCATACTCCCCTTCCACCCATAGCTAAAGAAAATACTATTATGCAGCTTGACTCAAAAATACCTGAAGGACCGCTGGCCGAAAAATGGGATAAATGCCGTTTTTCCAACAAACTCGTCAACCCTGCTAACAAACGGAAATACGAGGTCATCATCGTAGGTACCGGCTTAGCTGGCGCATCAGCAGCTGCAACGCTGGGAGAGCTTGGATACAATGTGAAATCATTTTGCATCCAGGACAGCCCCCGTCGCGCTCATTCCATTGCTGCTCAGGGTGGAATTAATGCTGCAAAAAATTATCAAAATGATGGCGATTCTATCTTTCGCTTGTTTTATGACACTGTCAAAGGTGGGGATTTCCGCGCACGTGAAGCCAATGTGTATCGCCTTGCGCAAGTGGCGAACAATATCATTGATCAATGCGTGGCCCAAGGCGTTCCTTTTGCGCGAGAATATGGTGGCACATTGGCCAACCGTTCCTTTGGTGGTGCGCAGGTATCGCGAACATTTTATGCGCGCGGTCAAACAGGGCAGCAGTTACTGCTTGGTGCATATACCGCAATGATGCGCCAAGTTGCGGCTGGCAAGGTAAAAATGTACACCCGCCGGGAAATGATGGATTTGGTCGTTGTTGATGGGGTTACCAAAGGTATCATCTGCCGCAATTTGATCACTGGAGAGATTGAAAAATACTCAGCCCATGCCGTTGTTCTAGCGACTGGCGGCTACGGGAATGTTTATTATCTATCCACTAACGCAATGGCATCGAATGTTACCGCTGCTTGGCGCGCCTATAAACGCGGTGCTGGTTTTGCCAACCCTTGCTTTGTGCAGATTCATCCGACCTGTATCCCGGTTCATGGTGATTTTCAGTCTAAATTAACTCTCATGAGCGAAAGCCTTCGTAATGACGGTCGTGTATGGGTTCCAAAAAATCCAGGCGACAACAGGAAAGCTGCTGATATTCCTCTGGAGGATCGTGATTACTATCTTGAGCGTAAATATCCCTCTTTCGGCAACCTTGTCCCTCGTGATGTGGCCTCCCGTAACGCCAAAGACGCTTGCGACCAAGGGAAAGGTGTTGGCGAGACCAAGCTAGGGGTTTATCTTGATTTTTCGGATGCGATCAAACGCGATGGCCTTGATGTCATTATGCGGAAATATGGTAATCTTTTCCATATGTACCAAAAGATTACCGATAGCGATCCCACTAAAGAACCAATGATGATCTATCCGGCGATCCATTACACCATGGGCGGTTTGTGGGTTGATTACAATTTAATGACCACTATTCCGGGGTTGTATGCAACCGGCGAATGTAATTTCTCCGACCACGGCGCTAATCGTCTTGGTGCGTCAGCTTTGATGCAAGGCCTCGCCGATGGATATTTTGTTCTTCCTTATACCATTGGTAATTACTTGGCCACGGTACCTCCGGTTGCAACTAACACTAATGACCCTGCGTTTGAAACAGTTGCCAATGAAGTAAAAGAGCAAACCAATAAATTGCTCAAAAATACCAAAAGCGGTAAAGCAGGACAGACCGTGGATCATTACCATCGCGAACTTGGTAAAGTGATGTGGGATAACTGCGGAATGGCACGCAACAAAGAAGGCTTGACCCTCGCCATTAACAAAATTCCTGAAATTCGAGCCGAATTCTGGGAGAATGTAACCGTTCCGGGTTCAGGTCAAGAATTGAATCAGTCGCTGGAGCGCGCTGGCCGTGTTGCGGATTTCCTTGAATTCGGTGAATTGCTTGCTCGAGATGCTCTTGCCCGTGAAGAGTCCTGCGGCGGACATTTCAGAGAAGAAAGTCAGACTGAAGAAAATGAAGCCAAACGTGACGATGCAAATTTCAGTCATGCTGCTGTTTGGGAGTACAAAGGACAAGGCACCACGCCTGTCATGCATAAGGAACCGCTTACCTTTGAATATGTAACTCCTTCACAGCGAAGCTATAAGTAATGCATATCTGTACAATTGTATAAACAGATTCATCACTGAAGTATAAAATACAAACGCAGAAGATAACTCATGGCATCAAAAACGATTAATATAATAGTTAAAATATGGCGACAGAATGGTCCTCTTGCTAAAGGCGCTTTTGAGGAACATGCTCTCAAGGATATCAGCACTGATAGTTCTTTTCTGGAAATGATCGATGTGCTGAATGAATGGCTAACCCGTAAAGGCCAGGAACCTATAGCATTTGATCATGATTGCCGGGAGGGAATTTGCGGTATGTGTGGCGCCGTGGTCAACGGTACAGCGCATGGCCCTGATAAAGAAACAACCCTTTGCCAATTACACATGCGCCGTTTCAAAAATGGTGACACGATCATCATTGAACCGTTTAGATCTCAAGGTTTTCCTGTTGTCAAGGACTTGATAGTTGACCGTTCCGCTCTTGATCGAATCATTCAAGCCGGTGGCTATGTTTCAGTCAATACGGGGTCACCTCAGGATGGTAACAGTATTTTGATTCCGCAACACGTTGCCGAGCAGGCAATGGATGCCGCAGCCTGTATTGGATGCGGTGCCTGTGCAGCTGCGTGCCCTAACGGGACACCAATGCTTTTTCTTGGGGCCAAAGTTTCCCAATTTGCGCTTTTACCACAAGGGCACGCGGAAGCTAAAAAACGTGCTATTGCCATGGTTTTGCAGATGGACAAAGATGGTTTTGGTAACTGCGGAAATGAGCGCGAATGTGAGAATGTCTGTCCTAAAGGTATCTCTATTCGTAATATAGCTCGGTTAAACAGAGAATTTCTTAAAGCATCTTTTTCTATCGACTATTGAAAATTTTCACTGGTGAATAGGTTTTTGGCAGGAAATATAAAGGGCTATCATTGTATGATTTACGATGATAGCCCTTTATGCGTTAACATTTAGCTTGGTACTACTCAAAAGTCGTCTCGTAAATATATTATCAATCCTGTTCATGATGCTGATATTGATATTGGTTCCAGAATCCATTTAGTGGCAGTACCAAAAGGCTCGAGCGAACAGACAGGACGCTGCCCCCTCCATTATCATCAGGGCGCCAGTTGGCGCGCCAAGCCCTTGGAGCTCTCCTTCCAGGGGGAGACCTCAGGCAAGATTGCCATCAAACATCTCCGTACGCCGGATAAAACCGCTACTGTCCAACATCTGTCCCAGGGTCGCCAACGGGCAATCGTCGCGCTTCTCTTTTGAATACCCCCGCCGGGCCTTGCCATTACCAGCCGTCTCACCTTCAAAAGAGGTATTGGTCAAATCAAAGAGAGGCACGGTTATCGGCAGGAAAAAATAATCAAAGATTTGGGAAAAAAGCGCCACTGCAATCGCTTACAGATGGCGGACAGCAGGTCGGAGGCCCGATAGAGGCTCCTCAGCGGTATGACTTCAAAATCGATCGAGCCTTTCCCTTCCGCAGCCGATTCCAGGCTGCGTAATAACTGGAAAAATGCGAGAACGTTCACATTAACGCAGCTATTTCCAGTATGTTAAATCGGCTGGTTAAGCATTTTTTTCCAGACTTTCTGTTTACTCTGTGCAGTTGAAGCCATTAAATATGGTTTCCTTGCTTTCCAATATACTGCGCTGAGTTCATAAAAAAATTTCCTTAATGACCTACTCCGGCTTATCCCGGCAATGGGCGGGCCCGCCGCTGGCTGAGTCGATGATTCTCCTGGAGATACGTCACGACGCTTGGCCGAGCAGCAGGCGTTACCACTTTTTTGCGAGCACGTCCTTGATCGACTTATTCTCAAGCATGGCGTCAGCAAGCAAGTTCTTGAGTTGCCTGTTCTCGGTTTCAAGCACTTTCAATCGCCTGACGTTGGACACTTCCATCCCGCCATATTTGCTGCGCCAATTGTAAAAGGTCACATTGCTGATTTTATGCGTCCGACATAGATCAACCACCTTTATTCCCGCATGGGCCTCTCGTGAAATCCTAATTATCTGTTCTACGGTGAATCTTTTTGTTTTCATGCCCATCCCCTTTGCTTCGGATTTAGACAAAAAATACTAAGTTAGCAATGGTTCAGTTTTTGTCGGGAAGGTCATTAATAAAGTGTCCACTTTTTCCATACCACCTCACGTTTAAGTGGCTTCGATCTTCACGCAGTTGGCTTCTCGCAAAACTGTGCCTCAGAGTTAAATCCGCCAAATCCAGAATTACAGGACTTTATCCTAAACTTTCGAGTTTTGTTAGCCTCAATCAAATCACGCCCGATACAAAACTCATCCTCAGAGAGTTGAAATAAAGCTAACCTGATTCCCCCTCACACTGCTATCCGCCTTGATCTTCCCACATTCTGATAGATGGCTCATCGGTTCTGGTGTTGAAAATGGAGCAGGCCGCTTAGAGCAATGCGTTTCGGTATAATATTTGCACAAAACAATGTTTACTCAAAAGGATGGCGTCATTTTACACCTTGGAAGTATCGGGCCTGATTCAATTCAGGAGACGTATCCAAAAAACACAAATGAGGAGGATAACATGGCCTACTCAAATATGATTCGGCCTTTGCTCATAATGACAGCTCTAGCAGGTACAGTAGCCACGGCTGGGTTTGCCGCCGCAGGGCAGATACACGCGTAGCCTTTTTCCCCGTCGGGACAAGAATCGCAGGCGACAGCTATTAACTTCGAGAATACGCAGGAAACGCCCTTGCCGATCGCTAATTCCCCGCCTGTTAAGCCTTTTGAGTCAGGGGTTGCGCCCCCAAAATGCTGGAAATCCTGATAGGTGGAGGGCTGGGAAAGGTGACTGCAAGTCAGAGCCCGCCACCCGCTAAACTACACCCTTTCATGAATCCACCTTTTTCTTGACTTTTAACTGTCCCATAATTCGCAGACTTTTCATGTGCTTGAAGCGGCAAAATTTGACTGCCCTTTGGCAAGGCCAGGGATTACCCATATATCTATCAGATTTGCCCTGTCCATGAAAACAACATGTATCGCTTTAGTGATCGGAATATATGGGACGGTGCGGGTACGTGTTGCGTGTGTCCTTTTTACTTGGCACAATATCATCGATATATCTATCAATCATATTGGCAACAGTGTGTCGTTTGGATTCTACTGTTTTGAAATGGCGACCGTCGCGTATAGCGCTCTCTGTATCTTGCGCCCACTTCTTAGCATCAGTTTTTCTAGTGAAAGTGGCAGACTGAGCGGGGAAGCCTTTTAAACGAATAAGAACGCGATATTTAATGCCGGTTTTGCCGTTGACCTCCTGAATATTTGCCATGGTTGTACCTCATCAAAGAAACCCGGCTATCGCCGGTCGGAAACAACAGAGAAGGACGCTGAGAGGGGGAAAGTGGAATTGTCTCTTCAGCCGAATCACCTGGGCTGTCGGTCTATTTCCCTGTTGCCAAGACCTGCAACTACCCTCCGCTAGCTTCGCTACGCTAACTGGGGCTGTGCCCCAGCCCCCTTTTTTCTCGCCCTCAATTCGCGGTGAGTTCACCTCTTTCGAATAATCGGAGGGGCAAAGGTGAACATGGTGAACTTGGTGAACTTGTTTCAAGACTTCCCGCCCTGAAGACATATATAACTCTAGTTGGCTTGTTCTAAAAAGTGTGATTTATGGCTGTTGAATTAGGGCAATTTTCACAGGGCATATATAGCATCTTTCCTTTACCCATTAGCCCGAATCGATCACCTCTCGCAGGTTACCGGATTCCTAGTCCGGCAGCTGATTAATTCAACTGCTTGTAAACGGCAGCAGCTAGAATGACATCATATCCCAGAATCGGCAAATCGATGGTGCGAAAGTCACCTTGAAAAGTTCTAATAGTTCCAGAGGATATCGCCGCAATCCGAGCATGTGCCCTCTCGAGCATGGGTTGGCTCAGATCGACGAGATCACAAGCCAAAGGAGACGTATACTGCAGAAGCTTGAGAGTGTTGTTGCCGGCGCCACAGCCGATATCAAGTACTTTCCGTATTTTTGGTGTGCATGAGACGGCAGCTTTGGTGATCAACTCCATTGCGAGGGGAGCATCCATAGTCGCACTCTGGCCCGTCTCTAGGTTTGAGAAACGATCAACATTATTGTCAAACCGATGTTGTATGTCTTCCAAAGTTGATTTGCCATCAAATGATGTATTCATACATTTCGTTATTCTGGAGCGCTGGATTATAAGTTGCCATAGTCAACATATTTCAGAGGTATCTTGACCTTGGCTGTTAATTAGCGTTCAAAATTGCACCCGGCCTTAGTGTTGATCCTTGTCAGCGGTTCTATTTGGCAGTGGTGTTATTGAGGGCCTTCTCGATCTGGACCTCACCAGTAAGGTTCAGCATTTGGACCATGGGCGATGATAGTTTCATCTTCGACGATAAGATGGATATGTTACTCATGATTGCAACCCTTTTAGAGGGAAGGCCACTCGAAATTCGGTACCAGGGCCGATTCCAGTTTTCACGGTGCCATGCAACTGGCTCGTCAATATTTGCACAAGACGTAGCCCAAGCGAGTTGGATTGTCGCCAGTCCAGGCCTGGCGATAGGCCGACGCCATTGTCGCGGACCCACAGACAGGCTGTATCGTCAACGGAGTCGTATTCTAGGCCCACCATCACTTCGCCGTCGCGGCTATCGGGGAAAGCGTGTTTGAGAGCGTTACCGGCCAATTCGTTGAGGATCAATCCGCAAGGCACGGCTGTCTCTATAGACAGTGTCACAGGTACAAGCGCAAAATTAAGGTTTACCTTCTCTGCCAGAACATCATGGGAGCTCCAGAGATACTTCAGAAGGCTGATGGCGTAGTCGGCAAAGTCCAACCGCGCCAGGTCATCGGTTTGGTACAATTTTTCGTGGATCAGCGCCATTGAGCGTATGCGATCACACACATCATCGAACTCTTCGCGCGTCCGTTCATCGGTCAGGTTATCCGCCTGTAAGCTGACCAGGCTGGAGATGACCTGGAGGTTATTCTTTACTCGGTGATGAATTTCTTTGAGCATCACCTCTTTTTCCGCAAGTGATGCTTTGAGCAACTCATCGGCCTTTATAGTGTTAGTGATATCCTCAGTGAAAATGAGGATTCCACCGATCTGGCCTGCGATGTTAATCCAAGGCTGAATGCCCCATCTAACCCACTGGACCGTGCCATCGACACGCTCAAATCGATCAGCCTCGGCCTGGAGCAACTCCCCTGCCAAGCCACGACGATGAGCTTCTCGCCACTCTTCTGAAATCTCAGGGAATATTTCGTAATGGGATATTCCTAACAGGTCACGATTCTCGAGACCATAATCGCTCAACCACCGGCGGCTTACGCCCAAATAACGCATTTCAGTATCAAACATCGCCAAACTTGCTGGAGCTTGTTCAATGAAGGACCTAAGCTGCGTTTCATTCTTCTGGAGAGTTTCATTAGCAAAAACAAGTTGTGCGGTCCTCTCAGCGATCATTATTTCCAGAGTCTCGTTCATCTCCCTGAGCGCATTTTCTGCCACTTTGCGAGCCAACTCTTGTTCCTGAAGCAGGTTGCCTGCAAGAAACAAAGCTTTTGCCACTTCATTGGTTTCAGTGAGTTCGAAATGTCCCGGCAACAATGTTTCGCCGCGCCCAAGGGCCAAGGCAGGGACAATTAAGTCCTGAACGGATCGAGCGATGATCCGAGTAATGACAAAGGCCATTCCAAGGCCGAAGGCCAAGAGTACACTCAAACTTCCTGTAGTCCACTGAAGCCACTGTTTAAGCGCGTTGACCATTATGACCTTAGGACTGCTGACCAGCACTGTCCAACCAGTCACGTCCGAACGCTTGAAACCGACCGTGGAACGCTCTCTTCCCAGGTTAAATCCCTCGGTGGTGCCATGAGTTGCAACGGACATTAGTTGTAGCAGAGGCGGAGAAACAATCTGTTTTCCGACATACAACTCAGGCATATTGGATCTGGCAACGATTGTATTCCCGCTGTCCAGAATGGTTACCAGCCGTTTATCAGGCATTTCTTGCGGATGTAACAGTGCCAATAAACGATCTGCCGGCAATGTCATACCCAGATCATAACGTACCTGCCCATCCTGGAATACGGGAACATCTATTCCGATAACATACCGCCCTGTAACTGCTCCTTTGAAAACGTTGCTGACAATGGGCTTCCCTGTTTCAAATATGCGGCGCACTGTATCCAGGGAACCGCGTTTGGGCAACGTGCTGCCGAACGGTTTATAGGAATTGACAATCTGCTGACCAGTGGCATCGGCCAAGATGATGTCCGAATCAGAGAAGTTCTTGAGAACGTTCAGCGTCTGCGCGTGAAATGTTGCCAGATCACCTGTAGCGAGCGCGGGCGAGGTGGCCAGCGCCTCCAATGATGCTTGACTAATCGACAAGTCGCGATCCAAGGCGACCGAAAGGATATTGGCTGTAGCCAGCAAGTTCTGTTCGAGATATATGAATTGGTTTTGATAGGAATGATGAACAAGATATACAGAGGATAGGCAAACGGGCACCAAGCACGACAGCACTAGAGCCGTTAAATAGGATCTTATGCGTACTTGGTTCGGGCGTGTGAAGCAGGTGCCGAATATCGGCAAGAGTCCAATAGCAGTTTTCATTTCCAGTATCTGTTTGAAATAATCTTTTATATCGCTAAACGCGACAGTCAATATTTTTCCAATCAAGGTGACCAGAAGGAATGTTGATTTGCTCCAGAAAGGTCAAAAGCGCCTCCCCTTGTTCATCAGGTTTTTTTTAGGAAATAAAACTTAGAGGTGTCTTTTTTGATGCCAAAAAGTGATCCCTAATGCCTAAAAGAGCCTTTTTTATAGACAAATAAAAGTATTTTTCAATGAGTTATCGTGGTCTGACCCCCGCGCGGCACTCGGGAAGGTCGAGCTACAACCCGCCCTCGATGATAAACTTTTGGAACAAGTTGGCGGTTTTAATATTCACTTTCAATCCACGTCGAGAAGAGGTGGTCGTAGGCCATGAAGTAGCCGTTGCTCTTCTTGATGTGGTCAACGGTCTCTGTGTCCTCTTCCGAAAGGGCGCGGATATTCTCGTCGCTGAAATCCTCACTTTTGGTAAAGGCGAGCTGTTTGTCGGAGATATATTTGCAAAAGATGAAGCCAAGGATGTAATCTTTGTATTCGTTGGCCTCAATTTTCGACCGCATTTGGTTGGCCGATTCACA
>Ga0364918_10144_pt1 | contig 17704 bp, 25 predicted proteins | sample SorcelJu500001C6_2_FD_206957 | JGI IMG/M metagenome (GOLD analysis project Ga0364918, IMG submission 206957) | Enriched cells from Trout Bog Lake Hypolimnion, Wisconsin, USA - BchlTB.June20.5000.01.C6 | ecosystem: Environmental > Aquatic > Freshwater > Lake > Hypolimnion/Profundal zone | place... | reverse complement strand
GTACATCATAAACTGGGATTGCATGGAAGCCCAAGTGGATGTGGCCATTATCGTCCATGTTCCGGAAGTATCTGGTGTAATTGTCATTTTAATGCACCTGGCTCATGATCATAGCCGCACCCAACCCGATTGCCAAAAACAACATAACTATCGGCAAGAACTTCATCCAACCCGGCTCATCAATAGGCGGTTTACGGTATTCAAAAATATCATCAACCTGTGCCGCTATGCTACCGGGTCCGATCTCTGCACCAAACCCAAGTAGTGAATCCAGCGGGATGTTTGAATATCGTGGCGCGTAAATCAGGGATGTTGGTACTAAATCAGAGGGATTCAAATTCTTATGAGCGCTCTCAAAACTATCAAAGTTTAGATTGCTTAATATCTCTGCAACATTCTCATCACCCGGATCTATATTATTAAATGTAAGGGCATCATCCAACGCAACAATATTCTGATACCCCATAGAAATAAGGGATGCAACATATTTGTTCATTATAGGATCTTGGACAAACCCACGATCAATATGAACAATGTCAAACGGCACCCCCATAAAGAAATATGAACCAAGATATTTCTTCACATAGTACATAATGTTATTGCGCCATTCCCTGCGGTACATTCCATTCCTTAATGTGAACCCCCCAAATGGTGCAATGTTTCGCACCCTGTTCATAATCCCCACAACCGGCAAGTGGGTCCATATCCTTGAAACCACAAATGGGATATATGGTTTGAACGTAAAGAATAGGAATGCAATTAAAATAACTTCCAATGCCGTTCCAAATTGATATACCTGGAACCAATGAACAAACGAATTATATGTTGCCGTCTGCATCTGCACTGGCAAATCCGGAGCAGCATTAGCAGCACCCGCACCAAGTAAAGTTCCTGCCATTAGAACCCCCGCCCGCCTTTGCCTTTATTCAGCAACCCCATCGCAGCGTTTCCTTGCTGCCGTTCATCCACAACAGCATTATGGGAAACACTCTCCTGGTGAATGATCTGCTGGTATCCCGGAGATACCCACCGCAACTGTTGCGCCCCTCTACTGCGGCGCAACTGGATTCCAACATAATATTCTATCTCGTTCATCTCTTTCAATGAAATCTTACGCTCCCACATCATAGCGCGGAGCATTGCGCGAACCCCATGAGACAAGCGCTCAAAATCTTCAGGATCGGGAATTATCGTCAATGCATTCATACGGGTTATTACTGCCCACACCACAGACCGCATCCAATCCGGTACTTCATCGATACCAAGGATAAACTGCAAGTACTCCTGAGAAAGTGTGGCCGGAGTAGATGATGGCCCCCCGGCAGACACCGGGCGAGAAAGCGGAATAATCGGATCTCTATTGGCATCATCTATTACTTGCGCCAGCCCCACCTTCTTAGTGTAGGTCTTTGACAGATTCTTCTTTTGCATCGGTTCACCGATACTTCAGGGCAATCAGTTTATCGGCAAGAGCATCTATCTTGCGGATGATGGTTTTAATTTCATCATCCCGCTGCTTCCGCAGCTTAATGGTGTCATATGCCGAATACAAAACAGCGGCAAGGAGAAACACGCCGCCAATAACAAGTCCAAGATTTACCATAGTTTATTCCACCTCTTCAATCGGGTATCCCATCTGCTTAAACAAATACTGCTTCTGTGCTTTGTTCAAATGTTCCATAGCTTCAATTGCCATCAATCCTTGGCTCCCGAACTTCTTTCGTGTCTCTTCATACTCCTTCGGATCAAGTTTGCGTTTCCCAAGGAGCATCATCTTAAGCACATCGGGACCGACATTCTTTTCAGCGACTTTCAACTGCGATACCGCTTTGGTCATTGCAACGCGGATAAAATAACTGTTCGCAACTTCCCGTTCAATATCTTCAAGAGTTGGCATAATTAAGAACCTCTTTCCAAATCAGTTCCGGGCGGCAGCACATCGCTGGTGATCCACCCGTTGCGTTCACTATACGATGCAGTGTAATTCCCGCCACCATTGGTAACATTGAATGCATAATCATCGGTAAACAAATACGGGCTCGCCAGCGGCATCCATGTAAACTGCTGCTGCGCAACCTGCACGCCAAACTTATTGCATGTCATGATCCCGGTGTTGTCCGGGTTTATCTGCACAGTACAATCCGCAGGCTTGCTTTGCCCCATCAGTTGCCACGTACCGACAATCGCATCGGGACTTGCCAAAGCGGTTGTGGGGGTTGGTGCCGGAATGGCGATGGCAACATTGTTGGGATGTATGGGCGCAAGTGTGGGTTCATAAGTGGCAGGAGTAACAAGAGTTGTAATAACAATAGGGGCTGCACCAACTTGGGTAACGTCCGAAGAATAGTTAGTGCAGCCGGCAACCATCGCCATTACAAGCACCAGCGAAACAACAATCGCATTCATCGGTTGATGCCTTTTTTATACGGGTTTAAAGTATTCCCGGATTCGCCCCCATCATCTTCGATATCCATTTCAACATATTTTCCTTTGGCTGCATTATTGACCCCCCTGCGGTGAAGATATCCGAGCAGGGAAAGAACACCGCCCGCGAACACAACAAATCCGGCAACCCCCTCGCCAATGCCGGCATACCCGGCGAACACGCCCATAGTATACACAATAATGTGGTTGACGTAGATCGTGCTGGTCGCATTAACAACATATACCCCGGATGTTGCAGCACTGGGAACAACGGTCTGGAACACCTGGCTATATCCAACAAGCGGTGCCATCTCAGCCGCCGCGTATCCCATGCCCATGCTTATCAGGCCGCACATCATTATGGCAATACTTGGCACTGTGTCAGAGCGTGCAATAAACACCGCTGAAATAGCAAGGAACGCAAACCCGATCGTTACAATAAGATAATACAATGCTTCAGGGTAAACAACATCCTGGCTTGAAAGCGGGAAGTTGGTATTGACCGACCAGTAATCATTTCCCTGATGATAAGTATAATTCCCGGTAACATTTGCCGGGGGTGAGAAAGGAACAACCTGATCTGCCATTGCGATACCGCAAACAAAGACCAGCGATAAAAGAAGGAAGGTGGGAATCAATCTCATGATAAACCTATTGCCACCAAAAACTTATATAACTTACCCTCACATACTTAACTATGTCATTTTTGCTTCAGGCAACCCAGCTTGCAACCCAGTATACAACGGGTCTGCCATCCGTAATAGATATCCACGGCCAGATATGCCAGATGTATTCCAACGGCTCGATGATTGCCGGCAACGGTCTGCCATGTTACCAGATGAGCAATGGATCGTGGATTGCCAGCGCAGTCAAAGTGTCGTATTACACCGATGCCGAAATCCAGAAGATTATTGTCGCCGGCGGAATTGCAATTACAGCAGTCGCCGTTTTGTTTTATTCCATCTATGCATGGTGGAGAGGCAAATACAAGGCATGGCAACGCCAGCAGGAACTTGAAGCGAGGGTGGAAGCCGGAGAAGTAGTCGATCCCACAGAGTACCCGGAGCCGCCAGCAGGACTTAACCGCAAACTCCTGATGGTCGTCGGCATTCTCATTATGATTGCAGGAGTCGCAGTATACATAATGCCGTGAGCAGCGATGACTCCCGACAGGTTATTTGACAACGGGTTTGAAAACGAACCATTAGAAGCACCGCGCGAAGAACACACAAACCCCCTCAAAATTTTATTTATCCTGCCGAGGTTCAACCGCGACCAGGCACTGATCTACCAGAAAGATAACAACGCGCCTGACTACAATTACCTGATGCCCGTGGGGATGCCATATATTATAGCGTACCTCAAACGTGCCGGGTATGAAGTCGAAGGTTTAAATCTCAATCATAAATACGGCACCGTCACACAAGTAGTAAAAGATGCAGTAACCAAAACCCATTATGATATTATCTTTACCGGCGGGCTGTCCAGCATGTTCTCGGTTATCAACGAAATCATTTGCACAATCCGTGACAATTCACCGGAAACGGTTATTGTAATTGGCGGGGGTTTGGTATCAGCGCAACCCGAACTTGTAACAAAACTTCTCAAACCCGATTTCGGGATTGTATTTGAGGGAGAGAAAACCGCACTGGAACTAGTAAGATGGGTGGAGCAGCGCCCGAACTGCTTTGACAACCCAAGCATAAAAGGAATCACATATTACAGCAAGGCAGAACAGGCAGCGCATATCAATCCCAGAAGAGAACCCATTGCGGATCTCAACGCGCTTCCGTACCCGGACCTTGATGCATTCGGGTATGAGGAATATGCCTCCCACCAATTTACCGGTGGATGGAACCTCTATTCGACAAATGATAACCCGCGTGCGTATTCCATCGTTTCCGCACGGGGGTGCAGCGCCTCGTGCTCCTTTTGTTTTCACACAACCGGCCCCAAATACAGATACCGATCTGTGGAAAATATTATGGGAGAAATCAGGTATGCAGTAGAGAAATACCAAATCAACTTCTTCACATTCCTCGATGAACTATTCTCCTACGACAAAGACCGGCTCCTGTGTTTTTGCCACGAGTTTACCGAGTACCAGAAAACCGTTCCGTGGAAAATTGAGATGTACTGCAACCTCCGGGTAGATTGCGCCGATGCAGAAATCCTTGATGCATTAAAATCCTGCGGTAATGTAGTAATCGGTCTGGGCTTGGAATCAATGAGCCCCGTTGTTCTCAAAAGCATGAGGAAACACATCACACCCGAACAGACAAAGAAATGCCTGGAACTGATTGCCGAACGCAATCTTGTCCCGCAGGGAGTGTTCATATTTGGAGACCCCGCAGAGACATTGGAAACCGCAAAGGAAACGATTGACTTTATCCGCAACAACCCACAGTTGACGCGGGGCGGCGTGTTCACCGGTTTTATCATCCCCTTCCCCGGAACCAAAATTTACAAGGATGCCGTAAAGAACGGAATCATAAAAGACGAAGCAGAATTTATCAAGGACATATCCAGCCCGTCATATAACCTTCTGAACTTCACCCAACTGTCCGAAAGGGATTTTGAGAAACTAAAAAACATGGTTTATTCCGCATGGCACGAACTACGCATCAGGACAACGCCTAAGATGATCTATCGTTACCCGATGGAAGATAGGGTAAGAGTTTCCATTGTTGTAGAATGCCCGCACTGCAAAACGTTATTGCATTACTCCAACACGGGCGATCCATACCGGTCGGCAGTTCCCGTTGTCTGCAAGAACCCGGACTGCAACGGGAGATTCGATATCGTAAGCTGGTGGACGCAGATCGAACAATGGATCGTGCAGGTATTCGGATTTACGGGTCCGAGAACCGTGAGAAGCATCCTGTATGCAATCAAATGCCGGCTGGTGGGTAATGAAGGTTCTTAACAGCAAATTTATTGGTCACGCTTACCAGAAGATACAGATCGGCTCCAGCTGGGTAAACATGGGGCTCCAGTTCATAGGATTCTTAACCTTTGTAAAAGTCTGGCAGAGCACCATCGAATTCTATCATCTACCATTCGATGTAATCCTTATCGGAATCCCCATTGTTATATTCGGGCTGGAATTTCTAATCGGGCATATTCAAATCAAATCTAAAGTAATGTCAGAGATGAACAGCCTTATGAACATGGAAGGAAACCCCGAAGCGCGGGAATCGATTGAGACTGTAAGAAAGATTTCCAAAACCGTTGATGAAATTAACGAGAGGTTAAAATGGCAAACCCGCTAGTGTCCGTAATTGTCCCGGCATATAATTCTGAACGATACATATGGCGATGCCTGAGAAGCATCCAGCAGCAGACCTACAAGAACTGGGAATGCATTATTGTCCTCGCGCCATCGAAAGATAAAACCGAAGAGGAAATCAATACCGTTACGCTTGACCGGCGGTTTAAACTTTTTAAAGAAGAAACCAAAACCAATTGTGCAACCGGAAGAAACATTGGATATAAAGCGAGCAAAGGTGAGTACGTTTACTTCAACGACTCCGACGACTGGCTGGAACCAGCATGTCTGGAAACAATGGTGAACGAACTTGAAAGCAATCCCGCGTTATCATGGTGTGTAAGTTACCAGATGACGCACTGGGATAACCGGACATACATTATCAACCTTACGCCCGGCACGCATCACAACATCGGGGGCATCGGCGGCGTCTTATTCCGGAAAGACTGCCTCGAACAAATCCGCGCAAAGAGCGGCCACCTGTTCAACGAAAAACTTAATCACACCGATGATGGTGATCTCATATTGCGTGCACGGCATTACCAGCACAAAATGATTCCAACAGTCCTTTCAAATTACCAATGGAACTACGAAGGGCTTACAGCAAACACCCATTGGGCAGAACAGGAATGGTATCTGATTAAGATGCTGGTCCATCGCGGGGCATGGGATCTTCTTCCCGGCAACATTATGAACTTCTGTATTATCCTCATTAACGAAACGTTCCATACGGACCTTGTAAAAATTAAAAAGGAGATGTTTAAACAATGACCGAACAGGAATCATATATTGAGTTTACAACTACCATAGGAAATGGGAGGGGTGATTTTTGCGTAGTGAATTGTCGCAAATATTGTCCGCAGGAACTTATAGTGCCGCACTATATGGGCGACCCGGTAATGACCTTTGACACATTTAAATCTCTGATGCAAACAGTCCCTATTGGCCTCCCGGTATTCTTCTCAGGAAGATCAGAACCTTTCCAGAACCAATCTACTATCGACATGATCGAATGGGCGCACAAGCGCGGGCATCCAATAACTATATTTAGCACGCTCACGGGATTAACCCCAGAACACGCAAAGCGGCTGGTTAAAATCCCGATTACCAAACTGGTTCTTCATCTTCCAGATCCAATCGCACCCTGCGAATACTTTAAATCCGGGATTTGTTGCGTTGGAGAAATGAACGGATATTGTCCGAAATCACATTTCCCATTTATAGTTAATACTGAATGCGGCGGCGTTAAAAACGCCAAAATACCAAATCACAGTCCAACGTATCAGGCAACAAGGGCAATCATTGAAGACTGGAACGTGCCAAAAGAGTACATGGACATGGGGCCGACATTTAAATCCAACCTCTGCGAAGGGATGACACGGGGGAACACACGGACACAGAAGAGCGGTAAACGCTCATGTATTTTCCTCGACGCACCCGGCTATCAGGTGCAACCCAATGGAGACGTATCTTTCTGCTGTATGGTGAGGGGGCTTACCGAAATTGTCGGGAACCTCAACGAAAGCACATACGCCGAACTTGCAGCAAAGCACGCAGGTATTTCAAAACGCCTTGCCAACGATCCAAACTCCATTTGCCACCGGTGCGTAGTCGGACAAAAATACTGGTTGCGGGAATTTATGAAATTTAAAGATCGCATGTTTAATGGAAGATCAATCATGCAAGTATTGTCCAATGGGTTATTGGAGGATAAATGAAAACAATCCTGTCAATATTCCCTTTTGACTTACAAAGGCAGGGCGGGCTTGAAATTCAGGCATCCGCAATCATAGAAGGACTTGCAGCTGCCGGAAACGAAATGATAGTTATTCTTCCAGAACAAAGCGCATGGCAAAAAAAAGTCAATATCAAAATATACGGGCTACCATTCATAAGATTAAAAATAGATCCGTGGTCGGGGTTATACTTTCTCTGGAAAAACCGGTGCCGGATAAAGAGGATTATACATAACAAGGATGTCGATATAGTGCACATTCACGGAAACGACATTACAGCCGGATATGCATTTCTCTTTAAAAAATGGTTTGGAACCAAAGTGTTGCTTACGTCCCACGGCATGATGTCAGATAACAAAGAGTACATAAAGTGGAAACCAAACTTAAAAGAACCGATCAGGCAATTCGGGCGAGTGTTGCCGATACGCCTGCTGGAATGGCTGGACGTAAAATCCGCAGACAAAATCACCGTAGTATCAAAATCCCTGACAAGCATTCGTAACGACGCAACCCATATTCCCAACTCATTTAATCCCGCCCTATTCAATCCACACGTCCTACCAATTCCCGCATTTAAAAGAAAGAAGGCATTGGTTATGTGTTCAGGAAGAATTTCTCCGGAGAAAGGCCAGAGCGTTCTTATAAAGGCAATCCCGCAAATCATAAAGGCAGCACCCGACACCGAATTTGTTTTCATAGGAAACGATTACCTGCATAGCATCTATGATGAACTAGTGCCACTTGCCAGCAATCTCGGAGTAACCAAAAACATTTTATTCATCCCGCAAAGGCCACTTGAAGATATCCCGGCGATATACAAAAGCGCCGATGTCATTGTTGTCCCATCCCTGTCAGAAGCCTTCGGTCTTGTGGTGTTAGAAAATCTGGCTCTTGGCAATGCAGTTATCGCAAGCAACGTTGGCGGCATACCGGAATTAATAAAAGACGGAGTTAACGGAATTCTTGTCCCGCCCAACAACCCGGAAGAACTGGCGAAGGCAATCGTGCAAGTGCTCACCGATAATTATCTGCGCCAATGGATAAAACAAAACGCACCGGAATCCGTAAAAAAATATAGTGTTAAAAACATCATCCCGCGTTATGACGAATTAATAAAGGGGCTTATAACGAAATGACTCCACTGCCTTTTTACAACCAGATCAAACAACGGCAAAAAGAATTAAGGAGAGAGAACGGATATGGAAAAGATTGACTATTTCTTATTGGGCGTAGCATTTTTCTGTATGGTAATAATCGTTGTGCTTATAACTCATCCCATAGTTTCACAGGGGGCCACATGGGACGAACGCCAGTTCCAGAACGCATCGGCAAACAACACCTGCCAGATATACAATTTTGGCAACGGCACACTGTTCTTTGATTGCACGGACCTGCTCTATTACAGCAGCCTCTCGCAGTACATCGGATCGCACAACGTCTCTGTCACATCAATGGCCCCCGCCGCAGACCAGAACACCCAGAATGATGAGTACGGATATATCGTAACGGTAATACCAAAGGGTGAATGCTGAGATGGTCTTACCCAAAATCAATTCGTTGCATCGCAATTATCTTATTGCCGGATTACTGATTACAAAACTCGTTATTCTTATCGCGCTGTATTCCCGCATGGATATGTATGATTACCATCTCTACTTCCAAGCCATGCAGAACGTGGCACAGGGACTGGTGCCGTGGGCAAACGGCGTTCCAATATACTACCCCCCGTTTGCATTAATCCCGATGGGCATAGGGCATATTCTCGTGTCGCTTACCGGCTCACAGTTTTTCTTCATCGCAACAATGTGGGTAATCAACGCAGCCTGCGATCTGATAACAACCTTTTGCATTTACTGGATCGGGCTGAAACTTTACAACTCGCGCACCGCGCTCACTGCAGCAATACTCTATGCAACCGGGATCTCAATTGCATATTTCTCATTAACAAAGTTCGATTCAATACCGACATGCCTCGCAACCCTGGCAATATTATTCACGATATATGGAGATAGCACCAAAGGATACGCAGCAAGCATCGCAGGACTGTTCACAAAGTTATGGCCCATCGTAACATACCCGTTTACCTGGATTTACGATGGTGCAAAGTTAACTCTTATTTCCCTCTCGATCCTTATCACTTCGCTGGCAGGCATGGCAATTCTAATGTTCCTGGGTTGGAACACATTCCTCACGTACACTTCAGTCACGTATTGCAACACAATCCCTTATGCCGCAAACCAGTTCATGATGATGTTGGGAATCAACACGCAATACGGGAACATCATTCTATTATTCCACTGCCTGACAATTGCAGTAATCGCCGGGGTGCTCGTATGGTTTTACCGGAGCGAACGCACCACGCGCCAGCTTCTCCAAGCCTGCCTGATAACAATCGCGGCAATCATCTTCCTCTCCCAGTACCGATCCCCGCAGTACCTCGTATGGATGATGCCGTTCGCCGCATTGCTTTTAGCCGATAGCACAAAAGGAATTATTGCCTTTATCGCAGTCCAGATAATCGCGCTTATCGAATTCCCGATTGCCTTTTACACGATCTACACAAACGATCAATACCTTAGTTCCTACACACTGGCATTCTTTGTCACGATATTTATTGTGTACGGGGCGATGGTATACGTGGCGATGCAACCGCCCATCCCTTCGGACCGGTAGGGATTCGTGAGAACGCGCAGCGTTCTCCGCAGGGTCGGTCCGGAAGATAAGCCAAATCCCGATATACATTTTGTAAGGTTTATTTTACAATTAGAAACCATTTTAAACATATTCCGCACAATCATTATACGTAACGAATTGGAACAGGGGGTGAGTAATGCCACATAGCAAGATCAAAAACATGAGCGGAGTGCCGTTCGTTGAACACACACGCGGTAGCCACATTGATCACAATACCCACCTGACGGCGCATGGCGGGGAGATCCTTGAACACAGCGTTGGCGAACGCAAGATCCGCGAGATCCGGGGATTCTAAACAACCCCCTCTATTTTTGCAGAGTAAGTTATTTATTCCACCAGACAAATTTATAACTATGACAGATGCGCCCAGACTGCCAAGACCAATACGCCCCTGGAGAAACTAACGATGAACGGACCCCTGCGCCCGATACGACCATTCTAAAAAAGAGCTTCAATACAGATCGGTAAGCCGTCTCACTCTCTCTTCAGTCTTTTGCAGCAATGCTTTTGGAGCACCTGCAAACTTATCGGCTTTACTATAGAACCGCCCGGAATCAACAATAACTTCCTCATCGATCTTAAACCAGTTGCGCCGCTCAGTCATGGATTCCACTCCTTGCCAAACCGTATCTGCGGGAAATGCTTTTCCGAAATCTGCTTCTCGGCATTAATCAGCAGCGGAAATGTGTCCGTGGTGTAATGGTCAATATCTTTCTTATGTCGATGTGCAATGTTCCCGATATCAAAGGCAGGGTCCGTCTTATGCCGGAAAACATAATCAGGGGCAAGCACGCGAGGGTAGTCCTGCACCACAATCCGGCGGCGTCTGTCAGAAGGCATAGGGGAATGTGTGAGAGATATGTTTATTAATGTAACGGGGAGAATTCCATTCAAAAGAATGTCAAAGGTGCTTTGACGCATTCATCCCACCCCTAAAGGAGTGGGCTTTCTCCTGCCGGATAGTAATTCTATAAAAGAAGAGATGGGGATTTAATTCCCCATCATGCTATAGCAGTATTCATCGTTCTGCACTCATTTTGGAAACCGAGCGCGTTTAAACGCCCGGTCCAGAAAATGCACCAATAACGATCATCAAGATCCCCACCCCGATAATAGCGATGGGCAGAACATTGGCAAGGTTAAAGGTAGCCTGCGCCTGAGAATCTATATTTGTGATAGTGGTGTTCCAGGTCGGTGACAGCTTAATGTTACCGGAGGTAACTGCATAGGAAATTGAACCTACGACCACCGCAATGATGTACAGCGCAATAAGCACACCACCGACTGCGATGATGATACCGATAGCGCCCTGCATTGCCGACTCGTCAAGCTCAGGGGTTGCTTCAGTGGAGTGGTATGCACGGAACCCCTTAACGAGGCCGTACTTTGCACCCATAGCGAACCCGCGCTTCATTGAATAATCTAACATGCTCATGTGTCACCCCCTACATCATTGGGGTAGGATACATAACTATATAAGTAATGTTATTAGTTAACTAACTTGAAAATAGAAATTATCCCCCGGCACTCACCGGAATTGTCATCGCAAAACAATAGTTCCACGTATCCCATGAAAGGATCGACCCGTAATTAAACAGAAACACAACGAACAGGAAGCACAGGAATATTGCCGCCTTCCGTTCAAAGAGTGCCTGCGTATCGATCCACCCCGCCACCGGGTAACACGCAATACACAGCGCCAGCGGAACGGTCAGCAGCGCATACCGTGGCGATAACCCGGTGAAATGTGCCAGGGGTATCAGCAGCAGCGCGGAGATAGCGCATACGATAGCAAAGATACACAGCACATCGTTCTTCCGGTTCCGGTAAAGCGAATACCCAATCATCGGCAACAGCACTATCCACGACCAGCAGAACAGTTCATTCAAAAGCATTGTCGCCATCTGGATCGGAGTTGCCCAGAACACGTTGAATATCTGCGGAATAGTCCGGGTATGGAACTGCACCGGGTCAAATGCCAGCCCTTCCGGAATACAGAGCAGGACAACCAGCACAAGAGCCTTCAGCACAGCCCCGCGCTGCCGTTCCAGCAGTGCCAGCCCCAGCAGCATGATCGGGACCAGCGAATAGAAATGCGAATAGAAACAGAGCGCAGTAAAGATACCCATGCCGCACCAGTTCTGCCAGCGCGTATCCCCATTCCAGCATCGCAGCCAGAACACAACAAAGCACGAGAAGCACAGCAGCACCAGGCTATATGCGCGGGCGTCCTGCGAATAAACAAAGAACGGGAACATAAACGTAACAAGGCCAGCGACAAGCAGCCCCACCGTCTCGTTCTTAACTTCTTTTCCGATAAGATAAATTGGGATGATTGCCAGAGTTCCGAACACAACCGGAGGGAACCGCAGCGCAAATCCTGTCATGCCCCCGCAGAGCAACCCGGAGTAATGCGCAATCAGGTAAAAGAGTGGGGGATTATAGTCCTGCCCAAGTGAGTAATGGATAATAAACGGCACGCTGCTGTTAGCGATCCACTGCGTAGTCACCTCATCCACGTTCAGGCATTGATAGGTCAGGCGATACATGCGCAGCGCGAAGGCAAATATAAGGATAACAAACAGGCAGAGCTCAGCCCAATGCCTGCGAAAAAAAGAGAAGTCCATGTTACATCAGGGAATCATTAATGAACTTAATCCCCTGCTGCACACCTTTGCTGATCTTCTCAAACTGCGGATTACTATCAGCAACCGAACCGGTGCCGGCACGGGGCGGTTCATCATCAATGTAATGCACCTTCGGCTCCTTGCGCTGCCGCAGCTCGATACTAATATCCTTCCGCGTTACAACAACTTTCACCGACCCGTCACGGGTCTGATAATTTCCATCAACATTAGGGATTCTCATCTCTTCCATCTCCGTACATACATTGCCATCCCCAGCACCGCCAGCACCGGCAACCATGCAAGCAGGGGCGATGGCGTAACAACCGATGCTGGCGCAGAGTTATCCGAAGCACCGGACAGATCCGCAGCCTGCGGGGGTTGCGTCGCAGTTGTAGCAGGGACTTGGATTTCCGTGGTCTTTGCCGTCACTATGCTCGTTGGCGTAGGTGTAATGGTAATCGTATAAGACACTGGTACTTGAATACCCTCACCGTTTTGCAGAATCGTGATGTTGTGCCAAAGGGTCTGTGTAGTAATGGCGGGCGTCCAGTTGGGACTAGCCGGTGCAACAACAGCGAAAGCATACTCGTTCGCGTTACCAAACGAATCCCCCGTCAGGTTATTACCGCCATCGAAGTAATACCACTTCCCGGCAGGCCACACCTGCGGATCGATATACGTCTCGTAAATCTTACTGGTGTCAAGCGAAACAATGTGATCGGGATAGGTCAGCCCGGCATTATCCCAGTCGTCGTTCCACATACAGAACTCCCCGCTCCACCCATACATTCCGCTCAGGTCATAGAAGTTCCCCTGCGAAATATTCTCACCCTGGTGCACGTATGAGTTGTTTGGAAGGACTACCTGCGAGTAGTTGACCGTAGCACCATAAGTAAAAATGGTCTGTTCCGGTATCGGGGTAATGTTAGCAATCACATCGCCATGCACCGGGCATACAAGGAACGCGCACATTATAAGGAACGCGATAAACGCAACAAACCCATATGTCAGCACGCGGTTAAGTGAATAAGGATATGTCATCTATTTCCTCCGGTAGTCCCTCAGTAAAACAATCGCGCCCATAGCAACCAGCGCGAGAACCCCGATTGGCACCGCAACGCTCTTGCCAGGCGTATAGGGATAATCTTCAGCCCCGCCAAGCGCATCGGTAATCGCAGGAGTCGGGGTTGCCGGATGCCAGCGATCAACATAAGTAATCTCAATAACGGGCGTCTGCGTCACAATAATCGTCACCGGTGCAATATCCCCATTAGAAAGATACTTCACATATTCAGTGGGCGTTGCTGCCGGAAGCCACTGCTGCTGGTCAATCTTGAACCGGACTGATGCATAAGTATTGCCGCCATACACTTCGGCAGTGTGCCAGCCGGCGGGCATGTTGTTAATATCCATCTGCATATCTTCGGACCAGATGCCAGTCGATTCATTCATGTGCTTAACCACATTCGCATTGTAAATGAACGAGGTATTGTGCTGCGAAAGATACCGGAGATCATCGACATAGATCGTCAGGTTCTCACCATCCCGGAGATTGCTCTGCCCGGAAATGGTATATACATCGGTTGCCGTGCGGTCAATGCCGGTAATGGTGATAAGCGGCTTTTGCAGGTATATGGTGTCCGTCGAATAAGTGTTCAGGTTATCCGAAGAAATGGTATCTTCAAGATTCTGCATAATCACCGATGCATCTTTTCCGCTCTCATCAATGTTCTGCCCAAGTTTAAGGGAAGAAGTAAGCGTGCCATTTATCCACGATATATCTTTGAACCAGTTGCCGTTAACCATAGCAGGAGCTTCGTGCACGATAAAGTACGTGCCGGGATTCAGGTTAGCCGTATCAGTGCCATAGATGTTGCACCACGTTACGTTATTGATATGCTGTGCCGGGATGTCATAGAACCGGGAATCCCCAATACCATGATCAGGGAAAAGCCAGCAGGTTCCATTTGGGGAGTACTCAGCGACCCACACGGGATCTCCCTGTGCCACAGTAACGGATTCTGCAAGTGCAATCGAAGTACAGAAAAAAATGGAGAATAACAGGATTGCCAATATCTTACGCATCTCTCACTCCCTATTTCCCACCAGCACATTACCGGCAACGCTGCACAGCACAATCCCGATCACAATATCCGGGTGTGCCGGGATCTCGGAATAGATTAGGACCGCCCCGATTGCAAACGCCGCAAGCGCCAGACCCCGAACCGTAATTGCAGATGCCCGCATTGCATACCCGTGTTTGAGCTGCATCTTCACGCGCTCAGGAAGGGACTTTGCCCGGACAAGAAGGCCGTTCTCTACAGCGAACCCTTTTGGAACAACAACCGGCTCATTAAGGTTGTTCTGCGGGTTGAACGCAGTTGGCCGGTTATCCGGGTGGAATGGCGGTCCCATATACGGCAAGTCACTTTTTGCAGGAACCGGAGTTGGCGGGCGCTTGGGTGCAATCACGGACTTTGCTTTGTTCCCGGACACAAGCCGGAATATCGACTCCTGCACTTTGGCAAAGCCGGTTTTCTCCAGGGGCTTATAATCAATATCAGCGTTCTCAAAGGATATGGCAGACCGCTTGGGCGAGTTTTTTGCAAACACCGGCGCGGTTATCTTCGGGGATTTGATCTCATCTTCAGACATAGTTAAGTATCTCCTTTTTAAAGATATATAAGTTCTTCATGCATAATCCATCTCGGCTTTGTAATACCGGAACTGCTTTTTATCAAGTGCCGGTACAGTACCCTTCAATCCCTCAATACGGGCGGCAGGCAATATCACGGGCAACTTAGAGAATGTCATACGCCCGAACTCGATCTTCTCAGCCTCAATAATAAACGATCCAATCGGTTGTGTGGCAGTAAGTGAATGCCATTTAATCATAGAGTATGCAGATGATGGGCAGGAGCCAGGATACCATAAGAAATAGTTGCTTCTCCGCAGGATACGCCAATCCACAAAATCCAAGGCATGAACAGAGAAATGCGCAGAAATGTTGTGCTTACGCATATCAATAAACTGATCAGACAAAATATCCGTAAGGTGCCAGATCACCCCACTGGACCGTGCCGGGCTGACATCATCGAACTCATCAATAATAACGGTAACATGCCTGTTAAGGTTTTCACGGTTTAATTCCATCAGGAAATCAAACCAGAAGATTGCCGGCGTGCACTCGATCTTATCGAACTGCTTCGACATCTTCCGTTCCCGGGCTTCAGCATCGCCATTGTTATACCCCTGCAAATTCTTCTCCTTAAGTTTCTGCGTAAGGTATGGGGATAAAGAATATGTCTGCGGTTCGAGAATCGCATTAATGTCATTCTGGTGGAGCTGCTTAACTAGGTTTTTCGCATCACTATACGTTTCTATTTTTGGCATATCCGCAATAGAGGAAATCTGATGTTCACGATTAACGCAGTAAAAGACAATTGTATCAACATCATCCTCATGGATAAACAAATGCAGTTTTTTGTATTTCTGTTTGTTCCATCCCTTAGCCTTTAACTGCTTGCGCCAATCACAGAACACGGGCCAGTTGTCCGCATCCCTAATGCGCCATATGATTGTCTCTAATATACAATTACTATAATCAACCACATCCCCCGGCTCTGCACTGGCAATCGCATTACATAATTTTTCTTTTGAACCGCTCCGCATGTAAAGCGTATTTTCTGCAAATTGCGTAAGCAGGGTGGATTTACCAGAGCCCGGCATCCCGGCGCTTACCGATACCTTACCCCCACCACCGGATTCATATTGCCCATCATCGTGAATGCGTGCCGCTGCATACAGCTTCTTACCTATGCGGGAAGAAACTTTGCCATACCCTTCGACCGGCATATCTTATGAATCCCCTACACCGCGCAACTCTTCCATTGCGTTGCCCACCACATCCTTCAGATCAAGGAGCCCCTGGGAAACCGCGAGCGGAAACATCAGATTATCGTGCTTGTAACAAAGCGTGCGGATCTCTTTACCGATCCATTCCTGGTGGCCGGATGTGGGGACGCCCGTCTTATCAATCGCTTCAAGATAATACTTATCCGCAGCGTTGATAATGTCTGCCAGTTCGCCATCTTCCTCAGTATCAATATAGACATACTCATTGCGGTCTTTATCGAACCTCTCTTTAATCCTGCCTTCAGTCTTTAGCCCGGCTTTGGTCCACGAATTAAGCGTCTTGCTGAAGTTCAATATCGTTGATGAGTTATAGTTAACATTCAGCACAACCAGCAATAGCGCGAAGTTGCTCTTAAAGTCATTAGTTAGTTTTGCAGTCATAGTTAAAGCCCATCCTTCAATGTTGTCTGATGATTAACCATATGCAGCGAGCGCCTTACCTTGCCCAGACAATGCGGGCAGGTTACATAGAACATACTATGTCCCTTGTAGTCCCAAACATACCCACAATGATTGCACTCTATCTTACATTCATTGTACTTTGTTTCCACAAAGATAGTTATGTAAGATATGTTTTTAAAACTTATCTCTACTTACTACCAACTACTACCAATTATTATTCCCGTCTGAAAATATCTTTTTGCAGAAACACATATAAATCCCCGAATCATCATTTTTTATCGACGTGCTTATGCAAAATAAAAAAAAGTTCTAACTACCACACCCGCTTCCCACAGACAGACCCACGCCCGCGTTGATTTGCGGGAACCCGGGAATAGTGCATTTTTGCACAAATATGATGCAGCGTATTATAGCCAAAATACCCTTAAAAACAGGGGTATAAAAGAGGGGGTATTTTAGGGTACCTGGATAGGGGGTACGTCCCCCTATTTTGGCGATCAAAAATCGACCCAAAATAAGAGCTCGTTTTTACGGTCCATAACCGCCCGGTACGTACGGCCATATTTCCCGGCAAAAATTTTTTTGTTTTGTGCTATTACTATACAGCATTGCCCGACCAGCGCGATCCGCTCGCGCTC
>Ga0364918_10107_pt2 | contig 18038 bp, 14 predicted proteins | sample SorcelJu500001C6_2_FD_206957 | JGI IMG/M metagenome (GOLD analysis project Ga0364918, IMG submission 206957) | Enriched cells from Trout Bog Lake Hypolimnion, Wisconsin, USA - BchlTB.June20.5000.01.C6 | ecosystem: Environmental > Aquatic > Freshwater > Lake > Hypolimnion/Profundal zone | place... | reverse complement strand
ATGGAATGATATTGTCGATTTTGGATTTTGGTCCTTCTCTCTGCCGGAAACCATGGATCGAAACCTTCATTCATGGTGTAAATACAAAGAATCAGAATATCGGTCATATATGCCAATGGCTAAATGTAATCATTTTCGCTTTTTACTAATGATGGCTCCGCAGGTACTCTTCTGCAAACTCTTGCCAAAATATCAGAACGATGAGTGTCATAAGGGTCTAAGCTACAAACCGGATCAAAGATTGCTATTAACAAAGCAGCGTTTCGCAAAAGTATTCATCGAGTACTGCCATCAGTAGTAACTGGAAATGCGTAGCGGCAACGTTACATATTGAATTTTGGCGAACACGGGTAAAAGTATCAAGGATTTATCCATGATACCCTCTAATGGGCTGAGCCAAGCGTAACTCTTTCGAAAATTCCGCACCAATAGTCAGGGACGAACGTCATGGATGTCATTAATCCTCCTCAGGAGCAAAAAACATGGCTGAAATTGGCTCCCTGGTTTTCCGGTTTCCTTGTCTTGTCGGGGCTCATTTTGTTGGTGACTCACTTCAGTGAACTTGAGCATTTTGCAGAACTCCTTCGCCATGCCAAGCCCGTGTGGTTGATGTTGGCGGCGTTGCTGCAAGTGACTACTTATATCAGTGTCGCCGGGGTCTGGTATTTGTCACTGCGACAGTTGGGTGAACAGTACTCGCTCCTCTCACTTATACCTTTGGGAATTGCCAAACTTTTCTCTGATCAGGCTATACCAAGCGGTGGTGTGAGCGGTACCGCCTTTTTTATCGCTGCATTGGCCCGTCGCGGTGTTCCGACCCAGCTATGCATGGCTATTCTTCTGTTGAGCCTGGTCGCCTATTATGGAGCCTATCTGCTCGCAACGCTGGCTACCCTCTTTCTCTTGTGGTTTTATCATCAGGCTATCAATAGTTGGATAATTACCCTTTTTACGCTTTTTTGGGTCATTGCTGTTGGGGTTCCTGCATGCGCTTTATGGATTCGTCATTTAGGCAATAAGGAGTTGCCACACCTACTTTTACGGATTCCTGGCCTCAGTAAACTTTTATCTGCTTTTATCGATGCGCCTAAAGAATTACTGAAAAATCCCACTTTGGTGAGCGTGGCAACGTTGCTCCATGGATCTGTAATCGTATTAGATGTTGCAACGCTTTGGGTCGGGTTGCAGGTTGTCGGCGTCCATTGCTCAATATGGGCGATCACCCCAGCGTTCATGCTTGCATCCATGGTCGCTACGATCGGTCCGATCCCGCTTGGACTAGGCACCTTCGAGGTAACCTGCGTCAGCATGTTGAGAGTTTTAGGTGTTCCTGTTGAAGCGGCATTGGCAGCCACATTGATCCTACGCGGTTTCACCCTCTGGCTTCCGATGATACCAGGTATGTGGATGATGAGGCACGCACTCCGAAAATGAGATAGGCTAAAATAATGGCACCGATGGCATACCAAATGAAGCCAGGGGAAAATTTATAATATCTGCTTACTTTGTCTTCACCACCGGCAGTACGGTTGACGAATGCAGCCGAGTACTGCGGTCGGCTGGCGCAGCCCGAATCGAGATTTTCACCCTGGCCAGAAGCCTGCCGCGGTGACGTGTTGGTGCAGCAAACCGGTAGGAAGGGGCGATCATTGCAGAGAGGACGCAGAGGAGGGCGGTGGAGCCAAGGCATTATGACCCTGAGCCTGTATCGGTCTGATCGATTTGATATGAGGGGTAAGGGCTTATCTTGACGCCCGAAACATCCGGTTGTACCTTGGGGCAACCAGATACTTCCGGATTTTTCCTTTAAGAGCAACGCAAGTACCGTCCTTTATGAGACTCATTGTCGCCAATTGTTATGATTGATCAAGTGCCGCACTCGTTTATTCGCCGTTGTGTCAGTGACATCCTTAACGGACTCAGTGACGGCTTGACGCATTTTTCCGGGACAAGCCGGTCTGCCGTCATCTTTGCCTTGCACCCGGACAGTCCGATGCTGCTTTGTGACCCGCATAACCTGCTCAAGGGGCACGAACCCATATTTAACACCCTGTACCTGGAAAATCAGAAGTGGAGGATCAACGAGAAAGTCTCCCGGGATCGGAAAAAATTTGCCGATATCATCCCCGTCAAAGATCTAGGGCTTGCCGGGTTGATCTCCTATGGGGGGTATTCCGGGTCGGTCTTTTTTCAACAGTGGTTTACCGAACATCATCCTGATCTCTGCTCGACAGGGCCAACCGAGCGCTGGCTTGAGCATGCGGTATGGCGATTCTCCCATGATCTAGCCAATGACCAGGAGTTGTACACCGGAATTTCAGGATATTTTCTAAAAGAATTTGCCACCCATGCAGTACGCGATCATATCATCGATCAGATGAATCGGTTGCTCGGCTGGGATACTCAGGTTCGTATTTACCCAGTGCTCGATGCCATTTTGATGCTCTCCGAAACCCGCGAGGAAGGTTCCTGGCCCGAAGGGCGACTGCTTGTCGTTGATCCGGGTATGGTCACCGAACTCGATTTCTTGGTTACCTTTCAGGAGGAGGTGCGTCCGCAGCTGATAAATTACAAGCATGTCCGCAAGCTATTATTAACCGTCGAGCGATCAGACCGCTATCTGGTGAGTGACGGCAGGTCAATTTTAGGAATTTGTGGCGATACGCTGCCTGCCTTCTCCCTTTGTGCCGATTTCCGGGGCCGGCGTGGATTTTTAAAAATCAATCGCAACCAGGTGTGCAGTTTTGCCGACGGTCGATTCAATTCAACCACCTACCAGGCTAAACTGGTGCAGTTGGAGGAATTGCTGCTTGAATCCTCCCTCGACCCGTCGGAGAGTGATTTTCTATTTAAGATAGTTGTCAGCCTCGTCCACCACTCGCAGGAGCGGAAACACGGCTGCACCATTGTCATCGACTTAAATGCTGCGCCCGTGGGGCTATCGGGACAGATTCTCTCTCCCCCGTTGGATTTACGCAAGCCGTCCATGCTGCCTATGGTGAAATCGCTGGCCAAGGTAGACGGGGCTCTGCACATCGGGGCAGATCAGCATCTGCATGGCTTTGCCTGTCTTCTCGACGGCAGGTCTATTCCTGGGGAGGATCGTGCCAGGGGGGCGCGGTATAACTCTGCACTTCGTTTTACTGCTGAGCACGCGAATATTATTGTGGTGGTGGTTTCTTCGGATCAACCGGTTTCGGTGATTCATCAAGGAATCGATGTGCATAGCGCCTGCACTTGGAATGAAAAGGGCGGTTGCATGTACAACCTGGAACGGCTTGATTACTGGATCGGACTGTAGACGGCGCAAGCAAAGCTACACCCGTCGTGACTGGCACAGCAGGGGACCTTTTATTGCCGGACCATGTCAAATCTTTGCTAAGTTTTCGAATATGCTGCTGCCCCAGCCGGGTAGCCTCTTTGCCCGTTGCATGGAGTAAAATCGAAATTCCGAGCTTTTCCTTTCCATCAGCACAATGCACTGCAACAACTTCTTCTATGCACGCTGACAGACACATAACTTTTTCTTCTCTTGTTCCTTATCAATGGATTTGTTCAAGCTGTCATTATGGTCTTTGCAACTACCCGAGAACAGATAAAAAATCTAGTTAAAGACTCCGCTGATATTGTTCAGGTCGTCGGTGAATATGTCGAGTTGAAACGCGCAGGGGCGCGGTATTCCGGTTTGTGCCCCTTTCATGCCGAAAAAACCCCTTCTTTTTCGGTGAATCCCCAAGGGCAGTTCTATCACTGTTTTGGCTGCGGAGAGTCTGGGGATGTGTTTTCCTTTGTGATGAAGTATCACCGCATGGAATTTCCGGAAGCCTTGAAGATGCTGGCGCAGAAATACAGTGTCGAGCTGCCTGAAGCGCAGCTGAGCGAGGCGGAGCAGGTCCATTTGAGGCAGCGAGATCTCCTTTATGCGGCCAACGAAGCGGCTGTTGCCGCCTATCAACACTGCCTGCGCCATCCAAAGCTGGGAAAATCCGCCAGGGCATATCTCGGGGAAAGAGGGGTTCCGCTCGAGATCATCGACCGGTATCGATTAGGTTTTGCCCCGGATCCGGGAGAGGCGAGCTGGAGCTATGTGACCGACCAGTTGCTGGCAAAAGGATTGACGGCGGAGGCGTTGGAAACCGCAGGGCTTGCTGTCAGGAAGAACCGGGGTGGATATTATGATCGTTTTCGCTCGCGGATCATGTTCCCCATCACCGATATGACTGGGCGCGTGGTGGCATTCGGTGGCCGCATTATCGGTGAAGGTAAGCCGAAATACATGAATTCTCCAGAAAGCCCGATCTTTGACAAGAGCCGTCTTCTTTTTGGTCTCTATCAGCACCGGGAGGCTATCCGTCAGCAACGGCGCTCCCTGGTGGTCGAGGGCAATTTTGACCTGCTCCTGCTGGCGGTGCACGGTATTGACAATGTGGTTGCACCACTTGGCACCGCGCTTTCCCGGAGCCATATTCATTCCCTGCGCGGTTACGGTGATGAGGTGGTGCTTCTTTTTGACGCCGATGCGGCCGGATTGAAAGCAGCGATGCGGAGCATCCCGTTCTTCTTGGTCGAGCAGGTGGAAGGCCGGGTCGCCATTCTGCCCGCTGGTCATGATCCTGACTCCTATGTGCGCGCCGAAGGCCCGGAGGCGATTGCTTTATTGGTTGCGGGAGCGCGTCCTCTGGCCGAATTTGTCTATGACACCCTGGTCCACGAGCACGGTTTGACTCTGGCGGGCAAAAACAGGATCATCGGCGAGTTAAAACCCTTGATTTCTGAGGCTGCCGACCCTGACCAGCGGGCCTTGATGATTGCCCATTTCTGTGAAAAATTGGGAGTCTCTCCCGGATATTTTCAGACCGGTCCGGTCGTATCCGGCAAAAAAACCATGCAAGAGCCCCCCGCGGGTCAGTCCGGGCTGGCCAGTTTGCCGAACCAGGAGAAAGATCTTGTCGATTTTCTCATCCTGTACCCAGAATTTCTGGGCGACCTGAAAGGGGCCGGGCTTGATCGTATTGCTTTGCAACCGGCAGCGATCCGCCTCATTCATCTGCTGGAACTGGTCTCGGGGAATGCTGCATGTCAACCCGAGCAACTGCTCTCTGCCTCCTTGGAAGCCGATGAACGGAAGTATATCGTAGAATTGCTGACCCGGGAACCGCCCTATGAACGGGAAGGAAAAAATGATTCTGTCCGGCAGATGTGCGATGCCCTGATTGCCTGGCTGAAATCGTCGGTGCAGAAACGAACGGGTGCCGATCTCTTGCAGCAGATTCAGGAAGCAGGACGCCTCGGCAATACAGAGTTGCTCATGAAATTGATACGGCAGAAACAAGAAACAGAAAAAAAAAGAACAGGTTTGTAATATAACGTGTTGAAAAAAGATTGAAATATGATAAGTTCAAAAAATTGTATTTAAGGCTGGAATAAGGTATCTGTTGTGATATTGGTATGTTGGATATCAATTTTGGTTGTTTGTTTTCTATCTATTTGATTTTCGTCATGTTTTCTTCAGGATGGCGGAGCTTTTGTATTGCAAGTGCTGTCCCGGACCGCTTTTACTCTGACGGCTGCTCCAAGGAGAGGTGATGGACCCAGATAATTTTGCCGATGAGGATGATCGGGAACCAGATGAGCTTATGGGATTGTCTCGACGGGGCCAGAATGGTGATGCCATGGAGCCGGAGGAAGACTGGGCGCAGCCCGGTGGCATCGATCGCCGTTCTTCCTTGAATCGCCGTTTGGGAGATGATCGCCGCGGTGATGATCGTCGTGGTCTGGGGAGCAGTATCGACCCTATGAATATCTATCTTCAGGAAATGGGGAACCAGCGATTGCTGAGCCACGAAGAAGAAATGGAATTGGCCCGCATGGTGGAAGACGGGGAAACCCGCATCCAGCATGCCGTATTGCGGCTCACTCTAGGAATAACAGCCCTCAACGACATCGCTGAGAATCTGTTGCGGGGTAATCTGCGGATCAATTCGGTTATCAAGGGCCTTTCAGAAAATGATGAAAAGGAACTTGTTGCGGTGCGCGACACTTTTCTTGATCTAATTGAAAAAGCCAATGAACTCGATGGCAAACGGCGAGAGCTTTTCGTTGAGCTGAAAAAGGTTGCAGGGGATGCCGCCAGAGAAACGCAACTCATCGACGAGATACTTGTCGTGGGAAGTGCCATTTCTCACCTTTTCCAGAAGTACCGTATGTGTTCCAAGGGTCTTCTTTCCGTGGCTGATGCCGTTAAAGAGTTAGGACAAAAATTCAATAAAGTACGAATAGTTGCCAGGCAGCAGGAACTGCTGTTTGCTGTTCGCCGCCATCAGCCGGACGCCGGCGATGACCTTGTTGATCCGACCGCGATTGAACAACGCGTGACCCTTGAGCTTGCTGAAACTCTCGGTATTTCATGGCCGGCCTTCACAGAAGCCCAGCAGGAGATCGAAGTAGGACGGGAAATGGCAAAACAGGCCAAAGAGACTCTGGTGCGGGCCAATCTCCGTCTGGTTATCTCGATTTCAAAAAAGTTTATGAACCGTGGCATGCAGCTTCCCGATCTCATCCAGGAGGGAAATATCGGCTTAATGAAGGCTGTGGATAAGTATGACTACAAACGTGGTTTTAAATTTTCCACCTATGCTACCTGGTGGATCCGGCAGGCTGTGACCAGAGGAATCGCCGATCAAGGGCGAACCATTCGCCTGCCGGTGCATATGATTGAAACGATTAATCGGATGTTGCGCTTTTCCAAAGATTTTCAGCGCATCGAAAGCCGTGAACCGTCCCCCGAGGAAATGGCCGCGCATATGGGTACCGAGGTGGAAAAGGTGCATGTGGCCCTGAAGACTGCCAAAGACGCTATCTCCCTCGACGCCCCGGTGAACGATGAAGAAGACACCATGCTCAGTGATTTCATTGAAGATCACTCGCACCCAGACCCGCAAGAACAATCGATCACCGAAAGTTTGAAGCGATGCCTGTGCAAGGTCATGGGCTCATTGACTCCTCGGGAGGAAAAGGTCCTGCGGATGCGTTATGGCATAGAAATAGGGTGCGATCACACCTTGGAAGAAGTTGGGCAATGTTTCTCTGTCACCAGGGAACGCATCCGGCAGATTGAGGCCCAGGCATTGAAAAAATTACGGCATCCGGCCAGAAGCCACGAATTGCAGAGTTTCATGATTGATTAGGGCTCTCCGTGTTGCTCTGTCCGGATGCTGAAGATTGGTTGACCCTGTCGTTCCTGCCCGGTTTGGGGTGTACCCTGATCCATCGTCTGGTGCAAGAGACAGGGACACCGGGGGCTGTCCTGCGACAAGGGGGAAGGCTCGGAAAGCTTCCTGGAATTGGCCCCCATCTGGTTGCGGTCCTCACTGATGGCACCCAGCTCGATTCGGCTCGTCAACGAGCGCGGCGTGAGCTGGATCAGCTTGTCCGGCTCCATGTTTCCCTGCTTTCTGCAAGCAGTCCCCTGTACCCAGACGCTCTCCGTTCCATCCCCGACAGCCCGGTGCTCCTCTACTGTCGTGGTGATCTCTCCTGCTTGGACCGTCCTGCAGTGGCTATAATCGGCGCTCGCACCGCCACTGAATATGGACGTCGCGTCGGTTCCATGCTGGCTGCCGAGCTCGCTGCCGCTGGAATAACCATCGTCTCCGGCGCTGCCTACGGTATTGATGCCGCCGCTCATCGAGGTGCCCTTCAGCGTGGTGGCGGAACCGTCGCCGTCCTTGGTTGCGGGATTGATGTGATCTATCCTCGATCTCATGCAGGATTGTTTCGGGATATTAGCGACAACGGCCTGCTTCTGTCTGAGTATCCGGTAGGTACTTCGCCGGAGGGATTCCGTTTCCCGGCGAGAAATCGTATCATCAGTGGGCTGGCAAGTGGTGTAGTGGTGGTTGAGGCCACCGAAAAATCGGGCTCGCTAATAACTGCCCGCCTGGCTTTGGATCAGGGGCGCGAGGTCTTCGCTGTTCCAGGCCGAGTCGATTCGCCTAAAAGCGCCGGCACGCACCGGCTGATCCAGCAGGGTGCTCATCTGGTCCATACGGTGGCAGATATATTTGAGGGGCTTTGCTGGGGTGGCTGCCCGTTGCTGCCGCAGCAGGAGAAGGCGCGCGTCGCTGAACTTGTCAGCGCCAGGGAGCAGCAACTTTTGGCCAGTCTGGAGGCCTATGCTTGCGATATCGATACCATCGTTCGCACGACGGGTTTTGCCCTTGTTGAGATTCATACCCTGCTCCTGCAACTGGAATTGAAGGGGCTGGTCCGTCAGTTGCCGGGGCAGCTTTATGAACGTTTGATTTGACCTGCCGCTTGATCTCCTTTTGTATAATTGGGTTTTTTGATTTTTCAGGAGAATGGGGTATATTTGCGGTGGAGGATAATTCGTTCCCCCTTACATGATAAACCCGAACTTCTGTTGAGGTTGATATTATGAGATCCTTGATGATTGCACCTTCGATTCTTTCCGCCGATTTTTCTCGGCTTGGGGCGGAGATTCGGGCTGTTGAAGCTGCTGGAGCTGATGTCATTCATGTTGATGTCATGGATGGTCATTTTGTCCCCAATATCACCATCGGCCCTTTGATCGTCAAGGCGGTACGGGCGGTCACCAGTTTGCCGGTCGATGTGCATCTGATGATTACCGAACCGGATCGTTACGTGAAGGATTTCATTGAAGCCGGTGCCGATTGGGTCACCGTCCATGTCGAGGCTTGCACCCATCTGCATCGGACCCTCGGATATATCAGGGAATTAGGGAAAAAGGCGGGAGCTGTCCTCAACCCGGCCACTTCTCTCTCGACTCTGGAGTATGTGCTTACTGAGGTGGATCTGGTGATGTTGATGAGTGTCAACCCCGGCTTTGGCGGCCAATCGTTTATCGAATCCTCCCTGGAAAAAATCAGGAGGTTGCGTCAGATGCTCGATGCTGTTAATCCGCGGGCCGGAATCGAAGTGGATGGGGGCATCAGCCCCGCGACCATTGCCAGGGTAGCGGAGGCCGGAGCGAATATCTTTGTCGCAGGTTCGGCCATTTATGGAAAAAATGATTACCAGGCGGTTGTTCAGGAGATGAAAGGGTTGGCCGATGTTAGGTAACCAACAAGATGACAATGGTGTAGGGTGTGTAGTTTCAGGATCTTTCCCCCTTTAAAGCCGCTGCGCGGCTTGCCTCCTGGCGAGCGATCCCTAAGACCTAGCCGCTGGCGGCAGTCTGCCTCCATAGAATTGGTGAATTCAAAACCTATTGTTTTACTCCCTACCGTCATCTGGTGGCCGCCCCCCTGCTAAGGTGTGGGTATTGCCACTTTTAAAGAGAATGGCCGCGAGAGTAGGTGACAACCCGTAGAATTTGAACAAGGATGTCGCGAGAAAAATCTTACTTCAACAAGCTGAGATGATTTGACAAAAAAAAGGATAAATTCGCTCGGTTTTCTAGGCGTGACAGCGGCTTATGATTTTTTGTTGACAAAGACTTTCCAGAAGTTTATGCTCGCCGTCTGAATGAGTATTCAATATAGAACTGTGCGTTCTTGCCTGTATTAGCGTGCAATTCTCGTTCAGGTTATTTCAATTGACAGGTACTTTCCAAACCACATAATCTCTAGGAGGAACACTGATGGCAAAGCATGAAACGCCTCTATTGGACGAACTGGAAAAAGGTCCATGGCCGAGTTTCGTCACCGACCTCAAACAGCAGGCTGCGACCAAGCCTGAGTGCTGGGACATCCTCGGCCAGCTTGAGCTTTCATACAAAGATAAAATCACCCATTGGAAGCATGGCGGTATCGTCGGTGTTTTTGGATATGGTGGTGGTATCGTTGGTCGTTACTCGGATGTACCGAAACAGTTTCCTGGCGTAGAGCATTTCCATACCGTTCGTATTGCTCAGCCGTCCGGGCTCTATTATTCCACCGAGAACCTTCGTGCCCTGATGGATTTGTGGGAGAAATACGGTTCCGGTGTTACTAATATGCACGGATCCACCGGTGACATGATCCTTCTTGGTACCCGTACCGAGAATCTTGAGCCGCTGTTCTGGGACCTGACCCATGATCTCAAGCAGGATCTGGGTGGTTCCGGTTCCAACCTGCGGACTCCTTCCTGTTGTTTGGGTAATTCCCGTTGCGAGTATGCTTGTTATGATGCTCAGGAAGTGTGCAACAGTTTGACCCAGCGCTACCAGGATGAGATTCATCGTCCGGCCTTCCCTTATAAGTTCAAATTCAAATTTTCCGCCTGCCCGAACGACTGTGTTGCCGCCATCGCGCGTTCCGACTTTGCCGTTATCGGGACCTGGAAAGACAATATCCGCATCGATCAAGCCGCCGTTAAAAAATACATTGCTGGCGATGCCGAGTATCCGTCCAATGCCGGTGCCCACAAAGGCGGCAAATGGGGTAAATTCGATATTGAGAAAGAAGTAGTTGCGCTTTGCCCAACCAGCTGTATGTGGATGGAAGGCGGCGAATTGAAGATTGACGATGCAGAGTGCACCCGCTGCATGCATTGTATCAATGTTATGCCCCGTGCCCTTCGTCCTGGTGCGCAGCAAGGTGCTACCATCTGTATCGGCGCTAAAGCCCCGATCCTTGATGGCGCCCAGTTCGCTACCATGGTCATCCCCTTTATCGAAATCAATAAAGAAAACGACTTCGAAGAAGTCGTCGATGTAATCGAGAAGGTGTGGGATTGGTGGATGGAAGTAGGAAAGAATCGTGAGCGTGTTGGTGAGACCATGCAGCGTATCGGTCTCCCGACCTTCCTCAAGGTTATGGAAGTTGAACCTATGCCTCAGCATGTGAAAGAGCCGCGCTCTAACCCGTACGTCTTCTGGGCCGAAGAAGAAGTACCTGGTGGCTGGGAGCGTGACGTTGTCGAATTCAGGAAGCGTCACGCCGCCTGATTACCGTCGCCATATACTCTTAACTGAATACTATTTAAGGAGATAATATAATGGGTTACGATCCGAAAAATCCTATGGTAGGTCGGATTACCGACTTGGGACCAAGATATTACGGGGATTTTCTACCGCCAGTCATTAAAGAAAATAAAGGTACATGGCTCTATCACGAAATTCTTGAGCCCGGTGTTTTGATGCATGTATCCGAGAAAGGTGCCAAAGTGTTTACCGTTCGTTGCGGTTCTCCCCGCTTGGTCACCGTCAATTATATCCGTGATATGTGTGATATTGCTGATAAGCATTGTGGCGGCTTTCTCCGTTTCACCACGCGGAACAATGTTGAATTCATGGTGGATGCCAAAGAGAAAGTTGAAGCATTGAAAGCAACTATTAAGAGCTATGGCAACAAATTCCCGATTGGCGGGACTGGTGCCTGTATAACGAACATTGTCCACACCCAGGGTTGGGTTCATTGTCACACCCCCGCTACCGATGCTTCTGGCCCGGTTAAAGCGGTTATGGACGATTTGTTTGAGTATTTTGGCTCCATGACTTTGCCTGCTCAAGTTCGTATAGCTCTTGCTTGCTGCTTGAACATGTGTGGTGCTGTTCATGCCTCTGACATTGCTATTCTTGGTATCCATCGTAAACCGCCGATGATTGACAACGAGCGTGTTACCGGAGTGTGCGAGATCCCGCTGGCCATCGCCTCCTGTCCGCTTGGAGCCGTAAAACCCGCTAAAGCAATGGTCAATGGCGAGGAAGTAAAGACCGTTAAGGTTAACGCTGAGCGCTGTATGTTCTGCGGGAACTGCTATACCATGTGCCCGGCTATGCCGTTGGCTGATCCGGAAGGTGATGGTATCGCTATTCTGGTTGGTGGTAAAGTCTCTAACTCCAAGTCTGCCCCTAAATTTTCAAAACTGGTAGTACCTTTTTTGCCCAATACGACACCTCGTTGGCCAGAAACCGTTGCTGTTGTACGCCAGATCGTGGAAGCATACGCCAAAGATGCTAAAAAGTACGAGCGCATTGGTGAGTGGGCAGAACGAATCGGCTGGGAGAAATTTTTTGAGAAAACGGGTATTCCGTTCACCATTAAGTCAATCGATGACTATCGCTTGGCTTATGATACATGGCGAACAACTACCCAATTCAAATACACCAGTCATACTGCTGCATATACCAGCAAATAGCAGGACTCTTTTGATCGGCTCTGGTGTCCACTGGAGCCGATCATTTTGTGCTGTATCACATATCTCGAGGAGCGCATTATGGCACTGAGTAAAGAAGAATTAAAACTAGCCATCATTGAAAAAGCTAAAAAATCACCTAAGCCACAACTGTATATTAAAGATTTTTATGAGTGTGATCCCGATTCCAAGCCACGTGAGATCAAAAATGTAGCGAACGAATTGGTTAGAGATGGAGAACTGATGTTCTGGTCCTCTGGCTCCACCACTATGTATGCCCGGCCAGAGCGTATTCAGAACGAGGAAAAGTAAGTACCCACTTTTCTATTGTTTGTATTACCCAAGCAGAGATCCTTACAGATCTCTGCTTTTTTTGTTAGTAGTATTTTATATAGATTAACGCTGAGATCATGAAATTCAAAATTATTTACTATGATCGAATCGATTCGACCAATCGCATTGCCAAAGAACTTGCCATCGCCGGGAAACCTTCGGGGACAGTGGTCCATGCTGGGGTCCAGTCAGCTGGAAAAGGCCAATATGGGAGGTCGTTTGATTCCCCTCATGGAGGCTTGTATTTTTCAATACTTCTTAGGCCTAGCCTAGATCTGGATTGTCTGCCGCTGGTTACTCTAGCAACCGGGCTTGCCTGTCGTGACGTTATTAATTCTTCCTTCAATCTTTGGCCTCATATCAAGTGGCCCAATGATATCTTTTTTAAAGGAAAAAAACTCGCAGGAATATTATGTGAGAATATAGTTTCTCTTCTAGATAAGAATGCTTACTCTAATTTAGTCATAGGAGTCGGAATCAATGTCAACAATACATTAAATGATTTTCCACTAGAAGTGCGACCTATCATAACTACCCTGTTTGATCATCTGCAAATTCAGGTAAGCATTCATACTCTTCTAACGCTTCTTGTAATTGCAATTATGCAAAATATAGATATTCTAAGTAAAAACAGGCAGGTAATACTCCAGCGGTGGCAACAATATGATTATCTGTATGAAAAATCAGTTGTACATACTTCTGGTGCAATGGCTATACAAGGAAAGGGTTTAGGTCTCTCTTCTCAGGGGCATTATCGAATCCAGGATAATCAGGGAGCTGAACATTGTATTATTGGTGGTCAACTTCGACTTAGCCCTGCGACCAATGAAAAATCAATATCACAATAATTATCTATGTTCCTGCGTCATTGGACGCTGACTAACGAATAGAACGTATTTTTACCTAGTGCAAAAGTTCGCCTTATGTCGAGCTTGTTGCCAAGTTGGGCACTTCTGTTCTGAAAATTTTCGTGTTATTATTCTAAGTTCCAGTATGAGATGATACAGTAGCAAATTTTGTTAAATTGGCATTTTAAAAGATATTCTACATATTTTGTGCATCAACCAAGCAGTTACCTGAGATGTCTGTGCAATGCTCTCTAGCAAGACCAAAGGACCTTGTGTCGATGAGTCGAAGGAGAAGCATGACAATTGCACTCGCTAAAAAAGTGTTATCGATAGAGTCGGAAGGAATACTTGCAATAAGAGATAATCTTGGCCCTGAATTCGAGGAAGCTGTTGATATCATCATGGGTTGCCCGAGTCGTCTTGTTGTAACAGGTATTGGAAAATCGGGCCTGATAGGGCAGAAGATTTCAGCGACGCTTAATTCAACCGGAACTTCGTCTTTTTTTCTCCATCCTGTTGAAGCAATGCATGGCGATCTGGGTATGGTCGCATCAACTGATATCGTCCTTGCTATTTCTTATTCGGGGGAAACCTCGGAGCTAAACCGGCTTCTAGGCAACCTCAAAGAAAGGAATGTTCAAATTATTGCGATTAGCGGAGTGCTTACTTCAAGCTTGGCTCGTCAGGCTATAGTGACGCTTAATGTCGCCATCCCAAAAGAGGCCTGTCCGCTTGGCTTGGCGCCCACTACATCAACAACCGCCACCCTTGCCATGGGAGATGCTTTAGCTGTTGCACTACTGAATAGAAAACGGTTTCGTGCTGAGGATTTCAGGCGGAATCATCCGGGCGGCAGTCTTGGCGAGCGCCTTAAGGTGGCGATCAGCGAAGTGATGCTCTGTGGTGACAGAATCCCGGTGGTAACAACCGGGGTTTCGATGGCGACCGCAGTTGCTGAACTCAATGAAAAAAATCTCGGTGCCGTTTTTATCATAAATGGACTGGGTGTGTTGCAGGGCATTATAACTGATGGAGATATCCGACGAATGCTATCATTGGGAGGGGGTATCAATGATATCACTCTTGACCAAGGTCTGACGCGTAATCCAGTGACAATTGTGAGTTCTTTGATGGCTGCCGATGCTTTAAGTTTGATGCAACGGTATGAAATTACAGTGTTGGCGGTGGTAAACGATCAAAAGCATCTTGTGGGTATTCTGCATCTTCACGATCTCCTCGGCAAAGGAGAATTTAGATTTTTAATTTAAGATATATTGTTTTGCTGCTGAATTTGTTTTTGTATATTTTGGGTAAATTTATGTGTCGCCGAGGGTAACTATAGTTTAACAATTCCCCAGCATAATAAATAATTTTCAATCATATATTCTGAATGGACAGAATGAAGGCTTCAAAAATAGCGTACAATGGTTAAGCGACATTACGATGGGATTACTCACATGATGTGGTGTGGCTACCGAAATGACACAAATGCAGCATAGTAGGTAATTTTTGAAGAATATTTAATAAAGTTGCTCGGCAAGAGGTGAGCAGGTTTCTAGAAGGACATCTTCATTATGTTAGAGTTGATATGCCGTTGTCCACGGAGTGGTCTCTCACAAGAGAAGAGTATGAGCCAACAGGCATGAATCCGGAGAGATTGTGGTTTAGTTATTGCTCTTTATATACCGACCATTTTCCTGTGCCGATATCGAACACATAGTTCAGTTCTAATTTGAAAGAACTACCTTGGCTCCGCTCCAGACAATTAACGGTAAAAACAGGTTTATTATCGATTTTTTTAAGAAAGACAGCCTTGGGCTGTAGTAGTTTTGATCCTTGAGAGGTTGGGTAATTGGCACGGAAAATTTCCTCAAAATGTTCTTCCAACCAAGCAATCCTCTCTTTGAGCGTAACTTGTTCCTGATATTTATCAATCTTATCGTTGACCTTCTGTAGCATTGTTTTGACTATCGGATCATTCACATATTTACTAGTTTGAATCAACTGTTGGATATCTTTGTTGTAGGCAAGGATTGCTACCAAATCAGTGCCACCCTCTGCAATAAAAATTTTATCCTGAATCTGCGCAACCTTAACCATTAATAGCGTTTTTTCGATTTTGGAAATGGATTCAACTAGCGTGTTTTCCGTACTATCAGAGGCACTCTCCAATAAGGTCAGGGCATTTTGGTATTCCTTAATCGCCAAGTCCCAATTCTTTTGCCGGTAGGCTTCCTTCGCTGATGATAGCATTAAGTAGAGTTGAGAATTTATTAATAGTCTGTGTAAATCCCCACGTTCTTTCTCCGTGGCTATGGCGGGGTTGGCGTCTATGGCTTGTTGGGCATGTTCAAGAAGTTTTATGGTTTCCTTCCATTGAGATTGCGTAAAAGCCTTTTTGGACTGGTCCATTTCATTACGAAAGGTTGCAGCGGTTAATCGGTGAGTGATATCATCCGTTGTGCCGAGATCGTCCATATTTCCAGAGATTTTAAGGGCTTTACGGTATGCATCTGCCGCTTCATTCCATTTGTTTCCCTTTTCCGCTTTTTCTGCTAGAGAAAGGGTACTCCGAAGTTCTAGTGCTGCGATATTTTCCTGAATAACAAACTGTTGTTTGCTGAGATCATGTTCTGAGGCAAATTTCAGGGCCTGCCTATATAGGGTCAGTGCTTCTGAGAGTTTATTTTGTTTGTCTAAAATCTGGGCTTGATCGGTTAAGACGATCAATTCTTTCAAAGAGACTGCTCGTTCTGTCGGGATATATTCCCCCTGATAAAGAATTCGCCCTTTCAATCCCTCTTGAAGTTCAGTAGAGGCCATCAGGTTGTTGATTTCTTGTACCAAAGAATTCTTGCGAAAACGGAGTATGGTCAAGTCGTTAAGAGCGATCTTGGCTGCCTCGAGTGTCGCCAGAGCGCTATCAAACTGCTTTTTTTCAATCAGTAATTGGCTTCTATGCAGATTAGCCTGAGATTGGCTTAGAACGCTTTGGTCGCTGAAATAGAGAGAAATAGCACCGATACAGCCCCCGAGAATGAAGATGATAGCTAGTAGAGGTTTATAGGGAAGGGGATTCTCAAGAAAGGCTGGTTTTGCTTTCAATTTTGCAAGGTATTGAGTCGTTTTTGTTGTGTGGTCAGGAGTCGATTCTAGACCATCTGTTCCTTTTTTTTGAGGATGGTCAACGGTCTGGGCAATAAGAAAAGACTGGTGGATTCGGGTACGTAGAGTGTCAACCCCTGGTGCATCAACTGAGATTGTTAATAGATTGTCCAACACCTCTTTCGCTTCATTAAATTTTCCCATATTTTCAAGCTTTTCGGCCAGTTTGAAAAGCTGATCGGTCTTTCGAAATACTTTGCCAATTGTTTGTTGTAAATCTTCACGGTCCGGAAAATTTGCACTATCAGGGATGTTAGCAAGTCGTTTATTGGCGGTAAAAAATTTATTTTGAGTGATAAGGTCACGAATGTCCTCGATCTCCGATGTACCCACCTGTTGTTCAGGATCGAGAAAGTGATCGCTTTCTAAGTTAAGAGAAGCAAAGATATCGTCAACATGGGAATCTTGTTCAATCGTTGATTCTTCTATATTGGCAATGCTGAGAGAATCGAGGGGCAATTGATGCTTATGTATTTTATACCAGTCAGCCGCTTCTTGATTAAAAGGGTCTTCGAGGCTGTAAATGTTGCCACTAATCATTTCTCCTATATGGAGGACGAGTTCGGCCAGGGATGGTTTTTGTTGCCATCGAGCAGCGATATGTATAGCAGTTGGATCGAAGTCGGGATGGAAGATAGGGGTGAGGGGTTTGGCGATAGGGGCAAAATGGGGATAACCAAAAGGGAGGCTGAGGCGAATTCGATGGCTTTCCCCAATAGTAATGTTATTGGCTCCATCTTTGATATACCCGCGTAGGTTATATACAATCTCGTAGTTATCCGGTGGTTGCCCCTCTGTTTTGAGAATGGATATTTTGGGATATAATTCAAGAAGATCTTTGAGTTGTCCAAAATCTTCAGCAAGTTGCTGTGAAACCATGGCCATTAAAATACCCTGTATTGTTCTGCTGTTTTCGTCCTACCCCGGCCACGCATAGTACTCTATAGATGCGTGAATTAAAAAGTTCAGAGGATGCTTTCTGGTTAGGATTACAGCTGTTATATTATTGCGTATTGTATAACATTTAATAAAGGGAAACAAGCGGGCTTTGACAGTCTTCAGGAATAGGTGAGAACACCTTATTCTTGTTTACAATACAAATACCTTAGCCGAACCCTAATTCATGTATATTTTAGCCTTGTCAGCAAAAGACATCATTTTCCAGGAAGTTGATGAATACCTTTAAAGCCTTTTTTGAAATTATAAAAGTCAGGAATTGTCCCTTATATAGCCAGGATGAATGCTTTCTGCTGACCGACAAAGCATTGGAACTGCCAATAGGTCGTGTATCCTGCCTTATCCTGGTGCGTGAATTGACAAACTTGCTTTTTGCTTTAATGCCGGACGTTGCGACTAATTTTGCGGAACAGAGGAATGTTGTCTTCTCCTGTGGTGGTTGCACTGGTCTGATTAAATTCAGGTTGACGGATAAACCTGTTACCAATATTGGGGCGGGGGTCTTCACAAGCACTCACAAAACCAGTGAATCGGTGATCAGCGGCAATATCGAGGCAATTGTGCCGGCGGAACTTTTTCAGATTTTTCACATGCATCAGAAGACGGGCAGACTTATCATGGACTTCGAGCATGGCT
>Ga0364918_10138_pt1 | contig 18058 bp, 18 predicted proteins | sample SorcelJu500001C6_2_FD_206957 | JGI IMG/M metagenome (GOLD analysis project Ga0364918, IMG submission 206957) | Enriched cells from Trout Bog Lake Hypolimnion, Wisconsin, USA - BchlTB.June20.5000.01.C6 | ecosystem: Environmental > Aquatic > Freshwater > Lake > Hypolimnion/Profundal zone | place... | reverse complement strand
TGTTAACGGCAAATAACGAAGCGGCCATTTCCCAAACTTGCAAAGGCTTATACTGAGCCTGTTTGCATAGCTCAGTAACACGACGACCGCGCTCAAGTTGCTTACGGGTCGCATCATCGAGATCAGAAGCAAACTGAGCAAACGCTGCTAATTCGCGATATTGCGCTAAGTCGGTACGAATACCGCCAGATAATTTCTTAATAACTTTAGTTTGAGCCGCTCCACCAACACGTGAAACAGAAATACCAGCGTTAATAGCAGGGCGTACGCCAGCATTAAATAAGTCAGTTTCTAAGAAAATCTGGCCATCGGTAATCGAAATAACGTTTGTTGGAACGAATGCAGAAACGTCACCAGCTTGAGTTTCAATAATTGGCAACGCGGTTAAAGAGCCTGTTTTACCTTTTACTGAACCATTAGTAAATTTCTCTACATATTCAGCGTTCACACGAGCAGCGCGCTCGAGCAAGCGTGAGTGGAGATAGAACACATCGCCAGGATAAGCTTCGCGACCCGGTGGGCGACGCAAGAGCAAAGATATCTGACGGTATGCAACCGCTTGTTTCGTTAAATCGTCATAAACAATCAAAGCATCTTCACCGCGATCGCGGAAGTATTCACCCATTGTGCAACCAGCATAAGCTGAGAGGTACTGCATCGCTGCAGATTCAGAGGCGCTTGCTGCAACAACAACCGTGTACTCCATTGCGCCCAATTCTGTGAGCTTGCGAACAACGTTGGCGATAGTAGAAGCTTTTTGACCAATAGCAACGTAAACGCAATAAACGCCTTTACCTTTTTGGTTAATGATGGCGTCTACTGCAACCGCTGTCTTACCAGTTTGACGGTCACCAATGATCAACTCGCGCTGACCGCGACCGATTGGAACCATTGCATCAATCGCTTTCAAACCAGTTTGAACTGGTTGACTAACGGATTGACGTGCAATAACGCCTGGAGCAACTTTTTCAATAAAGTCAGTCAACTTGGTGTTGATTGGGCCCTTGCCATCGATTGGCTGACCAAGCGCATTTACAACACGGCCAAGCAACTCTGGGCCTACCGGAACTTCCAAGATGCGACCAGTACATTTAACAGGGTCGCCTTCTTTAATATGGGTGTACTCACCCAAAACTACAGCGCCAACTGAATCACGCTCAAGGTTCAAAGCGAGGCCGATAGTGTTGTTAGGAAACTCTAACATTTCGCCCTGCATCACACCAGACAAGCCATGTACGCGGCAAATACCATCGGTCACTGAAATTACAGTGCCTTCATTACGAAGCTGGGAATCAACACCCATTTCGCTAATTCGGCTTTTGATCAGCTCGCTGATCTCGGAAGGGTTGAGTTGCATTACTTACTCCTGGGTCTTATTTCGTATGTTCTTAATAGGGATAACTTATGCGCCAAGACTTGCTTGCATTTGAGCTAACTGTGCCTTAACTGAACTATCCATTACCTCGTCTCCAACCTGAATGCGAACTCCGCCAATCAATGTCGGGTCAACTTGAATAGTTGGGCGCAATTCTTTACCCCCAAAGCGCTTCTTCAAACTTGACAACAAATCGTTGAGCGCAGTGCCTTCTAAAGGAAATGCGCTAGTAATCATTACTTCTGCAGCATCTTCGCTTTGATTCTTCATTGCCTCAAACTGACGCGCAATTTCAGGAATGGCTGACAAGCGATGATTTTGATTCACAAGATTTAAAAAACTAGAAATCTTGCCATCCAGCTTTGTTTTCACCATTCCAGAGAGCAATTTACTCAAATCATCCGCTGAAACCTTTGGATTATTGGATAGGCCTGCAACTTCTGGCAAAGCGGCAAGCTGAGCCAATTCATTTAACTGCTCCAAGCTAGAAGCAAGTTCAGCGGGATTGGTGCTTTGAAAAAGCGCCTCAGCATAAGGACGTGCAATAGTGGCTAAATCAGCCATATCAAAGTTCTGCCTTTAGTTGATCAAGCAATTCGCCGTGTGTTTTTGCATCAACTTCACGACGCAAAATTTGCTCGGCGCCTTTTACAGCCAATAAAGCAACTTCGGCGCGCAATACTTCACGTGCACGAGTTACTTGCTGATCTGCATCTTGCTTAGCTTGAGAAATAATACGAGCAGCTTCAGCTTGTGCATTAGACCGAATTTCTTCAGCCGACATTTGCGCACGTTTTTCTGCTTCAGCTACACGTTGCACGCCTTCTTGGCGGGCTTTGGTTAATTCTTGTTCGGCAACATTATTTGCCAAAGCAAGCGCTTCTTTGCCTCGTTCGGCAGCAGCCAAACCATCGGCAATTTTAGTTGAACGCTCATCTAATGCCTTAACTAGTGGTGGCCACACGAAACGTGCAACTACCCACCATAAGACAAAGAAAACGATCATTTGCGCGAATAGGGTCGCGTTCAGATTCACGATATTCCTTTCAGTATTGTTGAGAACGGTTGGATGACCTTTAAGTCATCCACGCCAAAACAATTACTTAATAACTGCGAGCAGTGGGTTTGCGAACGCAAACAACATTGCAACACCAACGCCGATCAAAAACGCAGCATCGATCAAACCAGCCAAAAGGAACATCTTAGTTTGGAGTGGTTCCATCAATTCTGGCTGACGAGCACAAGCTTCAATGTATTTACCGCCCATCAATGCAATACCCAAACAAGCGCCGATAGCGCCCAGGCCGATGATGATGCCGATACAGATTGCTGTTGAACCTTGAATAGTTGCTAAAAATGCTTGCATGTTGCTGACTCCTGAAGTTAAAAGAGGTAGGTTAAAAATAAAATCTTAGTGATGGCTATGCGCTTGCCCGATGTAGACCAAGGTCAACATCATGAAAATGAAAGCTTGCAACAAAATAACCAAAATATGGAAGATGGCCCAAGCTGATCCTGCTACAACATGACCCACCAATCCAAATAGGGATAAATCAAAACTAAACGTCCAGACGCTACCGAGTAAAGCAATCAGTAGGAAAACCAATTCGCCGGCATACATATTGCCGAAAAGTCGCATACCTAAAGAAACGCCTTTGGCAAGGTACTCAATAATATTAAGAGCAAGATTGAAAGGGGCTAAATACCATTTCGCGCCAAACGGGGCTGAAATCAACTCATGCAAGAAGCCGCGAACACCTTTAACTTTAAAGCTATAGAAGAATACTAGAAGCAATACAGAAAGTGACATTCCCATCGTTGCATTTAAGTCAGTTGTAGGAACCAATCTGTGATGCGGCACATGAACGCCAAAACTCTCAATAAAGTGATTTACGCCCAAAACCCAATCAACAGGGATTAAGTCGAGTGTATTGAGAAGAATGATCCAGAAGAAAACGAAAAGTGCTAAAGGCGCAATAAAAGTACGGTTGCCGTGAACAATACTCTTGGCTTGGGTATCAACCATTTCAACAATCATTTCCACGAAGCATTGAAAACGTCCTGGAACACCCGGGGTTGCACGTCGTGCTGCGATCAACAAGATGAAGACCGCAATTACTCCCATCAAAGAAGCCCAAAAGATGGTGTCTAAGTTGATAACGCTAAAGTCAATAATAGAAGACTGATGCTCACCAGTGTTGGTGAGATTTTGTAAATGTTCAGAAATGTACGCTGTTGGCGTCATTTGCTCGACTGCCTCATGGGCCTGGTTTACTTCGCTAGACATCTTTTAACTAGTCCTTTGTTTCAGTCTCAATGATTACTACTTAGCGCAACCACCACGCCAGCCAAACACATTTCAGGGCAAGCAAGTAAGTTACCAACAATGGAACCCACACCACACCCGGGACAAAATAAGCAATCCCTATAAACAACATTAAAGTCGCAGCGATTTTTATAAATTCGCCAGAAACCAATGCCGCCAAAAATCTTTCTGGATTCAATCTTTGCGATTTTTTCGCAACTTCCAGTCTTACCAAAAACAAGGTTGTCGGCAAGATGCTAATTAGACCACCTAAAAAGGCCGACTGAGTATAAAGGCTTACCCCTATCACCCTCCCAAAAATTGACCAAATTGCCACACTTATCAAAGTAATAAGCACTTGTAGGGCCAAAATTTTCCAAGGAGATAGCGTTGGATATTTTGTTGCATTGATTTGTTGCAGCGCAACAATTTCATCTCTGCTATATACCCGAACATTTTCTTCTTCAGGCTCATCCCACTCATCCACCTCGGAAAATTGATTTTTTTGAGGAATCAATTTAGCCCCGAGAGTTTAATGTTTGCACTGCATTCGGTCAAATGTTTTAAAGCTCGCATGAAAATAATCTCACTCTGAAACGCCTAATTTTTTTAATAGCGAATCCAACTCATCAAACTGGCTAAATCGAATCCTAAGCTCTCCACCTTTGCCCTTAAATTTGAATTCAGCATTTAAACCAATTAAATCGGCAATTTCTTGGGATAAGCGACGCATATCTGGGTCACGACTAACTCCGCCAGAAATGTTATTCGTTTTGATCTTTTTATCGCCGATTTGCCCACCCGCAAGTGCTAAAGCCGAAGCCATTCTTTCTGCTTCGCGCACCGAAAGGCCTTGTGCAGCAATCCGCTGCGCTAACGCAACTTGGCTAGCGCCAGGCAACGGCAATAAAGCGCGCGCATGTCCCATATCAATATCGCCCGCTAAAAGCATGGCTTGAACAGGTTTAGCCAATTGGCTTAAGCGTAATAAGTTAGTGATTGCGCTTCGGGACTTGCCAACCGCTTTCGCCGCCTGCTCATGGGTGAAGCCAAATTCTTCAATGAGTTTGGCCAACCCCTGTGACTCTTCAAGCGGATTTAAATCTTCCCGCTGCATATTTTCAATTAAAGCCATCGCAGCAGCAGCACGATCGTCTGCACCGGAAACTAAAACAGGCACCTCTGATAACCCCGCCAAGCTTGCAGCACGAAAGCGGCGCTCTCCAGCAATGATTTCGTACTTACCTACGCCAATTAGTCGCACCAACAAAGGCTGCATCACACCCTGCTCTCGAATGCTGTCCGCAAGCTCTTGCAGGGCGCCAGCTTCCATTTTTTGCCTTGGCTGATACTTGCCCGCTTGAAGCGCCGATAAAGGCAGGCGATTAATGTCTGTAGCAACTTCTTTTTGTTGTTTTTCGCCCAGCAATACCTCAAGCCCGCGACCTAAACCTTTTTTCTTCACGACAACCATTTTTAATTTAATCCCTAGATTTACATTTTGTTATTGCGTTCAATCATTTCTGCACCAAAGTCTAGATAGGCTTTTGCGCCACGGGATGATTTGTCAAATACCACCCCAGGAAGCCCGTACGACGGGGCTTCTGCCAATCTGACATTGCGTGGAATGATGGTCTCAAAAACCTTATCGCCAAAATGATCTAATAACTGTTCGGACACTTGTTGTTGCAAAGTCATACGGGCATCAAACATCACCCTTAATAAGCCGATGATTATTAAATCCGGATTTAAATTTGCATGCACTTGCTTGATCGTATTCACTAAATCTGATAAACCCTCTAGCGCAAAATATTCACATTGCATTGGGACAATCACCCCATTTGCAGCACATAAACCATTCAAAGTTAATAGAGAAAGTGCAGGGGGACAATCAATCAAAATAAAGTCGTAATCATCAGCAACAAGCGCCAATGCTTCTTTGAGCTTTTGCTCTCGCGAATCGAAGTCTACTAACTCGATTTCAGCCCCCGCTAAATCCCGGTTTGCAGGTAACACATCAAAACCCGAGCTTTCACATGTTTTGACACACTCTTTGACTGTAGCAAGTCCAAGCAAGACTTGGTAGACATTGGCGCTTAACTCCGCTTTTTCAATGCCCGACCCCATGGTTGCATTGCCTTGTGGATCAAGATCAACCAATAGAACCCGTTGCTGATGTCCAGCTAAACCAGCCGCTAAGTTAATTGCGGTGGTTGTTTTACCAACACCGCCTTTTTGATTTGCAATACAGAATATTTTTGCCATGGCTACGATGTTGCTTTACTTATATGGTGGGAGGGTGATTTTCTCACGGGCGTAAACACCAAGAGACGTCTTTCTGCCGCAAGGTTGGGTATATAAACTGGCTCATCAGCAACCAAACGCCAACGGTCCATGCAAACATCCTCAAGCTCTTCATCGGCACGCCTTGCTTTCATTGCGAAGACCAAGCCATCTGACTTTAAAAAGGGTAATGAAAGATCTAAAAACCGGGCCAAATTCGTAAATGCACGAGAAATAACACCATCAAATTGACCTGAATGCTGCATTGCAGCATTCTCAACGCGAGTACTCAACACCTCAATATTCTGAAGTTTGAGTTTGCCCCGTACATGCTGCAGAAATGCGGTCTTTTTACGAATAGCCTCTATTAAAGTTAGCTGCCAATATGGCTGCAAAATCGCAATAGGAATTGCTGGTAAACCACCCCCTGAACCAAGGTCTGCAATTTTAGGGGCAGTGCCTTTTAAAAACTGCCTCATAATTGGTAAAATTGCAATGGAATCAATGAGGTGCAAACGTACTGAATCCCCCCCGTCCTCAATAGCTGTCAAGTTGTGAACCTGATTCCAGCGAGCCATTTCATGCATAAAAAGCTCTAAATTAGTCAGATCTTCTGGGTTTAACTCCAAACCCAACTCCCGCGCGCCAAGAGCAAGCAAACTATCGCTCACATCAACCCCTGCGTTCGCCCCAAACCTTTTTTCAAATGCACCAATAATAATGAGAGTGCTGCCGGTGTAACTCCAGAGATTCTTCCTGCTTGACCCAGTGTTGCTGGTTTATGTAGATTTAATTTTTGCTGAACCTCTTTGGATAACCCCACCACATCAGAATAATCCAAAGCCTCAGACAAAGGAAAGCTCTCGTTATGCTCCTGTCGAGCAACTTCTACCGCTTGGCGATCGATATATCCTTGATATTTAATGGAAATTTCAACCTGGTCACCAATTTGTTGGGCCAGGCCCAGGTCCTCATCTAGGCATTCAGGGGCCCATATGCCATTACCTATATTGGTAATGGCCTCATAAGTGATATTAGGGCGCTTTATAAGCTCAGCCAAACTGCACTCATGCGATAGGTCTTGACCTAAGAGCTCAGATACAAGATTAGCAGCCTTGTGTTTGGGGCTTACCCAAATATCTTTAAGGCGGGATGTTTCACGTGAAACAGCCTCTTGTTTTCTACAAAATACATTCCAACGGTAATCATCAACTAATCCCAAGTCACGACCAATTGATGTTAAGCGCATATCCGCATTATCTTCACGTAAACTTAGTCGGTATTCAGCGCGACTAGTAAACATCCTATACGGCTCTTGTACGCCGAGCGTTATTAAATCGTCAACCAACACTCCAATATAGGATTCGCTACGCTTTGGCAACCAAGGCTCCAAACCTCGGGCAGCCAATCCAGCATTTATTCCCGCCAACATACCTTGAGCAGCAGCTTCTTCGTAGCCAGTTGTACCATTTATTTGTCCAGCGAAATACAAACCTCTTATTGCTTTGGTCTCTAGACTGTGACGTAATTGACGAGGATCGAAAAAATCATATTCGATCGCGTAACCAGGACGAACAATAACTGCAGACTCCATACCGCGAATACTCCGAACCAAGTCCCATTGAATGTCAAAGGGTAGGCTTGTGGAGATACCATTAGGGTAAAACTCGTTTGTAGTTAGGCCTTCTGGCTCTAAAAAGATTTGATGGCTATTTCTGGAGGCAAAACGGTGAATTTTATCCTCGATAGAGGGGCAATAACGCGGTCCAACACCTTCAATAACGCCTGTATACATAGGGGAGCGATCTAAACCCCCTCGAATAATGTCATGGGTCTTTTCATTTGTATGAGAAATCCAACAAGGGACTTGCTTGGGATGTTGCTCTGGTCTACCTAGATAAGAAAATACAGGAACAGGATCCAGATCACCGGGCTGCTCTAACATTACCGAAAAATCTATTGTTCGCCCATCTATCCTGGGTGGTGTTCCAGTTTTTAATCTACCCTGGGGTAGTTTGAGCTCTTTTAATCTTACTGAAAGCGAAGCAGCAGCAGGATCACCAGCACGCCCCCCAGCATAGTTATTTAAACCCACGTGAATTTTTCCATCCAAGAAGGTTCCAGCGGTTAAAACCACCTTTTTAGCTCTAAACTCCAAACCCATTTGAGTAACAACGCCTTGAACCTCGTCACCAATGACCAATAGGTCTTCTACCGACGCCTGAAACAAGCTGAGATTTTTTTGATTCTCTAGTCTGCGTCTAATAGCCGCTTTATATAAAATTCGATCACCCTGGGCACGCGTTGCCCGAACGGCAGGGCCTTTGCTTGAGTTGAGGATTCGAAACTGAATTCCGGCCTCATCAGTAGCCGCCGCCATCGCGCCACCCATCGCATCAATTTCTTTGACCAAATGACCTTTACCAATTCCACCAATGGAAGGGTTGCAGCTCATAGCCCCCAAATTCTCAATGCTGTGAGTAATTAAGAGGGTGTCACAACCCATACGAGCGGCAGCAAGGGCGGCTTCGGTCCCTGCGTGACCGCCACCAATAACAATGACATCGAAATTTTTGGAATAGCGCATGATTTGCCTCTGATAGGGCGATGATCATAGCATTTTGTTTGTTTCACGTGAAACAATTCTTTAAGGCTTAATTAAAGTTTTAACCGTAAAATTGTAAGTTATTGATTTAATTGAATATTTACTTTATTTAGGATAAAAATGCAACTTAAAATAGCAAGGCATTGATTTAATGTTTGGCCTTGAATAAGGCTGATATTTCCCCAACAACTCCACGACGGAATGCCAAAACACAAACTACAAATATGAAGCCTGTAGCAATAGTGCTCCAGGAGCCGATATTTGCCAGGTAATTTTGTAGGCCGACCACAATACCAGCGCCAACTACCGGGCCTAAAATAGTGCCCATACCACCCAATAAAGTCATCAAAACAACCTCACCAGACATATGCCAATGAACATCGGTAAGTGTTGCCAATTGAAACACTAGGGATTTCATAGATCCCGCTAAACCTGATAGGGCGGCGGAGATAACAAAAGAAATTAATTTAAAGCGATCAACGTTGTAACCAAGAGAAATTGCACGGGGCTCATTCTCACGGATTGCTTTTAATACCTGACCAAATGGTGAGTGAACAATTCGCATTATGAGTGCGAAACCCAAAAGAAATACCGCCAATACAAAATAGTACATATTGGTATCAATACTTAAATCAATCAATCCAAACAAAGTTCCGCGAGGCACCCCTTGAATTCCATCTTCGCCGCCAGTAAACGGAAGTTGGACTGCTAAAAAGTACACCATTTGGGATAAAGCCAAAGTGACCATCGCAAAATAAATGCCTTGTCGACGAATGGCCAAGGAACCCATTAACCAACCAAGCGCGCCTGAACCAAGGACACCCAGAACGATGCCAGCCTCAGGTGATAAGCCTAACTGCTTACAAAAATAAGCTGTAATGTAAGCGGAGGTCCCAAAGAAAGCGGCATGACCGAATGAAAGTAGGCCCGTAAAACCCAGTAATAGATTGAAGGCGCAAGCAAACAATGCAAAACACAGCACCTTCATTGCAAAAACTAAATAGATAAAATCCTGAAAAGGCAAGAGTAGAGCTATAAAGACCAGCGCAATATAAAGCGCTTTTAATTTTGGATTCATGATTATTTCTCTCTGCCAAAAAGACCCGCGGGGCGAATGAGTAATACGATCGCCATAATGACAAAAATAACCACGCCCGAAGCCTCTGGGTAGAAAACTTTAGTAAGCCCCTCAACCAGACCCAATGCAAGACCGGTGAGAATGGCTCCCATGATTGAACCCATGCCACCAATAACCACCACCGCAAAAACGACAATGATGAGATTAGAACCCATCAATGGATTTACCTGAAAAATGGGTGCGGCTAAAACACCAGCAAAGCCAGCAAGACCAACGCCGTAGGCATAAGCCAACGAAATCATAAGAGGAACATTAATACCAAAAGCTTGAAGTAATTTTGGATTCTCCGTTCCTGCGCGTAAATATGCCCCTAACTTAGTTCGCTCAATTACAAACCAAGTTGAGAAGCAAACGGTTAAAGATATAAACACAACCCAAATACGATATTTCGGTAAGATGATGCCAATTGAATCTAACGGTATTGCGCCTTGTAATATATCCGGTGCTGGGTAGCTCTCGCCTGAGATGCCATACCAATGACGCAACATACCTTCAATAATTAACGCCAACCCAAACGTCAACAGCAAACCATAGAGATGGTCAAGATGATAGAGGCGTCTAAGCATGGTTCGCTCAATAATTAAGCCGAAGCCCGCCATTACTAATGGAACAAAAATTAATGCAAACCAGTAATTAATTGATAATTCGGGCAATCCAAACCACTGACTAATTTGCGTTAATCCAATCCACGCCACAAAAGCACCCATAGTGTATTGAGCACCATGAGAAAAATTAATAATATTGAGGAGGCCAAAAATAATGGCCAACCCCAAACTTAAGATGGCATAAAACGAACCATTAATCAGCCCCACCAAGAGCTGGGCTACAAGCCCTTGAGGGGTGATTCCAAGAAGTTCAAACATGCTGATTTTTTAAATGATTTACTTGTTGACTAACTTACACTTCGATTGTGAAAGTGGAAGGGTGGCTTCAGCCGCAGGAATTGTTGCGCGCACATAGTAATAATCCCAAGGGCTTTTTGATTCAGAAGGTTTTTTCACTTCAAGCAAATACATATCATGCTCAAATTTTCCATCAGCACGAATCTTGCCTTTAAAGAGTCCGTCATCAATAGTAGTAGATTTAAGAACCTTCATAACCGCTTGAGTATCATCGGTACCTGCTTTTTGGACTGCATTCAAATATGCAAGAACTGATGAGTAAACACCTGCCTGGACCATTGTTGGCATGCGCTTGTGCAGCAACATGAAACGATTAGAGAATGCGCGAGTCTTCTCATCTTTATCCCAATAAAAACCTTCCGTTAGATACATCCCTTGCGCAGCATTTAAACCTAAAGAATGAACATCTGAAATAAACATTAATAAAGGAACAACGGTTTGTTTTTTGTTGATACCAAATTCGGATGCTTGTTTAACGGTATTAATAGTGTCCTGGCCTGCGTTGGCCAACGCGACCACATCCGCTCCACTTGCTTGCGCCTTTAAGAGGTAGGAAGAAAAATCGCTATTAGGGAATGGGTGCTTGCTTGTACCCAACACTTTTCCGCCGTTTGCAGTCACTACTGCAGTCGCATCTTTCTCAAGAGCGGCGCCAAAAGCATAGTCGGCAGTAATAAAGTACCAATTCTTTTTGCCTTGCTTAACTACTGCTTTGCCGGTGCCATTTGAAAGGGCATATGTGTCGTATGTCCAATGAACATTATTGGCGGTACATTTTTCATTGGTAATTGCTACAGATCCAGCACCAGATACCAAAGTAATTTTATTTTTTTGTTCGGCAACTTCCATTACAGCCAGTGCAACGTTGGTCGATACCAACTCAACAATGACATCTACACCATCTTTGTCATACCACTCACGAGCTTTATTCGCAGCAATATCAGCTTTATTTTGATGATCGGCACTAACCAACTCAATCTTTTTACCTATGACGGTCCCATCTTTAGAAAAGTCAGCAATAGCCATTTTTGCTGCAATAACAGCACCAGGACCGGCCAAATCTGAGTAGGTAGATGAAAGGTCGGTTAGGACACCAATCTTTACAACGTCACCGCTAACTTTAGAATTATTTTGTGCAAAAACCGGGTTTGCACCTAACATCGTTGCCGCAACTAGACATGCGGTTAATTGCTTTAATTTCATTTCCGTCTCCTGTAGGAATCCACTAAACACCAAGATACTCATTTAATAAGGTGGCTTTTTCCGCTAATTCATTTTGATTTACCACCTCAACAACTTTTCCATGCTCAACAACATAATGACGATCCGCTAGGGGCGCAGCAAATCTAAAGTTTTGCTCAACCAAGACAATGGTGTAGCCTTTTTTTCTAAGACTTACTACCACCTCACCAAGTTTTTGAACAATCACAGGGGCTAAGCCCTCAGTAATCTCATCCAAAAGTAAGAGTTTTGCCCCGGTTCTTAAAATGCGAGCCATAGCCAACATTTGTTGCTCACCCCCTGATAACCTTGTGCCAGGGCTGTTGCGTCTTTCATAAAGATTGGGAAACATGTCATAAATCTCATCTAACCCCATTCCGCCCGAGGCAATTTCAGGTAAGAGTAAAAGATTTTCTTCGGTTGTTAGGCTGGCAAAAATACCTCGCTCTTCAGGGCAATAACCCACCCCAAGTCGAGCAATTTTGTAGGTTGGCATACTAATAGATTCTTGGCCATAGATGCGTACAGATCCCATTCGCTTACTAGTAAGCCCAAGAATGGTTTTGAGAATAGTGCTACGACCAGCACCATTACGCCCAAGTAAAGTAACCACCTCACCATTTTTTACAGAGAAATTCACTCCATGAAGAATATGAGACTCTCCATACCAAGACTCTAGGTCAACTACTTCAAGGGCGTTTTGAGTCATAAAACGTCCCCACCCTGACTGCCCATATAAGCCTCAATGACTAGCGGGTTATTGGAGACCTCTTGATAATCCCCCTCAGCCAATACAGAGCCACGCTGCAATACAGTTATTCGGTCAGCAATAGAAGAAACAACCTTCATATTGTGCTCAACCATGAGAATGGTGCGGCCTTTTGCCACCCGATCAATTAGCTCGGTAACGCGCTCCACATCCTCATGCCCCATACCTTGTGTGGGTTCATCAAGAAGCATGAGTTCCGGCTCCATAGCAAGAGTTGTGGCTATCTCCAAGGCTCTTTTGCGCCCATAAGCAAGGTTTAATGTGTCTTCGTGAGCAAACTCACTTAAGCCAACCTCCTGCAAAATCTCCATAGCTCGTTCATTTAATACATTTAGAGAGTTGCCAGGTTTCCAAAAATGAAATTCCGTTCCCAGCCCCCGTTGTAGTGCTACCCGTACATTTTCCATAACAGTCATATGGGGAAATATGGCCGATATTTGGAAAGAGCGAATCACACCGCGCCTAGCTATTTGTGCTGGGCGCTCTTTGGTGATATCAAAACCGTTAAATAGGATTTGGCCGCTACTTGGTTCTAAAAATTTGGTGAGTAAATTAAAACAAGTGGTTTTTCCAGCTCCATTTGGGCCAATTAAGGCGTGGATAGTACCCCTTGTGACCTCCAGGTTAACGTCACTTACAGCGGAAAAGCCTTTGAAAGTTTTCCCTAATCCAATCGTTTTGAGTATTGTCTCTTGCAATTTTTATTTCCTTTACCCTCTTGGTGGGGCAAGAAAATAAGAATACCCTTAAGACTGGTGCTCGGCTATATAGCAATAACCCTAAAGCACCGCTGAGGTGAAAATGAGTTATTTGGTTTGGGTGGCTTTTAAGTAATTTTGTATAGCAAGCTGTGCAGTGCTATCTAAAACATCCAACGGAATGCGTTGAGAGCCTTGAACAATCATTAAGGCATAAGGCTTAGCTAGTGCTGACGCCTCTGGGCACAAATGTAATTCATCACCAAATGAGGGTGATTGAGTGCGCCAATAGTTAATTGCCGCTTCAAGTTGTTGAATAGTTAAAAACAACATGGGGTGTAAAAGATGAATTACTTGTTTTTAAGCGCCAACATTGTGCCGCGACATTTTTTTGCACCACAACGACACTCGTAGTCTTTTTTCATTTGCTTTGAAATATGACCCTCTACATCTAAAGAATAGTCATAAAAAAGCTCTTCACCAACCTTGAGGTCCCTCTTGGCGTATATAAAAACCCGCGGCTCTTTGTTAAACACATCTTCTCTTGCCTCACAACTTGGTTTACAAGAGTGATTTATCCATCTTGCAGCATTACCACCAAATTTTGCATCGATTACACGCCCATCCTCTAGAGAAAAATAGAAGGTGTGATTAGGCTCTTTTGGGTTGTGTGGATGACGCTTCTCAGCTAACTTCCAACTTATGCGCTCGCCCTTGTACTCAATAATTGCCTCACCTTTTTTGATGGCTGTGGTTGCAAATACACCTTTTCCATGTATTGAAGATGATTTAACAATAATCCTAGAGCGCTCCAGCGTAGGGGGTTTTTCTTTCTTATTCTTCATTACTTACACATCTAAATTACGGGCAATTAATGCATTCTTTTCAATAAACGCACGACGAGGCTCAACCTCATCACCCATTAATGTCGTAAATACTTGGTCAGCTGCAATTGCATCTTCAATTCTGACTTGCAATAAGGTACGTGAGCTGGTGTCCATGGTTGTTTCCCATAATTGAGACGGGTTCATTTCACCCAAACCTTTATAGCGTTGACGACTTAGAACGCGTTCAGCCTCAGAAAGCAACCAAGAGAAAGCAGCTCTAAAGTTTTGTATAGATTGTTCTTTTTGGTTTTTATCTGGATCTCCGCGACGCACCTTCGATCCAGGAAGAACCTTTCCAGACAAAACAGCTGCTGCGTTAGATAGGCTTTGATAATCATCACCATGAACAAAATCAGAATTAATTGCTGATAGCTTCAGGTTGCCATGAATTCGACGCGAGAGTAACAATCTAAAGCGCTCAGTGCGATCTTCTTTTTGCACAATGATCTCTGGTGGCAAAGCTAACGCATTTAAAGATTCATTCAATGCAATTCTTAAGCGCTCTGCTGAATCCTGTGCAGCTTGTTCAGTATCAAGATTAAGTTGTGTGCCAGATGCGATAGCGCGTAGGGCATCTTCATCAATTGTTCTAGATAAACGATCAACAACTGATTGAATTACTTGATAGTGCTTAGCTAACTCATTTAACTCTGCACCCTGAATAATTTCACCAGTAGGTGTTTGAAGTGATGCTGACTCAAGTGCAATTTTTAAAAGTAATTGATTCAACTCTGCGTCATCTTTAATGTATTGCTCATTCTTACCAAATTTCACCTTATATAAAGGTGGTTGAGCAATATATATATGGCCACGCTCAATTAACTCTGGCATCTGCCTATAGAAGAAGGTGAGCAATAAAGTGCGAATATGGCTTCCATCAACGTCCGCATCGGTCATGATAATAATGCGGTGATAACGTAATTTATCAGCCTTATATTCTTCAATTCCAATACCTGTTCCCAAAACAGTGATTAATGTCACCACCTCTTGGCTGGCTAGCATTTTATCAAAGCGTGCTTTTTCAACGTTAAGAATTTTTCCCTTTAAAGGGAGAATTGCTTGAAACCGCCTATCCCTGCCCTGTTTAGCAGAGCCGCCAGCAGAATCACCCTCCACAATAAATAATTCTGATTTGGTTGGATCTTTTTCTTGGCAATCAGCTAACTTACCAGGCAAACCCAATCCATCAAGGACGCCTTTGCGTCTTGTCATATCCCGCGCTTTTCGAGCCGCTTCCCGAGCACGAGCAGCATCTACAATTTTGCCGCAAAGGATTTTGGCATCAGCAGGGCGTTCTTGTAAATACGCACTTAAAGCTTCAGCAACAATTTCCTCTACCGGACCACGAACCTCGCTCGAAACCAATTTATCTTTTGTTTGGCTAGAGAATTTTGGCTCAGGCACTTTAACCGATAAAACACATGCAAGACCTTCGCGCATGTCATCACCAGAAATCTCTACCTTGGCTTTTTTAGCTACTTCATGCTCATCAATATATTTATTGATCACACGGGTCATAGCAGCACGCAAACCTGTTAAATGGGTACCCCCATCTCGTTGCGGGATGTTGTTAGTAAAACAAAGCACTTGCTCACTAAAACTATCATTCCACTGCATAGATACTTCAGCAGTGATATTGCCACCCAAGTCCGAAGGGCGAATACCTTCAGCATAAAAAATATTAGGGTGTAAAACATTTTTAGTTTGATTAATGTACTCAACAAAACCTTTTACACCACCTGAAAATGCAAAATCCTCTTCTTGACCGGTGCGTTGATCGATTAATTTAATGTGTACGCCGTTATTTAAAAAAGAGAGTTCACGAATTCGTTTAACGAGAATTTCATAATGAAAAACAACTTGACCAAAAATATCCTCATCAGCTAAAAAATGGACTTCTGTTCCGGATAACTCAGTATCACCAGTCACACTAATGGGAGAGGTTAAAACGCCATTAACCTCTTCGATATTGCGATGTTGAATAACGCCACGCGCAAACTCCATGTAATGCGCCTTCCCATCACGACGAATAGTTAGTTTTAGCCATTTTGATAAAGCATTTACACAACTCACACCTACACCATGTAAGCCACCAGAAACTTTATAGCTATTTTGATCAAATTTGCCACCAGCATGAAGCTCTGTCATCACAATCTCAGCCGCACTGCGCTTTGGATCATGTTTATCATCAAACTTAATGCCTGTAGGCACGCCCCTACCGTTATCAACAATTGAGATGGAGTTATCGGTTTGAATAACAACTGTAATCTCTGAGCAGTACCCTGCCAAAGCCTCATCAATAGAATTGTCTAAAACTTCAAAAACCAAATGGTGTAAACCAGTTCCATCAGAGGTGTCTCCAATGTACATACCTGGGCGTTTACGAACAGCCTCAAGACCCTCTAGGATTTGAATCGATGATGCTCCGTACTGCTCTACTACTTTTTTTTCTTCAGTCATTTTTTTCTAAATTAAATACGCATTGGCATCACAACATACTTGAAGTTTTCTGAACCGGGTAAGGTAATAACCGCACTACTGTTTGCATCACCCAAACTGATTTGGATTTTGTCATTTTTTAGGTTCGATAAAACATCAAGTAAATAACTTACATTAAAACCAATCTCAACAGAGTCACCGTTGTATTCAGTTTCAATTTCCTCTTGAGCCTCTTCTTGTTCAGCATTGGTTGATTGAACTGTTATACGGTTAGGTGATAAAGAGAAACGCACACCCTTAAACTTATCAGTAGTGAGAATCGCTGCGCGCTGTAATGCAGCCTGCAAGAGATCACGTCCCACAATTAAGGAGTTTTTATGTCCTTTTGGGATAACTCTCTGAAAGTCTGGGAATTTACCTTCAACCAATTTGGATATCAACTCAATATCCCCAAAAGTAAATTTCACTTGATTGGATGTCAGACTAATTTCTAAAGGCTCATCAGAGTCTTCAAGTAAATGTTGACACTCCAATATCGTTTTTCGAGGAATAATAATTTCTTGCCTTTGACCTGAGCCAGAAGGAGGTTCAGTTAGTGTTATTTGCGAAAAAGCTAAACGATGTCCATCAGTTGCTACAGCAATAACTTCTTTTCCTTCAATTACCAACAACATACCGTTTAAGTAATAACGAATATCTTGTTGAGCCATAGCGAAGTGCACTTGACTTACTAATTGCCGAAAGCTTTTTTGAGACATCCTCCAACTTGCCGTTACCTCACCAACACTTTGCATCACTGGAAATTCAGTTGCAGAAAGAGTTTGCAACGAAAAACGACTTTTACCGCTTTGGACAACCATACGGTTATCTTTTAAATTTAGTGAAACAGGCCCCTCAGGGAGGGCTCGCAAAATATCTAATAATTTTCTAGCCGCCACAGTAGTCGTGACATCTTCAACGCCAACACCAAAAATCGCGTTAGTAGTAATTTGAATTTCAATATCCGTAGAGATAAAGGAAACCTTCTCACCTTGTTTCTTAAATAAAAGATTCGCCAAAATTGGAAGTGTATGACGACGCTCAACAATGCCACTAACAACTTGTAGGGGTTTTAATAAACTGTCACGTGAAGTGTTAACGAGTTGCATTGCTTTTAAATCCTTGTATATATCTTAGTAGTAATAGTAATAAGGCGGCTTATTTCGGTGGATAACTCAAAAACCTTATTTAATTCAACACGTTGCAAACAAAAAAAACTGTGGAAAACTTTTGTATAAACCTTGCATAAATCTTGGATAACTTTCCTACAGTATCCTATTTTTGCATGAAGCTAAGCCTTTCCACAATTTATCCACATCCAGTCCCCAAACTTATCCCTAGGGCTATCCACAACCTTATCCACAGGAAAATCTATGCCTTTAAGGTCTGTTCAATCA
>Ga0364918_10125_pt2 | contig 19366 bp, 15 predicted proteins | sample SorcelJu500001C6_2_FD_206957 | JGI IMG/M metagenome (GOLD analysis project Ga0364918, IMG submission 206957) | Enriched cells from Trout Bog Lake Hypolimnion, Wisconsin, USA - BchlTB.June20.5000.01.C6 | ecosystem: Environmental > Aquatic > Freshwater > Lake > Hypolimnion/Profundal zone | place... | reverse complement strand
GTTATTGTAGGATTTCAACATTGCATGCCCACCATTAGCAAGCCATTCTGACGAGTTATGGTTTTCAAGGTAATCGAGAAACATCAATTCATGATTGCCCATGATAAAATGACACGAGTATGTTAAGTCGAGTTCGATGAGATAGTCCACTACTTCTTTTGAACGTTCTCCCCGATCAATAACATCCCCTAAAAAAACCAGCTGGTCGTCGTGATCAGGGTGAATCAGTTCAATCAGTTTTTTCAGAGAGAGAAGACATCCATGTATATCTCCTATCGCTATAATACGTCGGTTTTGAGATAACGCAGTTTGCATAGTTTTTTATTACTCATAAAAACAGTATAGGATACGTTAATATTATCAATACTATCTTCTTCCTTTTCGAATGTAAATATTATTCTATTGAGACAGAAAATGGGTTAACAATATATCAGAGAATTCATCATAAAATTTCATTTTCACGGTGTTGGAAATGATGAAAATTACGGAATAATATTTAGATTAAATTCTTATAAAGGAAGAATGTAACCAGAAGCATGAAGATATGGTCGGGAAGGGATGAACATAGAGATAAAGAAATATATTACGGCAATAATTACGCCAATTTTTTCTTTAACTGCTGGCGAACAGTATGCTGAGGGGTCTGTAGCTTTATCCTTTATTTTTCCGAATATTTATGGAAAGTCACTTATCAATTTCTACTTATACGGGGTACAATATAACGATACTATTTTTTACGGTGTTGAAGTAGAAGCACGCTTTCCTTATTATCATGGCGCAGCATTGAGCAACCATGTCGCTGATGGAGTTGCGTTGATAGGTTAGGATGTTGGAAACCCGGTTGACAAACTTGGTTTTCAAGCAATTGTTTGATAAGTATAAAAAAGATTACATATCGTTATTGTCAGGTGGTTGTTGCTGAGTGTATTTCTTGCAGGTCAGTTTTTTTATTGTCTTAAATAGCTTATCATGCGCGGGTTAACAAAAATTCTTATAGTTATAATTCTTTCATTCCAATGCCTTTATTTATCCTGCTGGAACGTTAAGGCATTAGCTGTTCAAGATGTTCTTGGTGTTTCTTCAGTCAGAGAGGATTCTTTTCCACTTTCTAATGTAGAATCATCCCCTTATAAAGATATACCCGGCCCAAATTACCCCTTAATCCAGGATTCATATTTTACCGACAATGTGGGAAACATTCTCATGGTCGTAAACGTACTTGGCGCGGTTAAAAAGCCGGGTCAAATTGTGGTGCAGGAAAATGCCGATTTTGCTTCAATTTTTACTGAGGCTGGGGGCATAACTGAGAATGCAAACTTAAAAAAAGTACTTGTTTCGAGGAAAGAGCCAGACAGTAATGGCATACAGGCCTATAAAATTGATCTGAGGGGGTACTTTAAAACAGGGGATCGTTCTTCATTTATTGTTTTTAAACCGAACGATACCATCATCATTCCGGAAAAAAGCGGTTTAACATTAGAAACCTTTTCTCGTTATATAGGTATAATGGTTTCGGGTGCTACCGGGGTATTCTATTTAAAGAGCTTGTAACAACAGAAATAAATATTTCATGACTGAATACACCGAGCGCCAAAACGATGAGTCTGATTTCGAGCAATCCCAAGGGTCGGAATTAAGAATTAAAGAGATTATTGGCAATATTAAACGCAGGAAGTATACGATACTACTTATTTTTTTTCTGACACTTTCCATTGCCTATATTAACTTCAAGATTACTCCCCCACAATATCGTGCCCAAGCGATTTTACTGATTACGCGTACTTCCAACAGTCCATATGATACATTTTTTTTCAATTCCCAGTCTGAATCCGAAACCAAAAAAGACGCAGAGCTGCTTAAATCAATGCCCATTGCGGAGCTGACGGTTCAAGAACTTATCAAAAGCCCCCAAAGGGACTCGCTTGAATTCTTTGGAAAACGCAACTATCGATCGCATTTATCTCTGTTGCTTTCAAAATTTTTGCCATTTAACAGGCTAGAAGGAAAAAAAATAAACCTGAAAAAGGTGCAAAACGCTGAAGAGAGTCTGCGGCAATATACTGTTCAGATGAACAGTCGAATCCAGGTTAATATGGTCCGTGAAACAAATTTATTGAAAATCTCAGTTGTAAGCCCATTTCCTGATGAATCCGTTTTTTTAACAAACACTCTCAGTCGAGTCTATAGAAGCACAAGTATTAAACGCAATTCCGAAAAGTACTTTCAAACGAACTTGTATGTATCTTCAATGCTTGAAGAGCAGGGAAAAGAGGTCGAACAAACCGACAAACTGCTTGCCCAGTACATGAAGGACAATGAAATCTATGAGCTTACCGGCAACGTTCAGCAGTTGCTTGGTCAGGTTTCCGAAGCCGATGCCAAGTACAATGAAATTATGGCTGAATACCATATTGCCCAGAACAACCTTAATTTTCTTGAGAAGAAACTTTCCGAAACCGATAAAGTGCTCAGTTCACAGATATCACAGAATGTCAATGCAAAACTTGGTTCCATACTCGAAGAGATCAGAACTCGAGAATCAGAGTATGTTCGGTTGGTATCCGAAAAAGGTTCTGATAACTCTGAGGTAAAAACAAAAAAGCAGCAGCTTGATGGAGTGAAAACTCGTTATGAACAGCTCAGCCGCAGTAAAATTGCCGGAGAAATCGGTTTTGCAGGCAAGACTCAAAAAAACAACTTCGATCTAATTTCTGAGAAGCTTCAGATTGAAAGAAAACTCAACAATCTTACCTTCAGTGCGGGAGAGTACAGCCGACTCAAGGAAAGTAACGAGGCCAGGATCAAGTTATTACCAAAAAAACAACAAGAATTTCTTAAACTACAGAGAGACGCTGATGTTTCAAGAAAAACCTACATTTCTCTAAAAGAGAAGCTTGATCAAAGCCGTATAATGCTGGCTTCTGAAGTGGGAGAAGTCTCAATTATCGGCAATGCATTTCGTCCTTCTGTACCAGATAATTCCAGCCCCCTTAATAGCATCATCTCGGCATTGGTTTTTGCGGGCTTTCTATCAATTGGATATGTCTTTATAGCAGAGTCTCTGGACGGTACTGTAAAAGACGAGTTATTTTTCAGGAATTGCGGCTTACATACCATGGCAGTAATACCGTTCATTTTTCAAAATAACAATCAGAATTTTTCTGAGACTCAATCCGCTCTTAACGTTTTTTACCGGTTTAAAAATAGAGTACTTAAAAAAATATATAGAGTAACCGGTCAATCCTTAACATCAAGGATATCTGCAAATCCGACAAGGTTTTCGCCGCTCTTAACAGAAAAGTTATCTTCGCGATTTGCTGAATCTTTCCGCATGCTTCGTTCAGCACTTATCTTTAACCGTATTGATGATCCACTCAAAACAGTAATTATATCAGGCACTGCAATCGGAGAAGGAAAATCAACTATCTGTTCCAATATCGCTGCTGCATTTGCTCTCAGCGGTAAAAAAATCCTCATAGTTGATTGCGACCTGCGACTTGCCATGCAGCACAACATATTTACCCTCCAGCGAGAGCAAGGCCTCTCCGATTATCTTTTCAGCGAGCAGAAAACAATAGATGACAGCTACTTTAAGCCAACAACAATAGATAATCTGTTTTTACTCACTGCGGGTAAAAAAATACCAAATCCTAATGAAGTGCTCGGATCAGAAAAAATGCATGATCTTATCAAAGAACTTGAAGGGAGGTTCGATAAAGTTTTTTTCGACACTCCACCCTTGTTTTTAAGCGATGCTGCACAACTTGCACATTACGTTGACGGTATTCTTCTTACTGCCCGATTGAACTATTCAGAAAGAAGGATTTTGAAAGAGTACGTAGCAGATGGTTTTTTAAAATCTCATATACTTGGTATTGCCCTTATTGATCCACGTAAACCAAAACCATACGGGTATGGTAAGTACGGGTATGGTAAGTACGGGTATGGTAAGTACGGGTATGGTAAGTACGGGTATGGCGAAAACCAAGAAAGTTGATGTTTAGTATTTTTTCAGCTGACAGTTTAAGAATGTTATTATCAAACATTATTAATAACCTGTTTAAGCTTTCTCTATATCGCAAACGCCAGTTCGCAATATGTATTGACACTTTTTCGGCAATGCTGTCGGTATGGCTGGCATTTTCTCTTCGTTCAGATGTATTGCATTGGCCATCAGGAGGACAGTGGATTATATACCTCATGGCTCCTTTTCTCACTGTGCCCATTTTTTTTCGGTTTGGTCTTTATCATACTATATATCGTTATAATGGTTTTTATGCATTCAAAACCATTATAAAAGCCGCATCTCTCTGTGGTATTATATTTCTGTCAATAGTGCTTCTCCTCAATATAGAAAACGTACCTCATTCAATAGGAGTGCTGCAGCCTCTAATCTTTTTGCTGGTTACAGGCGGAAGTCGAGCACTGGTCCGCTATTTTTCTTCGATGGAAAACGTAACAGACAAGAGAACCTGCACCCCTTCAGAATCTCTTTTAATTTATGGTGCAGGCTCAGCAGGTTTACAGATCGCTACAGCTCTTCAACGAACTTCAAAATATCATATTGAAGGTTTAATCGATGATAATAAGGATCTCCAAGGTCGGAATATAAATGGCATAGGAGTACTCAGCCCTGAAAACGCTCAATTACTTATCGAACAGAAGCGAATCAAAAACGTTATCCTCGCACTACCATCAGCAAGCCAGATCCGTCGCAATGAAATCATTAACTTTTTCCGCAAATATCCCGTACACATAAGGACACTTCCCTCAATAGAAGATCTTGCAGACGGAAAGGTAACCCTATCCGATCTGAAAGATATTGACGTTGAGTACCTGCTCGACCGAAAACCTGTATCGATCGATCATACTCTTATAACTAACAACATCGCTGAGAGGGTGGTGATGGTAACCGGAGCAGGTGGTAGTATCGGAAGCGAACTTTGCCGCCAACTCCTGCAATCTCAACCTTCGAAGCTACTTCTGATTGACAATGCTGAACACAATCTCTATTCTATACACTCCACTCTAGAGCAGCGCGTTATAAAAACAGGTTCAGGAACAGAACTTATTCCATTACTTTGCGATGTTACTGATGAACGGCGAATTGCCGAAATATGCAGTGTATTCAAACCTGCCATAATATACCATGCTGCAGCGTATAAGCACGTTCCCATGGTCGAGCATAATCCTATAGAAGGAGTTCGTAACAACGTTTTTGGTACCCTCTCCATCGTAAAAGCAGCTTTCAGTTGCGCAGTGCAAAACGTTATCCTTGTCAGTACCGATAAGGCAGTCCGTCCCACCAATGTTATGGGCGCCAGTAAACGCCTTTGCGAAATGATAATCCAGTCATTTGCCGATATCTCAGAAACCACCTGTTTTTCCGCCGTGCGTTTCGGAAATGTACTTGCATCAAGCGGTTCAGTAATTCCTATTTTCCGTCGCCAGATCCAGAATGGCGGCCCCTTAACCCTTACCCATAAGGATATTACCCGATACTTCATGACGATTCATGAAGCGGCACAACTTATCATTCATGCGGGGATAATGGCTTCAGGAGGAGATGTCTTTCTCCTTGATATGGGTAATCCAGTAAAAATTATGGATCTTGCCCGCAACATGATAAACCTCTCCGGTCTAACAGTTAGAGATGAGCACGATCCCGAAGGAGATATAGAAATCCACATCACAGGTCTCCGTCCGGGTGAAAAACTCTACGAAGAGCTGTTGATAGATAACAATCCAGAATCTACAACCCACCCACAAATTTATAAGTCAAATGAACACTTTCTGCCATGGTCAGCCCTTCAGCATGAATTGACTCAATTGAGTATCACCATCAAGAAAAATGATGTGCAAAACATCAAACATCTCTTAAAAAAACTGATACCAGAATATAAACCCAACTCAGCAACAACCGATCTACTGGTGTTAGAACAAGAAAAAGAACTTTTGAATCAATCATTCGAAACAATACTTAATCACAAGAAAAACGGTATAAAGAGTTAACTCTTTATACTATATTAAGTAATGCTAATCTTAAGAGCCATCAAGACGTCATACTTCAAGCTCTTACATTTAAAAACAACTACCAATCAACATTCAGTCGAGTAATCCCAACTGTGACTGAAAGAAGCGGAGCTATTAACTCAATAATTTTTTAATTTTTTCTTCTTGTAAAAACCTATTTTCCAAGAGATTGTTCTACGGTCATTGATGTTTTATATCTCGCGGAATGGAAATAATCCGCTTTCATAATTCACATTAAACGGTGACTCCCTTGAAAAAACTATTTCCTTTATTTGTCCTCCTTTCCCTATTTGCACTTCCGGCTGAGGGTGCACTACCTGCGTGGATTGATACGCTGCAGGTATCTGCCGGCGTCAACCTTTCCAAACAAACGCCACCCCCATTCTGGGTATGGGCAAACCAGGACGGCCGGCAGGGAACACTCAGCACTCGACCCTCAACACTCAGCACTTTACGACTACGCTTAAATAAATCACCCAGCCCCGACAAGGCGCTTGATTATAATTATGGCTTCGATATATCGTCAACCAATAACGGTGTTGTAGTCACTGACGTATACGGCGGACTCACTTACAAAAAAGTCAAGCTAACCCTCGGCCGTAAATCGGAGTTTTTCGGCCTGCCCGACTCTCTGCTTTCTGTTGGTCCTGAAGTCTATACCCGCAACGCTCCCACCATTCCAAAAATATCGATTGCAACCAACGGCTATATAAACATCAATTCCTGGTTAGCAGTCAATGCCTTCTTTGCTCACGGATGGATGGGTCAGGACGAGCAGGTTAAAAACCTCTATCTTCAGCAAAAGTTTGTCTTCCTCCGGTTTGGAGGAACAGAAATTGATGAAGGGATCAACTTCTACGCAGGTGCTCACGACGTTTGCTGGTGGGGGGGCGACGGCAACCCCTCCTCCTTCAACGATTTTATTAAAGCTTTTTTTGCCTTCCATGGTGTATCCAATGCCAGCATAAACGACCAGATCGGCTCTCTCGGCGACCACCGCGGTACCATCGAATTCGCCCTTAGATATAAAGAGGACTTACAGGACTGGCTTTTCTACTGGCAAACCATGTACGAAGACAGCAGCGGCTTTGTCTTCATCTACCCGGGCGACTTCCTTGTCGGTGGTTCATGGATCAACAAATCCCCCGACAGTCACGTTGCACGAATCAACATCGAGCTGCTCGACACTCGCAAAGACGGTTTCAACCCAAAACACGTCTTTGATAACTACTTTAACGGCCAGTACGGTGGATGGGTAAACCAAGGCTATGCCATAGGAACTCCCTACATCCCCTTTACACAAACAGGCCCTCCTTTATACCCAGGCGGACCAAACAGCTATGTTGCCCAAAACCGGGTCAAAGGGATAAGCCTTGGCATCATGACCCATTTCAGCGAATCCTTTAATCCGGTCTTCCACATCGCCCAGGTAGAGTACTACGGTAACTTTCTTGACTACTCTCCCTTACTAAGCGACCCAACAATCAAGGTCATAGCTACCGCCATCACTAACACCAGCAAACTCGGCGACGGGTGGAGCATTGGTCAACAGCTCTTTCTCGACGTGAGCAAAAACAGCAAACCCAATCCGGCCATCGGCCTAAGCATAACAAAGCAATTCAACTAATGGTAACCACCTTCTGTTCATGTCGCCCATCAACATAGCAATAATCGGCCTTGGTTACGTTGGCCTTCCCCTAGCCGTTGAATTCGCAAAAAAATACCCTGTAACGGGCTTCGACATCAAGCAGGAAAGAGTCGACACCTTAAAACAAGGTCGGGACACCACCCTTGAAGTCACTTCAGAGGAACTGCGCAGCGTACTCCGCGAAAGTAATTCTCCCGTCATCGAGAAATCAACAGGTCTTTTTATAACAAGTGATGCAAAAGCTCTTGCAGATGCAAATTACTACATCGTTACAGTTCCAACACCAACAGATAAAAATAACCGGCCAGACCTGTCACCACTCATCAAAGCCAGTGAAACCATAGGTAAAGTGCTCAAACCTGGCGACATAGTCATTTACGAATCAACAGTCTACCCCGGAGCCACAGAAGAGGAGTGCGTCCCCATACTCGAACGGGTCTCAGGCCTGACATACGGTAACACCCAACCCTCAGCCCAAACAACTCAGCACTCAGCACTCAGCACTCAGCACTTCTTTTGCGGCTACTCACCGGAAAGGATCAACCCCGGCGACAAAGAGCATACCGTTACCAAAATCAAAAAAGTCACCTCAGGCTCAACCCCTGAAGCTGCCCAAAAAATCGACCAACTCTACCGCTCAATCATCACCGCCGGCACACACCTTGCCTCATCCATCAAGGTCGCCGAAGCAGCAAAAGTCATCGAAAACTCCCAGCGCGACATCAACATTGCCTTTGTCAACGAACTCGCCATGATTTTCAATCGTCTAGGCATCGATACTCATGAAGTGCTCGAAGCAGCCGGCACTAAATGGAACTTTCTTCAATTTAAACCCGGCCTTGTCGGTGGCCACTGCATCGGAGTTGACCCCTACTATCTCGCCCAGAAAGCACAAGAAAGTGGTTACTATCCCGAAATCATTCTTGCCGGCAGAAGACTCAACGACAACATGGGCAAATATATAGCATCTGAAGTAGTCAAACTCATGATCGCCAGAGACTATAAGGTCAAAGGGGCACGAGTACTTATGCTCGGCATTACCTTCAAGGAAAACTGCCCCGATATCCGCAACACGCGCGCAGTTGATATAGCCAACGAACTGAAACAATATGGTGCAGAGGTTGAAATATATGATCCATGGGCTGATCCAGAGGAAGTTAAACACGAATACAGTATAGAATCCCTCTCTGTCCTTAACGGCCATCATTACGACGCACTTATTCTCACTGTTGCACACGACCAATTTAAAACCATTGATATCCGTCAGCTTCTCTCCAGCACCAACGGCATTGTATACGATGTCAAAGGCGTGCTACCCCGTGAGCAAGTGGACGGCAGATTATAAGAATATGAAAACCGAAACACCCCAGATTATCCGCCTCTCAACCCCCCATATGAGCGGTCGAGAGATGAAGTATGTTGTTGATGCTATGGAGCGTAACCAGGTATTCCCGCTCGGGCAAAATGTTGCAGATTTTGAAAATGCCCTTCGTATTTACAGCGGCGCAGGGGCCTGCTCATGCCTCTCATCTGGCACAGCAGCCATCCATATCGCCCTTATCATACTCGGTGTTCAGCCAGGCGATGAAGTGATCTGTTCAACATTCACCTTTGCCGCTTCAGCCAACCCGATTGTTTACCTCAAAGCAATACCGGTCTTTATTGATTCAGAACCTTCAACCTGGAACATGGACCCCAACCTGCTCAGACAAGCCATTCAAGAAAGGATTCGTAAAACCGGAAAAAAGCCTAAACTCATTCTTCTCGTTCATCTCTACGGTATGCCAGCCGATATGGAAGGCATCATGGCCATCTCAAAAGAGTTCGATATCCCAGTCCTTGAAGATGCCGCCGAAGCACTCGGTTCAACATACGACGGACGTCACTGTGGCACCTCAGGCATCATGGGTGTTTATTCTTTCAATGGCAACAAAATCATAACCACCTCAGGCGGGGGAGCACTCATATCTTCCAATGAAACGTTCTGCCGTCAAGCCATTTTTCTTGCAACCCAGGCTCGAGATGAGGCACCACATTACCAGCACTCACAAATAGGGTACAACTATCGAATGAGCAACATCTGTGCCGGTATCGGGCTCGGTCAGATGGAGGTACTTACAGATCGAATAACAAAAAGGCGCGAGCATAACACATTCTATCGAAATGTATTTCAAAATAGAAAAGGTATCACCTTCTTAACAGAACCATCTCATCGATACCATTCAAACTACTGGCTTACCACCATTCTGATCAACCCTACCGACACAGGAGGTGTAACTAGTGAGGATTTATGTCTCAAACTGAAGCAACACAACATAGAAACCCGACCGCTCTGGAAACCAATGCATCTCCAACCAATATTTGCATCATACCCAAGCTACACTAACGGAGTCTCTGAATCCCTTTTCACCAAAGGCCTCTGCCTGCCCTCCGGATCACTAATGACTGACACCCAAAGGGAATTCGTAGCCGAAACACTTTTGAATACCATCAACATGTCATGTTGAGCCCAGCACTCAGCACTGTCGTCTCAGAACTTAGCACTTAGAACTCAGCACTGTTTTTGCCTATGCTATCCAACTCCTCAATCCTAATTACCGGCGGCACAGGTTCTTTCGGCCATACCTTCGTCCCCTTGACTCTCGCAAAATACAACCCTCGTCGCTTAGTCATATACTCCCGTGACGAAATGAAACAGTGGGAAATGGCCAAACTTTACGGTAACGACCCAAGAGTCCGTTTCTTCATTGGTGATGTGCGCGATAAAGATCGTCTTTCACGTGCACTTACTGGTATTGAGTATGTCGTTCACGCAGCAGCTACGAAAATTGTTCCAACAGCTGAATACAATCCGTTCGAATGTGTCAAGACTAATGTTGTCGGAGCAATGAATCTTATTGATGCTTGTATTGACCATGGCGTTAAGCGTGTTGTTGCCCTTTCGACTGACAAGGCAAGTAGCCCGGTTAATCTTTATGGAGCTACAAAATTAACCTCCGACAAGCTCTTTATAGCTGGTAACTCATATTCTGGCGGTGCCGATACTCGCTTTGCAGTAGTCCGTTACGGCAACGTTATGGGTTCACGGGGATCGGTGATCCCTTACTTTCTTGCCCTTGCAGATCAGGGTGTTTTACCCATTACCGATGAGCGGATGACCCGCTTTATGATTACACTTGAACAGGGAGTTGAACTTGTCTGGCATGCTTTTGAGGATATGGTTGGTGGTGAAATATATGTGAAAAAGATCCCTTCCATGTCATTGCTGGATATTGCGCGAGCCGTTGCACCGGATGCTCAACATGATATCGTTGGCATTCGCCCAGGTGAAAAACTCCATGAGCAGATGATCAGTTTCGAGGATGCTCCGCATACTTATGAATATGCAAGCCATTACAAAATATTGCCATCAATCCACAATTGGAGCCGTGACCCTGAGCGAATAAACGGAGGTAACCCCGTTGGTCTCGACTTTACCTACTGTTCCGACAACAACACCCAATGGATGAGCATTGATGCATTAAGTACTTGGATTCAGGTGAATCGTGAACATATTGGCAGGATCTGACCACTATGATTCCCTACGGACGTCAAAATATTAACAAGGCTGACATCGACGCAGTCGTTGCAGTTCTCCATTCAGACTTCTTAACCCAAGGCCCTGTTGTCCCCGCTTTCGAAAAAGCCATTGCCTGTTATTGCAACGCGCAGTATGCCTTAGCAGTCAACAGCGCAACCAGTGCTTTACATATTGCATGTTTGGCATTGGGTGTAAAGAAAGGTGATATCGTCTGGACAACAGCCATAACATTTGTAGCCAGTGCCAATTGTGCACTGTATTGCGGCGCTACGGTGGATTTTGTGGATATCGATTTCCAAACCTACAACTTAAGTGTAGAACGCCTGCAGGAAAAGCTTGAGGAGGCTGAAAAGGCAGGCGCCCTACCCAAAGTCGTTATTCCAGTGCATCTGTGCGGTCAACCTTGTGATATGGAAGGTATTCATGCCCTCAGTAAATACTATGGCTTTAAAATCATAGAAGATGCCTCACATGCCATTGGCGGACGCTATAAAGATGAACCAGTAGGTAATTGCCAATACAGCGATATCACCGTTTTCAGTTTTCACCCAGTCAAAATAATCACAACAGGGGAGGGGGGGCTTGCTCTAACCAATAATAATCAGTTAGCAAAAAGCATGCGTCACTTGCGTTCTCATGGCATCACAACTGATCCTGCAGATATGCATCCTCGGCCTGAGGGAGAACTTTGGAATTACCAACAGATAAATCTCGGTTATAACTACCGCATGACAGATATTCATGCAGCATTAGGCATAAGTCAAATGCATCGGCTTGATGAGTTTGTTATTTTGCGTCATACTTTGGCCAGGCGATATAATCAAATGTTATCCGCCTTGCCAGTGGTTCAGCCCTGGCAGCATCCTGACGGCTATACCAGCTATCATCTTTATGTTATTCGCTTGAAACTCGATGAAATCAGCAAGACACAAAGGGAAGTCTATGAGATGCTCAGGGCTGCAGGGGTACTCGTCAATCTTCATTATATACCTGTTTATCGCCAGCCATATTATGAGCAAATGGGATTTTCTGCGGGTTACTGTGCTGAAGCGGAGCAATATTATTCAGAGGCGATTAGCCTGCCTATGTATCCGGGACTTACTGAACAGCAGCAGGATTATGTGGTAAGCGTACTCGAAAATGTGTTAATTGGTCAGGGTCGTCGTGATAGCTGAGTTGTTAGGTCACATAACCGGGTCATCCGGACTTTCAGTAAAAAGTCGTATTGATAATAAAGAGTTATGGGAAGAGACATTCAACCACCTGTCCTATAAACCCGTTGCGTATTCGAATGCCAGCATTGATTACCAGTTAGCTTACCAGCATGGGCATGGTGGTACTTGGCATGATTTGTCGACAGTCATCTTTTGGGATAACAAACCGGTTGCCCTATGGCCTCTGAGTATCTCGATAAAAGAAAATACGGCAAAAATAACATCTCAGGGTCTTCCCGTTATGGCTCCGATTTTTGTTGCGGATAGTCCGATCATATCCCGCAAGCGGATTATTAAAGTATGTCTGGAGTTGGCTGATACTCTTGCAATTGCTCATAACATAAGCGAATGGGAAAGCGGTGAATCATTTTCTAACTCAATCGGTTTGAGCGAATGGCATGTTCAGTCCATGGCCAGAGACTCGCTCTGTCACTTGGTTCATGAGCTCTATCTTGATCTTGGAATGGATATCGCCGAGATAAAAAGAAATTTCAGGAAAAGCTATAAATCACTTATTGTTTCAGGCTCAAAGCTCTGGACAGTCGGTGTTCTCGATGGCCAGAAGGATGAGAGGGTATGGCAGGAGTTTCGTGATCTGCACTTTTCAGTCTCAGGCAGGGTCACACGATCTGATGAAACATGGATGATGCAATATCAGGATATTGAAAGCGGACGGGCATTTTTTGTTTGGTTAAGAAACAGTGAGGGTGAAATGGTAGGGGGTGGACTTTTTAATTTTACTGAAGATGAGGGTGTTTATGCTGTTGCGGCGTATGATCGTTCACTTTTTGATAAACCGTTAGGGCATGTTGTTCAATACAGGGCAATTGAAGAGTTGAAAAAACGAAAAGTTAGCTGGTATAAAATAGGTGTGAGACCCTATGGTTCAGACAATCCGAGACCCACTGACAAGGAGATAAAAATTGGAGAGTTCAAGCAGGGTTTCTCCTCACATTGTTTTCCGCACTATCGCCTGATACACAGGGTTGTTCAACAACAAGAGGCATGAGCCTGGAGATGGACTCACATTTTCTGTGGCCTGAACATAGTTCAAGTTTCAGCCGTTTTATGTTTGGCCCAAGGATTTCTGCATCGGATATAGAGACGACAGTTGCAACGCTCTATCCAGACGCGGTTCCAGTTCTATTTTCAAGCGCTCGTGCTGGTTTGACTGCGATTTTACAGTTGTTGAACATGGGCCGGCCTGACATCGTCTGGTGCCCGCCTTATTCAAGTCATTGTGTGCTGGAATCCATAGCGCGGCTGTCAACACCGGCCACTACGGCGATCGATCAGGCAAAAGTAGCATTGATTTACCATCATTGGGGGTTTGTAAACCGTCATACCGGACTATTGCCTCATACAACATTAATCGAAGATGCCGTAGATACCCTGTTTATTCCCGGAACAAACCCTTTTGCCCTTAATGGGCGATTTGTGCTATGGTCGTTACCAAAGGTGATTGCGACCATATGGGGCGGTGTTGTTTTTTGTCAAAATAACGAAGATGCCCGAAGGCTGCGCGCCATACGTGATGAGCGGTATGCATTTCAGACAATTCAGGCAGTGCTGCGCATTGCAGGTGATCATTCCGGGATGGCGGCAATGTATTGGCATGGCAGTGAATCTTTGAATGGCGGATTGCCCGGTTTTGCGCTGCGCCAGATAAAAACGCACTTGAATACTCTTCCTCATCTTGTGCAGCAACGAATTCGCCTGCTTGAAGTTATTCAGGACGCAGGTATAAAATTGCCTCTGTTCGCAGGTCGTCTGCCGTCTAACATACCTGTTACAATAATAGAAGATTCGAAAAAGTGGTGGGGCATTCACTCAATATTCAGTGCCGGTTACCGTTCCATGAATTTGACCTGTGATTATGCTGAAAACAGCTGGGAACGTGTTGCGCCGCTGCCTGTCCACCAGGACATTTCGTCATCATCGTTAAAAGCGGTTTTTTGTACTCAATTTTGTGGAGCACTCCTATGAGCAAAGTTTCTTTTGAAAATTACAAGCATCTGGCTTTATTACCGGATGTGAATAATACGACAGTTTCAGGTCGGTATACTTTTCAGGCTGAAGCAGAACGAAAAATATTGTTTGATCTGCTGGTCAAGCTGGATTTAAAAGTCTCTGATTCATTGCTTGAAATTGGCTGTGGTCCAGGAAACCTGCTTGTTCCGCTTTCAGGCTTTTGCTGGACTTCGACAGGTATTGATAATGAGGCATCGCTATCTCGTCTGAGAGCTCGGTTTGACTCGGAAACAGAGATACATTGTTATCCTGGTGATTTTCTTGAGATGGATTTACCTGAAACTGCCTTTGACAAGATTCTTGTCTATTCAGTAATGCATTGTATAAGCAATCGTGAGGAGGTCTTTGCATTTATAACCAGGGCGCTTTCCCTTCTGAACCCTGGAGGACGCATGCTGATTGGTGATTTGCCCAATACATCGAAAAAATCTCGTTTTATGAAGTCAACTTCCGGTCAGGAAATTGCAAAGCAATGGGCAGAGCTTATCAAGGATGAAGGGGTGATGGTGAATCCCGATAAGGATGTTATCAGTTTTGATGATACGGTTGTCTTTGATCTGATGGCATTTATCAGGAATAAAGGATTTGACTCTTTTCTTTTGCCGCAACCGATAGATTTGCCTTTTGGCGGCTCAAGAGAAGATATTCTTGTTGTAGCATACTCTTAAGAATTATCCGATGACTGCCCCAGAAGAGACGAGGCTTGCCCTTGGTACAGCCCAATTTGGTTTGCCATACGGCATTGCAAATCAAGCTGGCCAGGTAAGCAGGAAGGATGTCTCTGCTATGCTGCAACTTGCGGTATTAAATGGAATTGATACCCTTGATACTGCGATTGCCTATGGAGAGAGCGAAGCCGCTCTTGGCCAGGCAGGTACTCAGGGTTTCAAGGTGGTGACAAAGCTGACCGCACTGCCGGATGACTGTCTTGATGTTATTTCCTGGGTTATGAAGCAGGTGGACGCCTCATTTACCCGTCTCGGGGTAAGCTCTGTTTATGCTTTGTTGCTGCATCGTCCGGAGCAACTGTTTGGTCCGCATGGAAAAGAGTTGTATGGGGCATTATGTGCCTTGAAAGCGTGTGGCAAAGTGCAAAAAGTCGGTGTTTCCGTTTATAATCCCATTGAATTGGACGAACTTGCCAGACGATATCATTTTGATCTCGTGCAGGCTCCGTTTAATATTTTCGATATCCGACTTTATAGGACAGGTTGGCTTCAGAGGCTCAAGGATGATGGGGTTGAAATTCATACCCGATCAGCCTTTTTGCAGGGTTTGCTGCTTATACCGCAAGAGGGTTTGCCATCAAAATTCACTCCGTGGAGTGATTTATTTCAGAGATGGCATACCTGGCTTGCAGAACACCATGTAACAGCAGTTCAGGCTTGTCTCGCATTTCCACTCTCATTTCCCCAAATTGATCGGGTTATAGTTGGCGCCGACAGCGTTGGTCAGCTTGATCAAATCATAAAAGCTTCGCGCATTACACCTCCTGACAATCTTCCTGATCTTTATTGTGAAGCAGAAAACCTTATTAATCCTGCACGCTGGTCCGGTTTATGAAAATCGTTGGCCTTGTTCAGGCCCGGATGGGCTCTACACGTCTGCCAAATAAGGTAATGAAACCAGTTGGTAGCGTGCCTATGATCGAACTGCTTCTGTCTCGCTTATCTGCTTCGAGTGAAATTGACCAGGTTGTGGTCGCGACTTCAACTGATGAGCGCAATAAACCATTGGTCGAATATGTTCGTCATCTGGGCTATGCGTGTGAGCAGGGAAGTGAAAATGACGTTCTCGACCGCTATGTAGAGGCAGCCAAAGCTCACAGTGCGGATGTGGTTGTGAGGATAACCGGTGACTGCCCGCTTGTCGATCCGGAGCTTGTTGACGAATGTATTCGCGGGTTCAAGGCGGCCGGAGTTGATTACTATAGCAATACCAATCCCCCCTCATATCCTGATGGTCTTGATGTAGAGGTTTTCAGTTATAAAGCTCTTGAAAAGGCGGCAAAGGAAGCCCAGGAACTCTTTGAACGTGAGCATGTTACTCCTTATCTGCGCAAGTCCGCTCTTTTCAGTATTGCTTCAATGGAGCATGTCGAGGATTTATCTTCACTGCGCTGGACTGTTGATGATCCTGTAGACTTTGTTGTAATTGAAAGCGTGTTCCGGCATTTTCATCCGCGAACGGATTTTACCTGGCAGGAGGTGCTTGATCTGCAGCGTCAACAACCAGAAATATTCAGCATTAATCAGCATACCATCCGTAACGAAGGAGCCACCATGGGTACCGGTCAGAAACTCTGGAAACGAGCCAAGCAAATCATTCCTGGCGGCAACATGTTGCTTTCCAAGCGTGCTGAAATGTTCCTTCCTGATCAATGGCCGGCCTATTTCAGTAAGGCCAAAGGTTGCAAGGTGTGGGATTTGGACGGAAAAGAATATATCGATATGTCCATAATGGGCATTGGTACCAATATTCTTGGTTATGGCCATCAGGAAGTGGATGATGCAGTGCGATCAACTATCGATGCAGGCAATATGTCCACCTTTAATTGCCCGGAAGAGGTCTATTTGGCAGAAAAACTGATCGAACTTCACCCTTGGGCCGATATGGTACGTTTAGCCAGATCTGGTGGTGAGGCCAATGCTATAGCAATTCGTATAGCGCGTGCAGCATCAGGCAAAGACAAAGTAGCTATCTGTGGATATCATGGGTGGCACGACTGGTATCTCTCTGCAAATCTCGGTGACGACAAAAGGCTGGATGGTCACTTGCTCCCAGGCCTTGAGCCCAATGGTGTCCCCAGAAGCTTGCGAGGCACGGTTTTTCCCTTCAACTACAACAACTTTGCTGAACTTGAAGCGCTGGTTAACACACATGATATTGGTGTGATCAAAATGGAAGTTGTTCGCAACGCCGGACCTGAGGACAACTTCCTGCAGAAAGTAAGGCAGCTTGCCACTGATCGGGGTATCGTGCTGATTTTTGATGAGTGCACTTCGGGTTTTCGCGAAACTTATGGAGGACTTCACAAAAAATATGGGGTTGAACCTGATATGGCAATGTTCGGCAAGGCATTGGGTAATGGCTACGCTATCACTGCCACGATCGGGAGGCGCGAAGTCATGGAAGCTGCACAAACCACTTTCATCAGCAGTACCTTCTGGACGGAGCGCATTGGCCCGACTGCTGCCTTAGCCACACTAAAAGTTATGGAGCGCATCCAATCATGGGAAACAATCACCAAAACCGGTTTGACTATCCGACAAGGGTGGCAGCAACTTTCCGACAAGCACGATCTTAAGATTGATCATTGGGGATTACCTGCCCTTACTGGGTTTTCTTTCCAGGGACCAAATGCGCTTGCTTACAAGACACTAATAACCCAGGAAATGCTTGCTAAAGGCTATCTGGCAGGGAATAGCGTCTATATTTGTACAGAACATACTTCTGATGTAGTGGCTGATTTCTTTGAAGCACTTGATCCAATATTTGGTATAGTCAAAGAGTGTGAAGAGGGGAGGGATGTGATGAGTCTGCTGAAAGGTTCTATATGTCATGGCGGTTTTAAACGATTGAATTGATGTCTAAATCTGTTCTTATTCTTGCTGCTCATCCAGATGACGAAGTTCTCGGTTGTGGTGGTACCATAGCTAAAATGGTAGATGATGGCTCAATCGTTAATGTCGCTTTTTTTGCTGATGGTGTTTTTTCAAGAGGGGGGGGGGCTAACAGAAGAGTTGAAGATTCGTCGCTCAGCAGCCAAAAAAGCCTGCGACATTTTAGGTGTGAAATCAGTTTTCTTCGGAGACTTCCCTGACAATAGCATGGATACAGTCGCGCTGCTTGATATCGCAAAGATTGTTGAATCTCAAATTGCTGAACACCAGCCCGACACCGTGTTTACCCACCATGCTGGTGATCTTAATATCGATCATCGTCGAATGCATGAAGCTGTTGTAACAGCTTGCCGTCCGCAGTCAGGATACTCAGTAAAAACGCTTTTATCATTTGAAGTTCCGTCAAGCACTGAATGGCAACTACCAGGGAGTGCGCCCCCCTTTATGCCTAACTGGTTTGTAGATATATCCTCAACCCTCGGTCGTAAATTGAGCGCATTACAAGCCTATGCGACTGAGTTGCGTGACTGGCCCCACCCTCGTTCAATACAAGGCGTTAAGCATTTAGCGCATTGGCGGGGAGCAACAGTTGGTGTTGATGCCGCAGAAGCGTTCATACTAGGCCGGCAACTTGCATGAAGGTGATTTTTCGTGTCGACGCTTCCCTGTGTATGGGCATCGGTCATCTGGTACGCTGTCTTACCTTGGCAGGTGCCTTGCGCGAGCGGGGTGCTCAAGTGCAATTTATTTGCCGTGCACATAAAGGCCATCTTTTTGACCTGATTAGGCAAAAAGGTATACCTGTTTCAGAGCTTCCTGCACCAGTTTTAACCGATACGTCAAGAAGTGAAGACTATGCCTCTTGGCTTGGTGTCTCTCAGGCTGATGACGCAAAGGAGTCAATTTTAGCGCTCAACAACGAAGAGCCTGATTGGTTAGTGGTTGATCAATATGGGCTTGATGTTGAATGGGAAAAGAAGCTCCGACCGCATGTCAAAAAGCTGATGGTGATTGATGATCTGGCAAATCGTATGCACGACTGCGACATACTGTTAGATCAAAATTATTCAATCGAAGGTAAGTCTCTCTATGAAGGCTTAGTAACTCCAACGAGTAATCTTTTGATAGGTCCTCGTTACGCACTTCTTCGGTCAGAATATTTAACGTATCGTAAAACTTTAAGAGAGCGGAATGGCCAAGTTAACCGAGTGCTTTTGTTTTTCGGTGGATCTGACCC
>Ga0364918_10129_pt1 | contig 20136 bp, 15 predicted proteins | sample SorcelJu500001C6_2_FD_206957 | JGI IMG/M metagenome (GOLD analysis project Ga0364918, IMG submission 206957) | Enriched cells from Trout Bog Lake Hypolimnion, Wisconsin, USA - BchlTB.June20.5000.01.C6 | ecosystem: Environmental > Aquatic > Freshwater > Lake > Hypolimnion/Profundal zone | place... | reverse complement strand
AGCAAGTAGGTCGGCAATTGAGAGAGACATAACAGGCGCTGAAATCGTATGACCTGCAACGTTGATGTTACCTGTAACTGGACCGTTAAATGTAATGTGTGACAATGGTTTCTCCTGATGTAGTATCGAGTAATAGGAACAATCAGAGAAATGGAGCGGCTCTACGTGGCTCCAGACCCACCGCCAGTCTTTACCTGGAGGCGCTGGATCTTCTTTGATTACTTTTTCGGCTTCGCTCCTGTCAATTGGATCTACGATTCTAATGAACAAATTGCTAAACAGTCTGAAAGTGTCAAAGGCTACCTCAGGACAAAAGTTCGCGTAGCAGTTCGGTACTGCTCCTCCGGAGATTGATGCCGCTGTTTCGCCTGAAGCCGGTGCAAGTTCATGATTGTGCCACTTGGCTTGTGCTGTATCGTGAATCTCTTTTGGCATTCGGTCTGTCGTTCCAACATCCGATAAGAGTGCTACGGATTCAAAATAGCGTGGACATTTATGGACATTAGCGAATGGACACCTACCTGGTAAGGCTTTGCGTTCGCTTTGCACTGAGTACCAAGCAAGATCTGGATAGATAGGCGGCATACGATTGGCTCCTTTGAGGTTGAACCGTCTGTTATAGGTGTTCCGTTCCTATCTGCGCGCTTTGAGCGTCTCAAGGCGGCGCATCAGCTCTTCACTCAGTTTTGCGAGACCTTCGCCGTTTGGGTGGTACTGGAGATATCTGATGGCAGCTATGTCGAATGGAATGTCTGAGGAAGACTGCGCGATCAATACAACCTCACGACCGAGCGCATGCGCGATGCCGGTTTCATAGAACACATTAGCGTTACGTCCACTGAGATCGCAAATGACAACCGCTGCTTTGCTAAGAAGTAAGGCAACATCTTGGATAACATGGTCATTTACCCAAATGTCATTTGCTCGTTGGCACTTCATGCCAATTTGTTCGATGGCTTTCTTCAACGCCTCGTACACAGGATTAAAGCTGTGTTCGAATGGCATCATCACTGCGACGAGGTTCTCGTCTACGGGATCATCACAAAAACTGAACACTTTCGGCTTCGGGCGCTGGCCTAACCCACGTTTTAGCAGCACCTTGAAGAGATCGACATCTTTAATCGACCAGTGATTTCGTGAAAACTCAGGAATTGAGGCTCTGGTATCGATCTGAAGGTCGTTAGCTGCCTGCGAGAACAATATGGAATTGGGGATTGGCGGAATATCGGGGTCTAAAACATAATCGAACTGGTATTCCGAACCGACCAATTGAACACGTATAAGTGTGCCGACTCGAGCAGGTGGCTGGGTGCCACCCCATGCATTTTCACAGGCGAACACCGTCGGTAGCTCTGTCACTGCTTGAGTATCGAGGAGATCTCCTGGTGCGAAGCGGTTTTCAAGATGCTTTGCTGTGTAATTCAGTACCCGGCTCTTGTTCAGACTATCTCGGGAGGGGTTCCATCCTGACGGGCCGGTGACTAGTAAATTAAACATGCAACCTCTGAAGTTCGTTTGAAAAACTTTCGATTTATTTTAGTGATGCTGTCAGGCTGAATTAGCTCCGCTTGAGTCATGACGAGAATCGCATGCCGTATTGGATTAACTTCAAGCCTCAATCCACCAGTTCAAGGCTCTCACCGAAGCCACGGCGAATAGAAACGCAATCATCGCAAAGCCGTAGCGAAGGTACCCCAGGCATTGCCTCTGCTGAGTTGGCGATCCTGTAGTCCATCGCAGGTCTATCTCCACAGGATGAGCAGACTTCCGTTGATTGCTCACACTCGATAGAATGGCGCGCGATCATCCCCAGCCGAGGCTCAACCCTATCAATGATTTCGAACCATAGATTGCTATGCGGATCGATGCGCTCCATATGCTGCTTTACGTCATCTGGGTAATGATTCAAGAGCCAGGATCGGGCGACCTCGCAGCGACGTTGATCGTTTTGCACAAGCTTTTCATAGAGCTTGATGAGAAGGCCCAACGTTTTCCGCTCGGCGTCTTTTTGTGCATCCTGATAGTAAGCGAGATTGACGGAATAGCGTATACCTCCCGAGTATGCCTCACGTATGGTATTGATGCAATAGCTCCGCAAATCTGAAAGCTTTACCGTATCTTGAATGCTCTCCATCAGACCAAGATCATATCGATAAGGATGTGTTTGAAGCTCGTTCTTCCACAATTCCAAGTATCCAGAATCGCGGTAGGCTTGCGCAATCGTGCGGTCCATTTCCGGGTGGTTCCGCACCAGCCGGTCTAAGTCCTGGAAATTCTCAACGCTCGTATCGAGTCTACGCGCAACGCCCAATACCATATTCTGGGCGTCATGCATCATCTTAATTGGGTTAGCTCGTGAGTCCCGCCTTGCGATTTCATCATCAGTGACGGGCTCTGTAAGGTCGGTTAACTCGAGCAGTAATGGACTGACTCGCAAATCTTCCGGGGAGCAGTAATCATGGTCCGGGACGAGCTGTATTCCGACGCTATGATAGGCGCGAGCAATTAACCGGGAACAAAATTGTCGATTGTTTCGTGGTTTTGGACCACCAAAAACGGAGCGCGCGGCCTCGGTTCTGGAATAACGCGTTCCGATTTCAGATCGTGCATAATCAACTATCTGCGCAGCTGTGTGTGCAGGTACTTCTTGTCGTAATCGAAATGCGAACACCTCTTCCTCATCATCGAGGAGTTCGCGCTGTAAATTCCGTGCCTGAACACCATCGGTTGTGGAGTCGATAATTGAACCATGTTGGACATAGATCATGGCATGCGAAACGATACCATGTGTTGAATAGCGGATCGTCGCCTGGCTCCAGTTTCTCACACTTGATACGTTTCATTTTCTCATCGAACCTCTAAGAACGCGAAATCTCGCTTTCCTGAGTCCACTCCGTAAGCGTTTGAGATAACAATGCTAGACTAGGCACCAGAAACAAGACTCGTTTCCCGGCTCCGGCTAGGCTTTCGGCGACTTTGAGGCTCGTAAACGTCTTGCCGGTACCGCAAGCCATTATGAGCTTTCCTCGATCTTCGTTCCTTCCCAAGAGACCGACTCTCACATCACTCAAAGCTATCTCTTGATGCTTACGCAGCTCTTTTTTTGCTTTGAATGCCAAAACGCCTTTTGACTGGTACTTGTTCCAATCAATCTGGCTGCTCTCCAAATCATGCAGGTCTATCTTACTGACTGGTGGTTGCTGATCACAAAGAGCGTCCTCTGCGTGCTCACTCCAATTATTGGTGGTACTGACAATAATTCGATGAACGAACAGCTTTTTGCCGGAAGCAGTAAAGAAACTGTCGATGTCGCTCTTCTGGATTCGGTAGTCTTCCGCGTAAAACTTGCACTGGATTGCATGATACTCACCGGTACCGTTGGTTTGAGCAACCAGATCAATACCGGCATCTCGCTTATCCTGGTTTTGAAGATTTGCCCAGTCTGCGTAAGTCCAGACCTCGCTGTACAAATCGCGATAGCTTGCCTCATTCCGCAGGTATGAAAGAATCAACTCTTCGAAATAAGTACCTTTTTCGCGTTCGGTGACTGAAGCTGTGCGAAAACTTTCCAACACTGTTTTTAGTGGCGTCATTTAGAAGTTACCGTGGATATTGAGGGATGCGACAAACTGACTGTGTGGATGTACCGCTATAACCGAACTCGGTGCTATATCGTTAGAAACGTAGCCTTCGAGTTCATCGATGCAAAATTTTGGATTGTGAGCGTGCGCAAAATGACTAACCAATGTGCGTCCGAAAGCCCACTGCTGAAAGACGGTCAGGTTGTCGAGACAAATTTCGACTTCAACAACGACCGGCTCTCCGATTTTTTTCAGGATTGGAGCCACGCGTTCGTCGCTTAAAAAGGCGAAATATACTGCTTCGCCACCGAAATATTTAAAGAAGGACGTAGTTCCGGAATTTAGAACAAGTGTTCGAGTGAGGCAAAACCAAATCTTCTTTTCTCGCCTGCCTGTATAAGTCTTCCGCCAATTCGTCAGTTGAGCGACAATGTGCTGATAAAGTGCTTCGTCAACGTCAGGATGTTGGTAAATCAAATTACAAAACCAGGCATGGTGCTCTTGAAAATTGAGTGTTCGAAGACCGATTGCCGAAAATGGTGAGGTCTGCGATTGCTTAGTACAGTGATACCCAGCGAGACCTTGATCGGCAGCATATGCCTCGACATCAGCAAAGATGTCAATTAGTAGCGGCTCCTCAACGATGCTCTCGATGGACGTGCGTGATTTGCAGAGTTGGATGACTGATTCATTGTTGAGTTGCTCAACGATATGCTTCGGCCAAGTTGATGGATTATCTAGTACTAGCATCTTCCTCTTTCACTAGAAAAGAGGGACTGCACTTGTAGCGTTGCTGCGTAATCAAGTGCTTGTTGCATGCCGTGACCAGCGCTGAAAGCTCTCTTTTTGCTTCGATCAACGATTTGGTGATGTACTTTTCGCTAATATCATCTTCGCTAAGTTTGTACATTCGCTCGTGCCTGTTATTCGTGAAAGGTTCGCTGTATCTCCGATGTGATGGCGCGTGGCTGTTAAGATGAATTTCGCGCTTTTTAAACTGCGAACCTAACTTCGGGCAAAGCGTCTTCTTTAGCTTTCTCTATGAGAGATTCTAATTTTGTATACTGTGCAACTTTCAGCACCGTTTTTGCGAGGTTCACGCAATTTTCTCTGATTAAAGGTGCTGTCACGGCTTCTCTACTGCCTGGCTTGATGTTGCAGTAGTCTGCGGCATCAAACAAATCAGGTAGACAATCGGCTAGCGTATCCACATCCCTTGATGATAGCCAATTTTTCTTGATCATCTCGCCTGCCCACCAAAGTAACCCATGCAGTCCGACTGTTCGGCCTGATTCGATCAAATAGATCACTTTTGAGAGCAGGTTTTCTGGTGGTGGTTGAATTTTTCGGGTTTCTGAAAGCTCTTTCCATTTGTACAGTGCATGCGCTGACCATCCGATGTCTTGAGCAATATGCCTCTGCAATCCTTTGCGTATTGCCTTCTCCACAAATGTAGCAATATCTTCATTCAATCCGATAAAATATACAAATGCTATAATTGCCGACGGTATACCGACATCTGTGTTCAGTAGCTGCAATTTCTCGAATCTCTCTACAGTGATCTCATTAGCATCGAGTGCCGGTGTTATGGAATATGACAGCGCTTTACCTATTACTTCGCTTGAAGCCTTTCGTTTCACAGATATCATTTCTTGTAAGGTATCGGCTTGCGTTTCTGGTCGCCACTGCTGCACCAAACTATCGAAGCACTTGCTTGCTTGTTCGCTGTTAGGAAGTAATGGTTTTGGTGTGCTGGTAGCGGCTCCGATCAAGCCTGAAAGATGCTCTGAGTTGAGAAACAGAGGATTGCCAGTATCGAACAGGTGTCTGGATATCAAAGCATTGGCTTTGTCTCGGTCTATCGCTGGAAGTATCAGCAAAACGAAGGTATACAATCCAGTATTTGGTAAGATCTTGTAGTCAGGCGTTTCACCCCAAATACGCTTTGCCAGCTTAGCAAGTTCCACTTTTTTTAATGTTTCGTTCTTAGCCAATGGCAACAGTCTTTCTAAAATGGAAGCGCAAGAAGGTGCGCCCGGCACGACGAAATCGATTAGTTCATTGATTCTCGCGTCCAAAAGTGGATTGCTTTTACGTTCACATAATGCCGAAATTATGGGTCTGGGCCACAACCAATCCACATTTGAATCTTTGTTCTCTAATGGTAATGGAAATGAAAGTGCATCAAGGAGAAGGTCCGACTGCTGTGTTGCCGGGATACTGTCGAGAGTGTATTGCATCAAGTGACCGATAACTTCATACAACCAGTGATGTCTCAACGTCAAATCGTGTCCCATTTCCGTAGCTAACTGGAACAATTTTTTCGCTTCCTCGGGTGATAGACGAATCGCAAGTCTGGCCAAAACCTCGATAAGCACTCGTAGAGCATCGCGGGCGTGGCTTTTCTGTTGTCTCGTCCCGGTAATTGATTGATTACGCCGGTAAGCTACGGCCGAAAGCAATCGGCTAGTGAGTGTATCAATGTCATCTTGTTTAGCTTGCGTCAGAGCTATTCGAGCGAATACCTGTTTTATGGCTGTGGAATTGTCACTATGAGCTGCACGTATTGTCAGTGTATAATTTCGGAGCTCGTTCCCTAATCCTTCAGATGCAACTAGCTGCTCTGCGGTGCTAGAAAGCAGGCCGATGTTCTCCCACCGCAATGGCAGTCCCACACTTTCCGCTAGACATTCCAACAGAAGAAGTGGAGGAGCTTCAGTAGCCTCACTACTAAACTGCGTATTGCTAGAATGATCCTGGTAATGACCTTTTTCAAATAGTGGCTCGATGCTCTCTTGGCTCTTGAAGTAGTCCTCCTGTTGTTTGGAAGCCGCCTCATTGATGCGCGTGATTTGATCCCAAGGATCGCAACGTAATGCTCTAAAAGTACTTGTCAGTTCTTCAGACATTTCATTGTTGTCAGCCCAACTCAAACTACGAAACAACCATTGAGCCCAAGCGAGACGGGAATGAATGCGAATGGAATTTGAATTATGCCTACTGTGGGCTAAAAAATCTTGATATGCTTCAGATACCAGACGTCTGCTCTCGTCAAACCGGCCGAGTTCCGCAAGCAGAGAAGCTTGTTTGAGCTTCCAAACAGGCTCTTCGCCACTAATTTTTTCTATGACAGCTTCAATTCCGGGATAGTCAAAGTGGTCTCGTGCCATCAACGCTTGCTGATACGCGACTTCAGCACGACAGTCCGGCAAATGCAAAGCATGTTTTTCCAACAGTTCAGTCCATTGTTTGAACTCTGGCAGGTTTTCATTCCGACGTGCGGTTTTTGCTAATAGTAAAGCCACCTCCAATTGATGACGTTTCGAAATAGCACATGGGATTGCTGGATCGGCGATGCTAGCAAGTTCTGTGAGAAGCCAAGTTTGTACTGGCCTGAAGGTGGTATCATACCGCCATGCGATCTCAAACAATAGCATCGCTCGGGAGGTGGGTTCAAGACATGCCAGATTGCTCGGGTTTGGCCATGGATTATTAATCTGCGATTGAATCTTCCGCCGTAATTCTGGCGGACATACTAACCAGCCTGGGTAAGCTTCTCTGTCCTGCCGTAGCGTTTCAATTTGTCGATCCAATAAAGAAGCCGCATATGCATGATCCTTGTACTGACGCGAATGATCTTCGATTGACATCTGCTGGCTAACAAATGAAGTTGGTTCCCATTTATGCTGTGACTTCGGTTTTTGATCCAGCAAGGCTTTTAGAAATTTTTCTGTTGCTTGCTGGTGACGCACGTCATGGTCATCAAAGTCTTTAACGGCTTCCCATAAATCGATGGGAGCGATATTTATCGATTCAAGAAATTTTCTATTGGAGACCGTCAAATTCAATGCACCAACTAGATATATTCGCCTAGTATTATTTGCAAGCTGATCACGGACCCAGCCAGCCCATTGCAAAAAGTTTGGATCATCACCAGAAAACCCGAGCAAGCACAGTTCGTTTTCAATAAAAACCTGTCGAGTATAATTGACAAAAGCAGCAAATTCTTGAGGATATTTGCGGTAGTCTTCCTGTGTAACGACAAATTGTTCGCTTACGCCGATTGAGCCGTGAAGTTTGACAATGCGCGGAGACCGGACGCATGAGAGATCGGTTTGTTTGGTAACGACTCCATATATTGGAGATTGAACATTTCGGGCTGCTCGTTCAAGCAAAGTGTCCCAGTTTGTTGTCAAGACATCGGACCAAGGGAGGTTCAACAGGTCTGAGTGTAGAGCTCCTGGCTGCCATGCTTCATCGTGAATTTCAGATTTTATGAGGTCGTTAAGTGCCGTTTGTCCGAAATAAGCACGATATTCTTCGGCTATCCGTAACGGATCAATGAATGCCAAGTCTTTATTATTTTCGCCTAGTTCAGAAGCTAGTCTTTTTGCGAAATCATTCCATAACGGAAGTTTTTTTGTGCTATCGGCATGTCTGGACGAACATCGGCTGAATCCTGAGCCGATCATTATTGCAGCTCCGTGCCTTTTAGTATCCTGACGCCATAGCGCTTCGGCTAGTTTCTTTATGGCCGGGAAATCAGCCAGCTCAGTAACCATATTTAATTCTCTTTATAATTCTAGTTTTTGTACTTTCTTACGTAGATTGACTGCTGCTGACAATCGAATTTGCTCGTTTATTATTTAGTTAAACTTATGCTGCCCAATCTGCACATGTCCGTACCGATGTACAGGTCTCGGTAGATGGTTGCTGTTCAATAATCGTTTCAGCCTATTAATGAGAGTTCTTAAATACGCTCCTGGTCCGTAATGTTGTACATCAAGTTTCAAAGTGCACAACGGTAATCTGGTAAATCTCCTGCTAATTCGCTGCCTTTGCTATCGGTAACTCGTGCCAGCTCGTCGTGTAAGCTGCTGACTTTTGTGTTTGTTGCATTGACCTTGGCTTATCACTTACTTCTGAAATTCCGTACTGAATTGCGCCTCGACCCCATTTCGCATTAATTTTGTCTAATGCGGCCATGAGCGGCGTATCTTCTTTCATCGGTTTTCCGATAGAAAACAGGTCTAGTTGACGGTTTCCGTGAGCTGTGATTCCGGTGATCAAGATACCTGCCTTCCGGTACCGATAACCAGACCGATAAATCAACCGGAGTCCTCGTATTGCAGCATCAATCATCACCGGCGTAGATGCGGTTGGCCTCGGCAATGAAATTGTCTGATTGTTAGAGTATTGCGCCTGCTTGTCAAACGGTCCGGTAGTGACAAAAACATTCACAGTATCAGCTTCGACACCCTGCCCTCTTAATTTCTCTGCAGCTCTCGACACGTACGCAATAACTGCCTCTCTCAGATCCTCGAAACTTGTGACTGGATGACCAAATGACCTTGAGGTAACAATCGACTTTGGACTTGGTGGAGCTTGCTCCAACGAGATGCATGGAATTCCGTTTAATTCCATCAACGTCCTTGCTCCGACTACAGCCAGTTGCTTGCGTACCAACGTTTCGTCACTTCTCTTGAGGTCGAGAGCTGTATAAACACCGTACCGGTTTAACTTTTCAACTGATCTACGCCCAATGCCCCAAATGTCTCCGACGTCCATACTTTGCAGTGTTTTGTCGATTTGCTCGGTTCCGTTGAGCTCGAACACGCCTGCAGCGTCTTTCTTAGCTACACGATTCGCGGCCTTTGCCAGCGTCTTGGTGGTGGCGATGCCGATACTCACCGGTATACCGACACACTTGCGTACCCTCTCTCGGAGCACAGCGACGTACTTCAGCCGATCCCAAGTTTTGTTTACCGGCAACGACAAGAAGGCTTCATCAATAGAATAGACCTCAACATCGCACTCCATCTGGCGCAAAACTTCCATAACTCGATGCGACAGATCTCCGTACAGCGCGTAATTTGAACTGAAAACATGGATGCCATGCTTCGCGATCAAATTCTTTACTTTAAACAGCGGCTCACCCATCGGGATACCGAGCGCTTTTGCCTCATTCGACCGTGCCACGATGCAGCCGTCATTATTTGAGAGTACGACTATCGGCTTTCCGTTCAGCTCTGGTCGAAACAATCTCTCGCATGAAGCGTAAAAATTATTGCAGTCAACGAGTGCGAAGACTTTTTTAATTTCTAAACTCATGTAAATTGGTGAATGACGCTTGTGACGACGCCCCAGACTTGAAAGTCGGTGTCTTCGTTGATCTCGATCGGTAGATATTCGGAGTTTTCGGCGATCAACTTACAAGACGTCTGGTTTCGCTCAAGTCGTTTGACGGTCAGTTCACCGTTCACGACTGCGATAATGATCTTTCCGCTTGTTGCTTCAAGGGAGCGGTCAACGACCAGGATGTCATCGTTATTGATGCTAACGTTGATCATTGAGTCGCCCGCGACGCGGACAAAGTAAGTGGATGCCGGGTGCTTAATGAGTAGCTCATTCAGATCGAGCGTTTGGTCGATATGATCGTCGGCGGGTGACGGGAAACCGGCTGACACACCGCATGTGAATAGTGGTCGAACGACCTTGGTTTTTTGATCTACTTCGAAAATTTCTGCAATCGATGAGTCAGTTTTCATGCCGGGAAGAATAGCACATATTCAGGAAAAGAAAATGCGAGATACCGATTCACCGACGTTAAGACAGCGCTTGGTTTCGACTGCACTCGAATGGCAACACGAGTATGGAGTTGCTCCGGCAATTACCTCGGTACTTTCTGAATATGATGCTGCGGTCTTGGTTGGCTGCTCTGAAGATGGCTACTCATGCTATATGAAAGATAAAACGGCTGTCTCAAGAGGTGTCGATTTTGTCCATGATGGCACTCGATATCAGGTTAAGGCTAATCGTCCTAGCGGTAAACGGGGCAGTTCGGTAACGCTAGTAGCGAAAGCCAAAAATTATGACTGGGATGTGTTAATCTGGATTCTCTACACGGACCGAGTACGATGTTTCGGAGGCTTGGCTCTGGACTGTCGCTGACTATAAAAACTGCTTTGATTCTTTATCTCGAATCTCGCCACAACTCATGCGCAAAGGGCAGCAATTGAAGTAATGCTGAACTGAATTATGCTTTGCTTTGCGTGTGTTCCTTGTACCATGTTCTCGATGCATATCGACCCTGTGCTCTCGACGTCAAGAGTTACGATCTATGCCTCGGGCTCGAATTATGCCGTCGTGGCTTAAGCCGCGAGTTCGAGTTTTTGCTCGTTCCGAGCATCGTCTTCATGAAGGATCAGGTTCAAAACGCTTTTAACGTCTCCAGAACCAGATTTAGAGCTTTGTGCAAATCAAGGTTGGCTTTCTTGGCATAATATTTCACGTATGCATACGAATTTCCAAGCGTCCTTGATGAAATACCGACAATCTCGCAAAGAATGTGAAATGCGCAGCCGATTTCGCCGTTCAGCCAAGCATTGACCGATCTGGAGGGTGAGAAGGCTTTGTACACTCGCCGAAGTGTTCAAAGTGACTCTAGAGTTTATATGCGACTTTTTGGCGTATGCGGGAAAAGAAAAAGAGGCCAGGAGTGATCCTGAGCCTCTTATGGGGTTGGTAGCTTTAGACTAATTGCTAATGTTTCTGAGATGGGCTACTTCAACTACTTGTGCAGCTTTAATTTCAGCTTATGCGTGCTGGTTCCGGTGTTTAGGCTGAAGTGTTAACTTTTTCACCTCTGCATAAGTTTTCACTTCTGGGAAGTAATCTGAAATCTTCATCATCTGAATTGCATCATTTAGTGTTTCGATGATTTCTTTAATTTCAGCGTCAGACTTCATTGGATCAATACCGTACTTATCATTGGTGTCTTTTGCTGTGGAATGACCGCAAATTTGTCTCGCGACCAGGCCGTCAATCTTACAGCGACGCTGTTCTTTTATAAACAAATGCCGAAATGCGTGCATATTCTTACCTTTCTGAAAAAGATCGTTTTCATTTTTTCCGAGGGAAGTTTTCAGAGTGTCTCGGTATCTTCCGAACAAAGTTGAGAAAGATCTTCCGGAATCCTCTCCTTGTGGCGGGTATTCTGGAAAGAGGCAATTGGACTTCCGATCTTTTCGCCTTTGAGCGACGTAGTCTAAGAAACCGAAATTTATCAAGTCATTGTGAATCGGGATTATCCGTACTGACTGTCTGGTTTTGACGGTTTTTCCGGATTTAGCATTGATGTCAATAACTGGAATTTGATGATAGTTATATATGTCAGCCACTGATAATTGAAAAATTTCAGCTAATCTCATTCCTGTCCAGGCGGCGATCAAAGGAGCCCAATAACGCGACGGTGTCTCCAATCGCTGAAACCTCATAAAACTTTTCTCATTGAATAACAGCTGTAATTCTTGTTTATTATACGGGACTCCGTTTTTTTCTTCTACTTCAATCGTCACTTCGTCGAAAATGTTCCAATCACTATATCGTGCTGTGACTGCGTACTTAAATAACGATCTAATCCGCGTCAAATAGATTGATACGGATCGCGGTTCGATTGTTGAGTATCCAAGATTTATTACTTTTTCGTACGGAAGACGTTGAATTGCAGATTTTGATTTCCATCTGTGAGGCATTTTCTGTAATCGTTCTAGAAAATTTTCAGCATCTTCTCTTGTGTATGCATGAACAAGTTTATTTCCATAAAACTCTCTGAATAAATCAAAAACTGCAGTATGATATTTTCGATTTGCCGCTCTTTTCCATTTCTTTTTGCTTTCTTGATAACTACAAAATCGGTCGCAGAGATTCGAAAAAAAACAGGAATTTGCTCTTGGAGGTACTGCAAAAATTCTATCGGTTTGTTCGTTCGATGAAGCTACTTCTAGAATTACTGGTGATATTACAGGTTCTATATCATGTTTCTTTGTAACATCTAACATGCTGTCAATAGTAGTCGTTTCCTCTTCATTGCTCTTATTCGAATTGCACTTAACACCTTCAACAGTTACGACACCTTTTGATGCTGCATCTATTCTAGATACTTCGATGTTTCTTTTAATTAGCTCTACGGAATATTCAATTGAATACTCAAAATCTTCATCTGTACTCGTTAAGTATTTCCTCCGAAGATGCTGAAAAAGTCTTTTGACATCTGTCTCGCACATCCTACATAATTCTTCTGCTTTTTTAGAATCTCTCGTGTTAAGCGATTTGCAAATCTCTTTCTTGCCTAAGATTGGCACTAATTCTTGCGGTACACGTTGCCTGAATGTATATATACCGTAACAAGTGATCCTCAAGTGCTTATTGCGCTGCGACATAAGTGGCCTCTCCGAATTAAAGTCCATTTTTTTCGGAGAACCGCGACCGATTCCACCACTAAGCTTTTGGGTTTGTTTGTGGGCTCGTTTGTGGGTTCGTTGTGGGCTCGTTGTGGGCTCTCCGGAATCAGTACTGTTTTTGGAGTGCCACTAAAATTCGCTTCTAACGCACCACGTACAACTCTAACATGTTGAATTTATTACATAATTATAGTTTTGTACATCTTGTTTTTAGAGAATTTTACTAATCTTGTGGATTATCAGAGATGATAGTAATTTTGGCGCATGGATTATCAAGGAACTATTATTCGCCCTCCCAGTGAGGCCTTCTCCCTGATTTTGCAGGTGACCACCGGTTGTTCCCATAATCGCTGCACCTTCTGCGGCGCCTACCGCGACAAACCTTTTCAGATCAAGCCCTGGCAGCAGATCGAGCAGGATCTCGATTTTGCCGCAACTTGGTGCAAGCGACAGAGTACTCTGTTTCTTGCCGACGGCGATGCATTGACCCTGCCCCATGAACTCCTGATCACCTTGCTCATGCGAATCCGTGAGCAACTTCCCTGGATCCGCCGGGTGAGTTCGTATGCCAGCGGCCAGAACATTGAGGCGAAAACTGATGACCAGCTTCTGGCCTATCGCCAACTGGGTTTGAGCCGCCTCTATATCGGTCTGGAGAGCGGTCATGATCCGACCCTCAAAGCCATTGCCAAAGGGGTGGATAGCGAGGCGATGATTGTCGCCGGTCAGAGGGCGCGGGCCGCGGGTATTTTCGTGTCGGTCACCTGTCTTCTGGGGATCGCAGGCGCGGCTCTCTCTCTGGAACATGCGGCGGCTACGGCCACGGTGCTCAATCGGATGCAGCCGCAGCAGATTGCGGTGCTTACCCTGATGCCGCTTGTCAACACTCCGCTGTATCGCTTGATGATCGCCCATCGGTTTTCCCTGCCGGATCAGGTGCAGCTCTTTCGTGAATTGCGTTGCCTCCTGGCCGGGTTAGGGCCGCACCGGACCCAGTTCTCTGCCAACCATGCCTCGAACTATTTTGCTCTGAGCGGCCGGTTGCCCAAAGATCGGGAGCGCCTGCTGGCAACGATTGACCAGGCTCTCGCCGGAGCCCTGCCCTTGAAACCGGAACCGCATCGGGCCTTATGAAAAGGGTGCAACACCTCATAAACTTCCACTATTAAAGCGATACCAATCGTTTGAGAACTTAGATATGAACACAGCCACGGCCAAAACCGACCTAAAAAACCTAACCCAGGAACAACTGGTGCAGTTTGTCGAATCCTTGGGGCAACCCTCTTTTCGGGGACGCCAGATTCTGGCCTGGATTTACAAACCAGAGATCACCGATTTTTCCCAGATGACCGATCTGGCACGGGAATTCCGTGCTATCCTTGCCGAGTCGGCGGTAATGAGCCGGTTTGAGGAGTGCATCATTGAACGCTCCCAGGACGGGGCGGTTAAATTCGGGTTTCGCCTGGACGACGGCCAGATCATTGAATCAGTCCTGATCCCGGAAGAAGACCGCAACACCCTCTGTGTTTCTTCCCAGGTTGGCTGCGCCATGGGCTGCACCTTCTGCCTGACCGGCACCATGGGATTTCGCCGCAACCTGACCACTGCAGAGATCATCAATCAGGTCTGCGCGGTACGGAGTTGGGCACTGACCCAGGGCAAGGGCGCCCTGACCAACATCGTGTTCATGGGGATGGGCGAGCCGCTGGCCAACCTCGGCAACCTGCTGGACGCGATCTCAATCCTCACCGAACAACGCGGCTTGGATTTCTCCAATCGCCGGATCACCGTTTCCACCTGCGGCCTGGTACCCCAAATGATGCAGTTGGGCGAGCAGACTGATGTCAATCTCGCGGTCTCGCTTCATGCCACCACCGATGCGGTGCGCAGCACGCTGATGCCGATCAATAAGAAATATCCGCTGGCCGAGTTGATCGAGGCCTGCCGTGCCTATCGGCAGAAACGGCGGAAACGGATCATGTTCGAATACACCCTGCTGGAAGGCGTCAATGACACCGATACAGATGCGGAACAGCTGGCCGCGCTGCTCCGCGATATCCCCTGCAAAATCAACCTGCTGGCGGTGAACCCGGTTGCTGACCCAACCTTTCAAAGCCCCGGCGAACAGCGAGTCCTCCGTTTCCAGACGATCCTGCGCAATCATGGATTTACGGTATTTATCAGGACGAGCCGCGGTGAAGATATTTCGGCCGCCTGCGGTCAACTGGCGGGAAAGGGGTGGGACGACGCCAAGGTGGAACGAGAGGAGTTGCGACCGGTAACGGGGCTAACGCTGGAATATCCGATATCCGGGTAAGGTTTTGCGGTGGGGCCTGGAATGAAACTGGTAGCAATATTACGTGGCGGGGTTACTCTTTTTTCATGAAACTGCCGAAGCTGAATATCCCTTCATTCGCCTGAATCAAGCGCAGCAGGATGTTATAGTCCTCGTCCGAAGTGACCATCCCCCCTTTTCCCCAGGTATAGGACCCCCCTACCCGTTCGCCCTCATGGAAAAAAAGGATGCCGCTCTCGGATTTTTTCGTCAATTGCACATCAATGAAACCGGAAAACTGTTTTTGCCTGAGACGGAAGATGAGATCTGGCAAAGGGATCTCTGTTGATTTCAAGGACGCTTTTGCGCGTTGGAAGGGAGGCATCTGTGCCCAGAAAAAAATAGCGTGCGCATCCAACTGGTAGACTTGCACAGAAAAATTAGCGTTGTGAAACGAACTTCTGGCAAGTTCATAGAAAGGCGCAAATACCGCAGCACCCCCTTTTTCCTGCACCAGACTGCTGATAATTTCATGTTCACTGAAGTAATAAAGAAGCTCGATGTGCGGCGATTTGCAATAAATGCCGCCGGAGCCGATATCACCTTGCATGTGCTCGATAAATTTTTCCAGATGCAAGTAGTAGCTATTGAGGTTCTCTAAATAGGGCTTTTCTCGTGGAATGAGCATGTAGCTTGATTTACATCCTTATCATCCGCCGAAGTTTTTTAAGAACGGCAGGCAAGATTTGGCGTTCAGGGAGTAGTATTTTTGGTGCCGCCACTCATTCCTCGGGACAACTGCTCTTCCCGCGAGGACAGGGTCGCACTTTTTACCACGACGATGCTGTGACCGCATGCCTGGCAGGAAAAACACGCCCTGGCACCTTTTATTTTGGACTCGTCAATATTGTATTTCTTGGAACATTCTTCACAAATGACCAGCATGCCCTTCCCCCTGTTGATGGAACCGGTTTCAACCCGCGGACTCAACACCTTTTTGATATAGGTTGTTCTCTGGTATCGGTCAAACTAATTTTATAACAAATCAAGAAGTTGTCACTTCCGCGGCACGCAACGGTCGCAATAAGAAGAACCGTCCCGCTCCCGAGAACAGCCTGGAAAGACAGGGCAAGGTTCAGCCGTGAATCTTTTTCAACAACCAGACCATATTCTTACCCAGGTCATGCATGGTGTTGACCCCTTCCTTATCTTCAGCCACCTCGCCTTTTTCCCGACCAAACCCGATATTCCAGTACGATGAGCCAACGATGATCATCTGATTGGCGGTAAAGAGATGATTGATCGAATCAAAGGCATGGATCGCGCCAGCCCGCCTTTGGGTGACAATCGCCGCCCCCAGTTTGCGTTTGAACAGGTCATTATTGGCCCGCGCGGTCATGCCGCATCGATCGATCAACGCCTTCATCTCGGTGCTGATATCGGCAAAATAGGTGGGTGAGGCCAGGACAATAGCATCAGCAGCGGTCATTTTCTCAATACAGCTGTTGATGCAATCGACATCAACCACACAACGGCCGTTTTTGTTCTTAAAGCATTGGTAGCAGGCGATACAGCCATGGGGATGCTCCCCTGCCAATTGGACCATCTCGGTCTCGATTCCTTCTTTCTGCAGTTCTTCAAACAAATAGCCGATCATCAGGGCGGTATTGCCATTTTTACGGGCACTGCCGTTGAAGGCGACAACTTTCATCTTACACCTCTAATTTTAAGTAGGGAACGCGATGTGCGCCCGGTTTTATTTCAGGTCTCTTCCATGATACGACAGAAATATTTGGTTGATTGCTTCGACAACCGGAAGAGACGATGAACGGGAGACAAAGGAAGGACCGTTGGTCACTGCCAGTTCAACGAAGGAGATAATTTGTTCGGTCTGGCCGCAACTGAAAAAATCGGGAAACTGGCCGCCGATCATGTTTTTGGGATTACCGGGTATCCAGGGAAAATGCAAGAAAATCCCTTGCACCCGAAAAAGCAGGCTGCAATCATAGCGCAAAGCAGAGCGGAGCCCGACGGGCTACTCCAGCCCATATAATTTGATCTTGCGCCAGAGTGTGGTGCGGGGGATATCGAGAATCTGGGCGGTCAGCCCCTTGTTGTAACTGGTGCTGGCCAGCACCTTGGCGATATAGCGCCGCTCCATATCCTCCAGGGTCAGCAGGCCGTCGCCCTTGACGGTATCGAATTCAAGGTTCTGCAAATCTTTGGGCAGGTCGTGAAAACTGATCTCCTCGCCGTCGGTCAGGGCCACTGCGCGCTCAATGATGTTCTCCAACTCGCGGACATTGCCAGGATAAGAATAATTTCGCAGAATTTCGAGGGCCTGCGCCTGGATCCCGGTTACCTGTTTGTGAAAGGCCAGGCTGTATTTTTCGATAAAGAAACGGATGAGCAAGGGAATATCTTCCCGGCGTTCAGAGAGCAGCGGCAAAGCAATGGAAACCACGTTCAGCCTGAAGAACAGATCCTCGCGAAAGGCCCCGATTTCCACCTCGTGCTTCAAATCCCTGTTGGTAGCGGCAATAATCCGGATATCCAGCTCAATCGGTTTGGTGCCGCCGACCCGCAGGATCTGTCGTTCCTGAATGACGTGCAGCAACCGGACCTGCATGGCAAGCGGCATTTCGCCGATCTCATCGAGGAAAACCGTGCCGCCGGCGGCGGACTCCAGCAAACCCACCTTGGTGGCCGTGGCCCCGGTAAAGGCGCCGCGCTCATAGCCGAACAACTCGCTGTTGATCAACTCATCGGTGAAGCCGCCGCAGTTGAAGGCCACAAAGGGGTGGTCTTTTTTCGGACTCAACTGATGGATGGCGCGGGCCACCAGGGCCTTGCCCGTGCCGCTGCCTCCCTGCACCAGGACATTGCAGTCCACGTGAGACACCTTGCGGATCAGGGCGAACAGTTCCTGGATGGCCGGGCTGTTGCCGACAATCGAGGTCAGCCCCGAGTCGCCTTTAAGGGCCTCCCGTAGCCGTTGATTTTCCCGGCGCATGGTGATCTTCTCCTGGACGCTTTTGGCCAGCAGACGAATTTCAGCGAGATTGACGGGTTTGGCGATATAGTGAAAGGCTCCTTTGCGGATGGCTTCGACCGCAGTTTCCACGCTCTTAAAGCCGGTGATGATAATCACTTCCGTCTCCGGCCGCAGTCCCTTGATCCGGGAAAGGATCTCCAAACCGTCCAAGTCGGGCAGGCGCATGTCGAGAAAGACAATATCAAAAGGCTGTTGCACCATGCGTTCCAAAAAGGAACGCCCCATGATGAAGGGCTCAACCTCAAAGTCTTCCCGGGCCAGCACCTGACTCAAGCGGCGGCAGACAATTTCTTCGTCATCGACAATGGCAAGTCTGAGTTTAGTCATATCATTCCCCAGGGAAATTCCTCATTTTTTGCTTCCGCCACATGGGGCAGGAACACCGTGAAGGTAGCCCCCTGCCCTGGTTCGCTGCTTACCTCTATCCGGCCGCCATGGCGCTTGACAATGGCATAACTGACCGCCAAACCGAGACCGGTGCCTTTGCCGACCTCCTTGGTGGAAAAAAACGGTTCGAATATCTTATGCTGAATCTCCGGGGGGATGCCGGCGCCAGCGTCCTTTATGGCAAAACTGATGTACCCGGGCGTGAGGGCCCGCTCCACACGCATGCTGATTGTCTCCCCCTGCGGCGTGGCCTGGATGGCGTTGAGCAGCAGATTGGTAAATACCTGCTGGAGATTGCCCAGGTTGCCGCGGATGGTTGGCAGGTCACTCGCCACCGACGTTTCAAATTGCAACCCCACTACCTTGAACTGGTTTTTTACCAGGTTAATGGTGCTGGTCAAAATCTGCTCCGGGGCGATCTCGCTGAATACCGGCTTTTCCGTGCGGCTGAAATCAAGCAGATTCTTGACGATGTCGGCAGCCCGCTCTGCCTGGCTCAGGATGTCGCCCAGCATTTCCATGCTGTCGGCCTCCACTTTGCCCTCCAGTTCTTCTTTCAGGCTTTCGGCAGTCAAGGCGATGTTGTTGATGGGATTGTTCAACTCATGGGCAATGCCGGCGGTAAAGGTGCCGATCGCCGCAATTTTTCGGGTCTGGATCAGGTCCTCCTGGCGCGCTTCCAGTTCCTGGGCCATGCGATTGAAGGCCTCGATCAGTCCGGAAATTTCCTCCAGGCGGACGCCATCATAGCGGATCGGGCTGAAATCCCCCCGCCCGACCAGACGGGTGGTTTCCATGACGACATCCAGCGGCCGCAGCAGTCCGTGGGAGATCAGCCAGGCCACCAGGAACATCAGCGAGATCAGGATCACAAAGAAGGCAAAGGGCAGGGCCGAGGTGCGGAGAATGGCGGCATGAATGCGCTTCCGTTTGATTTCGCGGAAATGATCGGCATCAAGGATAATCCATTGACCATCCTGCAGGTCAGCCATTCCGGTCTGGGTGCCGGTGATCATGGGGATGGCGTATTCCCTGGCTATGCAGGCCAGGTGATCCGTCGGGTTGCCGATATCGATGAGCACGCCGGCGCAATGCGGCAACAGCCGAGCCGCGTCGACGATACTGTGCGGCAACACCAGGATGTGGGGAACCTGCTGCCGGCCGGCCTCACCGCGAGTGTCGAGCTGTTGCAGCTCCGGGGCGGAATGGATAAGTTGCACCCTGCCAACCGCTTTGCCGGAAGAGGCGCAACTGCCGGAGAACAGGGGCGCAGCCAGGGACGGCAGCCGCAGCCGGTGTTCCTTGCTGGCGGCAAGGCGCAGGGGTCGGGCCTGGAGGATACGAAGTCCTCCTTGCGCCGAAAAGGCCCATTCCACATCCTGGGCCATTCCTTCCAATCCTTCGATGGTCATACCAAGTTGGGTCAACTCCCGCAGGGTGGCCACGGACAGCAGCGGCAGGTCCGCTTCCTGCTCCGGGACCGATTCCCGGCGCAGGCCATTGTCGATATCCGGAACCTCCCGCAGGGTTTTATGGGCAATCTGCGCCCCTTGCAGATATTGTTCTGTCGAAAAGTCAGCATCCACGCCCGGTTGC
>Ga0364918_10124_pt1 | contig 20769 bp, 18 predicted proteins | sample SorcelJu500001C6_2_FD_206957 | JGI IMG/M metagenome (GOLD analysis project Ga0364918, IMG submission 206957) | Enriched cells from Trout Bog Lake Hypolimnion, Wisconsin, USA - BchlTB.June20.5000.01.C6 | ecosystem: Environmental > Aquatic > Freshwater > Lake > Hypolimnion/Profundal zone | place... | reverse complement strand
TTTCACAAGTGATAAATTCAGGTTCTGGTCGTTTATTTCGATGTTCCTGCTCGTTTTCGTGCATGGGTACAACATGCAGGAACGTTACCTGCAGCCATGGACTGTGCCGGGAGAACCATTTTCAGTCACGGGGTTTATCGAGTACTTCCTTTCCAACGGGGTATTCCGTTTCCGCATCCCCATGCTTTTTATCATTTCCGGCTTCCTCTTTGCCATGCGGGACGAGCGTCCTTATAAATCCCGTGCCGGGAAGCGGTTTAGGACACTATTCGTTCCTTACCTGATCTGGAGTGTTCTGGGGCTTGCTTTTACATATGGGCTTGAAATGTTTGCGTACAGCCGTGAACTGGTGGCTTCCTCGCATATTGTCCAGATAGACAATACCAGGATGCTGCTTCACGATTACAAATGGTATGAAATACTGTTCCGCTGGCTTTTCCTGCCGGTTCCTTATCAGCTCTGGTTTATCAGGGTACTTTTCATTTATAACCTCGCATACCCGGCAATACGCTGGTGTGTACTGCATAAAACCATGCGATGGATCTTCTTTTCAGTTGCCTTTCTTATGTGGCTCGGCACAATGGGATTCGTTCTTATCGAAGGCGAAGGACTGCTTTTCTTTTCCCTTGGAGTCTGGATCCGGAAAACGGAATTTAACATTGAAAAACCTGCCCGCTGGTTAAACCCTTTACCCTGGGCTTTCCTTTTTATATCTGTTGCGACAATAAAAACTTTCCTGGCTCTTACTGCTGCAGCGTACTTTGGCCAGGCCATTTTCCCTATCCTTATCTTTCTGCACAAGATCATGGTATTAAGTGGTCTGATCGCATGCTGGTTCGGACTGGATCCCATTGTTCGCTGGTGCATGAAACGAAAATGGTTTGTATGGCTTTCGGCCTTCTCATTCATGATCTATGCCATGCATGCGCCTTTGGTGGCATACTGCATCAACCCGGTGCTTGTATTACTGGGTTCGTTGCCCGCCTCAAATCTGCTTGCTTTTTTCATTCTGCCCACCATCATTATTGCGTTTTGTATAACCACAGGCTTCCTCCTGCGGACCATAGTTCCGAAAGTTTACGGTTTACTTACCGGAGGCAGGGGCATGTAGCTGAAATCCAGTTTATTGAAATCCCATATTTCAAATCGTCCGATGGGCATGAATTTCCACCTAATTTAGATTCTGTCCAAAAGAAATCTTTAGTAACTTTGTGCTGTTAATTTTTTAACAGTACGGAATTTATTTATGATAACACTCTCATACCAAGGGAAAAACACCTTCCTGGAGGCCGTGAACACGAAGAGCGGCTCGAACGTGCTGGAATGTTACCAGTGCGGCAAATGTGTGTCGACCTGCCCGGTTTCAAATTTCATGGATTTTCCTCCCCGCGAGATCATGCAGATGATCAAGCTGGGGTTGAAGGAGGAGACCCAGATGGCGAACTCGATGTGGTTCTGCCTGACTTGCTCGGCCTGCGCAGGGAGATGTCCCCGCGAGATCAACATCCCGGCGGTGATGGAAGCCGTTCGACATATTGCCATTGAAGAAAACTATAAGCCGGAAGACAAGCATGTGAAGAACATACGGAAATTCCACGAGATCTTTCTTGATATGATCAAACGCTACGGTCGGAATTACGAGCTCCGGATGATGGCGGAATTCAACATCCGTACGCGTAATCTCTTTAAGGACATGCACCTGGCCCCGAAAGCACTGCTTAAAGGCAAGATCCCCCTGGGTGTCAAACCACTTAAGAGCACCAAAGCCATCAAAAAGATGTACGAGATGGCCGAAAAACTTGAAAAACAGAACAAATAACCCTGTTCAGGATGAAAAAAGTAACTTATTTCCCGGGTTGTTCCGCTCACGGCACCAGCGAAGAATTTGACCAGACTGTTAAAATGGTCATGAAAACCCTGGATGTGGAGATGGAAGAGATACCCGACTGGAACTGTTGCGGTGCGACTTCCGCCCATACCATGAATGAAAGTCTCGCATATGCACTTCCTTTGAGGAACCTTGTGCTGGCCGAAAGACTCCATAACGACACCATGACCATCCCCTGTGCGTCATGCTACCAGAGGATGAAAGTGACCAAGGCACATATGGATGAAGACCCCGCACTGGCCGGCAGGATCAATTCAACGATAGTGGGGGAAGGCAGTTATGAAGGCAAAGTCGCCGTGAAATCCATGTTGCAGTACTGTTACGAAGATGTGGGCCTGGATGCTATAAAGGCAAAGGTGACCAGCCCCATCAGCGGGATGAAGCTGGCCTGTTATTACGGCTGCCTGCTTACCCGCCCGAAAGCCATCACGCAGTTCGACTCACCTGAATATCCAATGTCGATGGACCATATCGTTGAAGCACTCGGCGCGAAAGCCACGGCTTTTGACTTTAAGACCGAATGCTGCGGAGCATCCTTCTCGATCTCTGATACGGATGTTGTGCTTCAGCTCAGTGGCAAGATTCTGGAAATGGCGAAGGAAAGCGGGGCCCATGCCATCGTAGTCGCCTGCCCCCTCTGCCAGTCGAACCTCGACATGAGGCAGCCCGATATCGAAAAGAAATATAAAATCAAATATAATCTGCCGGTATTTTATCTGACCCAGCTTATGGCCATGGCCTTCGGTTATCCGAAAGACAAAATGATGTTCGCAAAACATATAATACCCGTCGACAGCGCCCTGGCGCATATTGGTGAAGTGACAGAAGAACCCAAACCTGCTAAATCCAAAAAAGCCGTAAAGGCAGAAAGTGAGGCTGAATAATGGCAAGAGTAGGAGTATTCGTTTGTTTCTGCGGCGCAAACATTGCCGATTTCGTGGATGTGAAAGCCGTCATTGAAGAAGCAAAAACAATAAAGGAAGTAAAGTACGCGATTGATTATAAATACATGTGCTCCGATCCCGGCCAGCAGATGATAAGGGATGCCATCGTACAGTACAGGCTGACCTCCATCGTGGTTGCAGCCTGTTCGCCGCGCATGCATGAAAAGACATTCCGCAAGGCGCTCAGCGATGCCGGGATGAATCCATACCTGCTGGAAGTTGCCAATATCCGGGAGCATTCATCCTGGGTGCATCAGAAGGATAAAAAGGCTGCAACCGAAAAGGCCGGCGACCTGGTGAGGATGGCTGTTGCAAAGTCCATAGCCAACGAGCAGTTGCATGAGATCTCTGTACCCGTTACCAAGCGCGCCCTTGTCATCGGCGGAGGTATTGCCGGGATTCAAGCGGCACTGGATATTGCCGATGCACGTATCCCAGTGACGCTGGTTGAACGGAGCCCCTCAATCGGTGGACGCATGGCGCAGTTGGATGAGACGTTTCCGACGCTCGACTGCTCCCAGTGCATCCTTACTCCCAAGATGGTTGATGTGGCTTCACATCCCTATATTGAACTGATCCCGTATTCCGAGGTTATTGAACTCGACGGTTACGTGGGAAATTACAAGGCCAAAATACGGAAGAAGGCGTCGTATGTGAACTTCAAGACCTGCACAGGTTGCGGGACATGCTGGCAGAAATGCCCTGTGAAGGTCCCGAATGAATTCAACTGCGGAATAGACAACCGTAAAGCTATATATACACCCTTCCCCCAGGCTGTGCCGAACAAGCCTGTTATCGATGCCGAACATTGCACCATGCTGCTGAAAGGCAAATGCGGAATCTGTGCCAAGTTCTGCGAAAAAGGATCCATTGATTTCAAGATGCAGGATGAAGTGATCGAAAGGGAGATCGGAGCTGTGGTTGTGGCAACCGGCTATGACCTTTGGGATGCCAGGCCATACGAGGAATACGGTGTGGGCCGTTACAAGGATATCATCAATTCCCTGGAGTTTGAACGAATGGTATCGGCAAACGGACCTACCGGGGGCGTTCCTGTAAGACCTAGCGACGGGAAAGTGCCCAAAACAGTGGTTTTCATAAAATGCATTGGTTCCCGCGACGAAGCCAAAGGCATTGAATACTGCTCGAAGATTTGCTGCATGTATACTGCAAAACATGCAGTTCTCCTTCATCATAAAGTGCATGATTCCCGGGCGTACATATTTTATATGGACATACGTGCGGCGGGAAAAGGATATGAAGAATTCGTGAAACGGGCCCAGGTCGAGACCGGTGCCATATACCTGCGCGGCCGTGTTTCGAAGATCTACCAGAAAGGCGAAAAGCTGATGGTCCGCGGGGAGGATGCCCAGTTAGGGCAGGAAGTTGAAGTGGAAGCCGACCTTGTTGTACTGGCCACCGCCATCATTCCATACAAGTCGAACCCTGCACTGGCCAGACTTTTGGGAATTTCCTACGATAAATACGGTTACCTTTCCGAAGCCCATCCCAAGCTGCGCCCGGTTGAAACGGCAAAAGCAGGTATTTTCCTTGCCGGCTGCACACAGGCCCCCAAGGATATTCCCGAAACCGTTGCCCAGGCGTCGGCATGCGCAGCCAAGGTTTGCGGACTGTTTGCCGGTGACACACTGAAGAAAGATCCCATGATCTCGACAGTCAACAGGGAATTCTGCAGCGGATGCCAGAACTGCGTGAAAGTTTGTCCCTACCAGGCCATCGTCACCGAAGATATCCCCCTCGGGCATGGTGCAAAAGAAATGCGTACCGTGGCCAAGATCAACGAAGGTGTTTGCCAGGGGTGCGGTTCCTGTGTTGCCATCTGCCGTTCCATGGCTATCAGCCTGGCCGGCTTTACCGACCCCCAGATTATTAACGAGATAGTTGCAATCTAATGGAAGCAGAAGTTAAAGGTCAAATTGTAAGCATTGAAAAGCCCGGGATCATTGCACCTCCGGAATGGAAACCGGTGATCATGGGGATTCTCTGCAACTGGTGTTCCTATGCAGGATCCGATCTTACCGGGACCTCGAGAACCCAATATCCGCCGAACATACGGATCATCCGTGTGCCGTGTTCGTCACGGGTTGATCCCTGGTTCATCATCAAAGCATTGCAGACCACTGCAGATGGCGTGCTGATATCAGGCTGTCATCCCGGCGACTGCCATTATATCAGCGGGAATTATTATGCCCGCAGGCGTTTTCTTGTAACCAAGGAATTGCTTAAGATGGTAGGATTTCATGAGAACAGGGTCCAGTTCAGCTGGGTTTCTGCAGCCGAAGGGGCCAAGTTTGCCCAGGTAGTGAAAAAAGTGACCGAGGATGTTGTTAAACTCGGCCCTCTACATTTGTATAAAAAAGAAAATTTCACCAAATAATGGACTATTCAAAACAAATCCAGGACATTGCTGCAAAGCTGTTCACCGAAGGGAAGATCGATGTGTTTGTCGGTTACCGGATGAACGGCTTTGACGACAACCAGGTTCCTGCTGTGATCACAGGTCCGGAAGAACTGTCCACACTTGTTTTTACGGAAAAATCCGTGTTCAATCTTTCGAACTATCTGAAAGCAGACCATACCCGGAACAAAAGGGTAGGGCTGGTCGTGAAAGGTTGTGACAGCCGTTCGCTCAACCTCCTGCTTACCGAGAGCCAGGTGAAACGCGATAAGTTGTATATTATAGGTATTGCTTGTGAAGGAGTGACGGATGACAAGGGGCAGAAGATGCAGAATTGCATGGAATGTTCCTTCCCCGATGCAGTGATCTTTGACGAGCTCCTGGGAACACCGAAAGGCAAAAAAGAATACCAGGTGAATGTTGACATCCGGGCTCTGGCTGAAAAAAGCCTGGTGGAGCGCAGGGAATATTTCGAAGAGATATTTGAAAACTGCATCCGCTGCAATGCATGCAGGCATTCCTGCCCGCTTTGTTATTGTGCGAAATGCTGCATCGACCAGGAAACAGCTTCATTATACAACGGATCCAACACCTCGTCCAGCGCCTTCCACGCGCTTATGACGTGGTCGCTGCACCTGGCCGGGCGCTGTGTCGACTGCCGCAACTGCGAAAAAGCCTGCCCGAGCCATCTGCCACTGCACCTGCTTCATAAACAGAATGAAAAAGTGATCTTCGAAAACTTCCAGAACCACCTGGCCGGTGTGGAGGAAGGCGACCGCGGAGCTTTTTACAAATACAGCCTTAAGGATCCTGATGATTTTATCCTGTAATCCGACGAAACGATTATGAGCTTTTCAACCTTTGTTACCGATAAACCTGGCTTGCAGAAACTGTACGAAGCCATCATCAGCAAACATGAAACCTATGCACCCGTTGAAAAATTCGGGAAGTTCGATTACAGGAAAGTTTCATCGCTGAAGGAATGCAACACGAATTCACCCATCGAAATGACCATGAGCGTGAAACCACTTTTCTTTCCGCGTTCCGCCAAGATCATGAAATATGAAACGAGCAGCGCAGGCACCAGCATCTGCGAAACGGATGAAGACCCCCTGGCAGGGCAGCGGGTCATTTTGGGTGTCAAACATTGCGATGCCCGAGGGCTGCAGGTTCTGGAAGCTGTGAACAAATGGGATTATATCGACAGCGATTTCCTCAAACGCCGCAACAATACAGTGATCTTCTCGACACGCTGCGACAAGGCGGCCACCCATTGTTTCTGCACTTCCCTGGACTATGACCTGGAGAACCTCGATGCAACGGATGTTGCGGTGGTCCACGGGACGGACGGGAAGATTTATATCCAGCCCCGTACCGAAAAAGGAAATGCATTCATGCAGGAATTTGCACCGGCCCTTGCCATAGCCGAAGGAGATGCTCCTGCGGAATTGAAAAAGCAATATACAGCCTTTGCCTCATCGTTCAGGCTGAAGATGGACTATAAAGACATCCATGAAAAAATGGCCAAACGCTTTGATTCCACTGCCTTTGAAGAAGCCTCGAGAAACTGCGTAAGCTGCAACACGTGTGCGTTCATCTGTCCCACATGCCATTGTTTCAAGATATCTGACGTGAAAATAAAGGATACCGGGGTTCGATACAAGAGCTATGATTCCTGCAACAACATATATTTTACACTGGAAGCAGGGGGTCATAACCCCCGACCGGCAAAGTACCGCCGCTGGAGGCAAAGATCCATGCATAAGTTTGTTTTCTACAAGGAAAAGTTTGGAGTGAATCTCTGCGTAGGCTGCGGCCATTGCGCCATCTCCTGCCCGGTGAACATTTCAATTTTCGATGTGGTAAATCATGTGGCTTCGTCCCCAATATCTTCCTAATAATCATGACCGGCGCATATTTCCATTCGATATTATTCACTAAATTGTTCATTTTTAAGGTGTTCATTACGGCTTCGCCGAACAAAATTCGTTGATCAATATTCAAAATACAATTACCCCTATTTATTAAATTTTATGGAAACCCTATTAGTCCCCGCTCTTGCCAAAGTCGACCGGATCATTGAAGAAACGCCGGACATCAGAACATACAGGCTTAAATTCTCGGATGACAGCCTGGCGGAAAAATTCAACTGGCTGCCGGGGCAATTCGTGGAATTTTCGCTCCTGGGTTCGGGGGAATGCACATTCTGTATTGCTTCTTCATCCACGCGCAAAGGATATTTCGATTGTTCAATCAAAAGGGCAGGAGTGGTAACAGCGGATATTCACTCGGATATTGAAGAAGGTGATCTGGTTGGGATCCGTGGCCCTTACGGCAACTGGTTCCCGGTGGAGGAGATCAAAGGGAAGAACCTCCTGTTCGTCGGCGGAGGTATCGGCCTGGCCCCCCTTCGTTCTTTAATACAGTATTGCATCGACAACCGTAACGATTACAAAGACTTCACCATATTATATGGCGCCCGCACATCCGCAGACCTTTGTTATAAAGAAGAGACGGAAGAGTGGAAAAAAAACCCCGGCCTGAAAGTCGTGCTTACCATCGACAAGCCCGAGGAAAACTGGAAGGAAAATGTCGGAGTTGTCCCGAAGATCCTTGAAGAAGTGGTCAAACCCGTGGTAGCGAACACCAAGGTCATCACCTGCGGGCCTCCCATCATGATCAAATACACGCTTCAGTCACTCGACCGCCTGGGTTTTGCTCCGAAAGACGTGATCACGACCCTGGAAATGAAAATGCAATGCGGCCTCGGCAAATGCGGCCGCTGCAATATCGGCAGCACGTATATCTGCAAGGATGGCCCGGTTTTCACATATGAACAGCTGAAGGCCCTGCCCGACGAGTTCTGATCCCCCCTTATTCTTTTTCCTTCTATTCCTGAACGGAGAAGGAGATCACCTGATGTTACTGTTGATTGCACTGAATCGCAACATGTAAATTCCATGCCTACGGGACGGAACTGGGCCAGAGAGAGCCACGGGTTTCAGCCTTTTGACCGGAATATTATCTATAAACTTATTTTAATTTAGATTGAATTAAAATAAATTACCGTAACTTGCGGCATAATTTTCAATTAATTAAGTATTAATCAAACAAAATGAGAATGAAAAAGTATATTTTCCTGGTGTTGATAGCAGTGACTTTCACGATGAACACCTTTGCGCAATCCGGATCGGGAAGCACACCCATGGTCATTGAAAGCCAGATGTTGCTTCCAAAGAGAGGGATGGAGGATAAATTTGAAGCGGCCGTCCTGGCTCATAACAAAAAATACCATCCCGACGGCCCGTATGTTGCAGGTCTGAGGAAGATCGAATATGGTCCCAAGGCCGGATGGTATGCCTGGGTTTTCGGTCCGACCACTTATGGAGCCCTGGATACACGTCCGACAAAAGAGAACGGGCATGACCAGGATTGGAATACGAATGTCGATCCGCTTGTCCAGGAATACGGTGGCACCGGGTTATGGAACTACAATTCGGATCTTTCCTATGGATGGGATATATTCAAAAAATCCAGGCATTATGAGATCTGGGGCATCGACTTGAAACCCAGGCAATATTACAGGTTCAAGACACTTTGCGAGAAGCTGAGGAAGGTTTATGAGACACTCGGCACAACAGCGTTCATTGTCCTTGAGAACAACTTGCATTATTCCGACGGTCCAAATTTTTCATTGATCTGGAGCTTCAATACTTACGACGGGTGGCAGAAGGACCCGGGGCCCAAGGCAACTTATGAAAAACTTTACGGAGAAGGCACCTGGCAGGCTGCAATGGATGAATGGATGGACATGATCAAAAGTTATGATACCGAGATCAGGTCGAATGTGACTGAAAAGTAAATCGGGAAACAACAGAGGTTGTGGTTTTTAATGACAACCTCTGTTGTTAGAGTAAATCATTGTATTTTCGGGTAATAATTTCGTTGTTAACCTGAATTTCTTGACTGCTCTGTTCGAAAAGAATCTGATTCTTGCTGCTGGAGTTTGTTTCTGCCTAGTGAGCATTGTATTTTTTAGCTATAAAAAACATAATCCTGCGATTGCCCTACTCTGCCTTGGTTCTTTTTTCCTGTTTTCTTATGCTGCACTCCTGGACCCTTTCCTGAACATCTGGGACGAGAGATTTCATGCCCTTGTAGCAAAGAACCTTCTTCAGCATCCATTGATGCCTACACTTTACGATGATCCCGTGATCAGCATGCAGTATGACCGGTGGGACAGGGCCATAATCTGGCTGCATAAACAGCCTTTTTTCCTCTGGCAGATTTCCCTGTGTTATAAATTCTTCGGTACAAGTGAATTTACCACCCGGCTTCCAAGTGTGTTGCTGGGAAGTGCTTTAATTTTAATAAGTTACAGGACCGGAAAACTTATATTGAATCCGGATACCGGGTACTATGCGGCATTTCTTTTCGCAACCTCATATTATTTGGCTGAATTGATTTCAGGCAGGTTAATGGTTGATCATAATGATGTGTCATTTCTTTTTTATGTTTCAGCAAGTATATGGGCCTGGGTTGAATATATTTTTTCAGGGAAAAGAAGATGGATAATCTGGATTGGAATTTTTTCCGGAATAGCAGTCTTATGCAAATGGCTGGTTGGTTTAACGGTTTTTTCCGGATGGCTTATTTATTTTATATATACAAACATTGAATATAAAAAAGGCAGAAAGCCTGAAAACAGGCCATGGTATGATTTTTTAATAGCTTTACTTATTACAGTGATCGTTATCCTTCCCTGGCAGTTTTTTATTTTCCACAGGTACCCGGTTGAAGCGGCGTTCTCCTATATGGAGAATAACCTTCACTTTACGTCGGCCTTTGAAGGCCACAGGGGACCATGGTGGTTTTATTTTTATAATATAAAAACACTCTACGGTTCAGCATTACTAATCGTTCTGCCCCTGGCAATTTTCATTTCGTTGAAAAGAATTAAAGTAAATTCAATAGCTGTTGGTTTTTTCTCAATGCTGTTTGTTGTTTACATCTTTTTCACTTTATCAAAGACCAAAATGCCGGGTTTTACCTTCATGATATCCCTTCCGGTTTTCGTTTCTTCCGGGATCCTCATGGATTACGCATTCAAAAAAGTCGAAAGCTTAAAGTTTCCCGGTTATTCTTACCGGCTTTGCATTTTACTCCTGTTACTGATGATCGGATACCAGAATCTTAGTTTGCCGGCGATCCTGAAGGATCATTCAATCCTGGGGCCGAACAAGCTTTACAGGACTATTTCCATCCGGAATAAGGAGGTATTCGGATCCCTTAAAACGACAGCCCCGTTAAATTCAGTAATTTTTAATTTATGCGGGAGAACCTATGTTGACTGCATGTTCTATTCAGGATTTCCTTCCTATAATTTTATACCATCGGCCGGGCAGTATGGCGAACTGAAAATAAAGAACAGGACGATTGTAATTTTTTGTCGGCCGGGACAAACCCTGCCCGATTATATCCGGAAAGACAAATCAATACAGGTCCGCATGGATGTTTTAGGATCATCTGAATAGGCCAGGCTTCAGGTTACCAGGAAATTCATTAATTTACATATTCAGGTAAGAATATCTTTCTTCCTGTAGATGAAACCTGAACCGGCTGAAAGTAAAACTATCATTACCAGGAAAATGGCAATTCTCCATAATTCAGGGCCATAGACCGGGTTCAGAACGTCGACATTCACCCATTTGAAAGGGCTAAGGTATCCGAAGTTCCCTTTTACGCCGGATATCCTGGAAATGGTAAATAAGAAATAGAAAACCAGAATAAGTCCCACGCAGAAAAAAGTAACAGGCCTGGCCCTTTTTATCAGTACCGCGACCAAAAACCCCAGGGCCCCGAAAAAGAGGTTTAGCAGCAGCGTATACATGGTAAACACTAAAAAAGGCCTGATCATGAAATCTCCCGATTTGAAAGTTTCGAGTGAAAGGAGGCTTATCAGCCCGGCAACCAGGTTCAGAAAAATAATATTCAGGAAAGCCAGGGTCAATTTGCTCATGAATATTTCGTCACGGCTGATGGGTCTTGACATCAGGAATTCTGCGGTCCTGCCATATTCTTCCTTCAACAGGATAGTCGAGCAAAGGACCATAGCATAAATACTGCCGAGAAGCATCATGTAAACGATGTTGTTTGCAGCATAAAAACCCAGGCCTGAGAATATATCATTTATACTGCCGAATCCCCGGGCTTTCATCGCCGCCATCGGTACGATCTTCGCCATACCTATAATCTGCTGGTGATATTCAAGCACGCTGTGAAACAGAGACATGGTGAAAAAAATTAGGGCGCTGATGATAAAAGACCAGAGAACGAGCGTCCTTGCATTCCGGCGCAGCTCCATGTTAAACAGGATCCTGTTGACAGTCATTTTCCCGGTTTATTTGTAGTAACGCAGGAAGATCTCTTCCAGCGGAGGTTCTTCAATGCTCAGGTTTTCGATACTGAAGGAGGATAAGCTATGGACCAGTTCATTGATATCACCCGAAAACATGAATGTGAGGCTTTTCTGACTTTCCCTCTGGACGGTTTCCATCCCCGGTACGGCCGGGAAATCCCGGATATTTTCACCTGTGAACAGTATCCTGACTTTTTTCAGTTGTTTATCCCGGAGTGCGGAAATTTCATCCGACCTGATGATCCTGCCGTCCCTGACGATGGCAACCTTGCGGCAGAGAGACTGAACCTCGCTCAGGATATGGGAAGAGAAGAATATTGTGGTCCCTCTTCTGTTTTCATCCGAAAGAAGGCCGAACAACCTGGATTGTATCAAAGGATCCAGTCCTGTTGTGGGCTCATCGAGTATGAGCAGGTCGGGCCTGTGGATGAGTGATTGGATGATATTGACCTTCTTTTTATTTCCTGTCGACAGTTCAGGGATGTTGCGTTCCAGGTCGAGGTCAAGCAGCCCTGCAAGCTCCCTTATCCGGTCTTCGGTTTGTTTCCCTCCGTAAAAGTCAGCCCCGAATTTAAGGAATTCATGAACCTTCATTTTATCATAAAGGCTGGCCTCGGATGGCACATAGCCAAGCCTGCGCCTGATCAGTTTTGAATCCTTTACCACATCAAGCCCGAAGATGCTTGCATTTCCGGAGGAAGGGAAGATCAGATTCAGAAGAATACGGATGGTCGTGGATTTCCCTGCCCCGTTTGGACCGATAAATCCGAAGAAGTCACCTTCCTCAACGTTCATGGAAATGTCATCAATACCCCGGGAGCGTCCGTAGTACTTTGAAAGATGACTGATTTCGATGATTTTTCCCGACACAGGAATCATTTCAACGCAGGTAAAACGATATTCAAAAATACTCAATTTAAAGATGAAGACAAATCCTTGCCGTCAAACTCATATAATCGAACCGTCTGAGATTATTACACATATAACATATGTCATTTCGTAACTCCGGATTATTGTCGGAATTTTGCAAGATAAAACATCACAGGCCTATGGAAAAACACCTGGTTCACATGATGCGGAACCGTGCAGCAAAGTATGGTCACCGCGAGGTATTCCGTTACCGTGAACCCGGTGCGAAAGAATACAAAAGCTATAGGTGGACTGAACTTGTTTCGATCACAGAACGGGTGGCAAGATCCCTGCTGGCATTGGGTTTTGGCCCTCAGTCCAATATCGGGATTTTCAGTGACAACAAGCCCCAATGGACCCTCGCCGATCTCGGAATACTTTCTGTCAGGGGGGTTGTGGTTCCGTTTTTTGCCACTGCATCCAGGCCGCAACTGAAGTATATATCGGATGAGACAGGCATGGAGCTGTTGTTTGTTGGAAACCGGGAACAGCTGGAAAAGGCAATGTGGTTGTTTGATAATTCGGCAAGCCTAAAAAAGATTGTTTGTTTCGACGGCTGTCTTCCTGCGGATGATGATGTGCGATGCATCAGCTGGGATGTTTTTCTTGGCCTGGCAGACCGTGGGGATTACATGCAACGCCTCGAAATGTTACTCGGTGAAGCGGAAGCCGGGGATCTTGCAACCATCATTTATACCTCCGGAACTACAGGTGAGCCCAAAGGAGTGATGTTAAGCCATGATAATTTCATCAGCTGCATAGTTAATCACGACGAAAGGCTTGCAGTGAACGATAAGGATGTTTCGCTTTGTTTCCTTCCGCTCAGCCATATTTTTGAGCGGGCCTGGACCTTTTACATGCTTCACAAGGGGGCGGTCAATGTGTACCTGGAGAATCCAAAAGCTGTGATCGAAGAACTCTCGCTTGCCAGGCCCAGCCTGATGTGCACGGTTCCGAGGTTTTATGAAAAAACGTATGAGGGCATCAGGAAGGAGGAGTTGAAATGGCCCTGGTTCAAGAAGAAGATCTTTGACTGGGCTGTCGGCATAGGGCATGAGGTTGCAGATTACCGTAAAAACGATTCCAGTCCACCCCCGGGACTGGAATTCAAACGCAGAATTGCAGATAAGCTGGTCCTGAAGAGACTGCGATCCGTTTTCGGGGGGAAAGTCCGCTTTTTCCCATGTGCCGGAGCTGCCATACGTCCCGAATTACTGAAGTTCTTCCATGCAGCAGGTATTTTTGTGAACTATGGCTACGGTACTACAGAGACAACCGCCACCGTATCCTGTTTCAGGGATGACCGGTATGAATTTGAAGCCTGTGGAACCGTGATGCCGGGAACGGTTGTCAGGATCAGCGAAGAGGGGGAGATCCTGATCAAAGGCCCTGCTGTTTTCAAGGGATATTATAACAAGCCGGAAGAGACTGTAAAAGTATTGCGCGACGGATGGTACTACAGCGGGGACCAGGGAATGTTTACCAAGGACGGCAACCTGATGATGCTTGACCGTATCAATGATATTTTTAAAACATCCGGAGGGAAGTACGTTTCCCCCCAGAAAGTTGAATTATTGCTGGGCAGGGATCCTTTCATTGAACAAACAGCGGTTTTTGGTGATAATAAAAAATTTATTTCAGCGCTAATTGTTCCTTCGATCGTCAGGCTCAGGGACCATTTCACTACGCTCAGTTCATCTTTGCCTGATGACAATTCGTTCATCGCCCATGGTTCAGTCATTGAATTTTTCAAGGAAAGGCTTGAGATGATACAGGAAGAACTCGTACCCTATGAAAAAGTTGTGAAATTTACTTTGCTCACGGAGCCTTTCAGTATCGAAAATGACATTCTCACCAGCACTCTCAAGATCAAACGGAAGGCGATCTCCGAAAGATACCGGAATAAGATTGAGGCGATGTATCTATAAGGAGAGTTTCCATCGTTTATGAGACCATAGCCAGCTTCCCGGGTTATTCAGGATGGCTTCTTCAAGTTTTTTTGCATACCTCCTGGTGACTTCTCCATCGGGAAGGCTTGCCGGTTCATCCGTAATCACAGTGGCTTCAAGGGTATAATATCCCCGCCTGACCCTTTTTACATCCACATAAACAACAGGATAGTTATACGTACGGGCGTATTTTTCTGGGCCGTGTAAAAAGGCAGTCTCCCGGCCCAGAAAGTTGATCCAGTATGATTTGTCTGGGTTGGAGGGGCTTTGGTCAGCGGCCATGATGTAAACCGAAGGCGTCCCAGCATTGCGTTCAAATACCAGGTATGTCTCATAAATGGAAGCAAGCAAGGTCCCGAACTTTGCCCGGCTCCACATCAGGAACCTGTTGATATATTTATTGCTGAGAGGTTTATAAAATGCTATGATCGGGTGTTTTGTGAACAGTCCGGGCGACATGCTGCCCCATTCAAAGTTGTTGATGTGGGCGGGCATCGCGATCACACTCCTTCCCTCTGCGAGCCAGGGCTCAATAATCTCAGGGTTCAGGATAAAATGCCTTTTTCGGACTGTGCGCGGGAGCATGCTGAATCCTTTGATACCTTCAGCCATCACATCCGCCAGGTTCCTGTATACATTCCTTTCGATCGTATCCAGCTCTTTGACAGAGAGCCCGGGAAAACAGGATTTCAGGTTCGACCGTATCACTTTCTTCCTGTAACCGACTATCCTGCGAAGGAAGAACTGCCCAAGGTCCGAGAACACGTAAAGCAGGGGAAAGGGAAGCAAGCCTATCAGGAAGACAAAAAAGATAAAAACACCTGTGAGAAGGAGGTCCATTGCCGTAAAGCCAGGTAAGGTAAAAAGCGTTATTTCAGGAGATCTCTGAGTCCTTCCGTGCAGCTCCTCATTTCGAATTCTATGAGTTCATATTCTGCGATTTTGTGGATTACATAAGGATCCCCGGCCATTATTTTCAAGGCTTCATCCTTATCTGAGGCGTTGATCAGGATAAACCCGCCATTGCGTGGGACTTTAGGCCCGGAGCAGATTAGCTTTTTTTCATCTATCAAAGAACGGATGAATGCCCGGTGGGTTTCAAGCATCCGGTCCACTTCTTCAAGGGGGACAAGGTAGCGGGAATGAAATGCGAACATAATGAATCGATTATGCAGCAAAGTTAAATTATTTCCTATATTTACTATTCCAACTTTTCTCCCATGCCCGTGCAAAAGCGCCTGCTACTTGGATTCCTTGTCAGTTCGACTATTGTAATCTGCATCTTCCTGGCCGATCATTATTTCAAACTGCAGCTGCCCGTTGTGCTGTTGTTCTGCCTGCGATGGATCCCGGTGGTGGTTTTACTGTGTTATACTTTTAATGCAGGGAGCCTGACGGCATGGATCCTGTTCGCTATGCTTGCAGGAGCGGTGTTCGGGCATGACATGCCGGCTATTGCTGCCCACCTGGATGTTCTGAGCCTTATTTTTCTCAGGCTGATAAAGACCATTATTGCTCCCTTGATATTCGGTACGCTGGTGGTTGGGATTGCCGGGCATTCCGACCTGAGACAAACAGGAAGGCTTGGCTGGAAGTCCATAGTATATTTTGAGCTGGTGACAACAATTGCATTATTTATTGGACTGGCAGCGATCAACATCAGCAAAGCGGGAGTTGGGCTGAAGCTTCCCGGGACGATCGATATGAAAGATCTGAATGTACCTGTGCACCAGGGATGGCAGGAGATCATCCTTCATATTTTTCCTGAGAATATTGCCAAATCGATAGCCAACGGGGAGATTCTCCAGGTAGTGGTGTTTTCCATCATTTTCGGGATTGCAATGGTGATGGTCGCTGAAAAATACCGCAAACCCATGCTTACTTTCGCCAACTCGCTTTCCGAGGTGATGTTCAAATTCACGAAGGTCATCATGTACGTCGCACCTGTGGCTGTATTTGCATCCATTGCCTTTACCGTAGGGCATATGGGAATCGGAATTGTCGTGAACCTGTTGAAACTTCTGGCAACCCTTTATGGTGCTTTGCTGGTTTTTATGCTGCTGGTGCTTTTACCGGTCTGCTTTATCTTCCGTATTCCGCCGGGTGGTTTTATCAGGGCAGTTTCCGAGCCTGCGGCCCTGGCTTTTGCAACGACCAGTTCGGAAGCTGCACTCCCTCTGGCCATGGAGAAGATGGAAGAGTTCGGTGTCCCCAGGAAGATCGTTTCGTTCGTTCTTCCGCTCGGGTATACATTCAACCTTGATGGAACGGCTCTGTATCTGAGCCTGGCCGCTGTTTTCGTCGCCCAGGCATCGGGGATCGACATGCCATTGGGCATGCAGCTTCTCATGCTCCTTACATTGATGCTTACAAGTAAAGGAGTTGCCGGGGTTTCAAGGGCAGCCCTGGTCATTCTCCTCGGCACGGTGGCCTCCTTTGGCCTGCCCGCTCTACCGGTATTTCTTTTACTGGGGGTGGATGCCATGATGGATATGGGAAGGACAGCAACCAATGTGATCGGGAACAGCCTGGCGTCTGCCGTTATAGCCAGATGGGAAAAAGAATTCGATGCTGAAAAGGCAAACAACATAAGACATTAAAAAAAATCCGGTATCTAATACCCCTTACTGACAACTAATTTATAACAGCATTGCAATATGTCAAAAAAAGCTTTCGCACTGATCCTGCTGAGTTCCTCCCTTGCCATGTTCATGGTCAAACTGGATGCCTATATCGTAAATATTTCACTGCCAACCATTGCCAGTAATTTCGCGACCTCCCGAAATATGGCTTCACTGGTTCTACTTTCCTACCTTGTTGCAAGTACTGCAACGCTCCTTCTTTTCGGCATGCTGGGCGACAGGCTCGGGTTGAAAAAGATATTTATCCTCGGCTTTGTCTTGTTTACCCTGGGTTCTCTTTTCTGCGGGCTTTCCCCGACCATATCAATCCTCATCCTTTCGCGATTCATCCAGGGTTTGGGTGGCTCCATGCTAGTTGCCAACTGCATGGCTATCGTAGGCCGTTTCATGCCTCATGAGAAAGTAGGCTCGGCTTATGGGATATTAACGACCATAGCTGCAATAGGGGTTTCGCTTGGTGCCCCCCTTGGAGGATTGATATCCTACTATGCTTCCTGGCACTGGATCTTCCTGATCAACATACCTGTCGGCATTGTGGCCACCTGGCTTTCAATAAAATATATTCCAGGCGAGACGAAGGAAAAATTTTCCTTCCGGGACTTTGATTTCAGCGGTGCATTACTGGCATTGCTGGCCTTCAGCACTCTGATCCTGGCTTTCAACAGTTTTGATAAAAGAGGCCCTGAGGCTGTTATTCCTTATTCCTCCCTTGCTTTAGCTCTTATTTTATTCGGATTGTTTATCTACCGGGAAAAAACGGCAGTCAATCCCATCCTGGACATTAGCCTGTTCCGCATAAGACCATTGACTTTCGCGCTCATAGCCAGCCTTTGTGCCTCAAGCACAAGCTTCGGCAACTCATACATGATCCCTTTTTATCTTGAAAAAGATGTGGGCCTGACAGCCAACTGGGTAGGAATGCTCGTCCTGATATCTTCCTTGGTGGTCATGTCCCTTGCGCCTGTTTCAGGAAAGTTATCGGATAAGATCCATCCCATCAGATTTTGTACACTCGCCATCCTTATCGGGATCATCAATTTTTCCTTTTTTTCAATTACGATAGGGTTTCTGAGCATATGGATAGCCGCTGTTTTCCTTTTTTTCTCAGGAGTTTTCACCGGCTTGTTCATTTCACCCAATAATAAAATGATCATGGATATGGCTGCCAGCGGGAAGCACGGTATCGTTTCGGCGACAGCGAATACTTTTTCTTCAATGGCAGCAGTGTTCGGTGTTTCTGTGTTCCAGATGATCTATTCGGTTACAACCGGAGGGGACAATGCAACTCCTACAACAGCCCGGAATATTGCCGGGTTTACGAATGCATATATATGCGGAGTTTGTTTCCTCGTTCTGGCGCTTATTTTCACCCGTCTTTCACGCAATTCCCTCATGAAGGCGAATGATCTCCAGCCATTTCACAGGATCCAACTGCATATCTGGAGATTACGTTAAATTTATTTTTAATTTTGAATTTTAACCTGTGATTATATGATAAGAATTTCACGTTACGGATGGCAGCCCGACCTGCCTGATCAAAGGGATTTCCGCTATAGCGCTCCCACTGAATTAGTTTCCAGATTGCCTGAAAAGACCGACCTCAGGCCAGCTTGTCCGCCGGTTTATGACCAGGGCCAGCTTGGAAGCTGCACGGCAAATGCCATCGGCGCGGCGTTTGAATTCGGCCTGATCAAACAGAAAGCGCCTGAGTTCATGCCTTCCCGTCTTTTCATTTACTATAATGAGAGAGTCATTGAGAATTCAACAGGCACCGACAGCGGGGCAATGATCCGTGATGGGATGAAAACCATAATGAAAGACGGAGTCTGTCCCGAAAAAGAATGGCCGTACATCATTTCTGAATTCGCGCAAAAACCAAAGGAAAGCTGTTATTCGGATGCACTGAAACACCAGGTGCTTTCGTATCACAGGGTTCCCCGCAGCCTGGATCAGATCAGGGGATGCCTGGCCGAAGGATACCCTATGGTTTTCGGTTTCACGGTGTATGAGAGTTTCGAAGGGGCAGAAGTGGCGAAAACAGGCGTTTTGAACATGCCCCAAAAAACGGAGAAGTCCATAGGCGGACATGCAGTTCTGGCAGTAGGGTATGATGATCCCTCAAAGCGATTCATTGTTCGGAACAGCTGGGGTGAACAGTGGGGGATAAAGGGCTATTTCACAATTCCTTACGACTACCTGCTGGAGGAAAATCTTTCTGATGATTTCTGGACCATCCGAATGATTGAGGAAAACCCTGCAATGAAAAAAAATTAATCCGGGACCGTTTTCAGCAAACGGACCCGTGAAAATGCATCAATATTAATCAAAAACCAAAAAAATGAAAAAGTACGTTGCTGAATTGGTCGGAACATTCAGCCTGGTCCTCTTCGGATGCGGATCAGCTGTAATCTCGGGTATTTCACAAACCGGTCCCAGCGGGATCGGTATACTGGGCATTTCAATGGCCTTTGGCTTCGCGGTTGTTGCCATGGCTTATGCTATCGGAGGCATCTCCGGATGTCATATCAACCCTGCCGTCACGGTGGGCGTTCTTATGGCAGGAAAGATGAGTGTTAAAGATGCAATCGGATATATTATTTCGCAGTGTATAGGTGCCATCCTGGGATCCCTTGTGCTTTATATTATTGTAAGCGGAAAGCCCGGATGGCAAATGCCTGAATGGGGTCTTGGAGCAAATGGCTGGGGTGCTGGTTACCTGGGTGGATTTAATACCGGTAGCGCCTTCCTGATAGAAACTGTGATGACCTTCCTTTTCATTTTCGTGATTCTTGGGACCACTTCGAAATTCGGGAACGGAGCTATGGCAGGACTGGCTATCGGGGTCACCCTGATGCTGATCCACCTGGTGACAATCCCTGTTACCGGGACATCTGTGAATCCTGCACGCAGCCTTGGCCCGGCTTTGTTTTCAGGAGGGAGAGCCCTTTCACAACTCTGGCTCTTTATTGTAGCTCCGATATTTGGCGCAGTTCTAGCTGCGCTCGTTTGGAAGTTCGGGTTTGACAAGGAATAAACTGATTTGTTGTCAGGCTAACAGAGGACGGCTCAAAAGGCTGCCCTTTGTTTTTTAAGGGGGGAAGCCTGCAAAGCGCACAGGACCCCGTTGCCAGGAGTTCGTTTCAGGTGCAGGGGAAATGAACCGGGTTGAAATTATTTGAATATCGCACTTTCCTTATCGAGCCTCAGCATATCTTCATCAGAAAGGCGGAAGGAAAGTGTTCCTGTGTTTTCTTTAACATGTTCTTCCTTGGTCGCTCCCGGGATGGCTACGACTGAATCTCCATGATAATGGATCAGCCAGTTCAGTGCAACCTGGGATGGAGTGACACTATACTTTACGGCCAGCTCCTTTACAAACGTAACAAGGGGGCGGCTTTTCTCCAGACCTGCAGGTTTGAAAAGGGAATTATACTTCCGCATACCGATGTTCTTCAGAAGCTGCGGGTTGTCATGAAATTTTCCCGTGACCAGTCCCTGTGCCAGGGGAGAGTAAGCAATAATAGTGATCCCAAGTTCCTGGGCCATAGTCAGTATCCCGTTTGACTCGATCTTCCTGTTCAGGAGGCTGTATTGGACCTG
>Ga0364918_10073_pt1 | contig 20890 bp, 20 predicted proteins | sample SorcelJu500001C6_2_FD_206957 | JGI IMG/M metagenome (GOLD analysis project Ga0364918, IMG submission 206957) | Enriched cells from Trout Bog Lake Hypolimnion, Wisconsin, USA - BchlTB.June20.5000.01.C6 | ecosystem: Environmental > Aquatic > Freshwater > Lake > Hypolimnion/Profundal zone | place... | reverse complement strand
AGCGTATTCAGTTCGCCCAATTAACCATGCTTTTGTTGCTCCTGCAAATTACACCCAAAAACAATCGGGTGACGTTTCGGTCGCGGCACAAGTCGGTCCGGATAAAAATCAAACGAACGTTTGGGCATTAAAATAAACTATAAATGCGTAAGACATTAATATATAAAAAACACGATTTATCGTGAAACCCGCTGCAAGGAACCCTCTATTCCTTGCAGCGCCTTTTTCTATCTATAAGGTCTCAAGAACGCATGGAAAAAGCAGCACGACCATGTCATCCCTACAAGTACGATCTGGTCATTCCTTGCAAGTATTACCCCGTCATTCCCGCAGTTTTAGGCGGGAACCCAGTGTCGTTATGCTCTCCGTTAATCACGAACGGCATTTATGCATCACTTAATATGATTACTCTAAACAATCACTCCAATAAGACTTACGCAAAACTGTCACAGCAAGGTATGCCACAATGAAATACCATCAACTCCCCCAAAAACAGGTATTTTTATGCCTTACCGGGTTACTCATCAGCAGCGCACTCATCGTTAGCTTAGTCTCATGTAGTGGAGGAAGTTCTGCCAGTATTGTCAGTACGAACCCAACATTAACAACCACAACCACTGGATCAACTTCATCCACGAGCGGATCACCTACTTCCTCTCCTGCTGCAACTCTCAGCCTTGCGGCACAAGTAGGCAAAAACCTATTTTTTGACCAAAATTTATCAGGTTCAGGAAAAATGTCGTGCGCAAGCTGCCACAGCCCTAATCTTGCTTATGGGCCGACCAATGCGCAAGCAGTTCAACTTGGCGGACTGACCCTTAGCACAGCGGGGTTTCGTGCAGTACCGACCTTAACCTACAAAGAATATACGCCAGCCTATGCCGATTTGCTCGACAATCCGGACGGCATCAGCATTCCCGGTCCCGGCGGTGGATTTACCTGGGATGGTCGTGTCAACACACTCGCAGCACAAGCACAAATTCCACTGTTAGATATCCATGAAATGGCGAATGCCAGTCCAGCTGCCGTGGTCGCCCAAATTCAGGCTGCCACCTATGCGCCATTATTTATTCAAGCATTCGGCAGCATGGCCTTTGCCGATGTTAACACCGCGTTCACGAATGCCGTCAACGCCTTACAGGCATTTCAACTGGAAGATAGCAGTTTCCACCCTTTCAGCAGCAAATATGATCTCTATGCTGGTAACAAAATCGGTGGCACATTAACGGCGGCTGAACAGCGCGGCTTAGCTGTTTTTACTAATCCCAGCACTGGCAATTGTGCATCATGCCACTATCAGGGGGCCGGTTTGAATGGGAGCGCAGCGCTTTTCACCGATTTTTCGTATGAAGCGATCGGTGTACCACGCAATCAGGCGATTCCAGCCAACCAAGTCGCATCTTATTACGACATGGGTCTGTGTGGCCCACTCAGAACCGATCACTTACCCGCTAGCACAGGTGCACCCAATACATTTTGCGGCATGGTTAAAACACCAACTTTACGTAACGTCGCCACCCGCAGCACCTTCTTTCATAATGGCGTGATGCACTCCCTCCAGCAAGTCATTCGTTTTTATAACACCCGCGATACCAATCCGGAAATTTGGTACCCCACCGTCGGCGGAACAGCCTTAGCAACACCAAACAGCAACTTTCCGCTTTATGGTCTGATCACGACGCAATATACCGGAGGCACTGTACAAAAATTTAATGATTTACCTGCTGCGTATCTCCAAAATATTGATAAGCAGCTGCCAATGGATGGTCGTCCAGCAGGGAGTACGCCACCGATGAGCGAACAAAATATCAGTGATTTAGTCTGCTTTCTGAATATCTTAACCGATGGCTACCAAATTCCGACAACCGTACCGACAACAGGTGCCTGCATCAATTAAACCATTACGTCGGCTTAGCAAAAAATAGTCGCCCCATACAGTAAAAACTTATCTTACAAAGCAACAAACACACTAATGAATACATCACAGAACACAGCACAAATTACCTCGATTACAGCCTTTTTTTCAGTGTGCACGCTGCTTACTCTTTGCGCATGCAACAATCCAATCGACATTAAAGATCACGATTTGACCCTAGGCATGAACCAGTATCTCGAACAACGGGGGGATTTATGTCTAGCTAAAAACAGTTGGCCAATCGACGTCACGCAACGTGAAATGCAATCTTCTGCCAGAAATGCGCTACAACTTCCCGTAATGGAAAAACTGGGTCTGGTCAGCTCTGCCATCATCACGGCAGACATGCGCGATGAAGATGGCACTCACACTATGACCGTCAAGCGCTTTAGCCTCACCGATACAGGAAAAAAGTACTATCTGACCCAAGAAATGCGCAGCATGCGCGCGGACGGCAGCACCAAAATTGACCAAGGTGACCTGTGTGTCGCCAAACTCAGTTTGGATAAAATCGTCAAATGGGAAGAAATCAAATCGGACGACCATAAACGACGTGTTCAAGTCACCTATTCGTATAAAATCAACTCAGCAGCACCATGGACCAAGGATGCTGACATCCAAAAAGTATTTCCAATGGTGGCACACATTCTACAAGGTGAAAATACCATGCAATTACAAGAAACCTTAAAAATGAGCGACCACGGCTGGATTGCCAACGAACTATAACGACACCTCATGGCGACACTCATACGCTTCACTCCAGACTTAAGCGACTGGATCAACGACAACCTTAATCAAGGCCATGGCGCAACTGACCTCATTACTGTCATGCACCAGCAAAAAATGCCCGTGGCAACTGCACACGCCATCGTTGCGGCATTTATCGAAGCCAGGCTGTCCGGCAAGCCAACACCGATCGATCAGATCGAAGTCCCAGACCAGAATGATGTGAGTGATTACCACTACACTACGCCGATTTTCAGAGATGGCAATCGTATTACTACAACAGACCGCGAGATTCGCATCACTGCACGAGCCCAACACCCGACGCTGGCTTTATTAAGCAACGTCATGAGCTCGGAAGAATGCGCTGAATTAATTGCGCTGGCCAAGCCTAGACTAAGCCCCTCTACCGTGGTGGATCCGTTGACTGGGCGTGATAAAATCGCCGGACACCGCAGCAGTTCAGGCATGTTTTTCAATCTCAATGAAACCCCATTCATCGCTAGATTGGATCAACGTATAGCTGAAATTATGAATATGCCAGTAGAGCATGGCGAAGGCATTCAGATTTTATATTACCCCGAAGGTGCTGAAAGCACACCCCACTACGACTTTCTGGTGCCATCTAACGCGGCCAACCGAGCATCACTGGCGCGCAGTGGACAACGACTTTCCACCATGGTAACCTACCTCAATGATGTCCCTGAAGGTGGGGAAACCATCTTCACTGTGACAGGTTGGACGATTACACCACAACGCGGCAATGCGGTCTATTTCGAATACGCCCACCGACTCAGCAGTAATGAACAGCATCTACTCGATCAGACAGACCACGCATCGCTTCATGCCAGCAAACCGGTCACCCAAGGCGAAAAATGGGTCGCAACCAAATGGATGCGTCAACGGCCCTTTCAATCAGCAACGTTTCAGCAAAAATAAAAACAGCACACTGAACCAAATCACCGTTCCAGTGTGCTGTTTTTTGTATAGCGGCAGCTTAGATTTCGACTTGTGATCCCACTTCAATCACACGATTACTCGGAATTTTATAAAAATCAGCAGCATCTCGTGCCATTCTCGACATCAACACAAACAGCCATTCACGCCATGTAGCCATCCCTACTTCGTTAGGGCGAGAAATAATCGTTTGCCGTGTCACGTAAAATGACGTTTCCATAGGATCGAACTTCAATCCTTTCACCGCACTCAATTCAAGCGCATTCGGGATATCAGCCTCATTTTTAAATCCATAAAATACATCGAGCTGATAACAATTATTACCCAATGGCTGAATTTTGACGCGATCCTCAAATGGCACCCATGGAAGTTCTAAATTATGCACCGTCAAAAACACCACCCGCTCATGAAAAATCTTATTGTGAGCCAAATTATGCAGCAATGCATGAGGAACACCTTCGGAGGCGCTACGCAGAAAAATAGCAGTGCCATACACACGATGAGGCGGTGCAACAAACAGCGAATCCAAGAAATCGGAAAGTGGGATAGCATGTTTTTTCAGATTATCAAATACTAGTTCACGCCCTTTATGCCACGTCAACATAACCGTGAACATGGTGCAACCTAACACCAGTGGGAACCAGCCACCATGCAAAATCTTCAATGCATTGGCTGAGAAAAAAGCACTATCAATCACAATAAAAAATGTTGTCGCAAAAAAGCATAACAGCAAATTAAATTTCCATGCATAGCGAATCACAAAAAACGTCAGAATAGTCGTAATCAACATCGTTGCCGTCACTGCAATCCCATAAGCCGCTGCCAGATTAGCCGACGAACCAAATCCTGCCACTGCGGCTAGCACGACAACCAATTGAATCCAATTGACCATAGGCATATAAATTTGGCCGATTTCCTGCGAAGAGGTATGAATAATGGAGAGACGCGGTAACAGACCAAGCGAAATGGCTTCCTTGGTCATGGAATAGGTACCCGATATTGTCGCTTGCGACGCAATCACCGCTGCGATCGTCGACAGCACGACCAATGGATAAACACTCCATGTACCAAGCTGGTGATAAAATGGATTTTCAACTGCAGCCGGATTCGTCATTAACAACCCACCTTGCCCCAAATAATTCAGCATCAAGGCAGGAAATACAATAGAAAACCACGCAATCCGAATCGGGTTGCGGCCAAAATGGCCCATATCTGCATACAGTGCTTCCGCACCAGTAAAGGCCAACACCACCGCGCCCAACGCCACAAAAGCAACCCAGCCATGATCAAACAGGAAAGCAATGGCATGCATAGGATTGAGCGCAGTCAAAATAATAGGTGCTTTAGCGATATTGACGATCCCCATAATGGCCAACACACCAAACCACAGCAGCATAATCGGACCGAACCACTTACCGATCCCCGCAGTCCCTTTGTACTGAACTGAGTACAATGCAATTAACACAACAAAAGTAATCGGCACCACATACGTACTAAAACTTGGCGTCGCGACGTTTAAGCCCTCTATCGCAGATATCACCGACATGGCAGGCGTAATCACGCCATCACCATAAAATAGCGAAGCACCGGCCAAACCAAGTAACAGCAAAATATAATGCCAGCGCGACTTTTTACCCACCGACTCAAGCGCCAATGCCATGAGTGCCATAATGCCGCCTTCGCCGCGGTTATCTGCCCGCAAAATCAAAGTGACATACTTTAAGGCGACAATTATAAATAGTCCCCACATAATGAGCGACACTACGCCCAAAATATTTGCTGTGGTAAGCGCAAGACCATACTCACTCGAGAAAATGGTCTGCATGGTGTACAGTGGACTGGTGCCAATATCGCCATAAACGATACCAACAGCAGCAATCGTTAACGCAGCCGTGCTGCTTTTTGAAGGTTGAGAAGACAAGTCAGTACCTTATAGTTAATTACGCACTGCACGATATTCCAAACGGATTATAATTTCAAGCGTTCTTTATAGAAATTTGAAACGATTGTTTACGCAAAATATACACGATTCGGTGTGGAAAATTTCATTTTATAAAATATATTACCCTACACCAACATCAACACTAATGCTAACATATTGATTATTAATCATTTATTTTATCAAACAACAAGCCAATTAACTTTAATCAAAAACAAATATTGGAATCACAAAAGCCCATAACCCACGAACATAATTTTACGTCGTCACAAAAACACCACACATCATCAGACATAGATCACTCCCGATAAATACAACAAAAGCAGCAAAAGTGATTATGACACCATCAATGGCAAAAGTTTTGCACATTTACTGTGGATAAGTTTGTTTTAAATACCAGAATACGCCATTAAGTTATTGATTTTAAATAGTCTTAATAGCTCGCCCAAAAAATGGGCATGCATTATCAATAAACTACCAAATTACACGATTAATCATTGATTATCACCATAATAATTGGCATAATATCTAGCATATTCAATCAAAATGAAATCGAACTTCCCATGACAATTGGAATAATGGCAGCCCTCCATGACGAAATTGCTGAACTCACTGACACGATCCTATCCCAGACCCCTTATCGCCGACACCATATTGGCATGCGTGATTATTACGTAGGCGAAATCGAAGGACAATCCTGTGTGCTCGTCATTGCACGGATAGGCAAAGTTGCGGCTGCCGCGACTACGGTCAACCTCATCCGTGACTTCGGTGTGAGTGAGATTATTTTTTCAGGGGTAGCAGGTGGCGTAGCAAATCACGTCAACGTCGGCGACGTTGTTGTCGCAACCAGTTTGATTCAGCATGACATGGATGCTCGCCCACTATTCCCACGCTATCAAATACCGCTTTTAGGTATCGCTGAATTCGCACCTTCCATATCACTCAGTCAAGAATTAGAAGCAGCGACGCACTATTTCTTCGAACATGTCATTAGTCAAACCATCAGCCCCGAAAAAATGGCGCAATTCGGTATAACCAAACCCACATTACACACAGGCCTGATTGCAAGTGGCGATCAATTTATCGGTTCAGGGAGTGAAGTAGCACGACTTAGCACTATGTTACCATCAGCCTTAGCAGTAGAAATGGAGGGCGCTGCCGTCGCACAAATTTGCCACGAATATGGTGTTCCCTGCGGGATAATACGTACCATCTCCGACCGTGCAGACGCCACCGCCCATATCGACTTCAATCAATTTTTAACAGGCGTTGCCAGTCACTACTCCAGCGGCATCCTGCGACGTTTTTTAGCACAACGAACACCAACAGCACCCAGTGCAGCAAACAGGATAGTCACTTAGTTTTGTTACTCCCGCACTTATTCTCCGTCATCAACGTCATTGTTATAATGCTTCCAAATCATTTTTACATCAGCCCAGCCATTTCGTCACCGCGGTTGCAGCACCAATTCCAATGATAAGAACGCTGCTTAATTTAAAAATGAGATGCAATTCCATTCTTTCGAAACTAGCAGCGGTACTGTACTCAAGCCTATCCATCCTAGCATTGGCATTTAACTCAAGCCTATCAATTCTGGCATTGGTATTTAACTCGAGCTTCTGCATATTAGCTTCTAACCTCTCCATATTAGCAGCCGTACTCAACTCAAGCTTTTCCATATTAGCAGCGGTACTCAACTCAAGCTTTTCCATATTAGCAGCGGTATTCAACTCAAGCTTTTCCATATTAGCAGCCGTACTCAACTCAAGCTTTTGCATATTAGCAGCCGTACTCAACTCAAGCTTTTCTATACTTGTATGTAACTCGTTACGCAGTCCGCACAGATCCGCCTTGGTGGCGAGATTACCAATATCGTGCGAATCACGCAACACATCCGATATCGTTTCCGCCTGACCTAAAGGCATACCCGCTGATATCAGTGTTGTGATGAATTTGTGTGTATCGAATGAAACGGAATGCATCGCTTTAGTCCTCAATAAATTATAACTTCCGTGTGACCACTTATATTCAATGGCGTTCACTAAAACGATTGATTTTCTGTTGGTAGCGATGCTGATTTGATGTGGATCAAATTGATGCTGATTTGATGTTTACTTGATACCAACCGTTTTCGACAGATTAGCCATCCTTTAGTCGGGAAGCCGATGCCTAAATGTTGGTTCAATATTTTTCGAGTGCAGAAAACGAATAATATCTTCGAGTCTTGCATCCTTCAGGAGCAATCCATCAGACCTTGCATCTGAAGTTGCGTCTGAAGTTGCGTCTGAAGTTGTATCAGACATCACACCGACCTTGTCTGGCACCAACACCAACGGCGCCTCCATAGGAGTTGTACCGCACAATTTTTGTAGTAACTTCAGGGCCGACGCGAATTGAGGCGCGCTAATGCTTTGCAACTCCTTCAAAAATGCGACTTGCCCAGCAATTGGGGGGGGCATCTCTAGCCAAGATTCATCGGTGAAAGCGGCGCCCATACCAGGGTGAATAAACGCAGCCCACTTGCCGGTACTCTGATGCACACAGGGCGGCAACTCAACCGGAATGCTTACCGCGTCAGAACGAAGATCCATATCCGAAAAATAGGTCTTATGCAGCAGTTCAACAAATGTTTGTACCTGAGTCACAGGAGTGAGCACTGCCAGTGACAACCAAAGTCCGTAGCTGTGTGCGCCGGAGATGCTCACAGCTGGTGCTGGAAAGCCAAACTCAGACTGCAAGACCTTCGCCACTAAACACAACTGACTCCAATGTGCATCATCGTTATCGCCCGTCTTATTAAAGGCAATGACTACCGCACGGGTAAGCCCCTCTTCTGTTGTCAAGTTGCTGTCAAGTGTACCGTGACCCAACAGGTGCTGCGACAGCGTTTCCACCGACAATGGGCTAGACGGCAGATATAGTCGCGTCAATTCCGTAATTAAGTTTTGCATCTACTTCCTAGAATTCAGACCGAGTTGGTCTGCTGTTTATAAAAGAGCTTAACGCAGATACTAATCTCTTCAAGACAAAAATAGAAGGAAAGCGTGTAGATTTACCCCGCTTCCCTGCTATCCCGAATGTTAATCTAGGAAATCAACTGCAAGATTACTTATAATAACCTGACTGAATAACTAAATGATCGATTTGTTCAAAATAGACCGATTTCAACTGAATTTCTCTCGTTATTGGATTAGGCCATTTATAGTCGACCCAACCTGAGCCCTCCTTTTTGGCGATCACCAGCATTTCTTTGACGAAGTATTTTCCATCCACATCTTTAAGCTCAATGGCATCTTTACCAATTAATCGTGGATTTAAGCCATGCGCAAGAACGCGACCAGTGCTATCGGTAATCGTCAAATAAATATCGCCGTTGACAAATAGCCCTTTGGGATTACTGGCTTCGGATAACGTTTTATCCTTACCATTTAATTTTAGATATGCAACGGCTTTTTTGACCATCGCCATCGCATCTTTCGACGCTCCGGCATCCGCCGCCCAAACGCGCGAATTAAAAGCGCAAAAAGACATAATTAATAGTAAATAGCATACTAATCGTTTCATTTTTTTCCTTAGTTGTTCATAGCAGGATGGCATACACGACCCCCGTTCAATTCAAACAGTGCATTTATTGTGATCGGGTATGCCGCGTCATGACTACCAGCCACGTTCAGTAGCTGATGTTGTTTTAGTGCGTAAGAAAATCCAGAACCATGCGATTGAACTTGGCGGCATGCTCCCATTGTGCCCAATGACCACAACGATTAAAAATATGTAATTCTGCATTCGGCATACCCCACAGCAGACGCAGACCGACATCCATCGGAACAAAGCGATCATCGCGCCCCCAAATAACCAAGGCAGGCGCAGTAATTTCACTCAGGCGCGGCCCTTGATCAGGAAACTGCTTGGGATTAACAGCCAAACTCTTAACAAAATTCTCCAAATGATCACGGCGGCTTAACATGTTCGACAAACGCGCTTGGAAAAGCTCTTCCGTCAGACTACTGGCATCAAAAACGAACACGTTCATCATTTTTTTCAGATTTTCAATCGTTGGATCACGATAGAGTCCCTGTAATAATTTGATGCCTTCTGTCGGCATGGGTACAAACTGGCTTGGTCCACCAGTGCCACCACCCATCAGAATCAATTTTCCGACACGTTGCGGATAGGCCAGTGCGAAGGCAATCGCACTGTGCCCTCCCATGGAATTACCGATAATATGAACGCGCTCAAGTCCGATTGCATCAAGTAAACCCTTCAGAGCACGGGCATTCAGATCAGAACGTGAGCCAGTACACACAATAGGATCACTCTTACTCCAACCCGGACAATCCATCAAAATCACACGATAACCAGCAGCAACCAACGGCTCGACATTTTTATTAAAATTGGCCCAACCACTCGCGCCGGGGCCGGAACCATGCAACATGACGACGGTTTCAGCCCCATCGCCGGCATCGTTATAATGCAATTGCAGATCAAGATCATTTTCCTTGATCTGTACATATTTACTGGTCGCAGCTTCGGTTAATACCGGTGCCGCCAACGTAGATTGACTCATCGTATAGCTCCATTTTTTGTGAATAAATCCTTGAGAAAACTGCATTTAAAAAAAAGGCTATTTTATTTTCTCTGCAATCTCTCTTGGACCCGTTTTGCCATGCCGTCTAGGATGCAAGCATTTCCTGGTGTTTACTTCCTAGACCCAGATAACTTTCGATGACCCGCGGATCATCACGTAATTGTTGTGCTTCACCGTGCATTTTGATGCCCCCGTTTTCCAAAACATAAGCATAATCAGCCACCTGCAATGCCGCTCGGGCATTTTGCTCAACCAGCAAAATGGATACGCCAGTACGTCGTAATTCGGTAATAATACGAAATAGCTCACGCACAATTAATGGCGCAAGCCCAAGACTAGGTTCATCCAGCATCAACAATTTTGGACGCGCCATCAGCGCGCGGCCAACCGCCAGCATCTGGCGCTCACCACCAGATAAGGTTCCTGCAGCCTGATCACGACGCTCTTTTAGACGAGGAAACAAGGTGAACACCTCATCCATAGTCTGAGCCTGATCACGATGACCACTACGATGGCGTTGAAAAGCGCCAAGTAGCAGATTATCCATGATCGACATCGTGCCAAACAATTCGCGTTTTTCTGGCACCAGATTCATGCCGCGCACAACCATGCGTTCGACTTCCGGCACCATTTCAACACAACCGTCAAAACAGATTTCTCCATGCGAAGGCAACATACCCATGATCGCTGCCAGCGTTGTGGTTTTTCCGGCACCATTGGGGCCGATAACCGTAACGATTTTGCCCTGACCGACACATAAATCAACATGGCTGACTGCCTCAACCTTGCCATAAGCGACGCTCAGATTTTTTACCTCCAATACATTGCCGCTCATTGTTAAACCCCTCCCAGATAGGCTTCAAGCACAGCCGGATTTTCCTGAATTTCAGCAGGCAGACCTTCAGCAATTTTTTCACCAAACTCCATCACCACAACCCGGTCGACCAGATTCATCACGAAGTCCATATCATGCTCGACCAACAGTACTGCCATCCCCTCTGAACGCAAGCGTTTGAGTAAATCCGCTAATGCCTGCTTTTCCTTCAGACGCAGACCAGCAGCTGGCTCATCAAGTAATAACAAACACGGATCGGAACACAGGGCACGTGCTATTTCTAGTGTACGCTGCTGACCCAAGGCCAGATTACCTGCCTCTTCATGCATATAGTCCTTGAGACCAACTGCCTCAACATGAATCGCAGCCTCACGCAACAAGCGTGCTTCTTCGTGACGATCCCGACGCCAAGCAGCAGCGAATACACCTTTGCTACCACGCATGTGCGCACCAATCGCGACGTTTTCCAGAACGGTCATACGTGGCAGAAGACGTACATGTTGAAATGTGCGACTCATTCCCATTCTGGAAATTTCACGCGAACTATGCCCCGTCACTGATTTTCCGCGAAATAATATTTGACCGGATGTCGGCGTATCTACTCCGGATAATTGATTAAACATCGTACTTTTACCAGCACCGTTAGGCCCAACCAATGCAAGGATTTCACCGGCACGTACCTGCAGGCTCATCATATTATTAGCAACTAACCCACCGAATTTCCGAGTCACGTCCTTGGCTTCAAGAATCACTTCACCAATAGGCGGTTGTGATTTTTTCGGTAGTGGCATAGCCCCATGATCAATTTTTTTCACCGTAACACGTACTGGTACCAAACCCACCAATAACGGCCAGATGCCATCTTTGGCGCGGTGCAAAACGATCACCATCATGACACCAAATACGATGACTTCGTAATTTCCCGCGCTACCAAGCAAACTCGGCAACACACCCTGTAACCATTGCTTAAGAAGTGTAATAACAGCGGCCCCTACCAGAGCACCCCATACCTGCCCCGCTCCGCCGACGACAGCCATAAACAGGTATTCAATACCGATATGCAAGCCGAATGGGGTTGCATTCACGAAACGCTGTAAATGCGCATACAACCAGCCAGCAGCACTGGCATGCAATGCAGCGATCACAAAAATCACCATTCGAGCACGTGTGGTATTCACACCCATCGATTCCGCCATGACCATGCCACCTTTAAGTGATCGAATCGCCCGACCTTCACGCGAATCAAGCAAATTTTGAGTGGTAAATAAGGCGACCAGTACAAAGACCCAAACCAGATAGAAATACTCTCGGTTATTCACTAGGTCGTGCCCAAAAATACGGATGGGCGGTATGTCAGAAATACCGACTTGTGCTCCCAAAAATTCCAAGTTATTGAATAAAAAATACAGACTAATACCCCAAACCATCGTACCCAGAGGCAAATAATGACCGGAAAGTTTTAAGCTGACAGAACCAAGAATAAGTGCGATCCCAGCAGTCAGTACCAAGCCGACTATTAAGGCGAGCCACGGAGACCCCGCCATAAAAGCCAATTGCAAAGGCAATGGCTGACCAGTACTAAGGTAGGCAGTGGTGTACGCACCAACTCCGACAAAGGCGGCCTGACCAAACGATGTCAGACCACCGACACCCGTCAACAGCACCACACCGATGACCACCAGCGCAGACAATCCGACATAATTGAGCAAGGTGACATAGAACTCAGGAAGCAGTAGCGGAGTTACGACCAATAAGCCTATAAAAATAGTAACAATCCAGCGAGCATTCATCTTAGTAAAAAAACGCATAGTCATTCTTCTTCCTCCACATGGTAAGTAGCCAGAGAACGCCACACAAGCACAGGAATAATCAATGTAAATACAATCACGTCCTTAAAAGCACTGGCCCAAAAGGAAGAGAACGATTCCAGCAAGCCGACCAGTATCGCGCCGACGGCCGCCAGCGGATAGCTAGCCAGACCACCGATAATGGCAGCAACAAAACCTTTGAGCCCAATAAGAAAACCACTATCATAAAAAATGGTCGTGAGAGGTGCAACGAGCATACCGGACATCACACCAATGAATGCAGCAAGTATAAATGTCAGGCGTCCGGCCAACCCCGGAGATATCCCCATCAACCTGGCACCATTACGGTTAATTGCGGTAGCACGCAAGGCTTTACCGTAAAGTGTATGGCCAAAAAACAGATACAGAGCAGCAATCAGTAACAGGGAAGCAAGCACAACCACGATGGCATGACCGCCGATCATCAAGGTACCAATTTGCAACTGTGCATCGATGAATGGTTCGGTACGCGCCCCTTCAGGACCAAAAACCAGCAAACCCAAACCGACCATGACCAAATGTACCGCCACCGAAATAATCAGTAAAATCAAGACTGGTGCTTGTGCAACAGGTTGAAATGCAACCCGATAAATCATGGGCCCCATCGGTACGATAATCAACAAAACCACCAGTACCCGAACCCAAATAGCCAAGTGCGCAAACGGCAACATCCACAGCAAAGCAGCTAAAGCCAAGGGATAGGCCAGATTACGTAATCCCGAGTAGCTTAGCTGACGCCACTGCTCAGGCTTGTTTTTACCACCATTAATAGCAACAGATTTACCAAACGTCATGTCACGTAAGACCCGCCCCAGATCAAAACTAAAAGAGAGTGCGCCCAAACCCACGAGTAGCCACACTGTGGCGGGATAATGGCCACTTTCTAGGCTAGCCATGGTCAATGCACCCCAGGTAAGAAACTCGCCCTGAGGTATAAAAATAATTCGGGTAACAGCAAATACCAGTACCAGTGCCAGTGCTAATAATGCATAAATTGCACCATTGGTAATGCCGTCCTGACCGAGTAATGCGATTATTGAAGCATCCATGCAAAACTCCATTGGAGCTGCATCGGCCAGATCCAAATCAGCCGATGCAACAGATAAGATGAATAATACGGGTACGAAGCCCTACGTTCATACCCACCCAAATAGGGGATTTAGGCCATCAAGCCGCGTGCGCGCGCCATGGTCATCGCCGTATCTTCAATCATGTCTTCCTGACCGCCCACCATGCCACGACGTCCCATTTCCACTAAAATATCGCGGGCGGAAACACCGTATTTCTTCTCGGCGCGTTTGGCAAATAACAAGAATGAACCATACACACCGGCATACCCCAGCGTTAATGCGTCACGGTCAATCCGAATTGGGAAGTCCATCATCGGCACCACCAGATCTTCGGCCACATCTTGGATTTTGTAGACATCCACGCCGGTCTCAACGCCCGAGCGTGCACATACCGCGATGAAGACTTCCATCGGGGTATTCCCTGCTCCCGCACCCAGACCGGCAGCAGCAGCATCAATCCGATTGGCACCGTACTCAACGGCAGTCAAGGAATTAGCCACACCCATGGCGAGATTGTGGTGACCGTGAAAGCCCAATTCGGTATCGGGATGCAGCTTGTCGCGCAACAGGCCGATGCGTGCTTTGACGTCTTCCGGCAACATATAGCCAGCGGAATCGGTACAGTAAATACAGTTAGCACCGTAACTTTCCATCAGCAATGCCTGTTCTAACAGCTTTTCTGGGCTGGCCATGTGCGCCATCATCAAAAAACCGACGGTATCCATTTCCAGTTTACGGGCGTAACGGATATGTTGTTGTGACACATCCGCTTCGGTGCAATGGGTCGCAACACGAATCGTATGCACGCCCAGTTCACGTGCCATTTGTAAGTGATCAATGGTGCCGATACCAGGTAACAGCAACGCCGACACTTTGGCCTGTTTCATCAACGGGATCACCGTGGATAAATATTCTTCATCCGTATGCGCAGGAAAGCCGTAGTTGACCGAGGAACCGCCCAAACCATCGCCATGGGTCACTTCAATCAGCGGAATACCCGCGTCGTCCAAGCCTTGGGCGATACTGGCCATTTGTTCCAGCGTCATTTGGTGACGCTTAGGATGCATACCATCACGCAGAGTCATATCGTGAACGGTGATTTTTTTACCTTTGAGTGTCATGATGATTCCTTACGCGGCGACGGACGTGGTTGAAGTAGGATGCAATACCAGTTTTCCGCTCAGAATTTGTTCGGCAAACATTTCAGCGGTACGGGCAGCGGCGGCAGTCATAATGTCAAGATTGCCGGCATATTTAGGCAGATAATCACCCAAGCCTTCGACTTCCATAAATAGTGATACGCGGTTACCGTCAAACACCGGACCGTTGACCAGCTTATAGCCAGGAACGTATTTTTGTACTTCTTTAATCATGGCGTGAACGGATGCGGTAATTTTTTCACGATCCGGTTCGGTTTCTGTCAGGCAGTGCACGGTGTCGCGCATGATCATCGGTGGTTCAGCTGGATTGATGATAATGATGGCTTTGCCTTTTTTGGCGCCGCCGACTTTTTGTACGGCACCAGACGTTGTACGGGTAAACTCATCGATATTGACGCGTGTGCCGGGACCGACCGATTTGGAAGACACCGTGGCAACGATTTCACCATACGCCACAGGCTGGACGCGGGATACGGCTGCTACCATCGGAATCGTCGCTTGACCACCGCATGTCACCATATTGACATTCATTTCACCACGACCGACATGATCAATCAAATTCACGGGTGGCACACAGAAGGGGCCAATCGCCGCAGGAGTCAGATCAATCATCAATACCCCAAGGGCATTCAACTTGCGGGAATTTTCTGCATGCACATAGGCGGACGTCGCGTCGAAGGCAATTTGGATGTCATCCTTCAATACGTGTTCAAGCAAACCGTCTACGCCATCCGACGTTGTTTTAATTCCCATCGCGGCAGCACGTTTCAGGCCTTCTGAAGTCGGATCAATCCCGACCATCCAGACCGGCTCCAATACGGCGCTACGTTGTAATTTGTAAAGCAAATCAGTACCAATATTGCCCGGCCCGATCAGAGCGCATTTAATTTTTTTCATAGTATTTCTCGTTATTAGTTGCTTGAAAATAATGGTATCAGGCACCAAAACAGGCACTGACTTGCCCTAACCCGCTAATCGACACATCAAAACGATCTCCAGGTTGGGCAACGACCATCGGCCCGAGCGCGCCGGTCAAAATAATGTCCCCAGCCTGAAGTGGACGACCACAACGTACCATCATGTCAGCCAACCAGAGTGCTGCATTGAGCGGACTGCCGAGGCAGGCACGACCACTTCCAGATGACACGATGTCCGTACCACGTCGCATTTCCATCATGCAATTGGTGATATCAAATTCACCCAGACGTATAGGTCGACCACCCAAGACATACAATCCGCTGGAGGCATTGTCGGCTACGGTATCCACAAAACGAATATTCCAGTTTTCGATACGACTATCGACGATTTCAATAGCAGGCACACAGTAATCAATCGCCCGGATCAGGTCGGCATAGGTATGACGCTCATGGGTGAGGTCGCGTCCAATAATCAGTGCGATCTCAGCCTCAACCTTGGGCTGAATAAGACGACCCAATGTCACCAACTCACCATCGCCGACTGCCATATCAGCGAACAACATACCGAAGTCAGGCTGATCCACTCCAAGTTGGGCTTGTACTGCCAGTGAGGTAAGACCGATTTTACGGCCCACCAGTCTGCGCCCTTCCGCCAGACCCGCCAACGTATTCAGCTCCTGAATCGCGTAAGCACCATCTTGGTTGCTATGCAGCAGCCGATCACGTAACGCTGCCACCGGTATTCTGTTGGTGCTTGCTGCTTTCAACAGAGCTGCCGCACTTTCCGAAGTCAATTTTATGTCTGCGTTCATTTCACTAATTTCCAGTTATTATTTTCAACTTTAATTAACACAATCGCACTACTGTCATAACCTGCATGGTCGGTCGTGCTCATGGTATAAATACCGTTTGAACCAATCAACTTGTGTGTCTTTTCAATATTGTCACGCAAAATGGCACGGAACTCCGGCGTTCCTGATTTTGCTTTATTGGCGCTCAGTGTGGTGCTAAGGGCATTTTGTAATATCAACCAAGCATCCCACGAAGCACCAGCAAAGGTTGAGCGTGAATTCGGGCCATATTTCGCTTCAAATGCATGAACAAAATCGATGCTAACCTTACGTGTAGGATGATTTTCAGGCAATTGTTCAGCAACCAATACTGGCCCAACTGGGATCAATGCACCCTCAACAGCCTTGCCGCCAACTCGCAAAAATTCCTTGCTGGTCACGCCATGCGACTGATAAATACGACCTTTAAAACCACGCTCACGTAAGGTGATTTGTGGTGTCGCCGCAGGTGTCCCAGATGCGCCGATAAAAACAACATCCGGTTTAGCAAGCATTACCTTAAGTACCTGAGCTTGCACACTAGGGTCAGTCCGACCATAACGTTCGACCGCAACAATATGGATCTTGCCCTCAGTTTTCTTAGCCAGCGCCTTGTACAAGAGCTCGCCCCATGAATCAGAAAAGCCGATATAACCAACGGTCTTGACTCCGCTACTGACCATATCGTCCACCACACGCTGCACCATCAAATCCGCACTGGGCTCACTACGAAAAATATAGCTACGCTGATTACCTGACACATCAAGCGGTGCAATTGAAATCATCGGCACCTTTTCCATATTCGCTACGTCCGCCATCGCTGTCGAGGTACTAATCAAATTAGCACCAAGAATGGCATCGACCTTATCTTCACTAATCAGTCTTCTAGCATTTTTAACGGCGGAAGTAGGATCAGTCGCATCGTCAAGTAAAATGAAATTAATTTTTTCGCTTCCTATGGTTTGAGGAAATAGCGCCATCGCCTTACGTGTTTCTGCACCCAGTGCTGCTGCCGGACCAGTCATGGATGCAACCACGCCAATAGTGATGTCAGCAAAGGCAGAACTTGCCGTCAACAAACCTGAAATGAAAACGACACCCACGATTGCCGTAGTGGAAAAACTTTTTTTAATGTTCATTTTGTCTCCGCTTTTTTAGAATAATTTAGGAATAAATCAGATGTAACAAAGAAGTAACTCAGCCCATGATATGGACTATTGAGGAACACTCCGAAAAGCACCATTCAGATAAATCAGCGCCTCGCCATCACTACGTTCATATGTAGCAAGAACTTCACACAGAAAAGCGTGATGCGTACTTTCATCAAATACTTTAATAACGCGACAATCAAAGTTAGCCAGCGCACCATCCAGTACCGGCGCCCCTGTCACTAGCGTATTCCACTGCCCATAATCAAACCGCGCCTCACCCCGTACACCGTCCTGCATCCCAGAAAACACTTTTGCAACATCTTCCTGATCGCTGGCAAGCACATTGATACAGATTGCACCGCTCTTGTGAATAACATCGCTGGCGGCGACATTTTTATTCACAAACACAACCAACCGTGGTGGGGACGCAGTGACAGAACACACGGCAGTCGCCGTCAAGCCTGCACGCGTTTCTCCGTCACGTGATGAAATAATGGTGACACCGACTGCAAAATGCCGCATACCAAAACGGTGCTCCTCAGCAGTCACCACAGGCAATTCTGCCAATTGCACACTCGGGGTCCAATCGAGAAGTTGATTAATTTCTTTCGTCATGATCTACTTCCCAATTAAGGCTTAACACCAAATGGATTAGCTGCAGGCAATGCATTACCCAACATGCTACCTCCGAGCAAATCGCCGATATTGTCTTGATTTTGGGTAATGTGATTAGCACCAACCAAGATGTCACGCATTTGACGTTGCATCGGACTGCTCAACCAGACACCACGGGTTGCGGTTTTTTTGAAAATCATATGCGCCGCATCAAAACACTCTCCACCAGTGAACTGATTTGTCGCAAAGTGGCGAATACGCGCTTCCAAAGGTACCAACTTACCCACTGAAGCATAGCTCCACGCCTCATCCGTGTTATATAAAACCCTGGCAGTCGCTCCGGCAATTTTTGCCGCCGCCTCGCCCAGTCGACCCTTAATAAATGGATCCTGAACTGCCGCACCCACAGCTTGGTTCAGATTTTGGCGCGGCACCATATGCTCAATATACAAATCAACCATACCGCGCGCCATGCCAATAATGACGGAAGAAACCGCCGCATAAAACACATAGAAAAATGGAACTTTGTACAGATTATTGACATGCCCGTGCGATTCTTCGCTATAAGCACCAATAACATGGCTACGATATTCAGGAACAAAAACTTCCTTAATAATCAGTTTCTTACTGCCCGTACCAGCCAGGCCAACAACAAACCAGTCATCCACAATCTCAAAATCCGTTGCCTGTATCCAAAAGGATCTGAACGCCATTTCGCCATTTTTATCAGCAACACGACCGCCAACAAAGGCCCCGCCTGCCGCATGATCACATCCACTTGACGTCAGCCATTCACCATTCAGCACATAGCCGCCATCCACTAATTTCACCGTGCCGAATGGCGCATACGAAGAGGAAACCAGTAGCGAATTATCATTACCCCATAACTCATCACCACAACGCGGATCAAGCAGACCCACCTCAAACGGATGCACACCAAGCACCATCACGTTCCAAGCACTAGAAGGACAGCCACGCGCCAATTCCATCAAAACTTTGTTCAATACGTTGGGGTTCATTTCATAGCCACCCCAGCGCTTTGGCTGTAAAATTTTAAAAAAACCGGCCTCGGTAAATGCCTGAATTGTTTCTTTTGGCACCATACGTGCCTTTTCAACGGCATCGGCTTTTTCACGTAACCAAGGAATCATGGCCTCAGCACGCGCAACCATTTCAGCTTCAGTTGGAATAGTGTTATCACTGTTATTCATTTTTAACCATCTCCGTAAGGGAACTATATTTTTGTATTGAAGGAAAAAGCATCCATCAATTAATAAAAAGGGGAACTACACTTGCCAGGCGCTGACTGCGCCATAGCCAGCAATCCATTCATTTATCGGTCGGTAGTAGTCTTTGCGGGCAGCATAGCTACCAGCCGCCGCCATTGCTGAAAAAGCAGCAACCCACGTACGAACTTCATGCGTTGAACGACCAGCTGTTTTTGATATTTCATCAATATTAAAATCATCAATTTCTGCGAGACGACCTTGTACCAGCATATCGATAAAGTTCAGATCCCAAGCCGCATTGAGCGGGGTTAACGTACACCCATCCGTACCAAAAATTTTACCTGTTGCAATGGTGCGAGCCTGACGTGCTGCACGTGCTTCTGCTGTTGGATTACGACCGGAGATCAAAAAATTGGCGGTATCATCCTGCGCTCCAGCCAGCAATGGAACCGGTGGCTCATGCGACAGCCCTCCTGTGCCAAGAATCAATACACGCTTATCTAACCCTGCAATAAACCGCCCCACGGCCTCCCCGAGTTTGCGGATACGGCGATAAGGACCGAACGGTGGAGCTACCGAATTAATAATGATCGGAATGACGGGATAACGCGTCAGACTTCCAGTCATTTCTTCCAAAGTTTGTGTGCAACCGTGATCCACCTGCATTCTGTGTGAAATAGCAATATCAACATCGCTATCAAGAATGAAACGTGCCAGATCCAACGCCAGATCACTGGCAACCGATAACGGTCCAGGCAGGGTCTGATAATCGGCAACAGAGTCAGCCGCAGTCGCAATCACAAACGGCGGCATCAAATCATAAAACAAGCCGTTATAATGATCAGGAGCAAACACAATGATCAGCTCAGGATCAAAGGCTTCAACATCGGCACGCAATGTGGCAAGAAGAGTGTCAACTTCGTTAAGTACATCACTCCCTGGATCATTTAAACCACGCAGTGGCGTATGTGACAAACATTTTAGTTTTATGCTCATAAAAATTCCTAAGTTCATGGATTCTGGTTTGCCACTATCGATAGCAATGATTTACATTTGCGCGAGAGTGAGCGACTCGCCACACAGCAGCATGGCAAGTCTGAACAACAGTGTA
>Ga0364918_10122_pt1 | contig 21245 bp, 18 predicted proteins | sample SorcelJu500001C6_2_FD_206957 | JGI IMG/M metagenome (GOLD analysis project Ga0364918, IMG submission 206957) | Enriched cells from Trout Bog Lake Hypolimnion, Wisconsin, USA - BchlTB.June20.5000.01.C6 | ecosystem: Environmental > Aquatic > Freshwater > Lake > Hypolimnion/Profundal zone | place... | reverse complement strand
TAGATGCTGAGCCCTAAACAGATAATCCCGATGAGGCCTAGTGCAGTATGCCATGAAAAATAATCAGTAATGGTCGCGGTGAATATACGTCCCGACATGCCGCCGATGGCATTCCCGCTTATATACAGCCCCATAGCTGTGCCAATAGTGGCAGGCTCGATTTCTTCGCTCAAATAAGCCATCGCAACCGGAGGAAGACCAGCGAGTACAATCCCCTGCAAACATCTAAGGATGACCAAGGATGTCAGCGAATGGCTGAAAGCGGTCAGCAGCGCCAGTATTGAAGTCAAAAAGAGCGAGAACATCATTACCGGCTTTCGCCCCAGGGTTTCTGATATCGTCCCGGCCATCAGCATAGACCCCGCCAGAGTGAAACTGGCCGCTGACAACGGCAGGCTGGCCAGGGCCGGGGGAATGCTGAATTCACGAGCAAATTCCGGTAAAAGCGGCTGCACATCGTACAGGGTGATGAAGGTCACAAATCCTGCTGCAAATAAAGCCAGATTAGCCTGGCGAAATGAAGCGCTACCACTCTGGATGAGGCCCCTTTTCCACATTGTTGACTCACCCTGATATTTTTTTCCTTTATCCATAAATCAATAGTAACAATCGATCGCTATATGTTGCCACTATATTCAAGGCAGATACTGCCAATGCGGGGACTACTTCACTTCGGGTTGCATCCGGCAGAGGATTCGACAGGAGACAGCGACGGAGAGGTGGCAATTTGCTTTTTTTAGAGGGGCGCCTCAGATCGCATGCCCCTTGAACTGGCTGGTATAGAGATGATGGTAGACACCTCCTTGTCGTAACAATTCAAAATGTTTGCCCCGTTCCACGATGCAGCCGTCATCGATAACCAAAACCTGATCAGCATCGCGGATAGTGCTGAGGCGGTGGGCAATAACAAAACTCGTTTGCTGTTCCATGAAACGTAAAAGCGCCTTCTGAATCCGCGCCTCGGTACGGGTGTCGACGCTGCTGGTGGCCTCATCGAGAATGAGGATAGAAGGCTTGGCGAGAATAGCCCGGGTAATTGCCAGCAACTGCCGCTGCCCTTGGCTGAGATTGCCGGCTCGTTCTGACAAATCGGTCTGATAGCCCTGGGGCAGCTGGCGGATAAAATGATCAGCATCGGCCAGTTTCGCTGCCTCCATGCATTCCTCGTCACTGGCGTCCAAGCGGCCGAAACGGATGTTTTCCAAAACGGATTCAGCAAAGAGGAAGGTGTCCTGCGGAACGAGTCCGATACAGCGGCGGAGATCGGCTTTGGCAATGGTCCGCAGATCACGGCCATCCAGGGTTATCCGGCCGCCATCAATTTCGTAAAAGCGGCTGAGCAGATTCATGATCGTGGTCTTGCCCGCCCCGGTCGGCCCCACGAGAGCAATCATTTTTCCTGCTTGCACTTCCAGGCTCATATCCCTAACCACCGGATGCCCAGGCTCATAGGCGAACTGGACCTGGTCGAAACAGACCTCGCCCCTAATTAACGGCATGGGAGCCAAAGCCCCCTCGTCGATTTCAATCTCCGTATCCAGAATCTCGAAAATGCGTTCCGCTCCCGCCAGGGCCGCCTGGATGGAGTTGTAAATATTGGCAAGCAGCCGCAACGGCTGGATGAAATTCTGGCCGTAGATAATGAAGGTGGCGATGACACCGATGCTGACCAGCCCCCGCAGCGCGAGCCAGCCTCCCAATGCCGCCAGGATTATCACAAAAAAGTTTCCGAGCACGCCGGTGAGCGGCATGAGCAGCATGCTGTAGTTGTTGGCATAGACTCCGGCCCGAAAGACCTGCTCATTGTGTTCCCGGAAGGCGGCCAAAACCGATTCGTTGCGGCCAAAGGCCGTTACTACTTTTTGCCCGCCGATGGCCTCTTCGGTAACAGCATTGAGCCCCCCAAGTTGCTCCTGGAGGTCGCGGTAACCTTTGCGCGTATAACGGGCGACAAAACGGGTAAACCCGAAAATCACCGGCACTACCAGGATCGCGGACAGGGCCAGCCAGATATCAAGCACAAACATTGCGGCCAGAATCCCGACCAGCGAGAGCACTCCGGCCAGCAGGGTGGTCACGTTCTGGGAAACGGCCTGGTTGATGGCGTCAATATCGTTGGTCAGCCGGCTCATCAATTCGCCTGTTGATCGGTGGTCAAAAAAACTGAGCGGCAATTGCTGAACATGAGAAAAGAGATCGCGACGCAGTTGTTGCAGGGCCTCTTGGGAGATACCGGACATCAACCAGGCGGCGACGATCTGGAACCCGTTATACAACAGATAAACGATCAGCATCCACAGGGCCATCCGCGTCAACCCCTCAGCCTGACCGGGACCGATAAAGCGGTCAATGGCCACGCCCATGAGATATGGGCCGATCAGGCCGAACAGGGTATAGACGATTACACTCGCAAAGACCAGGATCAGAGTCAGGCGATAGGGACGCAGATACGGGAGCAGACGCAGCAGGGCATGCTTTGGATTTTTCGCCTTCTCAATCCTGCCGACCGCTCCCGGCCGGCGTGGCTGTAACGTCTCGCGCAGCCCGGCATTGGCACGTTCCGGGGCGGCGCTCATAGCCGTTCTCCCCGACCTGTTTCCAGGTCGTCTTCCAGGCCATTGCCCAATTGGGAGGCATAAATTTCCTGGTAGATCGGGCAACCAGCCAGCAATTGACTGTGCGTTCCCTGGCTGACAATGCGTCCCTTTTCCAAGATGACGATTGAATCAGCGTTCAACACCGTACTGACCCGCTGGGCGACTACCAGACGCGTGTGCTTGAACGGTAATCGCTCCAAGGCCTCCTGAATGCGGGTCTCGGTCTCGACATCGACGGCGCTGGTACTGTCATCGAGAATCAGGATGCGTGGCTTGGTCAGGAGAGCACGGGCGATGGCCAAACGCTGTTTTTGTCCGCCGGAGAGATTGATGCCGCGTTCTTCAATTCGAGTTTCATAGCCTTGTGGCAGCCTGCAGATAAAGTCATGGGCTTGAGCCGCTTGAGCCGCAGCCCTGATCTCGGTTTCATTGGCTGTGGGTGCACCATACCGGATATTATCAGCGACGCTGCCAGAGAAAAGGATGGTCTCCTGCGGCACCACGGCAATCAGCGACCGTAGCGCCTTTTGTTGGAGTTGTCGGATGTCGATACCGTTGCAGAGAATCCGGCCGCCTGTCACTTCATAAAATCGGGGCACCAGATTGACCAAGGTCGATTTGCCCGCACCAGTGGCGCCGAGAATGGCAAGCGTCTTGCCCGGTTCAGCGACCAGATCAATATCCTGCAAAATCCATTCGCACCCAACCCCTTTGCCACTATCCTCCCCCTCAAATCGAAAAGCAACCGCTTCAAACTTGATTCGTATCGGCTCATCGGCCAGTCCGGCTTGGGTCAGTGACAGGGCATCGTTATGGTCCACCACCTCTGCTGGCATGGTCAAGAGATCGTTCAGTCGTTTCGCCGAGGCGATTCCACCTGCCCAGGCATTGGAAAGCATGGTCATCATGGCCAATGGCGTTAGCGTTGTAAGTAAATAATTTGTAAAGGCAACAATCTGTCCGACGGTCAACGCGCCCTGGGACACTTCCATCCCTCCGGACCAGATCACCACCACCATGCCGGTATTGACACAGAGGGTAAGGAGCGGCGACATTCCAGACATAAACCGCAGTATTTTGACCGAATGGCGGGTGAAATCGGCATTGGCGGCCGCAAAACGCTCGCCCTCATGATCGGCACGGACAAAGGCCTTGATCAGGCGAACCCCGGCAACGTTCTCCTGGAGCACGGTGTTCAAACGATCAAACTTCTGTTGCACCAGGAGAAACAGCGGCTCCATTTTGACAATGAAAAAAAAGATTACTCCGAGGGTAAGCACGATCAGCGGCAAGAGGACAAGCGCCAGGGAGGGACTGGTCTTCACCATCAAAATCAGGCTGCCGAGCATGAGCAGAGGGGCGCGGGTGCCGATACGCAGCGAGATATTGACAATCCGTTGGATGGCTGCGGTGTCGCTGGAGAGGCGAACCATGAGACCGCCGGTTTTCATCCGGTCGAGGTTGCCAAAAGAAAGGCTTTGGATTTTGAGAAAGACACTATCCCGCAGGTCTCTGGCCACGCTTTCGCCTACCTTGACCGAGAGAATATTGTTTATGACCGCCATCCCCATGCTGAGCAAGGAAATCAGGACCATCAGGAGGCCGGTATGGAGCACGACACCCTGATTTTTAGCCTTGATTCCCTGGTCTATGATTCGCTGGATCAGACGAGGGATGGAAAGATCAAGCATCACCAGGATAAGCAGGCATGTCAGGGCCAGCAGGGCCGGTTTCCAGTAGGGTTTAAGGAGGGGGACGAAATGTTGCAAGGGATGAATAGGACGTGTCATTCTGAGGCTGCTCCGGAAATAGCAGAGGGCTGTTACGGGCTGACGCTGCGAGCATAGTTTGCCTGGATGAAGTGCGTACCGCCCCATTCTCCCCGCAACGTACCACACGCCCATATATGTGGATAGGTGCCCTGGTCCATGAGGATGACCCCCGAAATGGCACACCTGGTAAAGGAAGAGAATGCAAATTGATATTTTGTGGTTTCCCTAAGGCAATCCTGTCATCAGGATAAAGACGTTTCAGGCAGAACTACCAAGGGATTAACAGGTAAATTCAATTGGTTGGCAATATCCCAAGAATGTGGTAGGCATTGTCTGATCTTGAAGCATATTAGCTGGCCAAGTAATCTGAATCTCCGTATCCACTACCATGGCATTTTTTTGGAAATATCGCCGGCTCCCATGGAGCAGCGGTCTTCTCCAACCCTTGGTGCGCGCTTCTCGATCTCAGCGATCCAGTCTATATGGTTTGGGGATAATGCGCATAGAAAAAAGAAATGTATATCTTAGAACGCAAGCAGCGGGTAGCGACATCAATGGAGCAGGCATGGGCATTCCTCCAGAATCCCGCCAATCTTGACCGGATCACCCCGGAAGATCTCCGATTTCATATTGTTTCCGATATCCCGGCAATCATGCACAACGGGCTTATTGTCGAGTACCGGATCACTATCCCCCTGGGAGGTACCCATACCTGGGTGACGGAAATCAAGCATATTCGTATCGGACATTCCTTTGTCGATGAACAGCGACTAGGCCCTTACCGATTCTGGTACCACTACCACGAAATCCGGCAGGAAAATAATGAAGTGTTATTGATCGACAAAGTCATGTACCAACCACCTTTCGGGATACTGGGCCGACTGCTCCATCATCTCTACATCAGAAAAACATTGGATCGGATTTTTGCCTACCGCAAGGAGCGGTTGCATTTCTATCTTTCCAAGTAAGGGAGAAGTCCTGTATTCATTCGGCTTGAATACCTAATCCGCTTACAGCATGTCCAGAGGGGGGAATTGGAGAGACCACCATTCCAGCCTCAAAAGTTGGCACGATAACCTTGTTATTTTATCCATGACTGATCACTCTCGCTCTGCTGGTCGTATACTGCTGACTACCTGCGTCATCGCTTTCGTCTGTTTTCTCGGGTCCTACATGCGCATCCCGATAGCTCCGCTTTTCGCCATTTCCCTTGGGGCGGATACGGTGCAGGTCGGGCTGATCAACAGCGCATTCATGATCATGGCTGGGCTCCTTTCTATTCCTACGGGATTGCTTTCCGATCGGATTGGACGGCGACGGCCGCTGCTGATTGGGTTAGCGCTCCTTTCTGGTTCATCGTTTCTGCTCGTCGTCAGTCAAAGTCCACTGCAGATGGGATGTATTTACCTGGTCTTCGGAATCGGACTCGCCGCCCTCTCCCCCACCTTGATGTCCTACGTGGCTGATATCACCCCTCCTGAAGCCTTAGGGCAGGCCTTTGGTTGGTATACCATGTCCCTCTACAGCGGCATGACCCTGGGACCTGCTGTTGGAGGTCTCCTCGGCGGCTTGATCGGTTTTCGCCCAATCTTTGCCTGTTCGGGATGCCTCATCTTATTGGTGTTTGGTGCGGCATATTGCCTGATTCACGACTCGGACAAGGAACGGAAATGCCTCGCGCCAATCGACCTCCGTGCCACCTTCAGCAACCTGCGGCATAACCGTCGCCTGATAGCCTGCCTGCTGACCACCACCGGTGGTTGCGTCGGCTTTGGAATGTTCATCTCCTTCATGCCACTCTATATCCGCAGCCTGGGCATGCAAACCATAGCGGTTGGATTTGTTTGCGCTACCCAGGCGCTTGCCAATGCCATTGCCCGTATCCCCGCAGGTTGGCTCTGTGACCGGGTAAACGACCGACGCCTCCTGGTCTTCTCGGGCACATCTGTGCTCTCCTTGGCAATGGCCGCTTTTGGACTCTGTCACACACTGCTTTCCCTGCTGGTGACCGCTGCTGCCATGGGCTTCAGCATGGGTATCGCTTTCACAGTGATCTGCGCACTGATCGCCGATGCCGTGCCCAATAAGATGCGAGGCCTGGCCATGGGGTGTTACAACACCTGCGTATACTTAGGGATGATGCTTTGTGCTTTAGGCATGGGGATAGTCATCCGTGAACACGGATTTCAGGCTGGCTTTTTTCTCACCGGTGGTATTATCAGCGGCTCGCTGGTTCTCTTTGGACTGTTGTATGGATCAGAGAATCGTATGCAAAAGAATCATTATGCTGATTCAAGATCTTGATAGATGCTGTTAGTGAAACAATATCGTTCAGGAAACACATTCTCAAAACCCCCACCCCTGTGGATAGGGGAAGTGATCTGACATATGAAAGAAGATACGCTGCACAGCAAAATCATCTTGCTACTCGGCCTGGCTGGTTTCATGGTCGTTGCCGACAACTGGGTAGTGTCGCCCATCCTCCCCGTTATTATGGCAGACCTCCACTCAGATCTCCCGAAGGCTGGCCTGTTGATCACCGCCTACATGATTCCCTTTGGCGTCTGTCAAATCCTGTTCGGACCTCTGGCAGACCGATATGGTAAAAAAGAGGTCATCACCCTGGCAATGATCATGTTCACCCTGGCCACAGGCTTGTGCGCTGCCGGCCGAAGCCTGGCCAGCCTGTCACTGTTCCGGGCGGTCACCGGCGTCTTCGCCGCATCGGTGATCCCGGTCTCCTTTGCCCTGATCGCTGATATTTTTCCCATCCAGCAGCGTCAGAAAGCTATTGGCACATTTCTCGGCATCGCTTTTCTCGGTCAAGGCATGAGTATGATTATCGGCGGCACGATCGCTCATCTCAGCAACTGGCAGGGTGTCTTCGTCGCTTACGCGCTGTTATCGCTGATTCCCACAGCCCTGCTGATCCGCTATTACCGGCAGCTACCGTCGACAAAGAACAGAGGCGGCAATATTTTGGCTCCCTATCTCGACCTGTTGACCAACCCCGAGAGTTTGTACACCTACGGTATTATCCTGCTGGAGGGACTGTTCATCATCGGTAGTTTCTCTTACGGTGGGGCCTACCTGGCAGCAGTGCACCAGCTCAATGCCTTGAGTATCGGTTTGGTCATGACCGGTTTCGGAGCGATGTCGGTGATCGGCGGCAGGATCAGCGGCAAAATGGTTCGTAGGCTCGGCTCAAGAAAGGTGGTGGTGCTCGGACTTGCCATAACGGCAGGGGCCGACCTCCTCATCTGGCTGATGGGCAGCCAGATCCTGATTTTTTCTACAGCCATCGCCCTCATGGGTTTTGGGTTCATCACCGCGCATTCCACCTTAGTGACCAGGGCTAGCGAATTTGCCAAGAAGGCGACAGGAACGGCTATGTCTTTAGTGGCCTTCTCCTTCATGGGCAGCGGCGGTATCGGTACAGCCCTTGGTGGCGCGATCATACGATCCCACGGCCTGCCAGCCCTATACCTTTGTTACGGACTGGCCTTGTCCGCAACAGTGCTGGTGAGTGCTGTCATTCTCGGGAAGTATCCCTGTCGTTCAGCGGATACTGCTGCTCAGTACCCTCCTGTGAACAAATGAGGCAATGAAATGTTCAATCGGATAAAGCCTCATCTGCCTTGGTTGATTATCATTCTATTGTTCATAGGTGTCATGGTTGCTCTCCAGGTAGAAGCATCCCATAAATGTCCGATTTTTGATACTGTCGGCTGGGTGAATACTCAGATGCCAGGCAAATTGCTTATCCGTACCGGGATGATTGGGGGAAATATCCTCCTCACCATGCATGGTTTGCATGATGAACTTGAAAAAGGGATCAAGCATAGGACTGTTTATGAATATGACCCTGATGCTAAAAGGTTGCGAAAGGTCCCTGATTCAAAATGGGATGCATCCTCGAACCCCATTTCGGAGTGTGTTTCACGTCCACAGAATTATTCGGATAAATTCAAGGTCACTGGGGAGAAGCTATTCTTCGACAATCAGGAGGTTCCTGTACAAGGCGCGGTTCTTGTATCTACCTCCTGTTCTCCTGGCGGTAATGCCGTGGCCATCCTCTCAGCTGATGGGCCACGAAAGAATAGCATCATGCCCTTTATTGGTGGGGGCCAAAACTCAAAGGGCCAACATTATCACCAGTTATTTTCTGTTGCCAAGGGAACTCCCATAGGTGGTGTAATTAAACTTCAATTCACTACCGAAAAAGAAGCATATCCTGTTTGCTGGTCTCGCGATGAGAAGTACGTTTTCTACCCCTCTCTTCTCGCTGACAGATTAACCATTATTGAAACTGGATTTTAGAAAGTAGGGAGCTCATTTTTATGGAAATAAGTGAACCTCACAACGACTGCAAACTGAGAACAATTTATGGAAAAACCCCTGTTAATAAACCGAAATTACAATATTCTTAAGATAGTCGGCATATACGCCGTATTCGGCTTCCTCTGGATTTACACCTCAGATACAGTGCTGGAGCTGTTTGTACTGGATCCCAAGATTACGACGCAGATCGCTATTTTCAAAGGCAGCGCATTTATCATCATCACCTCACTTCTCCTCTATATCCTTATCAAGCTGTACGACAAGAAAACCATAAACTCAGAGCAGGTTGCAATAGCCAGTGCAAAACGATTTGAGGCATTATTTCAAAAGGTTGCCGATTCGATATTTATAACCGACACCAAAGGGAAGATCATCGCAGCTAACGATCAGTCCTGTCGGGAGCTTGGGTACACTCTTGAAGAAATACTGCGATTGCATATGTCTGAAGTAGATGCCAGTGCAGGCGCTGACGATATTTTTGCGGCAAATCTTTTCCTGCTTGCAAACAATGCTATCACCTTTGAGACCAACCATCGCCGCAAAGATGGATCGGTATTTCCGGTCGAGCTTAACGTTTGTCTCATTGATCTTGCCGGGCAACAAGCTGTAATGGGAGTCGCCAGGAATATTACCGAGCGCAAGCACGCTGAGCAGGAATTGAGACAATCTCATGAGTTAATGAGTTACATCATCAAGCACAATACAAGTGCCCTGGCCGTCCATGATAAGGAATTAAAATACCTTTTCGTGAGTGAGCGTTATCTGGATGATTATAAGGTAAAAGACAAGGACGTTATCGGCAAACATCATTATGATGTTTTTCCAGACCTGCCTCAAAAATGGAGGGATATCCACCAAATGGCACTTGCCGGCATTACCTCAAAAGCAGAAAACGACAGATATGATAAAGAGGATGGTTCTGTAGAGTGGACCACTTGGGAATGTCGTCCCTGGCATGAAGCAAACGGAGAGGTTGGCGGGTTTGTTCTTTATACAGAAGTCGTCACTGACCGCATAAAGGCCGAAGAACAAAAACTACTGCTTCTGCAACAACTTCATCAAGCACAGAAGATGGAGGCCATCGGCACTTTGGCTGGTGGCATTGCTCATGATTTCAACAATATCCTCGGCGGTATCATCGGATATACTGAACTGGCTATTGATTCTCTTCCGCCAGAATCAATGGTCATCGAATATCTGAACAAGGTTCAAGGCGCAAGTTATAGGGCGTCTGGCCTCGTCAAACAGATTCTTGCCTTCAGCCGCCAGTCCGCCACCGATCGTATCCCCCTGGTGCCGACCGCCCTGGTCATGGAAGCCATTAAATTACTTCGACAAGTCCTGCCGTCAACTATATTGATCAAGCTGCAACTTGATTCCGATACCGGATTAATTCTCGCTGATCCAACCCAGATCCATCAAATTGTGATGAATCTTTGCACCAACTCTTTTCATGCCATGGAACATACTGGAGGCAATCTTAATATCTCCCTCAGGAATAGTGAACTCTCCCCACAAAACCTCCAGAGCCAGCCCCATGTGCTACCAGGTTGGTATGTCGAGCTCTCCGTTAGCGATTCGGGTCCGGGAATAGCGCCGGAGATAAAGGATAGAATATTTGATCCCTTTTTCACAACCAAGGAGATCGGCAAGGGCACTGGCATGGGGCTCGCCATAACACATGGTATCGTTACCAGTTACGGCGGTTTCATCACCTGCGAGAGCGAACCAGGGAACGGTACGGTCTTCCACGTCTTCTTTCCTGTTATCGAGCAGAATATTAGTCCTGTCTCCAAAGTTGTTGAAACGACTCCGTCCGGTAAGGAACGCATTCTCTTTGTTGATGATGAAGAAATGCTTGCCAATTTGGGCAAGACCATGCTGGAACCCCTTGGCTATGAGGTGACTATCCAAACCAGTAGCCTGGAAGCTCTACACGCCTTTCAAAGCCAACCGGACCAGTTCGACGCGGTGATCACTGACCTGACGATGTCAGGCATGACCGGGATAGATCTAGCCAGGAGGATGCTGCAGATAAGGCCAGAACTTCCGATCATTCTCTGTACTGGTTACAGCAGTCTTATATCAGAAGAAAAGGCAAGGTCCTTGGGAATCAAAGGATTTGCCATGAAACCCATAGCCAGGAAGGACATCGCCACACTCCTCAGAAGGGTATTGGATGGTGGATTGCCAGCGTAAAAATTAACAGGTGGTCAAAATTCAGAGTTCGGTATACCTCACCTCATATGGATCACGACCAGGCGAACCTTGACAGTGATGCCATCTTTCTGTGAATTAATCAACATACCTGGAAGCTAAAATTAACCTCAATCCGGATTGAATATGCGTCATTCTGAACATCACCGAATTCATCGTTCTGGCTGGCTGCGTGCGGCCGTCCTGGGTGCCAACGACGGCATCGTATCCACTGCCAGCCTGATCGTTGGAGTTGCCGCGGCAGGTTCAAGCAGGGAGAGCATTATTCTGGCGGGCACGGCTGGCTTGGTGGCTGGAGCCATGGCGATGGCTGCCGGCGAGTATGTTTCAGTGAAATCCCAAGAGGACACGGAACATGCTGATCTGCAGATGGAGTCGGACGCTCTTGAGAATAATCGAGAAGAGGAAGAACAGGAGCTGGCAGCTATTTATCGAGATCGTGGACTGGACGAAAACCTGGCTAAAGAGGTCGCACGCCAATTAATGAGGCATGACGCTCTGGGTGCTCATGCACGAGATGAGATCGGGATAACCACCGAATTAAGTGCGCAACCAATACAGGCGGCATTGTATTCAGCTGCTTCATTTTCCATAGGTGCTGCAGTCCCGGTTGTAACAACCATAATAGCTCCAGTTTCTTTGCTGCTGTGGCTTGTGCCGATCCTGGCAATTGGCCTTTTAGGTGCTTTAGGAGGGGTTGCAGCTGCCACTGGGGGAGCACCAGTCTTTCGTGGAGCCATAAGGGTATGTTTCTGGGGCTCGGTGGCGATGGCGATAACCGCTGCGGTCGGCAAGTTCGTCGGGGCTGCAGTATGATCAAACACTTAATAAACCGATCTGGAAATAGCTTTACCCCTCAAAGCCCCACCCTGAGGACAAACAAACTCAATCTCGGCCAGATGCCATGATTATGATTTACGTCGGCAACGATGGCTCAAAACAGCGGGTGACTCTTGACCACGGTGTGATCACGGTTGATGGTGTTCTTGAAATTGAAAAGAGCGAGGAGGAGTCCATAAGGAGCTGTTACAGCATGGTCGGTAACGACCCTGAGCATGGAGACCCCGATTACAACGTTGCCATGGTGCTGATAGAGCAATTTGGGGGAAAGATCCTGACATATGAACCTGAAATTCTGTCAGGGGACGGGCGGTCAAGATTCTGCAGATAAATTTATCTATCGCCGTGAATCAGCTGGAAGTTCAGATGTAGACTTTAAAAAGAAAGCACCGGAACCGGTTTACCGGAAACGGCAAAGAACCCACCAACTGTGGCGGCGATCATTGAGCCGTATGGAAAGGCAGCACACCAAGGTCTCACACCAACCCCCACCAACTCAACAATACTCAATTTCCTGATTTACATTGTCTAGTGGCATGTCAATATTAACAATTGAATGTGCACTATCTTGGCTGGCAGGAATCACTCACTATTTTGTCGAAACTTGTCGAGGCCGATATTCCAAGATAAAGCAGCGAAAAGAAGGGTGGTTAACGTCGCAATTTAAAGTCGATTAGAACATGGTAACCCCTCACCAACCATGCCGCCGGCTGTATTTTTTGTGCTCTCAAATCCAGTTTTAGATCGGGACTGTTGGGGTAAAAGTTAAGCCTTTATCCGCGAGAGATAGTATGACCGCAATCTCTTCAAAATCTTGCTCAACCTCTCTTAATCCTTTATGGGGTTTTATAGCCGGATTTCTGGCTACTCTGATCTTTCACCAAGTGGCAGTGGCACTGCTCTGGCAAATGGGTATAGCGCCGGGGCCGCCTTTTCAGACTGCGCCACGGCCACCTTTCGGTATTCCTGTCGTACTCTCCCTGGCATTTTGGGGAGGGGTATGGGGCATCTTCTTTGCAACAATTGATCGATATTTTCCACGTCATTTGGGTTACTGGCTCACAACATTGATTTGGGGCGCTATCCTACCTTCGCTGATAGCGTTGCTGGTTGTAGTCCCTCTTAAAGGGGGTGCTGTCGGCGCTGGCTGGAACCCGGCAATCTGGTTGTACGCATTGATCGTCAATGGTGCATGGGGGCTCGGCACTGGCTTGGTCCTGAAGGGACTGCGACGTCTATCGCCGGGGCGTTGATGCCATCACAACCATGGGAGAAGCATTAATTCGATTCGGCACCCATTATATCGATATTGGAAGATGTTAATTTTACCGAGAATAGCCGCATTCTAAAAGCGGGTAGCGCAAAACACTATTTTTAGCTTCAGGTCGTTGCTCATCCTAACCATTTCCAGAGGAGAGACACCTTATGAAAGCGATAAGACTTCAAGGATCCGGTGGGCTCGAACGCCTGACGGTGGCCGAAATGGACGAGCCGGGTTCGCCGCAGGAAGGTGAAATTCTGGTGCGGCTGCACGCCAGTTCGCTCAACTATCATGATTATCTGGTCGCGCTCGGGAAGATTTCCACGGTAGACGGACTCATTCCGTTATCCGATGGAGCGGGAATTATCGAACAAATTGGGGAAGGCGTCAGCGAGTTTGCCGTGGGCGATCACGTTGTCTCCTGTTTTTTCCCCGAATGGCAAAACGGCGAGGCCATATCGTCGGATTTTGCCAAGACGCCTGGCGATGGCTTGGATGGATATGCGCGGGAGCGGGTGGTGCGACCGGCGAATTGGTTTACTCGCGCCCCTACGAATTACAGCCATACCGAAGCGGCGACTTTGCCCACCGCTGGCCTTACGGCGTGGCGCGCGCTTGTCAGCGATGGTCCCTTAAAAGCCGGCGAAACGGTCTTGGCTTTGGGTACGGGCGGAGTGTCAATGTTCGCCCTGCAGTTCGCAAAAATGATGGGCGCATTGACGATCGTCACTTCGTCCTCGGACGAAAAACTGGCTCGCGCCCGTGCCCTGGGCGCCGACCATACGATCAACTACAGGCAATATCCCAACTGGGCAGAGCAGGTTTTAGACCGAACCAACGGGCGTGGCGTTGATCATGTCATCGAAGTGGGCGGTCCGGACACGCTGCCGCAGTCGATCAACGCGTGCCGCATCGGCGGGCATATCGCGTTCATTGGCGTCTTGACCGGGTTCTCCGGTCCGATTCCAACCGTGGCGCTGTTGACTCGACAAGTAAGGCTTCAGGGGTTGACAGTCGGAAGCCGCCAGCAGCAGATCGAGATGATCCGCGCTCTGGATGCCAATGACATGAAGCCGATCATCGATAAGACTTTTCCTTTACAAGATTTGATCGAGGCATTTCGTTACGAGGCGAGCGGTGCGCATTTCGGCAAGATTTGCATCGAAATATGAATCGATAGGAACGGTTGACGGCAGGTGAGGAATCGTTCGTCGGATGGTGTTTTCCTGATCTGAAAGGCACCAGTAAAACCTGGTAACTGGCAGATCAAATCGCAACTACTACCTATGAAGGGAGGTTTTTATGCGCCAATGCCCTTTTTTCAACATAGAGACCCGAGGACTCAATAAAGTTGAAATCCTTACAAATCGCTATCCAGGAGTTGAAACAGTTGAACTCCCTTGGTGTTCCCACAAATATTCCCCGGCTACACTTAAGGAGGTAACAACTGCTCTTGACGGTGCAACCAAACTCAAATGTGGGGGAGACCTGGACAGATGCCCCTTACCTAGAGGGCATTTTTTGGATTACTAGGACGCCGCTGTTTTCCGGCGTCCCAGCACCACGATGTCGCTCGTGTGTTTGAGTTTTCCCGCCACCCCGTATGGTGCGCCCGCTCAACCACCCGGAATTCTCTTTAGAATAGACGGAGTCGCAATGAATGCCTCTATTATCGAAAATATCAGGCCCGGGGGGATGACCCGGCGCCAGTTTATCAAAAGCGTTATCGCAACCGGTGCCATCTCCTCTTCCGGCCTCCTGTTTTCCGAACCGGCCGGAGCCGGTCCCAAGACTTCCCCCGGGGCCGTCGAGCGACTCATTACCCTGGAGGTCAACGGGCAACAGCGCCGGGTGGATGTCATGTCCCAGGAGACCTTGGCTCAGACCCTGCGCGGCAAGCTCGGACTCACCGGCCTCAAAACAGGCTGCGACCGAGGCGAATGCGGGGCCTGCACCGTACTCATCGACGACGTACCCCGCTATGCCTGCTCCATCCTCACCCACAGCGTTCGCGGAAAGAATATTCTGACTATCGAGGGGCTGGCCCGTGCCGACGGCGGGCTGCATCCTCTCCAGCAGGGCGTCCTCGACGAACAGGGCTTCCAGTGCGGGTACTGTGCGCCGGGCTTCCTCATGGCCACCCTCGGCTATCTCAAAACCCAGCCGGACCCCACCCGGCAGGAGTTGGCCCATGGTGTTTCGGGAAACCTTTGCCGTTGCCAGGATTACGACAAGATTCTCACCGCCCTGATGCGCGGGGCCGAATATATGCGAAAGGGGTAAGCCATGCCTCAAAACGACACACTTTTCACCCCAAAGCTCACTGGCCATGATTACACCACACCCGACCAGCGGGCCAAACTGACCGGAACGGCTCGTTTTGCCGACGACTTCAGGGCCGAGGGCATGCTCATCTGCAAGCTGCTCACCAGCCCCCTACCCCATGCCAAGGTCAAACATCTCGACATAAGCGCGGCCCTGGCCATGCCTGGCGTACGGGCCATTCTCACCGCTGATGAATTGCCGCAACCGGCCGATTCCATGTCCGACAGCGGTTCGGTGATCAAAGCCAGCCCCTGGGCCGAACGCGCCTTGACCATGGAGCCGCACTACCAGGGGGAGCCTGTTCTTGCCGTGGCCGCAACCGATGAAGCAGCGGCGACTGCAGCCCTTGAGGCCATCGATATCACTTTCGAGCCGCTGCCCTTTGTTATTGATCCCCTGGACAGCCTGCGTCCCGGCGGCCCCAACGCCCGGACCGACGGCAATGCCTGGCTGCCTCCCGGAAAGCCTGGAGAACCGCCGAGGATCGGAGAACTGAAGTGGACGGCGGCTGATTTCGAAACCGCCGGCAAGGACCGGCTTCCCATGGGGAAGACTGCCGGAGAGTGGTCCTACGGCGATGTTGCCGCCGGCTTGTCGCAGGCAGCGCTGGTTCTGGACGAAACCTTTGTTACCCCCAACGTCAGCCATCAGGCCCTGGAAACCCGTTCTGCCCTGGCCTGGTGGGAAAACGGCAAACTCCACCTCTCGGTCGGCACCCAGAGCACCATTCAGACCGTACCGGCCATCGCCAAATGGCTCATCAATATGGATGTTGACGACATTGTGCTCATCAGCGAATACACCGGCGGCGCCTTCGGCGGCAAGATCACCGCTTCCGTGGCTGTGATTATTCCGGCGCTTCTGGCGAAAAAAGCTCGCGCCCCGGTGATGCTGCGTGTCTCTCGCGAAGACGAGCAGTCTATCGGTCGGGCTCGACCGAGCATGATCGGTCGCATGCAGGCCGGTTTTTCCAAGGAAGGCCGTTTGCTGGGACTGGACCTGTTCGTCATTATGGATAACGGACCCTATGAGCAGCAAAACGATGCCGCCACTGCCGGGCGCATGGGGTCTCTGCTCTACCAGCCTAAAGCCATGCGCTGGCGGGGGACGGCAGTGCTCACCAATACTCCTACTCGAGGGGCCCAGACCGCGCCTGGCGGACTTCAGGTCAGCGCCATGATGGGACCGATTTTGGCCAAAGCGGCCCGCCGTCTCAACCTCGACCCTCTGGCCGTATGCCGCATTAACGCCCCCGAAGGCAGTGCCCCGGTCGGTCCGCCCAAACCGGACGGTTCCCTCAACGCCGCGACCAGCGCCTTTGTCAAGCAGGCCCTTGACCGAGGAGCCGAGACGTTCGGCTGGCAGGCGCGCCGCGCTCGCCCAGCCTTGACCAAGGGCTCTGTTCGGCGAGGCATCGGCGTGGCCACGGGCTGTTTCGTTGCCGGGACCATCGGTTTTGACGGATTGTTTGTCATCACCCCAGCCGGGCGCCTTCGTCTCCACACCGGTGTCGGCAACCTTGGCACGGAGTCCTTCAGCGACGTGCAGCGGGTGGTGGCCGACGCCATGGACGTGCCCTGGGAGATTTGCGAGATAGCCTGGGGGAATACGGGCAAGCACCTGGTCTGGAGTTGCATTTCCGGAGGCAGCCAGACCATCCACTCCATGTCGCGAGCGGCCTTGGCGGCAAGCCTGGATGCACGTAAAAAGCTCAAGGAGATCGCCGCCAAAACTCTGGGCGGCACGCCGGAAGACTATGACATCGGCAACCAGCGCGTCTTTCGAAACGACACCAGCCAGGGGATGAGCTTTGCCGAAGCGGCCAGGAAGGCCATTGAACTGGGAGGGGCTTACGACGGTCATGAGTGCCCGGCCGACGTCAACAAAATGACCAAGACCTCTGTTGCGGCCCTGGCGGGACAAGGTCTTGTTGCCGTGGCCCGCGACAGCTTTCCGCGCGACGGCCAAACCTACTCGTACGTGGCCTCCTTTGCCGAGGTGGAGGTGGACATCGAGACCGGCATGTATCGGATCGTGCACTTTCACACCGAGGCCGACGCCGGCTTGGTGGTTCATCCCCGCGCTTTTGCCGGTCAGCTTGCCGGGCGCTCCATGCTTGGCATCGGGCATGCCACCACGCAGAAATGGTTCTACGACAACCAACAGGGGATGCCGGTGTCCAGGCGCTTCTACCAGACCCGCCCGCCGACCTTGCTCTGCTTCCCGGAAAAATTTACCTGGGGATCGATCGGCATCCCCGACTCTCAGACTCCCGTCGGAGCCCGCGGTATCGGAGAACCACCGACCGCCGCAGCCTGCGCTGCGGTATTGTGCGCCCTGGCCGACGCCCTGGGTGACGACAAATTTTTCCGTGCCCCGGTTATGGTCGACGCAATCCTTGCCGCTGTCGAACCGGGGGCCTGGGTTTTCCCGGGTGGACTCTCGGCCAATGTCTAATCTATTGAGCTGCCGATAAATCGGTGGCGGGAGAACGCTTATGGCAATCATACGTGACGGTATGGCACCTTTCGACCTGTACCAGCCGACAAGCGTCGAGGATGCCCTGTCCTTAGCCGACCGCCTGGGCACCGACACCTGGATGCTGGCCGGTGGCTTCGATAGTCTTGAGCGGTTCAAGGACCGCATCAAACGACCCAAAGCAGTCATTGACCTCGGTCATATTGATGAACTTCGCGGGGTTCGCCAGGAGGGCGGGGACATGGTCATCGGTTCCATGACCACGCTGACCGAAGTGAGCCTCTATCCGGAAATCCGGGCCCGTTTTGCCCTGCTCGCTGAGGCGGCAGCGGAAGTGGCTTCACCCCAGATCCGCAACCAGGGAACGCTGGGCGGCAATATCTCCCAGGACACGCGTTGCTGGTATTATCGCGGCGGCTGGAATTGCTACCGAGCCGGTGGCGGCACCTGCTATGCCGGCGAAAGCCCGGAGGGACAAAACCGCGAACATGCTATCTTCGGGGTAGAAGGCTGCGCGGCGGTATCCCCTTCCGACACCGCACCGGTTCTGGTCGCCCTTGAAGCTCGACTGGTCATCAAAAAGAAGGGGGAAAAACGAGAAGTGGCGGCCGAGGACTACTTCATCGGCCCGGAAACCGACATCACCCGTTTAAACGTCCTTCGTCCCGGTGAGCTGCTTACTGAAATCCGCTTGCCCGCTACCTGGGCCGGAGCGACCTTTTACTTTGAAAAGGTCCGGGACAGGCCGGTGTGGGATTTTCCGCTGGTCAACATTGCGGCGGCCATGCAGCTTTCCGGAGACCGCATCGACCGGGCCCGTTTCGTTCTGGGAGCGGTGGCGGCTCGGCCTTGGCGTCTGCCCCGGGTGGAAGCCGCTGTGGCCGGCAACTCCCGATACACTGTCGCAGAATCAGCTTCGCGCATTGCTGCCGAAGGCGCGGTGCCGCTGACCCATAACGGCTACAAGGTGGCGTTGGCCCGCAATCTGGTCAAACGCGCTCTTCTCGGCACAAAGGAGTCCTAATTCGGCCTCACCTGCCTCGCATGTCAGGCTCAGGGACGGGACAAGGCATTTTTCAATCAACACATTGCCCGATGGGGCGACGAGACGCATTCCGCCGAAGTCAACCTGACGGAGAGGTACAACCCTTGACTGCATTTGAAAATATCGAAAACCGCTGCGACGCCATCGAAGAATGTTACGAGTTTATGTTGGCGTATGCGGCCCAGGGTATTGCCGACGATCGGGAAAGCCGCAATGGCACCCAGTTGCGGGAATTGCTCTCCAGGGCCGTGGACGCTGCTTCCGGTTTGCCCGAAGCCTATGCCGCAACCTTGTCAGCCACGCATCTTGCCGCCCAGCCGCAATATAAAAACTTTCTCGACCTCTTGAGCGCAGACACGACCAAGGCCTTGGCCGCCATGGAACTGGTGTTTGCCCAGCCGCGTATTTCGTCGCAGCTTATCGACAATCTCAACGCCTCGCTGCATGTCCGCACTCTGCTGACCGATGTCTTTCTCCTTGATGAAATCCTGCAACTGCAGCAGTCAGCGTAACCGGCCGCAACAAAATCATCAGACAAATCGACATTTTTCAGCAGATGCCATCAACAACAGGGCATTCACAGATTAGAGAGCCCTGGAGCCTGCCGGGCGATATACCCGGCGTCTTCCAGCAAACCGGAGCCATTCGCAGCCCCTGTGGCCATCTGGTCGCAGCGTTCGTTTTCGTGATGTCCGGCATGCCCTTTCACCCATTGGAATGTGACCTGGTGTTTTTCTACGACCGATAGCAGCCGCTCCCAAAGATCAACATTCTCGGTTTTATATCCTCCACTGCGCTTCCAGTTGTTCCTTTTCCATTTCACGGCCCAACCCTTTGACATTCCATCAACCATATATTTCGAATCACTGTACACAGTCACGGCGCATCTAAATTTCAGCGCTTCCAGGGCGACGATGCAGGCCATCAATTCCATCCGGTTGTTAGTGGTATGCGTATAGCCGCCTGAAAGTTCCCTGCGATGCTCGCCACAGGCCAGTATCGCACCATATCCGCCCGCCCCCGGATTACCCAGGCATCCGCCGTCTGTATAGATTTCAACTTGTTTCATGGCAGGATGAAGAGTCATGCCGCGTTCAGCGTCATTGCCAGGCAGCAGGCCGTTAGATATGCTTCCGCCTGGTACTGATTGAGCTGATCAGGAATTTTGAAGTCGTGTCGCCGCGTGGCAGCGGCTATGGTTGGTCCGGAAAACAGCTGGGTGGCAGCGTGAGGATTGAGCTGAAACAGCACCTCCATTTTGAAAGTCACGGGTCCGCCCGCAAAGTGACCCTTGGGAGCTCGCTGTTTGATACCTATCTGCTCGATATTCTGGTCGCAAATAAAACCGCACATTGCGTCGTAAAATAACCGCGCTGATTGAGGCGCTCCACTGTCGCCAAATTTGATTTTTCGCGTCTGGCAGACGACGGGAAAAATCTCCTTGTCCACCACATCGACAAGAGCCAAGATCGCTTCGCTGCCCTTTAACTCAACACCGCAAATTCGCATTCGATTCACCTCAAAAGTACCCAAATCCTGTTGAACATATCTCCCCTTGCGGGAAAAGACACCATACCCCTTCCCTGGCGCAGGTGGCAGCCAAAACTGACTCCCGGAGTGATAAATGACCATTGTCTGAAAGAATGGCAGGATATGGGCTGCAGTTTAAGCGAGTGCGAGGCATTGAGAGGTTGCCTTAGTTCAACGGAAACATGATGGTTATGTTTTGGGTAAGAAAGAGGTTTCGCCTGCCCTACTCCGCTCTTTCTCAAAAAAATCAAGAGAGTTTCACAGAAAAAAGAGACTTGTAGAGCCATGTGACATATCATTCTATATAAATAATATTTCTGCGGAACGAATAATCCTGAACGAAACTGGAAAATCGGTAGTTTAATTCTATACATAAAGAGCTTTTCTGAAGATAAAAAGTTTGACAATTTCATACCACTTATAAAGACTGAATGCTGGCAATGGTCTCGTTTCTGCAACTGTATGATAGATCAACGAAAAACTCGAGTTGGCTGGATAACCGCAAGCTTCTTCGTCCCAAAAGGAAGGAATGAATATCAGCAAAATAAATGATTTGAGCCTTGCTCATCAGACCAGTTCAAGCTCAACGATTAGCACCCAAGAACTGCCGAACCTGATCCACCTGCGTAAACGGGCTGAATGATTCCCCCGACCAACCCCATGTCGTGGAACGGCGGAAGCCAGATTACGCCGCGCATACTCGTTGAATGCCCAAAAATTGTGTGGATAACGGATGAATTGTGGAGCAGGTTGCCATGGCTGATCATTATGCCCTTGGGGCTTCCAGTGGAACCGGAAGTGTATTGGAGGACAGCCAGGCTATCAGCGCCAAGGGGAGG
>Ga0364918_10119_pt1 | contig 21841 bp, 23 predicted proteins | sample SorcelJu500001C6_2_FD_206957 | JGI IMG/M metagenome (GOLD analysis project Ga0364918, IMG submission 206957) | Enriched cells from Trout Bog Lake Hypolimnion, Wisconsin, USA - BchlTB.June20.5000.01.C6 | ecosystem: Environmental > Aquatic > Freshwater > Lake > Hypolimnion/Profundal zone | place... | reverse complement strand
TGGATCGTATCGCACATTGGGGTAAGTCCGCATTGTACCCCGACGTAGAGGCAGAGATCCTCAAGAATACGGATGCGTCATGGTGGATTGCGCACAGGGACCAATCCATCGAGGAGATCTGTTCCAAGGCGAAAGGTGAAGCCTCGACACTGGTCGATTTCTCATTATGGACACGGACAGACACGCCGACTGGGTTAACGCTTGTCGGTCCCACAAGGGATGCGGTCACGGGTGAGGTTCTGGTGGACGATGGGACGTTCCCGTTCTGATTGCTCTGGACACCATCCTTGGCGTACAGGTCGCTATCGACAGTAGTTACCCTACGACCTCAGTTGAGAGGCATCCCCTGTGGGCGATATGGGATTCTAGCATACATACTATGACAAGACACAGTGCGACCGACTTATTGAATCAGAATATGATCCAATCCGAGACGGGAGAACATCGCACGATGCACAACACACTGAAGGAGAACACATGAACGAAGTAGTAATCTTAAATACAAACATAAGGGAGGATGCGGACGGACTCTACTGTCTCAATGACTTACACAAGGCATCTGGCGGGGAACAGAAGAATCAGCCTCGGTACTGGTTGGCGAACCAGCAAACCAAAGATCTGATTGCGGAAATGACCGCTACCCGAATTCCGCTATCGGAACAAAAACGAATAGTTATGGTGAGGAAAGGCGGGAATGGCATTCAAGGAACCTTCGTGTGTAAAAAATTGGTGTACGCATACGCCATGTGGATCAGCGCAACGTTCTGTCATCATGTCATTCAAGTATACAGTGAGATGGTGGCTAACCAGCAAACACGGATCCAAACACCTAAACCATATTCGCAAGTGTTGAGAGAATACGCCGAAGAGATAGAAAGGAAAGAACGACTGTAACTTGAGATCAAACAACAGTCACAGATTCAAATACAATAATCACATGGTTGGTGCATCTGGTTATCAGAACGTCGGGTCGTCCCTAAAGTCTGTTTGGTCAGTAATGTACCAGCATGCGCAGCCCCCCCTGACTGCCATCATACCAGACCATCGGTCCCCACCTCGTTCCCCGCCATCATAAGTACCTCCAGATCATCACATCATCTGGAGGAACGAATGAAATATACGAATATCAAAAGATGCGACCAGTGCAACGCCCTCTTCTCGCCGACATGGGAGGATCAGCTTTCCTGTACCAGTTGCCTCCCTCTTACCGTGGACCCCGCCAAACTCGAACCCATCCGAAGCTTGCCAAAAAAAGCATGGGGTGGCGTCAGACCGAGCCTGATCAAGTAGGCGGTGGTCATCGCCGGTGGAGATGCCAGATGCCGAGCGATGGCGACCGTTGAACCGCCGTCGCACTGGCGATGGCAACCTATGGCAGTTGATCGACAACTACGATCAAAAGCCAAATTTGGAAGCGTGGGGCAGTGGTTGTGTACCCATTTTCCACATGAAGACATCTTCGATGACAATATCGACGACCATAGTATCTCTAGCAGTTATTTTGCCTCCCCCTATTGACAAAACTTTTCGTATCGAATACGTTATAGCCAGTTGTTAACTCATAGGAGGAAATAAAAATGTCATACCTCATACAGGTTGCTGCCACTCTAGTTACATCACAGGCGTCACTCGCTCCTATGAGCATTGATCAGATCATATCTGAAATCAGCAAAGTACACAGAAGTCTTGTTGACCTTGAGTCTGGTAAACAGATCAATGCTTTGGATGAGGTCAAACCTCGTTCAAACAAAGAATGTTTCTTGAAATCCGAAGTCATCTGCATGGTATGTGGCAAGAAAGGTTTCAAGACCCTCGGTCGCCACCTGTCCACGGCGCACAGCATGAAACCCGCCGAGTACCGGAAGCAGTTCGGCATCCCCAGAACACAGGCGCTGACCTCGAAAACCTACTCCCAAGCGAGGAGGAAGTCGGCACTGGAGCGGGGACTGGGCGACAACCTCGCACGGGCAAGAGCGATACGTAGGGCAAACATCGAGCTGAAGAAACAGGTCGTTGCGGTGGTCGATGAGTGTCCTGTCGCCGAGGTAGTCGTCGATGTTGTGAATTAATACGGGGACCATTGACGCGCCACATCTATTAACAGGAGAAGCGAAATGTCATCCTATATCTCCAACTACAGTGGTGGGCAAAAGCTTTACACGTGGGATGGCCGATACCTTCTCTCGTATAACGGAGGGAGAAAACTTATTGGATATGATGGACATTATGTGAGTGATTATCAAACTGGAAGTAGATTGTACACATTTGATGGACATTACTTCAACTCGTATAGCAATGGTTTCAGAATTTATGCATGGGACGGAAGATACATCACGCGGTACAGCGGTGGAGCAAGGCTGCTTGAGTTTGATGGCAGATATATCAAACAATATTCTGGTGGTTCGAGGTGCATGGAAGTCACTGGAGAAATACCAGTTGCAATATTAATTGGCATAGCAACAGGAATAATTGGTTGAGCAATCTATTGACTGCGAAAGTCGTGCCAGTATGAGAACGCAGCGTGAGTGTGTATCACGGAGCCGGAGTGTTAACACTGGTGGTAAACCGTCATTACAACGACTCAAGATGTTCTCGGAGTTTCTGCTTTCTGGTACAGTCAAACTGGAGTCCGTGCTCCACTATTGTGATAAGCAACTCGAACAGGATGCAAACGGATGGCCGATTGCTGCTGCCGATTGGATCGTATTCAGATTTGTCAAATTCGGCCAGCGGTGCATCGAGAACAAGATCGACCAGAACCTCAGTTTCTGTACGCGAGTACATGGCAACAAGACCCACCATACAAGTCAGCCGTTGGAGTCGATCCAGTTCGTTGGTAGCGCACTCTGCCTCGGTTCTGGTGCGGTCGAGGATCGCACTGACCACGTCGCGGTGTTCATGGAGCAGCATGGGGATCAGTCGCTTGATGAGGTTGGAGTTGTAATGATAGAATGAGTCTGGCTCCGCAGCCAACAGATCAAGGACCGAGACGGCATCGGTAGTTCGTCCCGCCTCACACAGGTAAATGGCAATGTCGAGCATTGCCTCAAAGCGCACATAGTTCTTCCCGATACCAGCGATCAGCAACAGTGCGCGGTCGAATTGCCCGTTCTTTGCCAGATGACCGGCAATGAAAGCGGTGGAGTACTCGTACTTCTTCGTCGTCGCAATCCTAAGCGCAGTCCCGAGATACGGTTCACAGCATTGATTCGCAGGTTGGTCATGGAATGCCAGTTCCGCGAACCCATTCGCCTTCTCGAACCCAGTGGTTCGCTCGGCAATAGACAGGGCGACCTCCACCTTACCGATCCCCAGATACAGCATTACGAGCGTCGTCGCGAACGAATCATCGACAGATCGAAAGCGTTTTCGGCGCTGAAGGTACGGGGCAATGGTTCTGAGCACATCCATGCACTGATCCGTATTTCCCATCGAGTGGCTTATATCGGCGACCATTGCCAGCGTCGCAACCTTGGACTTGGATGATAGTCCGTCGGCGATCCGAATCGACTCTGTGATCACATCGTGCGCTAGATCTGGGCGACCCAAGGCTACATAGTCAAACGCAAACGTCGGATACTCGTCGACGAACTCGGACAGGTGACGGAGAATAAGAAGGAGCTGCAATGGCCGAGCTTCTTCCAGCACCGCCAGTCCAGCGACCAGATCATCCGGTGTGCCAGACTTCGCATAGACTGAGGCAATCACGCGCAGAGAGTGGATCTGAGTACTCTCGAACGAGAACTGCTGCGCCGCAAGGTACGCGAATTGGAGTGGGGTTTCTGCAGACTTAATGGTAACCATTCCGTATTCCCCTCCTCCGGTGTTCGATGCCGATACATCCGATTGGTAGCACGTATCAGGTCATCACGCAATAGGGGGAGCCACTGTTTCCCCACGGTCGAGGGATATAGCCACGACAGTAAATGCCAATTTTGCTTCGCGGTGGTGTTAAATGACACGATAGCGTGGTACAATATGTGTCCGAGTGAACCGCCCCCTGCTGTTCGCCAAGTCAATCGAAGGAGCAGTTCTTTGGGAATAGATAAACTCAAAAGGGAAACGGCTGTCGACAACCTTCGCCGGAAAGCCGAAGAGCGGCTGTTGAGTGCGGAGAAGACTGGACTGGAGCATCTTCAGCCTGACGGAGATTCACAGCGGCTTTGTCACGAACTGGAAGTCAGCCACATCGAACTCGAAATTCAGAATGAAGAGCTAGTCCGTGCTAGAGATGAGACGGACATTGCTTTGGAAAAATTTGCTGACCTCTTCGAGTCTGGACCGGTTGGCTTCCTTACTCTCACCCGCGACGGGACCGTCAAAGCAGTCAGCCTCAGCAGTGCCAACCTTTTAAAAATTGATCGCGCCCAACTTCTCGGTAAACGTTTTGGATTGTTCGTCAACAATGAATCCCTACATGCCTTTGCAGACCTCCTCGACAAGACATTCACAGATTTCACCAAAGTAATGTTGGACGTGGCAATCCAGCCAGAAGGCAATGCACCTATCTTCGTACAGCTTTTAGCGAAGGCTGCTGCATCAGGACAGGAATGCAATGTTGCACTGATTGACATAACCCAGAGGAAACGTGCCGAGGAGGCGCTCTCGCTAAGTGAACAGCGATACCGTGCAGTGGTCGAGGATCAGACTGAACTCATCTTCCGATACCGTCCTGACGGCAGCTATAGCTTTGTGAACGCAGTCTTCCGTGGCTTCTTCAGAAAGACGGACGAAGAGATCATTGGGCAGGGTTGGCACCACGACGTGGTCGCTGAGGATATCCCGATGGTCGAGGAACGGCTGATGCGCCTGTGTCCAGAACATCCGGTTGTGGAGGTAGAGAACCGTGTGATAGCTGGATCGGGAGAGATCCGCTTGATGCAGTTCGTCAACCATGGGTTCTTTGATGAGAAGGGACGCCTGATCGAGACTCAGTCGGTTGGTCGCGACATCACCGAGCACAACAGGATGGAGGAGGCGGTACGTGAGAGCGAATCAGATTTTCGCACACTTGCGGAAACCGTGCCGCAGATCGTTTGGGCGACAAGTGCTGATGGTCGGAACACTTTCCTTAATCATCGATGGGTTGATTACACAGGGCTGACGCCCGAAGAAAGTTCCGGCCACGGATGGATAACTCCTTTCCACCCTGACGACAAGCAGTATGCATGGGAAGCTTGGCAGCGTGCGACGGTACGAAACGAACCATATTCGCTTGAATGTCGTTTACGACGCGCCGATGGCAATTACCGCTGGTGGTTGATTCGGGGTGCGCCGGTGCAAAATGCAAAAGGAGAAATCCTGAAATGGTTTGGAACTTGTACTGATATCGAAGAGATTAAGCAGAACGAAAAAGCACTGACGGCATACGCCAGACGACTCATTATATTGGAAGAGGATCTAAGAAAAAGAATTGCAGCGGACTTGCACGACGACATCGCGCAGACACTGACGGCACTTGGTTTAAACCTATCGTACCTCAGCAATCACCTAAAGGATGGTCAGAGAGAAAATCTTGATGTGACAGTAGCGGACTCTCGGAAGTTAGTCAAGGATGTCAGCCGTAGTGTACGCAACTTAATGGTTGAACTACATCCACACCAACTTGAAGAATTTGGTCTTGTCGCAGCCCTTCGCCCACATGTTGAGCAATATGCAAATCGGACCGGTTTCGAGGCTGTACTCGATGCAGATGTCAACTTCCCCAGACTATCAGCAAAGAAGGAAACCGCTCTTTACCGCATTATTCAGGAAGCACTCCAGAATATTTTGAAACATGCTACTGCAACGAAGGTGACCATCACCCTGAGCAGAATGGACGGAGGCGTTCGACTCACTGTAACGGATAATGGGAAGGGTTTCGTACCGGAGGCGGGGTCACCTCAGCCAACCGGATCTGGGTGGGGGCTTACAAACATGCGGGAACGTGCAGAACTGATCGGCGGCAGGTTCCGAGTGCATTCGGTGGTGGGGGAAGGGACAACGGTCGAAGTAGAAATCAAAGGCACCAAGGTAGCTGCCAGTAGCTGAAACTTGGGCTAATTCAATTGACCTAATGCCCGTATAGTGAATTTTGTTTCACATTAATTAAGCTTGTGGTACGATCTACCTCGCCGACATAGTCAGTGTAACTTGCCGCCAGAGGACATGTCCATGCCGCCAAATGAATCGGATAAAGGCAGGAATCAAACTACCGCAGACGACCTTCGACGTAAAGCCGAAGAACGGATGTTTATTGCGAAAAAGGCTGGGCTGGAGCATCTTCAGCCTGACGAAGATTCTCAGAGGCTGTGTCGTGAGCTTGAAATCAACCATATCGAACTGGAGATCCAGAATGAAGAGCTAATCCGTGCTAGGGATGAGACGGATATAGCTTTGGATAAGTTTACTGACCTCTTCGAGTCTGGACCGGTTGGCTTCCTCATTCTTACCCGCAACGGTGGTATCAAAGCTGTCAGCCAAAGCAGTGCCGGTCTTTTAGGGAAGAATCGCAATGAACTTCTCGGCAAACGTTTCGGTTTGTTCGTCGCCAATGAATCCCTCTATGCATTTGCAGACTTCCTCGACAAAACCTTCTCTGACCGCACTAAAGTCGTGTGTGAAGTTGCCCTCCATACGGATGCCAAGACCCCTCTCTTCGCGAAGCTTGTTGCTAAAACTTCGTTATCAGGGGAGGAATGTAATGTCGCATTGATCGACATCACTCTACGTAAACTAGCTGGACAAGCTCTCACGCTGAGCGAACTACGCTATCGCGAGGTGGTTGAGGGTCAGACAGAACTCATCGCTCGTTTCCTCCCTGACGGCACCTACACCTTCGTCAATAGTGCGCACTGCCGCTTTTTCGGAAAGACGGAAGACGAGGTGATAGGAACAAAGTGGCACACGGATGTCGCCTCTGGTGATGCCCTGCTGATCAAGGAACAGCTTAAATGCATGTCGCCAACAAATCCGGTCGTAGTGATCGTGAACCGTGCAACATCCTGCTCGGGTGATATTAGATGGATACAGTTCACGAATCGTGGTTTCTTCGATGACGAGGGGAGACTGGTCGAGACTCAGGCTGTCGGTCGCGATATAACCGATCTCAAGCATATGGAGGAAGAGTTACGAGCGAGTGAAAAACACTATCGCCTACTGACTGAGGACGTAGCTGATGTTGTCTGGAAGCTTGACAACGATTACTGCTTCACCTACATCAGCCCAGCAGACGAGATGCTACGAGGCTATAGAGCCGACGAGGTAATCGGCCACACGATATTTGAAATCACGACAACGGAGGGGATCACTACTCTTGGCGAAAGATTTCGCCTGCGAAAGGCGGCAGAACGGCAGGGGGTACGGACTGGCACATTGACCTTTGAGTTGCAGCAAATATGCAAAGACGGTCGTCTGATCTGGACGGAAATGCTTTCCACACCGGAGCGTGACGCACGCGGTTCGATTACCGGTTACCACGGCATAACTAGGGACATCACCACTAGAAAACAGGCTGTACAATTGGAGAAGCAACTTTTACACGCCCAGAAGCTTGAAAGCCTCGGGATACTGGCGGGTGGCATCGCCCATGACTTCAACAATATCCTGATGGTTATCCTTGGCAACTCCAACTTAGCCGCAAAGGGCATCAGCAAGGACTCACCGGCCATGGAAAACTTGCACATGATCGAACATGCTGTCGCAAGAGCCGCCGACCTGACTAAACAAATGTTGGCATACTCTGGCAAAGGTAAATTCGTTATCGAAGACCTTGACCTTAACCAACAGTTGGTGGCGATGTTGCCTCTACTAGAAGCGTCTACTTCAAAGAAAGCGACACTTAAACTTAACCAGCATCAACCACTTCCGCTCATCGAAGCTGACGCCACCCAGATGAACCAGATCGTCATGAACCTTGTCATCAACGCCTCTGAGGCTATCGGCGAAAATAATGGCGTGATTGACATCACTACCGGCAGTATAGAGTGCGACCAGAGCTACCTGAAGAAATGTTTATTAGGGGAGAACCTTTCTGGTGGAGCCTACGTTTCACTAGAGGTCACCGACACCGGTTGTGGAATGGACGAAAAAACCGTCTCCAAACTCTTTGACCCTTTTTTCACGACAAAGTTCACTGGACGTGGGCTGGGTATGTCTGCCGTACTGGGCATTGTCAGGGGACACAAGGGAGCGATTATTGTCAACAGTGAGCTTGGACAAGGAACCACCTTCAAGATTCTACTTCCAGCCAATAGCAAGCAAGTGGCTCGACTAAACAACGATGCCCACAATAACCACGAAGACGACTGGCAAGGAAGTGGCACCATCCTGCTAGTAGACGACGAGGAGATGGTACGAAGCCTCGGCGTCGCTATGCTCAGCATGTTGGGCTTTACCACGATCACTGCCAAAGATGGGCAGGAGGCAGTTAACATCTTCAAAGAGACACCCGACATAGCCTTTGTGGTCCTTGATCTGACAATGCCGCAGATGGATGGTGAACAGTGCTTCCGTGAACTGCGCCGACTCCAGCCAGCGGTAAAGGTGATTATGGCAAGCGGCTACAACGAGCAGGAAGTATCCCAGAAATTCGCTGGCGAGGGACCGTCCGGCTTTATCCAAAAACCATTCTCACTCTCGGAACTGAGAGCATCAATCAAGCGAGTTATATAACAACGCCGTTGCCCCAAGTGGATCTACAACCCTTTTGGCATAGGGAGCCAACAATCACCCTCTCGGCTTCCATCAAACAGCACTTCAGAATTGGGCTACTCTAAGGAATCCCACAGGGCTCCCCTGAAGATGATTCACTAGTCGAAGACTACCCTGTTTGATACCGCTCTGAAGATCTGGAGGCGGACACTTATCCTGACATCGGTGGCGTTCTGGAAGATGCACTTGGCTATACGCCATTCCATCTTCAGCAGCCTCCTCGAAGTCAACACCGCAGTAATTCTAACTGCCATATTCGTAAGCGTCCACCCACTCGTCTCACCGGTCGTTCCACTACTGTAAGATAGCTGACTCTTGCATGTGGATGCCGGAGTGAGTGTGCAATACTTGAACAGGCGTTCAGTCGCGATCTGATAGGACTCATTTATTGTTTGAAAACGATCAACTTGGCTGGCATGATTTAAAACTAAGCAGTGGCTAATTCAGCGACTTCACCTCTCAGTCTAAGGAAACGCTTACTCGCGTATATACCTTCAGGAAAAACGCAGAACTTAATAACATGCTGATATTACATATAAAACAGATAGATATAAAGCTAATCGTAATGTAAAAGTTATGGACGCGAACTTTATTCACACAAATCGAACAATTAATCCAACAATGTGCGTCGGTGGCATGCTAGATGCTTTCCTCATAGGCTATCCCCTCTCAGGGCCAGCAGAATCCATAAAGATAGCTGTGAGGTATTGGTACGATGGTTACTGAATGCATGAACATATTATATGCTGTAATCGGAGCAGTATGAAATTGAATAAACAGAAACAGCATGAAACTAAGCCAAGCGTATCGATAACTTATGACAATGCAGTAGCTTCAGTTTTGGTGATGGATGATGATGAAACAATCCGAGATTTGTCAGCATTCATAATAAAACATCTAGGCTATAACGTAACAACATGCGTGAATGGCGAGGAAGCGATAGAACTGTACAAGAGTGCTAAAGAATCTGGCTCACCATACCTTACAGTGATTATAGACCTTATGATATATGGCGGCATGGGTGGAAAAGATGCAGCCCAACATATACTACGTATCGATCCAAACGCAAAATTGATTGTTTCAAGTGGGAATTCAGCAGATCCAGTCATAGCTGACTACAAGCGTTACGGGTTCTGCGCCTCGCTACCAAAACCCTATAAGCCATCTGATATGGCGAAATTACTAACATCTTTGAATTCTCCGTGAACTACCTACTTTCCTCATTTAAATCTCAGATCATCGAAGCTATACCATTCCGAAGCGATCTCCTGTGTCGCTAGTGAATATAGTGCTGCCTGAAGTAATTTCGCTGTTTACTCGTAAACAGCCGTGTACCAGCATGCGCAGCTCCGGCCACATGTTGAATTCCCTTGCTGGACGGAGACTAGCCAGTTGGTCCTCGAATACAACAGCGATATGAACACCGGCATATTGGCGTCGGCAGCCTCTTTCCTCACCGAGGGTAATCTTGACCCCACTTTGGCTAAAACACAATCACTTCAACCGCCTTCGCCTAAGCACCATAGACCTGTTCGGTGCCTGTACTTTTCCATCCTCCAATTAATATGGTTTGCAAATCGCTAAAAAATGATATCATTATTAATGAGTAAGGGGGGGCAGCTGGCTATCACGTCGCGTCCATTAAAAGGAAATTGAGATGAGAATCCTGATCGTCGAAGATGAAAAGAAGATTGCGAACTTCATCAAGCGCGGATTGGAAGAGGAGCTGTATGAGGTTCTCACTGCAGCGGACGGCGAGGAAGGACTCCAGCTTGCGTTGGAAAAGACGTTCGACCTGATCGTGCTCGACTGGATGCTACCAAAGCTGGACGGACTTAGCTTGTTGAAAGACCTCAGGGGAAAGAAGATCATGACGCCGGTCTTGATGCTCACCGCCAAGGATTCGGTCGAGGATATCGTAAATGGGCTTGATTCTGGGTCCGACGATTATCTTACCAAGCCGTTCGCTTTCCCCGAGTTGCTTGCTCGGGTAAGGGCGCTGGGGCGTCGAAGTGAGCAGGAAAGGGGAGCGCAAATCATTTTCGACGATTTGCGGGTCGATCCGGTCTCTCACAAAGTATGGCGCAACGATCAGGAAATTGACCTCTCAGGCAAGGAGTATGATCTTCTCGAATACTTCATACGTAATCCGAACCAAGTCGTGACAAGAGCCATGATCGCGGAGCATTGCTGGGACTACACCTTCAGCACCTTCACCAACATCATTGATGTCTACGTCAACTACCTGAGGAAAAAGATTGACCGCGACACCGGTAAAAAACTCATCCACACTGTGCGCGGGGCAGGATATGTCTTCAAGGTAGAGGAGTAGGCAGCCTAAATCTGATTCACAGACCAACCAGCTATGGAGGATCTGCCATGAATAAATCTGAACTCATTGAATCACTTGCAATGAAAAAGTCCCTCCCCTTCAGGAAGGCGGAAGAAGTGATCAATACCGTCTTTGACTCAATGGCCGACGCCCTCCTGTCAGGCGACAAAATCGAGATCAGGGGTTTCGGAAGTTTGGTCGTAAGGGAGTACGATGCCTACACCGGAAGAAACCCGAAGACTGGAGAACGAATCCCTGTCAAGGCGAAGAAGTTACCCTTCTTCAAGGTTGGCAAAGATCTGAGGGAGAAAGTTTCCGGTTAGATTTAGTCCGACTGTGGGGTTGATAGGAACCATTTTCCAGATCCTGCTGCCATCCAGCAAAAATGCTGCTGATATGCTGACGCACAACGGTCTTGTCAAAGGCGAGGACGACTGGGAAGAAGTGGCGTAGACGACGAGGAGATGGTGCGTAGCGTCGGATGAGTTATTTAATGCCACGGGCTTTTCGCTTACGAGCAAATTTCTCTTGATACATCTGTTCATCACTGGCTTTCAAGGCACCGGCGAGTTCCTCTGCCGTTTGTGCGGTCGCCGACCCAAGAGAAATACTAATTCTAAACTCGGAACCTGCCTTGTTGGCATTATCCAATCTTTGCCGAATCCGCTCCATTGATTCCGTTACAATTTGTGTGTCGGCTTCTGGAAGGAGAACACAAAATTCATCGCCACCAACCCGAGCGACAACATCTCCAGCCCGAAATGCGCCAGACATTACCTCGGCGGCTAGTTTCAGAAGTCTGTCTCCGGCTTCATGTCCAAGACTATCATTAACAACTTTTAGCCCGTCAACATCAGCGGCAAGGATGCTCACTGGAAACCGCCTCCCCAACGACAGTCGCTTAAATTCTTCCTCGAAAAAAGATCGATTGTATAGTCCAGTTAAGATGTCGTGAGTACTCAGGTGGCGAAGTTCCTCTTGCGCCCCTATAAGCGCCCGATTTTGCTGTATGGCTGTCTCATAGGAGTAGAAAAGGTAACTGAACATTCGAATAGGATCAGATTTAATAAAGTGCCTTTCGCCAGCGAGAATCACCTCTCCTACGAATTGGAACTGCTCCTGTCTCCTAATGTTCATGTTGGCAAAGATGTAGTGAATGCGAGACATGATGCGGGGTTCGTCCCATGGTTTGGTGATTAAATTGTCAGCGCCACACTGGAGTCCTTTGATTACGTCCAGCGGATCGGAAAGCGATGTCAGCAAGATGAGGGGAACGTTCCTCGTTCTTTCATCATCCCTGATCCGACTACAAACTTCGAACCCATCCATCTCAGGCATGATAACGTCACTGATGACTAGTGAAGGAATCTTCTCAGCGAGAATCGACAAGGCTTCTTTTCCTGAACGTGCAACGAGAACCGTAAAGTCATACTTTTCAAGCATGTACTGTATCTTGGAGGCTTGGGTGGGACTGTCCTCAATAACCAGTATCTCCCTGCGCTCCCTCGCATTACCCTTGATGAGATATTCCATCTATTCTCTCCAGTGATATACGGTGTATCCCCTCTATCGTGGTCATTCAATGAGAGGGCTAACTGAGGATCGCAACGGTGAACCAGTGGCAACTAACCCCGTTGTTGACATTGAGAACATCTTACCATTAGAAGGACGAAGGAGCAACTCGTCTTAAGCGATTTATAAGTTCATATTAGGCTGGCAATTAATACGACCAACTAGATTACTAACGGACATTAAAATTCCCTTTTGTCTGAATTTCGACGTTACAAATTCCTTTGGTACAAAAAAGAAATGAAAAAAAGGCACCCCTGTGAGAGAGTGCCAGTAATCACTGTTTACGTTGTCCGACGAGTCCTATTTCTCGACTCTTTCCTTGGCCGGAGCCTTAGTCTTGGCGGGAGCCTTGGCCGCAGGAGATGCCTTCGCCTTGGGTGCCTTGGCTTTTGCCGGAGCCTTTGCCTTCACAGGAACAGCCGGAACTGCTTTTCTCGCCTCGATGTTAGCCATCCGAACTTGCCGTGCCAATGCTAGATTATCAGCGAGTCCCCGATCCAGAGCCATCTGCTTGCGAGACTCAGAATAGCTCTTCGCCGATAACGGCTGCTTGCTGGGAATCCCGAACTGCTTCTTGTACGCGCTCGGTTTCATGCCGTGTGAGGTGCTCAGATGACGAGCCAGAGTCTTGAAGCCGCCCTTGCCGCATACCATACAAAATATTTCATTCTTCTTGAAAGCTTCTTTCACGGTCAGCGCAGTCTTGGCTTCTACGCCTCCCTCTACTACCTGACCCGCCTCAAGAGCTTGAAGTGCGGCGTGAACTTTACTGATTTCAAGAATCAGTTCCTCAGTGGTGAGTTTGGTATTTGCGGCATGAGCAGCGACGAGTTGTCCAGCGATTTCTACTAGCGATGACATTTGTCAGTCCTCCATAAATTGTAAGTATATCGTATCTAATATCAGAGGGTGACATTTTGTCAACTGCTGATTTCACGGCAGCTACTGTGTTTCGTTTAGCTCAAAGAATTTAGCTGCACTCCGAACCTCAGTTTCCTCACAATGTCAAACCGGAGTCCGTGCTCCGCGATGGCGACCAATAGCTCGTTCAGGATGCATACGGATGCCCGATTGCTGCTCGAAGCTGGATTAATTTCAATCCTGTCGAGATCGGCCAGCGGTGCATCAAGGACGAGATCCACCAGTGCCTCAGCTTCCGAACGGGAGTATAGGGCGACCAACCCCACCATCCGAGTAATCCGCAGAAGGCGCTCTATCGCACTGGATTCGTTCTCAGCCTCCGCTCTGATGCGGTCGAGGATTTCACGGACCACGTATCGGTGTTCATGGAGCAGGGGGATCAACCGCTTGAGATGGTCAGAGCAATAATAGTAGTAAGTATCGGCACCCTCGCCCAACTGATCAAGGATCGAGATTGCTTCCGTCGTCCGTCCCGCCTCAGACAGGTGAATGGCGATGTCGAGCATTGCCTCGAATCGCACATAATTCTTCACGATACCAGCGACCAATTGCTTTGAGCGGTCACATTGCCCGTTCTTTGCCAGCAGGGCGGCGATGATAGCAATATAGTACTCGTAACCTTTCCTTGTCGCAATCCTTATCGCAGTCCCGAGATATGATTCTCTGCATTGATTCGCGGGTTGACCATGGAACGCCAGCTCCGCGAATGCATTTGCCTTCTCAAACCCCGTCATCCGTTCGGCAATAGACAGGGCGACCTCCACCCTACCGATCTTCAGATGCAGCAATACTAGCGTAGTCGCGAACGAATCTTCGACGGACCTGAACCGTTTCCGTTGCTGGATGTATGGACCAATGGTTCTCAGAACGTCCATGCAGCGATTTGTTTCTCCAATCGCGTGTGATACATCGGCGACCATTGCCAGCGTCGCCACCCTGAACTTGGATGACAGTCCGCTGGCGATCTTGATCGACTCGGCGATCACATCATCGGCCAAATCTGGGCGACCCAAGGCGACAAAGTCGACCGCAAACGAGGGATACTCGTCGGCGATCTCGGACGGGTGACAGCGAATAAGACCGAGCTGCAATGATCGCGCATCTTCCAGTACCGCCAGTCCAGCGAATAAATCATCCGGTGTGCCAGACATCCCATGGAGAGATGCAACCTTTCTCAGGGCGTGAATCTGAGAGTCCTCGAAGGTCAACTGCTGCGCCGCGAGGAAGGCGAGTTGGAGTGGGGTTTCAGCAGATTCGATGGTGATCATCCAGCATTCCCCTCACATATGTCCGTGAACGGAATAACATGACTCACTAAGATAGCCTTCCCGTGACGAGCCACTCCACGAAATATTCCATGGGAATGACCTCATACATAAACTCATTGACTTTCCAGTGCTTGACGACGACGCGATCCCACTCCACGATAGCAAGTATGTGGAAGGTCTTAGGTGCGTCTTCAGTAGACAAGCTTGTGAACTTGACCTGTCGCGTCGGTTTGATGATGGCTCTGATGTCGACATTCTTACCGGCTGCGATCATCTGATTGTGCTCCGAGATGATCGGGTCGATGAATGGACGCAGGTTCCTCAATTTTTTCGAACGTGCGATCTCTCTATTGTTGCGATCACAAAGAACATACAGAGACGTGTCTTCATAAACGGAATACCCACTGCCTTCCATGAGTCCGTTAAGTCTAGCCGCCGTTACTTTCGGAGTTCTCGCGTCCATGATAGGCGTTCCCTAACAATCCTTTTACAGATGCAGGCGCGTTTACGGGAGCCACGCCCCGTCGATGTTCGGCTGGACTATCAATTCACCGGCATCCAGATTGACGGCGACGAGGTTACCCTTGCCATCGGTGAACCCAGTTCCCAAGTGGCAGCCATTGTCGGTCAGAATGTGCTTGGTGGTCAGGCTCTTCCTGATTTCATCAAGGGTTTTCGTGGTGTGACCTGTAAGAAGCGTTCGTCCCCCAATTCGTGAAGGGATCACCTTCTCTGAGCGAGTCCAAAGCATCTCAGTCCTGCCAGCTACCGACAGCGGTTCGTCCAGCGAGAAATCCAGACCAGCGTGGACGAACAGGTACTTCCCCGTCATCCTGTAGTATGGGAGTCCCTCTAGAAATTCAAGATGTTCCACTGGGACATTTTTCGGGTGATCTACGCCGTAGCTCTTCAACGTAGCCTCGCCACCGTTCTCTAACCACGTCGCCAGATCCTCGAATACGCCAGTCCTCTCAGCCATGAGCAACATCTCTTCATGGTTGCCCCGTATAGGGCGAATATCAAACCCATCCCGCTGCATCTGGATTATCGCTTCGATGACTCCCCTGCTATCAGGACCACGGTCGATCACATCGCCGATAATTACAAGCACGTCATCGATTCGTTTCAGCCCGATGACGTTGAGCAATCGGCGAAAGGTTTGAGCGCACCCGTGGATATCCGAAACGACATATGTACTCATGGAACCTTCCCCGCACCGTAAATGACACCTGATTTGGCCGAACCAACACCATCGGCTATCGTTTATCTCATCGCGATGCCTCATCCACGATATCACACTGGAAAGAATACTGGAATCCCTCGGGGCAATATTTTAGTCGGGATCAATCTCACTCACATAAATATTTGTACAAGAGGCACCAAAAAATCATTTAAAGGAAATAACATGACAACTGATGCAACAATTAATATGGATAAAACCAATTTGCCATACGACATAAAACTACTAAGACTGAAACAAAAAATGATTAGTGATTACGTCAGTCATGATATGGAGCTGAACCGTCTGCTGGAGAATATGGACGATGAAACGGCTCAGAGACTCATAGACCGATATTACTTGAAAATCTGCGCGGATTTCTTCAGTGAGTATGGTGATTAACAGCGAACTAAGCTGTAATACGAATCCCCAGCACCGGCTATCAAATGGCACCAGTGCTGGGGATTCGCTGCAATGTGGCTAGAACCGTAGCAGATTACTCGGTGACAATCAATCCTTCAGACCTTGACCGCCCCGCCGCCTAGAATAATTCAACGTAAGTCTTAACGCACTCCGCGTTTTTGGTGATCGACTCCAGCATCTTCTTTTCGTCTTTACGCTGAATGTCGGGGAAAGCCTTGGAGTAGTAGCAGTTCCCGAGCAGGTACAGGCATGCAACCTCCTTCGGAAAAGCTTTTCCTTGGACCAGCATTAGGGCGAGGATCGGCGAGTCAAGAAAAGTCATGGCAGTCAGGAAGGCACTCGACTGCGACGGGGTGAACAACATGAGCTGGCTATCGATAAAGTCAACGATCCCTCGTGTATTTGCGTCCCATGCATCTTCAGACCACATGTTACAATGCCCATCGGGTGACGGCATCTGGGTGCAGCATGGGTGCTTCAGTCTATTAGATTCCAAGAAGTCGATGACAAGAGGATAGTACTCCCACTGGCATCTCGCCTCGGGTCCGCTGCACAGAGTCAGAACGGCGTCACTCGCCAGCGCACATGACAGCTCGTCTCCCATGCAGCTTCGTCCCGCCACCACGAACTCCTTCTCCGTGGAATACATTCCATATAGGTTGATGCCGGTAACGTCGAGAACGTCAGCGAAGTCGAGTTCTGCCGCCATGAGCCTCAACCCTCGCTGGTTTTTACTGGTAACAGGTAACCCAACAGGAGTAACCAGCAGATCTCCATCCATGTACACGCCGTAGGCGGCGTCGGTTCGGTCGGGCAGCTCCCTGACGTAGAAGGTGCTCCTGCTGATGTTTTTCTTCCTGATCGCCATCATGACCGTCCTCCCTGAACATAGCCTGAACATGTATATATACAGTAGCACCAGAAAGGCGAACCTGCCTCTTGCTACGTGATTACCCGAGATGGCACTGTGCTGCCCATCTGGCTCTCGGCGATCCGGTAGACGCTGCTCTTCCCAATGCCCAGCCGCTTGGCAATCTCCAGCTTGGATACGCCCTGTGAGACAAGCTCCAGCACCTTGTCTGCCTGTTTCAACGCCGTGGGTTGCCTTCCGACATAGACACCCTTTTCCTTGGCAGCCTCAATACCTTCCTTCCTCCTCTCTTTCTGGATATCGAGTTCAAACTCTGCGAAGGCTGCCAAAATTTTTAGCTGGAGCTGACCATGGGGAGTGGTGGTATCAATCGGACTGTTCAGAACACGCAGCTCCGCTCCCTTCTCCTTCAACTGGTCAACCACCTGTAACAGGTGCCGTGAGGATCTGGCTATTCTGTCCAATTTACAAATCACGACCACATCAGATTCGTCCCGCCGTATATACTCAAGTAGCTCCAGTAGTTTCGGGCGGTCGTTTTTGGCACCGGATGCTTTCTCGCTAAAAATTTTTGTGCAGCCAGCCGCCGTCAACTGTTCCAACTGAACATCCAGACTTTGTCCAGCAGTACTCACTCGGGCATAACCGATAATCGTTCCCATTCGCCCCTCCATTTCCCATTAGCTTCTAGATATAATGGGAATAACAAATTCCCAAGGCAATGTCAACCCCTGCGGGAAAGATTTCGGCTCATTTCGGCTCATTTCCGATTCCCGCCTGAGTTTAGTCGTGTGGGAACTGAACCTCGACCGATGTCAAGAACCGAAAAACACTGGAATATTTGCAGCGTAGTCTTCTGTTCGGTAGATATCTGAACCCCTCCCTCGTGATGTGGCAAGCACTGTGTCAAACTGAGAACAGTTAAAGAAATTCCTACATAATCCGAAGAGGTATACATCTCATTCTACGTCCCTTCCTGCCGTATGTTTTCGTAAATCGAGGAGCAGTTATGGAAGAGGGGAAATGCCTAATAGGAAGACAGCCAATACTGAATCGTAGCGAGACTATTGTTGCGTATGAATTGCTTTTCCGTTCTACCGGTTCAACGACTGCCGAGTTCGGGGACGACTCTCAAGCAACGGCGAGTGTAATTATTAATACCTTGACGGGTTTTGGTCTCGGAGATATTTTGGGGCAGCACAAAGGGTTCATCAACCTCGGTCTAGATTTGCTGATGGATGACTCACTCAACCTTCTGCCAAAAGAACTGATAGTTATTGAACTTCTTGAAACTCTGATTGTTACTCCTGAACTGATTGAGCATTGCCGAATCCTGAAGGAAAACGGTTATAGCTTCGCCCTTGATGACCACGAGTATCATCCTAGATTCCATGAACTTTATGAGATTGTGGATATCATTAAGATAGACCTGATTCAGAGTCCAATTACCCGACTAGAAGATATGGTTAAAAATTTCAGATGTTATCCGTTGCAGTTGCTTGCGGAAAAGGTTGAAACTCGTGAGGAATTCCAATGCTGTTTCGAACTTGGATTTGACCTATTTCAGGGATATTACTTTGCCAAACCCTCACTCATGGAGAAAAATCGCCTCGACGATTCTAGTTCAACAATGCTAAAGCTGATGCGGCTCCTAAGCGAGGATGCCGATCTACCAGAGGTTGAGAAAACAATCAAAGGGAGTGCAGGACTCACATACAAGCTGTTATTGCTGGTCAATTCGGTAGGCATCGGCGCACGGGGAAAAATAGAAACTGTTCGCCATGCTATTACAATGATTGGACGCCAGCAGATCAAACGCTGGATTCAACTTGCGCTGTTCGCCGGTAACGATCAGCGTGGGGCAGAGAACCCTCTGGTTGACATGGCTGCTGTTAGGGCGAGTATCATGGAGAACCTTGTGATCCAGCATCGAACACTAAAGGTAGCTCATGATTCAACAGAAAAGGCGTTCATGACTGGGATTTTGTCCATATTAGATCAAGTGTATGACATTCCCATGGATGATGTCCTGCACAACCTAAATCTATCTGACGATATAAAGGACGCTTTAATCTCACGTTCTGGCGAATACGGAAAACTACTCCATGTGGCTGAATTACTAGAAACAATGGAGTTTGACCATATCTGTTCACATCTGGAAGAGACTGGACTATCGTTAGACGATGTCCTGCAAGCCCAGATAAGAGCTTATACTTGGCGATCACGTAGAGCTTGACATTTGTACGGAAAAACAAGGACAAGTATAACGCTATGCACACTGCCGGTCGCTAATGGTTTGAATCATCCGTGATCGCGAAGAGTGTTTAATCCCTTCTGGTCAATTCCCAGCCCATGGGGGGCATGTCTTAAGTCTTTGCTTCCTGAAACCAATGTGACAATATCCTGTTGTACAGCCATACCCAGTTGTTTGCGGTGGGTGTGGTTGAATGGCGAGGGAATTTGAGGATGGGGAAAAGCAGAGCGGCTGGTGTCCTTGGTCTCAGTGCCAGTACTCTTCGCGCCCGAATGCGGAAATACGGCATCACTCTTCAATATAAAAAGGTGGTTTGAGTAGAAGTCGGCTTGCTGGTGAAGGAGTTCGCCTGAACATGATTCTCTGCCAATGCGAAGTCCAGTTCTTTGACAAAGCAGCGGTGACACCACCATTCATTCAAGCCGTGCGGCGGGAGATCATCTGGAACCGACTCCTATATAGTGGTAGAAATAACAATAAGCTGCGATTAATAAATAACTTGCCACTGAAAGGAAAATGCATTACCCTGTACCGACCGCACAGTCAGGGGGTAGCCAGTGCCTCAATCAAAAAAGCTGATCTTACTCATGGATAGCAGATCCGACGATGTGATGATCATTGTAAGGGCAGTTCACAAGCGGGGAGGTTGTGAGGTGGTGGTTGCTCAGGATGGGGCTGAAGCACTTTTCTTTCTCTTTGGTACTGGTCACTACGAACAACACCCTCTACCGATCAAGCCCGATCTGATACTGCTGGACTTGCAACTACCCAAGCTAGACGGCTTTGAGGTGCTCCAGCGAATAAGGGCGGAAGTGCGAACCCGCTGCGTACCTGTGGTCATTCTCACTACATCGGTCATGGATCAAGACATCCACGGTAGCTACAGTCTCGGCGCTAACGGATACATCCAGAAGCAGATCGATTACAGCCTCTTCTGCGCTGACATGAAACAGGCGCTAGACTACTGGGTAGGCATGAACATCTCGCCACGACCGGCAGGGAAGGCGTGCGGTCTGGCAACCGGTGACTAATTCGAGAAAGGTGAACAGACCGCCAGTCTGCTACCTATCCCAGCACCAGATCGCGCGTAGCAGAGAGGGAGGAGTGGGTCATGGTACGGTTTCCAGTTCTGGAGTGGGACGCTTTAGGTCAGGCTATCCAAGTAAAAGAAAAACCGGCAGAGATCGGTGCTGTGTTATTCGACATATTGGATAAGATGGGGTACACCTCAGAGAACATCGCCACCGTGGCAGGAACCCTGTACTCCTACGTTGAATGAATAGTGTCGGGAGATTGGAACCTACATGACGATCAGGTTCAACCGCGACGACCAACTACCAAATGAGCCTTTGTAAATGTCTTGGGATAGCGTAAACGTCCAGCGACCTCATGCTCCCCATTAGTTGCTATGGCGAGTCTTTAAATAAATCAGGGTACAATTCTAATCCGCAATCAGGACAAAACCCATGAGAGAACATAATATTCTCTTTTCTAGCCAGAAAGTCGTGAATCTTTTCCCATTTACCTTCATCATTACGAACCTTCTTGCAGTTAACGCACATCGTAGCGAGTATGCGTAGCGCAGTCAGTTCAGAAATATCTTCAAGAACCATAATAAATAGGTCATGACCGTTATGGATAATAGGAGATGCAGTAACTAACATATCTATCTCTGAAGTTTTGCCCTTGAGCTCAAGTGTCATCTTATACTTCTTTCGGAACACAGACTTGTCGTGCTTTGCTGAATTGATAGCTTGTCTCAGGATACAGTCACCACAGTATTTAGTTTTACCGCATTGTTCTTTTGATTCTAGCTCATGAATACAATGCAATACCTCCCCACATAGGCGTTTCAAAATATAGTTAGAGTCAGGTCCTAACAATTCCTTAGCTTGATTGTTCGCATCAATTATCCTTAGATCTGTATCCACTACGAATACAAAGGAAGGAATCGCATCAAGAACGGCTCTCAGATGTAAATGGTCATCAACGAATGTCACCGGCATATCGTACTCCTGTGTTCAAAAATCTAAGCAGGCGCGAATATAGCACACCCTAACGAATTTTCATATACAGTCTCGTCAACTTTTCACGGCGGTCAATACAGACAGCTAATTAATACACACCAACTGTCATGGAATGCTCGGGCAAGCTTACTGGGTAACCCACTGACATTCCGAACATACAGAAGGGATCCCGATGACAAAAGCAGATATCGCGGAGAGGATTGCAACCGTAAATGGCTTCACCAAGGCAGAAAGCATGGACTTCGTTGAGTCCATCCTCGCCA
>Ga0364918_10118_pt1 | contig 21863 bp, 30 predicted proteins | sample SorcelJu500001C6_2_FD_206957 | JGI IMG/M metagenome (GOLD analysis project Ga0364918, IMG submission 206957) | Enriched cells from Trout Bog Lake Hypolimnion, Wisconsin, USA - BchlTB.June20.5000.01.C6 | ecosystem: Environmental > Aquatic > Freshwater > Lake > Hypolimnion/Profundal zone | place... | reverse complement strand
AACATATTTCATATTGCCCTTGATTTTAACATAAATCTCGTCCGCTCTCCATGTGTCGGAAACCTGCGGCTGGATCTTCTTGATGTATTGTTCCATCAGGGTTGTGTATTTGTTAATCCACTTGTAAACAGCGACGTGAGAGACGTTTACACCACGGAGTTTGAGAGCCTTGGTAACGTTCCTGAAAGACAGCCCGCTAAAGTAAAGTTGCATCGCGCTTGTAATGTCCTGCGGGCTGCTCCTCATGCCTTCAAAGCCTGCGTTTAAGGTAAAGTGCTGATTGCATTCCTTACAGTAGAAAACCTGTATGTCGCCGTAATCGTTGTGCCTTACGCCGTCCTTCACAATGAGAGATGAACCGCATGATACGCAGACATCGGCAACAGAACCGAGTGGCGCGATTCTGACTTGTTCAACCTGTTTCCTTATGGCAAAGCTTAGTTTCACGGCGATGATGTGTTTGCATTCGACGCCGCGTGTCTGGTGGTCTGGGCATGAACATTTCCAGCCGATCTCTGTAAGGGTTACTTCGTAGTGGTGGCAGTGACCGGACTGTGACCTGACGTGATAGTGGTTCTCATCCACTCTCCGGATCTGTCCGTCTTTCTCAACGATTGCTTGTCCGCGTTCCTCGCGGGTTGTGGTTAAGGGTTCAAACTTTTGGGGCATGTTGTTTCACTCTCACTTGGTGTATACTATAGTATATACCATTGTATGTATTTATACTTATGTGTGCACTTTGGTATATACCAAAGTATTAAGTAAAATGCGATCTAAAAGAATTGTATGGTAAATCAAGCAAAAGCGAAATTATATGCCGTAAAGTCACGGCACAGTATCAATCTGCCAAGTGATTTCGTCAAGGATAGTGCATTCCCATTTGCACCGAACGATAGCCTAAAAATGAGAATTGATGGGAAGAAGATTGTAATCGAAAAAGATAGCGAATGAGAATGGGCTATTGTGCTTTTGCGGTCTTTTTCTTTGAGAACAATGGCGAGTACGGAGTGTCTGTAAGTACTTTAAAACTATCATCTGTTCGGATTTCACCGGGTTTTCGTTTTATGTGCACAGGTGTTGCCCGTATATTTCTCATACTCCTCCTCCCATTTCTTCGATAGTGGTTATATCACCTTCAACTTAGATAAAATTATGCTTCCGGAAGCTTCCAAAAGTTCTGCTCTCTTTTTACATAGATTTTATCATTGAAGATAATTGGCACACCCCCAACACAAAAATTCCGATATTGTTGTGAAGTCTTAAAGGAATATGGTGGACGGGGAAGAACCGTGATCGATGGAGTGAGGTGGGAAGAATCACCAAGTCGCGCCAAGCGCAGACTCTATGAGCGGTGCAACAAAGACGATGAAACCTATTACCTTCATCCAATAATAGATTGGACTGCCGAAGATGTATGGGAATATCATAGGGTAAATAAACTTCCATACTGTTGCCTTTATGACCAAGGATTTACCCGGATAGGATGCATTGGATGTCCTAAAGCAACATGCTCCAATCGCATCAGGGAATTCAAGCGATGGCCGAAATATTACAATGCATATCTTTATTGTTTTGATCGGATGCTTAAAGTGAAATCAAAGAGCCACGTCTTGCAGTGGGCAACAAAAGAAGATGTTATGAATTGGTGGTTATATGGATCACATATTAATGAAACTTCAGACCAGTGCGAATTATTCGGATAATCCCCGCCCCTTCGGTCGGTAGGGGCTCGTGACGCCGCAGGCGTCCGTGGGGTCGGTCCGGAAGAAAAGCCGTTCGCTCAATTGCCAATCGCGCTGCGAAAAAAAGCCCCCCGCCTGCCGGCTCTCTGGAAAGTGAACCAGTGGAGCGAACCGGCGAACCGCGCAAGGCGGGGGTGAAGGGATGGAGACTATCTAGGAGTGAGTGACCTCATATCTGCTGCGCCGCAAGAGCGGTAAGGTAGGTGAACCCGCCAGTGCGACAAGCAGGGTTTGGCGGGAAAAGGGAAAAAGGTTACGAGTCGATAATCAGGCCACTGTCTTTCAGGATAGCCTGGTGCCAGCGCAGGTGATACCCGGAGTGACCACTAATAGGATCAACATAGGGAGCAACCTTGCCATACCGTGCGCCAAGATCCGTCATGCACCACCGCCCCTCATCATTCCGGTAAATGTATCCGTGGCTCTTTAGATACTTGTTAACGTGCATCCCACGGAGATGCCCACCGTTCCTGCGGTTGAGGAGATTAGCAATCTCACCGGCGCTCTTATACCAATCGATCACAGCAGGACCGGCAGCAACAGGAGCCGGGAGCCGGGGCTGTGCGACATCTTCAACAGTCTGGAGCTTCGCATAGCCGGTCAGGTCCATCTTCAGTTCGTTGCCAGCGTGCCAGAGCGCCTTGCTGCGTGCAAGTGCCAGCGGGATGCCCATCAGAAGGTGAGCCGCCATAGCAGCTTCCAAGTGCCGGCGCATAACATCACCAACCTGTCCGGTAGGAGACTGCACCTCTTGTACCGGAAGTTTGGCTTGTACTTGCATCTTCTCTTCAACCGTTTCAGTTGCCCAGTTCTGGAAGTTTAAAATTTTCGACTTCACTTCATCTTCTTGGGACAACGCGGAGTTGACTTTATAGAGCAATCCGATTGCCCCGAGGTTTGTAACGCATACAAGTTTTTGAACCCCTCGCGCAGTCATCATCCTGATCGTTGCCTGCTTATCGGCAAGGAGTGGATCTTTCAGGTTGTAAGTGAGTGTATTACGCGGTATCCCAAGGGACCGCCCAATATCAATCACCGGGATCATCTTCCTGCCTTCAAACACAACCACGCGAACAGGGATGCCCTGGAAGTCTATGTTGACCGGGACCAAGGCTTCAAAAGGGGTTCCATTTTTTGAATCCCTTTTGTCATCGTCGTGTGACATTACGTCACCGTCGATGGACTTTTTGTCTCTGGCCGAGTGGGTGTCAGATGCGAGAGGGGGATGGTGCAGGGACAGATCGTGCAAGCATAATCATTGGTCTTTCTGCGGAACCGCATAAGTCCGTTGCATGGTTGTCCGTTTGTCTGTGCATCACAATATAATCTACCATTTCTTTGTGTTGGCATGATTAATTATTTGGGATGGCTATATAATAAATGTTTTGGGTGAGCGGGAATGAGGAAATATTTGCGTGATAAATAGCCATGTAATCTTATGTATAGGAATACATGGTTAAGGCGAGGATAAAAATTAAAACGGCGAATAATAACATTTTACCATGTGTTAAACCAAAGGCTTATCATGTAATAATTCAAATATGGTACTATGATAATTCCGCTAAGTGTTGTTTCCAAAAAAACCGGAAGACATGTTGCCGTACTAACTCCAAAAGAAAATAAGATGATCTGGAATGAACTCAATGCAATATACAGGATGCGGGTTGATCTGCTTCTTTACACTGGCATGAGGATCGTGGAGGCCAAATATTTTAGCGAACATCCGGAATGGTTTAGGAAAGAAAACAGGGCAATCTTTCTCCCATCCGTAGAAGGTCTTGGGAAGAAGAAATGCACCGTGAGCAGAAGGACCATTATGCTTTGTGATAAAGGGGTGAACGCGGTAGAGGAATTTCTTTCGCATGACGTTGGATTCCCAATGCACACTCGCGATGGCGTTAAACATATCTCGTATCAAAACATGGAAGAGGCCATAACTCTCGCAGCGACAAAAGCGGGTTTTGACACATCTTACATAACCACAAAGATGTATCGCAAGTCAATAATCTCCTGGATGCTGGCTATTTACAAAGATCAGGTTTCACAGATAAATACGTTCGCAGGTCACGACGTAAAAACAATGAGTGATCATTATATTGCAGTGGGGTGGACTAAACCCGATAAACAAGATATGGTGGAAGAATTAAAGGGGTGGAATGAGATATGACCCCCGCCCCGCCTTCCCGCGCCGAGCAGTCCGCAGCACTGCGCAAGGAGCTCATGCAGGAAGCCAAACATCCTAGTTGTTGGTATGCAACTTCAAAGAATCAGCGCGCGAATGGGGATAAACTCAAATGTGGTTTATATCAAAAAGAGGAGGTTTGAGCAAAATGAAGCATTTCAACGTCCCGCTTACATACGCTCCAAAGATAGATCCCGTGCGTAATGGTACATGCAGGCAGACTATACGTAAAGGTAATAAGTACAGTGTAGGCGATCTCATCAGGTTCTATACCTGGAGCGGCAAGCCGTACCGGAGCAAGAGGACCACGATCACCGAGTATGCGCCGATTACTTTTGTGGAGAACATAATCATAAAGCCGTGGGGATTTTTAAAAAGAGATGGTGCAGGGGGATATGGGCGTTGGTGTAATATGGATGGGCTAGCGGAAATGGATGGCATCGTTCCCCCAACCGGCATCGAGCTTCGCAATGTGCTGCAAGGCAAGAATGGCGAGTTCCCGCAGGATGGCGTGGCGGCCCAGATCGTCCGGTGGGTTCCCAGAACGGAAGCGCTGAGTACCGATGAGCACTTCCACCGTGCGAGCGAGGGGAGGCTGCGATGAAGATCACGCGCACATGGGCGATGCCAAATAAAAACACATTCCAAATAAAACCCATATCAGATCTTATAGAGAGATGGCAATCGGAAATTGATGGTATATGGTTTGATCCATTCTGCGGTGAGAACAAATATGCTAGTATTACTAATGATCTCAACCCCTGTGTGAATGCTGATTACCACTTTGATGCAATTGATTTCCTTAAAGCACAATGCTATGCAAATAATCAGAATATGTTTTTTGACCCACCGTATTCTCCAAGGCAATCTTCGGAATGCTATAAATCTGTGGGGAGAAATGTCAATATGAAAACAACACAATCATCTTGGTGGGCTGCAATAAAAGATGAAATTGCGAGGATTGTATCCAATGATGGTATTTGTATAACCGCATGTTGGAATAGCAACGGGATAGGGAAAGTGAGAGGATTTGAAATAGAAGAGATATTAATTGTAGCGCATGGGGGTTGGCATAACGATACAATAGTAACCGTTGAGCGCAAGGTGAACAATGTCCTCAGTTGACTGCCCCCAGACTATCCGCGTTGTCAACCGCAAGCATCGCATGTCCGTGATCTGGACGGACCCGCACTATCAGGAAATCACCGGCGCGTTCCTGGCAAAGAACCCCGTCTGCGAATACTGCGGCAATCCCAGCTCATTAGTGCATCATGATAGCGAGGCGCATTACAAGAGCCTTGACGCCTATTACGATCCCGCGAACTTTACCGCGTGTTGTGGGGAATGCCACCGCAGGTATCGGCAGGGGTTCGTGATATGCCCCGCGTGCCTGAAGGAAGGCCGGCATGGGTATATGCAGCGCGGCGCGGAGCAGTGCAGCCGGCATCGCGTTGGTGGCCGGTGTTCCGGTATCATGCTCCGGCAGCGGGTGTTCAAGAAGGCTGTGGTGCATGGGGAATGGAGAACGATAAGGAGATGACGACAAACTGAATCCCATTGAGACGCTCGGAACCGCGCTGGCGATCTGCGGGTCGTGCATATCGATCATTGGATGCTGGTGGAACAATATGTATTTTGACCACGATACTGCCATGAAGGTCTGGGCCGTAAGCAACCTGCTGCTCCTGGTGTGGGCAATCGGGCTATCGGTTGGCGAATGGGATGGCGGAATCAGTGGCGTCGCGCTCGTGGGGATGTACTCACTGTATTCCACGACGAACCTGTATGGGCTGTGGAAGAAAGCGAAGGTTTAATACACAATGGGAACATATGATAACCTATGGAAAAGAAATACTGTGGAACTTACTCGGTACGTAACATGGGAAGAAAGAACGGGACAATGATCCACTTACCCGATGACGTATCCGGGGATTATGCGATATTTGTGCTTGACGACGGAAACATTCATCTGGTTAAGGTTGGTGTGAAGGAATGACCGACTCTCTCTTACGCTGCACTATCAAGAAAACCACATCGGTTCTAGGCAAGCACATCCTCTGGGCATCGTGCGTGATTGACGCTCTGGCAGCGATAGTGCTGGCGTACTTCGGTGTAGTTGGCATCTGGCAAGTGTTTGGCCCAGTTGCAACCAGCGCAGTGCTGGCCATTCCGTTGTGGATATACGCATTCGCAGTAATTGTCATATGTTATTTCGGTTACGGTTTGGTGTGGTGCGTGGCGCGGGATTTAACCGATGAGGATTGGCAGAGCGAACGAGCGAAAGATATTTCAAAAACCCTCGCCCTCGCCCTCGCCCCCCCCGCCAGCACCGCAGCACCGGGGCGACAGCCATGAGTGAAATTCCGTATCATATAACCTTTAAAGGTACCCATCCGGTGCTGGAAGGAACAGCCGTTATATGGGCAGATTCGCTTGAAGAATCGATCAAGCTGGCAAAACAGCATCTTCCGATAGAACACATCCGGTCTGTAAAGTCAGGAGGATCTTGATGACGCATTCCCCCGCCCCCTCACAGAAGATCATCTGGGCAGTCAGCGATGAAGATTATAAATTTTTTAAAAAGATTGGTAACACCGTACCGATTCCCAGCTTAACGAAACACGCCATCACGATCAAGGAACCAAAGGAGTGAGTGGCAACCATGTGTGACAAAACCAGCCAGCGCCCGGCAGATGTGGTGGATGCGATCCAGCCCCCGGCCTGCTATGGCAACTATGATGAGGATGGAGGATTATGCGCACGGTGCCGGTGGATACCGAAGTGCGGCACGGAGGATGACAAATGAGCGACGAACTCAGCATCCCCGCCGACATCAAGGAAGCCCTGGAGCGGTATGCAGCAGCCGAGCGGAAGCGCATGGGCAAGAAGAACCCGGTGATCGCGGATATGGTCACATGGAAGAGTCTGGCGCAGCACATCCTGAAGAACGCGGTGCAGCGGGCAGGACATTGGGAGCCGAAGGTGAGGGGGGGTTAGGGGTATGATGATCAACCCATCTCCCCTCGGTTCGGTGGGGAATCGTGGTTTGTCATCAGACGAACCCGAAGGGTCGGTCCGGAAGAAAAGCCGCCAAACACAAATCGAAGAATTGATATAAGGACAAGAATTAATACTGTATTGCGGAATTACGCAGCCGCGAATCTCTCGGGGGAGTTGCTTCCCCCGATTCTCGTTAAGGCTGTAGTGATTGCGCGAGCTGCGTGATTCAATGGAATGCCAAACAACCTTATCCAATCTCGAACGGTTCAAGCCGCTGACAGACCAGCAGCGCAAAGTCCTCTTCTTGCTGGATCGCGGATTGACGCAAACATATATCGCGCCAAGGTTACATATATCGCGTCCAAGGGTTAACCAGATCGTAAAAAAACTCGAATGCGAACTTGGATTGATAAAGCGCGTTCAGAATAACCCAAAGCGCGATGGCGTTAGATCCTATTCTTATTTTTATGAACTTACCCAACATGCCAAATCTCTTCTCAAAGGCGATCTCGAATTAGAGCAGTTAACTCCGTGGAGGGTGCACAACCACAGGATGAAGTTTCACATTGTCCAGCAGTCCGGGACGCCATGCAACGATAAGCGCTGCGGGTTCCAGAAATCGTGGAAGATTCGCGGGCAGCAGCCCAGCAAGTACTGGTGGCACAACGATCTCAATATGCCGAGCTGCACGCTGGATATATTCTCAAAGACCGTTGTGATTTACACCGATAAGGGGCAGCAGATCAATGCAAAGACCAAAGAGCAGGCAGAAGAGATCGGGTGGATTGCGATCAGGAAAGCGATGGAATGGTTTGTCGCAAAGCAAGCCGAGTTCGGCATTCACTTCGTTCTGGAAGCCGTGGGTGAGAAGGTCGGCAGGCTGCATCTCGGTATGGCAATAACTCTCGGGGGACCATTAGACAGCGAAACAAATATACCGGGAACGTGGAGGGACGAATCAGACGGACCGGAATTTGAAACGTGGGAAGATCACCCACTAGCAACCCCGTTGGAGAAAGGGGTGATGATGGCAGCGAAGATCCCCGATGCTCTCGCGCAGTTCAACGAAAAACTCAATCCGATTAATGATAACGTCCTGCAAGTCCAGGCAATGCTCCAAGGCTCGATCACGCAGCAGCAGATGTTGGAGAATGTCACGAAGCTGGTGAGCGGGCTGTTGGTGGAGGTACAGGCAATGAGATTAGAGAATCAGGAATTGAAGAAGAGGTTAGGGGTATGACAAATGATGGATATGCAACATCGGAAGAAAGCGGAATTTCAAAAATTTCAGCACTAACAACGAATTTAAGCCGTCCCATCCAATGTAGTACCTGCATTCACGGCAACGAAATGCACAAAGTCGAAGATAGGCAGGATGAGCTCAATCGCGTCACGTTCTACATTCAACTTTTCGCCAGACGCTATCAATGTCGCCACTGGCAATATCAGCAATGGGAGGCAAGCAACAAATGACAAGGAAATTCGCACGCAATTGCAGCACCGGCATGGTAGCACAGCGCGAGAGATCGCGGCTGGACATCCTGGTAAGGAGCGGCAAGGCAAGCTGGTGGCTGCCGTATCGCAATGTAGATGACGCATTAAAGGCAGCGGGATTGATATGACCAAACGAATCCAGCATTCAGCAACATCACCATCGCAGTACAAAGGTCGGCATAACTATTACCTGCGCAAAAAGACGGGCGATGATACCATTGGAAGGCCGGCACTTTATAGCACTATGCAGGAAGCCCTTGAAGCAGCGGGATTGATACCATGAGACACATCGAACACGTATTCCCGTACATCTGCCCCAAATGCGGCTGCGGGCAAGGCTCATACCTTGCATCGCAACGGGCGCACAGGTGCCGGGATTGCCAAACGCTCTATCGCGGGGAACAGATCGTTCAGGAGATGCCGGAAAAGTTCAGGCGCAAAGGCGTATCGAACGGCAACCGCAGGACCGCAGCGCGATACAGAGCACGGCAGCGCGGGGAGTTGCCACAGCCGGAATTGCTCTCGCCGGAAGAAGCACTGGCAAGGGCGGGGCTGGTGTGATGACCATCCAGAAATCGCGGGAAGAACGTATTATGGCGGCAATAGATCACATGCCCAAAGGCAAGAGGTTTCTGGCAGCAGACATAGCGCAGAAGATGGGGCGGGTAACAACTAAGGATGTTGCCATGATCATCCGTGGTCAGGATAACATAAAGAAAGTCGGGCAGTCAACTGGAAGAAAAACCATCTGGGAAAAACTATAACTTTTTTAAATCAGATCGTCAAGATCCGCATCATTCGCAAACAGGTTAACGCGGCTTAAAACATCGGCAGTAAACAAAGGATCGTTATCCATAATCGTGCGCTTCTGTTTTTCCGAGAACTTATATTTCCCCGGCCAGTTCTTATCCATAAAACAAAATACGTCACGTCACATAATATACTTTTCCGACAGGCAAAACAAAAACTTTAAACCCCATTGAAAACAACTTAACTATGTCGCACGGGACAAAAGAACGAAGCCGTGCAGGAATTGTGTACACAATGAACTTTAAGAACGTAGCAATGTTAGGAATCGTCCTGGCAATCGCGCTCGCGGTTGTCCCGGCAAGTGCAGTATCGCAGAACAACGGGCAGTCCATCAAACAGGTTGGCAACGGCCTATCAGCATACCTTGTTGTAACCGGAAGTGGCAATGGTCAGTCAACCACCCAGTTCGGTCAGTACCTTACAACCCAGCAGATCATCACCGGCAACAACAACGGGCAGACCGGCAAACAGACCGGCGTCTACAGCAGCGTCTCACAGTATGCGAGCGGCAGATCCAACGGCCAGACAACCTCGCAGTTCGGGGCATACAACGGGGCAATTCAGTCTATTGTGGGGAACTACAACTCACAGGGCATCTCTCAGACCGGCTCCGGCAACTCCGCAACCCAGATTGTTAACACCGCCAACGTGGGGTAAATCCCCATGAAGAAATTTATTTTGCTGGCGCTTGTCCTGATGGTTGCCGCAGTAGGGTTTGCAAGCGCTGTCCAACAGGATCAGCCGCAGGTGCTTAACACCCAGCAGTTCTCAGTACAAACCGGAAGGGACGATACCTCGATCCAGACTTCAGGGACCACCAACATCGCGTTCAATCACGCAAACATCCACGTCTATTCGCAGATCAACGCAGTATCTTCCGACACCACAACCACGAACAACTTCTACGCGCAGGAATCCAACGGCGTCTACAACCTTGATACCGGTGTAATTGAAGTGGATCGCGTGCTTATCTCAGGGCAGGTGCTACAGCTTGCGATTCCGCAGTATGGGAAGAACGCAACGGTTTTCTACATTACTTCAGGAACTCCGATTGCAGTCTATACGCTTGACAATGGCGTAGACACAGACTCGCTTCAGGGGAGCCAGTCGAAGATGATGTATGACCCGATTTACGATGTCATGAAGCACGGCAACCTTAATCCGGTTGACATTGTTCCGTACTACACAACCAAGTGCAGCATTGTCCCATCGCAGGGTGCAACGTCAATTGTGCTCGACAACCGGTATTACCCGGAAGATGCCGTTACGCAGATACGGTTCTATGATAGTGGAGTACCGCTCTCTCAGGTAACCCCAACCGGCGCGACGCTCTATGGCGTAACCAATTAAACCGAATTTTTCTTTTTATTTTGAAGTAAGTTAACTAATACAATTGTTTATATATCTTATCCTTCGTACTTCTTCTTCATGAAGTGCCACTATTGCGGATTTGATAACGCCGATCACCGGGTAAAGCACCCGGTTTTCTGCCCACGCTGCCACAACCCCTATGGGGAGAAACCCATGCGCAAGCTCAGGGGAAGGTGGACCCGATGAAGTGGCACGTTCTTGCAATAGTGGTGGCGGCAATACTTTGTGTGGCACCGGCAGCAGCTTCAATAACACAAAATTTTCAATCGTTTGGATATACCAATATGGTTGGAACTGGCACAAGCATCGTATTTAATAACCTCGCCGCCAACGAAGTCTCGATATTAATCCCCTCAAAAGAAACCTCTTTATTATTGGAGCCCGGGGCTGCTTTTACTTATGCAAGTTTTAATACACTGGCACCAAATGGAAACGGTTTTACTGAGGTTACACTTATAACGTTATATGATAGTTCATATGCGCAACTTGGAACAGTTCTGCAATCAGCATCTTCAGATGGGGATCGGGATGAAATAAAAATGGTGGGTGGCGCACCCACACTATTTGTAAACGGAGTACAAAAACAAGTTGGGAGCATCATATCTGTAAACCCCACATATATGACAATAACTCTTGGGAACACATATTCATACGCCGAGTCATCGGCACAAATAGATGACATAGTATGTGGCGGGTCTGATCCACACGTTGTCGGAACATTACCATCAAACTTCACCCTCCAGCGCGATTTGATCAACCCTTCATCAACAGGGGCTTATGCGTGGAGTAATGCAACTTCGGCATGGGTATTGACGAATTCAAATTACTTTTACATAGATGCTGATACCACAAGCCAACAAACTGCATCTACAGAAAACTTTGATATTATTAATTATAATACCGGAACGATTGTCAATACTACAACCATCCAAGATCAGACTTCTCCGAGAAATCAACTTCAGTATAATATTTCTGCATTCCTTTCAACATCAACATCTTTGGGAACACAACTCCCCGACGGACAATATGTAGCAGAGTTTAGGGGATACCCACTATCCGCATCATCGTTCTGGATTATCTCAAACGGGGCTGTCGTATCTTGGGACAAAACTTCGTACCCCCAAAACTCCAATGCGTACCTTACGTATTCGATTTCATCATCCTACTGGCAGACATCTACATATGCATACAGTCTTGCAATTGTAAGCACCACCGGAACCACGCTTCAGACATATACGCTAACCACGCAGACTGGCACAGAAACGCTCCCGCTCAATAGTGCAACGTATCCACAAGGAGTTTATTATGCAGAGGTTATTGCAACCCCGATAGCCGGAGGAACTGCGCAGATAATGAACTACGCTGCGACAACAGTGACTTCATATGTCTATCTTTCCGGATATGTGATGAACGCACAGACCGGGTTGCCGCTCCAAAACGCAAATGTTTCAGTAGGTCAGGCAGGAGTTAATTCATCGGCATTAACCAGTTCCACCGGGGCGTACACAATTCCCCAAACGTATCTAACGGGATCAACACTTTCAACGCTTACAAATCTCACCGGGTATACAAACGATACCGAATCTTTCATCCCGTTATCGGCAGGGAACATCTATCTAAACATTTCATTGATGCCATCCCCCCCAACATATTCGGGTGTGAATATCGGGGGAATTGTTAGAGATAATCAATATGGCAACGTGATTCCTTCAGCAACGGTTTCGGTATATAATACAACAACAAGTGAGTCATATAGTGCAACTACAAATATTGCTGGCTATTATGATGTGTCTGGATTAACCGCAAACCGCGTTTATAATGTAATGTCAAAAGCAACTGGGTATTCCAATTCTTCAATAGCACAGGTTGTGGCGGTGGGGGCATGAAGAAGGTTAATTATCTACTTCTGGTTGCGACACTCTTCACAATCTTTTTTATTCCACTTGCATTGGCAAATCCGACATTAATAACAGATGCCAATAACCCTGTTATAAGTGCGGGTATAGAATCGAATATCTTACAAGATCCTAACAACGCCACTATTATTGATGACTGGTATCGATCTAATACTCAAATCTATTATACCAATACAACAAATTCAACGGCAGACAACTATGGAACTCCCGTTTTATTATCGGTGTTTGGATCGGTAGCATATTTCCCATATGTTGTATGGGATACAGCCACACAGAAATATTATATGTTTGTCCAGATCGGTCCCGGGAATAGCAATATATATCTCTACAATTCCACGAATAAAATAAGCTGGTCGGAAATGAATAATGGAAACCCGGTACTTGTATCGGGAGCAACCGCCGCAACATATCAGATTTTCAATCCGGGCGTGGATATAGTCAACTCATCATACTGGCCGATGTTAATAGAGGGAAAGGCTAATGGCGCAACTGTATTTACCGAAAGTTATTGCTATTCAAATCTGACGGAACTGAATTGGACAAAGCATCTTTCTTCTGCCGCCGTGATTAATCCGGGAACTGGATATGGTGCCGGGAGTGCATATCTAAAATATGTCCCGGATTATAATGCGCTCCTGTGGGTATCTGGTTATACAACCACTTCATATTGGCAGATTTATGATGGTGGAATATTTCTTAATACCGATCCTACAGTATCGACCAATTGGATTATAAACAGTACCCCCCTTATCACAGCATCTTCAATCCCTGTGGCAGATCCAACGCTTGCAATAACAAATAATTCCGGTGGAAACACGTACAATATCATCTTACAATATAACTATAATCAGGCGAGTCTTTATCAGGCATTTTCAAACCTGTCTCTTGATGATTTCTTCGTTCAATCGGTAAGTGCCGGAACATCTGTACCAACAACCTATACGAGCGGATCGAATACAATTGTAGTATATAACAAAACAGGTATTGCAGCATATACCGTACCTGCCGGAGTTTCATCCCTCCAGTTTTTAGATGTTGCCGGGGGAGGCTCTGGTGGTGCGCAATATGGTGGTGGAGGTGGGGCTGGTGGGGTTATATCCGGAAATATATCTGTCTACCCCGGCGAGATACTGCACATATCGGTTGGCCCGGGTGGTGTAGCAGTACTAGGGGCATCTATCACGAATGGTAATAACGGCGGGAACAGTATAATTTGGAACTCTACATATTCACAAACTGCCATAGGTGGGGGATATGGTACAGGTATAGGGGCACCGGGGAATGGTGGGCCTGGGGGGTCTGGCGGTGGAGGTGCTGTCCCGGCATCCGGTACAACCACCGGGGGATCTGGAACATCCGGTCAAGGAAATAACGGGGGGACCGGCGGTCGTCTTGGCGGAGGTGGTGGCGGCGGTGCCAATGGTGCCGGTGGCGCGTTCTCCGGCAACTACGGCGGATCGGCAGGGCTTGGAATGTTCTCAAACATTACCGGGACAAACACCTCGTACGCCTTTGGAGGAAACGGAGTGAGTTGGTCAGCCCCGGCGACTACAACATATTCAGCATATGGCGCGGGAAATGGTGGCGTTTTAAGCACTGTTGCCGGTGGAGATGCAACATCCCCGGGTAGTGGTGGAGGAGGTACTGGTTCATACGGCAATTCCGGGAAAGGTGCAGATGGGATTGTGGTAATATCATACATTACCCCATCACCACCAGTTGCTTCATACACAATGAGCAACACAACCGGAACAGGAACAGCAATCGTTAACTTTACAGATACATCGACAAATTCACCCACCTCTTGGCAATGGGGATATAAAAATGTCACGGGTAATAATACATGGGTTAATGGCCCGACAACCGAGTTCCCGACGATTACTTTTGGAATAGGTAACTGGACAACCAATTTAACAGCAACGAATGCCGGTGGATCAAACACATTCCAAAATTTAACTTTTGTAAATGTGACAGGAGCATCATTACCAACCCCATCTTTCACCGCTAACCAAACCACATACACCGATTACCCAATGGCCGTGCAATTTACTGACACATCAGCCGGTGGACCGACAGCATGGAACTACTCGTTCGGGGATAAATATACTTCAACCTTGCAAAATCCGGTTCATGTATATACAGTGGCCGGAAATTATACAGTAACAATGAATTCCAGCAATGCATATGGTGTTGGATCAAACGTGGTTGGATACATTAATCTTACATCAGATGTTGATAGTAATGTAGTATCGTGGATGCACCTTAACACCAACTATACGGATATACAGGGCAACTCATGGTCAGGAACCGGCAACCCGTCGATAAGTAATACCTATTATAAATTTGGCGCGGGATCACTGGGATTCACGGCCAACACCCAATATATTTCTTCACCATCGTCAAACACATGGAACCTCGGAACACCATCACAATCAGATGAAATTGAATTCTGGGTATACGTTACAGGAAATGGGGGGCCACAGTTACGCACTCTCATAACTCGCCAAACCGGCACAGCAAACACAAACGGGTGGGGTTTACTCTCAGGAAATGCCGACAACCTGTATGGCTGGTACATGGGTTCAACCTCAAACGAAACCCCCACGTTCACCATCAGCAAAAACATCTGGCACCACATAGTCGGAGTATTCAGCGCAACAAACATTACGACATATGAAGATGGCAGCGTAGTGTCTACTGGCATTCGCCCCGCAGGATCTTACGATACACCAAACCCATTAATTTTGGGGAACCCGGCTGGTGCAGCCCCAACATTCTATGTTGATGAATTCAGGATGAGCACCAACACGCCGAGATTTACCGCAGCGTTCTCCCCCCCATATGCGCAATACGCAGGAAACCTTTACGCCGCATACGCAAACCAGAATCCCAATGCAACACTGCTCTATAAATCATGGCCGTTAATGGATGCATTACCAGTTTACAACAGCACACCCCATTACCGCACCATCCAGATAATGAACGTGACAAATGCAACGTCAATCACAACGGGGCTATCGTACCAGACAGCATTTGTTTACCCGGGCACTCCAATAGTTAATGCAACAAATTACGCCGACCTGCAATTAACAAACGTGAGCACCGACTACGTTAATGGCATTGTGTATTTTACCGTATCAAGAAGTAGCGGCCTTGGCATGTCAGCATTATTCGCCAACCGGACAAACCTTGTCGATATCCCGATGGTGTATTACAACTACACAACGCAGACTGTTATTAACACATCGTGGGCAAACGGCACAATCTACAACAACCAGCCGGCATCAGTGACTTATCCGGTTACGAATTATTACCTGACGCCAGTGCCAACAGGAACATGGACGATCTATTCCAATATAACGGCAAACGCAACGGTAGTTGGATTGGGAAGCCCGATCCAGTTTACCGACAACTCCTTAGGGGAACCGGCGGGATGGACCACATATGGGTGGGCATTTGGTGACGGCGGGACTTCAACCATGCAGAACCCCCTCTACACGTATGGGTCAATAGGCAACTACACCGTAACCTATACTTCATCGCTAATCGCAAATGCCAGTGTAACAAACACCACGACAATGTATATTAACGTAACAACAGCCCCGCCGGCAGCCCCTGTTGCATCCTTCACATCCTCAACCCAGATCGCAGCAGTCGGGTCGGCGGTTCAGTTTAATGACACATCAGCCAATACCCCGACAGCATGGACGTGGGCATTTGGCGATGGCAGCGGCTCCAGCCTCCAGAATCCCAAACACGCATATTCAGCAGTAGGGAACTATACCGTCAACCTCACCGCAACAAACGCACAGGGTTCAAACACGATCTCCCAGACGAACTACATGCAGATTAAGAGCAGCCTGAGCGGGTTCACGCGCCAGGATCTCACCATGAGCCCGCAGTACGTTCTCACGCTCAAAGTTGTGGACTCATCAACCAACCTGCCAATACCATCAGCAAGCGTTCTGGACTCAAACGGCGGCAACTACACAACAACAACGGGAACATTCTCCTTAACATACCCGTATTCAACCATCGTTGTTTATGTCTCTGCAACCGGGTATACAAGCAATAGCGCATCGTATGTAATGTATGCCTCGCAGTCACAGACAATCCAGTTAACAAAATCCACAACACCCAGTACCTCGCAGACAACGTTCTACATCCCCCAGCAGGTACGGTTTATCCTGATGGATCAGAACAGCAACTACCTCACGGGCGTATCAATGACCGCAACCCCGCTTAACTTCACCGCACCGGTCAACTGGACGCAGACGCTCATCGGCATCAACCCCTCGGTCAACCTAAACGGAACCACTCTCAGCGGAGTCACCGGCACAGATGGTTCGTGGGCGGCACCAATGCTGGCATCGTTCCAGTACCAGTTCCAGCTCACGGGCGGGGCAGACAACCTCAATTATAACTTCACGCTCTACCCAAGCCAGACAGAATACACCCTGATGATCCCTGTGGGAATAACCGCCATACCGACCAGTGCAGCAAACGTGGTATCGTATTCCCTGAGCAACTCAAGCATCAGCAACACCTCGCAGTACTTCAACATGAGCTATACCGACACCAGCAGCGCGGGAACCTCATCACTCACCTTTGCGGTCTACAACTCAACCGGCGCGGTAATGGCCTCGCAATCATACACCGGCTCAGCAGCAAACAGCGAAGTATTCTCTAGGGTTGTTACTGTTACCGCAGGGCAATCATACACGTACGGACTCTATGCCAACCAGAACACCTATGGCTGGATTAACCAGACGCAGACCGTAACGTTGCAGAACCAGATTGCGCTTATTGGTGCAGCGCCGGGATGGGTAGAAGAATGGCTGGCAATCGGGCTTATCATTATCTTTGCAGCCTGCTTCTCGCTGTTCAGTAAACCCTTTGCCCTGATCATTATTCCAACCCTTACGTGGTACTTCCAATACGAAGTCGGATGGCTACCGGCAAGTTTCCTCTCAAACATCGCTCTGGGATCGCTGCTTGTCGTCGCAGTACTGTTATATATAAGAAGCCGGGAGAATATGATACAATGATGGTGATGCCATGAGAGCCTTAGAAATATCCATCTATCTTATCCTGATCCTGACCGTTCCATCGGTAATTCAGGCAATGGGATTCTCAACCCCGTGGAGCACTACCACATGCACCGCAGTAGGTTGCCAGGCATCACAAACCCTATACTCGATGGCAAACACTTCCCAGCTTCAGGAGATCAATCTTAGCTCAGGGAACCTTGCCGACATCGCATGGAGCGCTATCACCTTCAGCGTAACATTCATTGTGTACGCGTTCTTCTGGATTCTGTACATCCTGTCAACAATTGTTCTGGTGGGGCCGGCATTACAGACCATGTTTAACGTGCCGGGCGCACTGGCAAATTGGCTAATGGTTGGGGTGTGGGCATTATGGATGGTAGCATATACGCAGATCAAGCGGGGAGGTTTGGGATGGGACCAGTACAGATAATCCGGAAGATCAGGCAATTTCTGGACAAGCCGTGCTTTGATATGAGGTACTTTACCGGTCTTATATTTACTGGTATAACACCAGTTCCAACCCTGACATATACCTCACAGTATTTCACTCCGTTTAACAACGCCTCGTGGAACTTTGGCAACATGACTCCCATCCTGTTCAGTGTAGTGGGGGATTTCTTCGGGCAACCGATTGGCAACCAGATAGTTTACGGTTCGATGTTGGTCAACATCTTGGGACTGGTATGGGTCAGGCAGGAAGATGCCGCAATCCCGCTGTTCCTGTCATTTGCCCTGAGTGCAATCCTGTTCTCTACCCCGGGCATTGTTCCGACACCGTGGCTCTGGTTTATCGGAGGCGTGCAGATTATCGTAATGGCAGGCATCGGATACACCCTATGGCGCGGAAGGCGCAACTCATAAATACCTTTCGGAGAGATAGTTATGTATGTCAAAAGCACCGAACAAAAAAGAAAACCCGGCTTACCTTGTGATTACTCCCGTGGAGGACTTGATCGATGAAGGCATCCAGTTTGAAGGCGACTCACCAAAAGATCAGGCGCTTAACCAGTTCGACTTCTCACGCCTTCGTGAAATTATCCAGAGGTTCGATGGCAACATTACGGGCGACCAGCGCGAGACGCTTATTCGGTGTCTCAAATGCTGCGTCAAGGCAGAATTCCTTCTTCAGTAACTCTTTTTCCTGGTGCAAGCCAGGCAACGATACGGCCCAGGCAGCGGTGATCTATCTCTACATCGTGGGACTTATCATGGGTCTTGCAGCATTTATCTATACCTCGCCAACAATGGACCAGTTCACGAGCTTCCACAACAACATGCTTGCGTCCGGGTTATTGCCGGTAAGCAACGAACTACAGGGAAGCATTTACATCACGCAACTGGCATTCAGGGATTGGCCGATTATTTACTTCATATTACTGACGGTAGCGGCTTACATCGCAGCCCTGAAGTGGAGGAATCTACCAGCATGACACTCAGCGGATTTATACGGGGAGGATTATCAGTGCTTGTCGGCATAATCGCACTGTTTGTTCTCGAAAACACAGTCGGAGCGGAAATGGACAAACTGTATATCCAGTTCAACAACATCGTCACCAACCTGCAAGTGGGGGGTCACCTGTCTGCCGGGTGGGCGAACGTCGCCACGTCAACGCTTACCGGATGGGTCTGGTATGATCGGGCCTTCGTCGTCTGTATAATCGCCATGTTTGTCTGGTGGGTTTCATTAATCTTTGTCGATGTTGACTATACCCGTGCGCAGGCACCGAGGCAGTTCTAATATGAACTACCCTGCATTTTGCCAGCAGTGCAATGCCATAACAGGTCATGAAACAACCGGGCGCACAACAACCTGTATGAAATGCCACACAACCAAGAAGTCACCATTAGCGCGATGGATTACCGGCATCGTGCTTATCGTTGCAACCAGCTTGTTCCTCTGCTGGTTTACAATTTCGTGCGTACTGGCGCTTATGAAATTCTTCTAAGCCCAGATCGTCCACGATAGCCCGGCAACAATGTGCCAGAGCCCGACAATAATAAAAGCGACATCAAACCATTCTTTGTATTTTTCCGGGTAACGATCCTGCAACATAAACATCGCGGGAAGCATTATCATGGTGTACCCAAGCGTGACAAACGCAAAAAGCGCAGGCGGTTGTATCCACGAGATCAACGGATTGCCCTCTAACCCCCGATGAAGAAATAGTCCCGCAATAGTAATAGCAAGATCAAACAGCCAACCCGCCGCGAGGATAAATCGCGAGAGCCGCATAATAAAAAAAGAGATTACTGCTGGTCCTGGACGATCTTAATGGTGACTTCCTGCACGGTCCTGCGAAGGATTACCGTAAAGATGCCGAGCACACCAAGAACAAACAGCAGGAACGAGAACCCAAAGACATATGCCATAATAGCAAGCCCGCCAAAGATCACATAGCCAACATAGGTTCCGATAAATGCAGATGACAGAACAACAAAGATTCCAAAGAGCCAGAAGAGAACTTTCTGCTCAAACGCGGAATCATCGACAACCGCCGGGCGCTTCCCGGGTCCGACAACATTTCCTGACATAACTAACTATACGCAGAAAATACTTATATAGTTAACTATGCAATAATTAGTTATGTCTAGTGCTCCTCCGGGCTATACCACACTTGGCCCAATCTACATTCTTATTCCGGTAAAAGACAAATTCCGTAATGCATGTGATCTCGATGGCGTCACAATGGAACGCAAACTAAAGACGATTGTCAACACGGTTATTGTGCAGAGGTTCCCGGATTTCACAATCCCTCCCGAACCGCAGGAGTAATGTGCCATGACCCGGTTCCTTGCCCTTATGGAACTCGCGTGGAAAGAATCACGCGGGGATATCCACGCCGCATTAAACCTCTGGATCGGAAGCATGATCGGGCTTGCAGCGTTCGGGATGTTCTTCCTTATCCATCTGGGGATAGACTTTAAACCAGCAGGAGCGGCCTGGCTCCCGACAGCAGCCCAAACACTCCCGACTGCCATTTCTCCCGTGGGCGCAATCCTGATTAGCATCATCTATGCGTATGTGAACACATTCAGCATGTTCACGTTCCTGATCATTGTAGTCTGCCTCTTTGAATACGCGCTCGCGTTCTGCATTGTGGCATATTATTATGATGGCGGGTCGTGGTTCGTAGTTAATGCAATCAATGGCAGTGCCAGATCAGTAACAAATGCATTCAGATCGTTCAGGAAAGAGCAGGATGCAAAAGACCGCGTTCGGCATGAACTCTGGAAGCGCAAACTTGTTATGCAACTCGAAGAGATTAAGAAGGGCGATCTGTAACCATCGCCTCTTTTTAGTTGGGGTTCTGATAACATGAAGGGACTTTTACGAAAAATAAACGCGCCGATAAATGGCGGGACTTTTGCAGCTAGGAATTGGATAGAGAAGGAAAAAATTGAGAATTATTTGAAAAGATTGATAATATACGGAATCCTTAAGAAAACGATCAGATTGACATCCGAAGTTTTAGTTTATAACAAATCCGCCATTGCAATAGCTGCGGATAGTGCAGCAACGCTATCCGAAGGTAAGATCTTTAAAGAGAATAAAATATTTATGTTATCTAAATATCATCCCGTTGGTATTGTAATTTATGGCAATTCTCAGTATATGTTGGTTCCTTGGGAATCTATCATAAAGGAGTATAGAAAAACCGAATTAAGAGATAATAGTTTTGATAGCTTACAGGGGTATTATGACGATTTTATTAGGTATATAAAAGATAAACAAAATCTTTTCCTAAAAGATGTTAATGGGAGATTAACCCAATTCATAGAAGAAGATGTAGAGATTGTGTTTAATTTAATCCGAAATAGAGTACTTCGAAACATAAATGACGAACTTTTAGAATCCCCTATATCTAACGATAGAATCAAAGAAATTGTCGAAAAACACGTTGACCGATATCGAAAAGAATTAAGTGAATTGCAATCTGCTCCTACGATAACAGAAGCGGATATAAAAGAATTAATAAAGAAAAATAAAAAAGGCATCGAACATCTTATTGGTGAAATTTTTGAAAAACTACCAATATCCAAAATATATCAAAACGCTCTCATAAGACTCGCAATCGAAGCTTATGTTAAAGAAACACTAAATCAGCAAGTTTCTGGTTTGGTTATTGTAGGTTTTGGGGATAAAGATATTTTCCCCTCTTTTTGCGAATTTGAAACTATTGGGTGGGTCAACGATACTTTTAGAATTGTCCCCTCTGATGACGTTTATTCTGTGAAATTTAAAAGGCCCGGGGGAATCTACCCATTCGGTCAAAGGGAGATGGTGGATCGGTTCATG